>Ga0105240_10000666_pt1 | contig 63049 bp, 59 predicted proteins | sample KBSC54metaG_FD_80426 | JGI IMG/M metagenome (GOLD analysis project Ga0105240, IMG submission 80426) | Corn rhizosphere microbial communities from Kellogg Biological Station, Michigan, USA - KBS C5-4 metaG | ecosystem: Host-associated > Plants > Roots > Rhizosphere > Soil | place: Michigan, USA... | reverse complement strand
CTGATAACCGTTTTGATTTAAATAGTCCAGAAAAGTGCTGAGGCCCATGGCGTCCGACATTGGGTAGTCGAAGAACTCGTCAATATCTGCGTCAAGACACCATCCGCCTTCGGACGAATGTCGTGCCAGATATCGCTTCAAAAATAGCTGATACGCATCAATTGGGAGAGTCGATTGACACACACTCACGTTGCTGTATTTGCGTGCGATTGCGAGCGTCCGGTCACTCGAACCATTGTCCAGAAAAAAAATGTGTCGAAATCCCATCTCCGTGTAGTGTTTGATGAATTGTTCAATATAGAATTCGCCGTTTCTCACTACGCAAGTTACGATCGCCTCATTGGGGGCGAGTCGAATCCTCTTCAATCCGTAAAGATGATGAACCCGCATTGAAACAAACTGCTCGTGGATTTTTCGCCTCCATCTGAAAGGCACCAGAAGTTTCGCGATATGTTTTGCCGATTTCATGATTGAATTCTATTCACCCGGCATCGGGAGATTTCTTTTGGAAGGCTAAGCTAGGCGGGCATGAAGCCGAAGGCGACGAACAGCCGCTGCACAGGCCGTGGAATTCGTTCCGTTGAAACCAGCTTAAGCAGAACGCGGAGGGAGTAAATGGAGATGAACATTGCGGCCAGGGTGCCTGCGCAAATCGACCACGCAAGCGGCAGAACGTAGAAACTGCCAAAGACCATAGCGATCAAGGAAAGGTACACCCCAGCTGTCTTTTTATTCTCGCTCGACCAGCGAAAACCGGTGAGCCGCCGCACGATCGGGTATACCAGACACGCGCTGAACAGGTACGCGGCAAAGAATGCCATTCCGGCGCCGTTCAATCCGAAAACTCTCAGGAAAATCCAAGCCAGACCCACGTGCACGACGGTCCAGGCGAGATCGCTAAAGAAGAACATGTTCTGTGCGCCCTTGGCCAGGATAATGAAACCCATCGGCCAGGTGATCACCCGAAGAGTCGCTCCGAGACATATCCAGCGCAAGAGTTCCACCGCCGGGCCAAATTTGGCTGTGTAGAACAGAGATATTACCAGTGGAGCAAATGTCAGTGTGGCAATCGCACCGGGACCCGCCAACAACAGACCTATTCTCGCCTGTTCGTTCACCATACGATTGCACACCGCATGGTCTTTGGAACTCGCGGTCAAGCGCGGATAAAAATCGGCGCCCATCGCCTGTAGAATGAATCCGACGTACAGGCCTCCGAGAGTCCACGCAGATTGGTAAAGCCCCGTTGCTTCTAGGCCAAGCTTCTGTAACACCGCAATCCGAACCAGATATGCACTCCCCATCATCATGAGGCTGCTTGCCATGAACGCGAACCCTAGTTTCAATAGGGCCCTTGCCTCTTGCCACACTTCGATGGGTGCAAGCTTAGGCGCTACGATCTTGACACGGCGACTATAGAACGACGAGGTGATTAACGCCGCGGCGCCAATCGCGACAAGGGACGGTACAATCCCTCGTTCCCGCAGCCAATACACTGTTGGGATTGTGATTATCGTCCCGAAGAGCGCGCCCAGGACCGCGACTTTGGCCAGATCGGATATCCGGCGCATTCCTTGAATGAGCGCTCCTTGCCCGGCGGACACCAGGTTAAAGAAGACTGCTATCGATAGTAGCGCCACGCCGGAAGCGTAGCGGCCGCTCTTGAATGTGATCTCGGATATTTGTCTGGAGAAAACAAGAAGGAGAAGGGCTCCCAATCCGCCCAGGATGATGGATGTGCGCCGCAGAACGGAAACAGTTCGCGCAATCCGTGCGGAGTCTTCAGATCCCACGGCTAAGGCAATCTGCCGTACGCCGCTACTGTTGATCCCCATCCCGGCGATGCTTTGAGTCAGGTTGGCGATCGACAGAAACAGACCGGAGAGCCCGAACCCTGCTGGACCGAGCAACATCGCCATGACCTTCGTGCGTATAACGCCGATGGCAATGTTGATCATGGAAGACCCACCTACTAATGCGGTGGACTTCAAGATCTGTCCGTATGTTCTCCCACTAGTTGAAGTCGATGGCGCGGCTGGCTCAACCTGCAGTACGGCGGCGGAACTTTGATTCTCGCTAGATACGGAAGGCATGTACGGATGCTGTCAGGGCGTGGGAAATACGCGGGGCGATCTGGCTATTTGCCGCTCTTCGATGCAACTTCTTCAATACAGTCGACCACGTAATCCTGCTCTTCATCCGTCATCTCATGAAACAGAGGCAAAATCATCGTTGTGTCGGTCACGAGATTTGTCACGGGCAACAGGGCATCCCACTTGGCATCGCGATACGGCAATTCGCGGTGAATGGCCATGATGCCGCGACGGGAAGATACGCCGCGATCCAGCAATTCCTGCATGAGTTGATCCCGTGATACAGGAGCATCATCCTGCAGCCGCACCATATACGATTGATAGTTGTGCCAGCATTCAGCTGGTTCATAAGGAATTACCAACCAAGGCAGGCGGGAAAGACGAGACGAATAGCGTTCGGCCAACTCCCGCCTTCTAGAGAGCATTCCATCAAGACGCTGCAATTGCACCAAGCCAATCGCAGCCTGCAGATCGGTCATGCGATAGTTGTACCCAACTTCGTCATAGCTCTCGACCATCACTTTGCTTGAGCTATGCCGGGCCAGATCCGATAGCGTCATGGCGTGCTGGCGCAGCTTTCGCATCCGGGCTGCCAACTCTTCGTTGGCCGTCGTGATCATGCCACCATCTCCGGTCGCTAATATCTTGCGGGGATGGAAACTAAAACAGGCTATCGAGCTGTATGGCAGTCCAATGCGTTTGCCTTCGTATTCGGCTCCGATCGCACACGCCGCGTCCTCGATCACCTGCAAACTGTGGCGGTTCGCAATATCGCTGATCTCCGCAAGCGCAGCGGACAACCCAATTTGGTGGACTACCAGTATGGCCTTCGTTCGAGCCGTGATGGCCCGCTCGATACACTTCGGGTCGATGTTATAGGTTGACTTGTCGATGTCGACAAAGACCGGAGTTGCGCCGGCATAGACAATCGCATTAGCCGTGGCAACGAACGAAAGGCTCGGACAGAGGACCTCGTCCCCCGGCTTTACGCCGGCAGCGATCAGCGCTAAGTGCAGCGCCGTAGTACAAGAAGAGACCGCGATAGCATGAGGCGCGCCCACGTATTGCGTAAACTGGTACTCGAATTCGGCGACTCGCGGCCCTTGGGTCACCCACCCGCTTCGGAGCACTTCCAGAACAGCCTTCTCCTCGCCTGATCCAAAGGATGGCCGGGCCACCGGAATATTTTTGGAAAGCGTTAGGGAACTCATTATGCCTCCGCACCAACCGCAGACATCGCTTTCACGGCCTGCCTCCATTGAATCAGCTCACGGAGACCTTGTTCCAACGAGACTTTGGCTTTGAAACCGAGCATCGTTTCGGCTTTCCCGGTGGCTGCCCGGCGCCTCTGAACGTTCGCGACAGCACGCGCTTCCCGATGTTCCGGACGCGCGGACGAACCAGAAATTTTCAGCAGCAGATTGCAGAGTTCATTAAGGCTCGTTTGAACGCCGGTGCCGACGTTGAAGACCTCGTCGTTGATATCGCTTTGAGCGGCCAACAGGTTCGCCCGAGCCACATCCCCGACATAGACAAAATCCATCGACTGATGGCCATCTCCAAAAATCAACGGCGGCTTGTTGGCTTCGATGGCGTCGAGCCAGCGAATCAACACTTCGGTGTACACGCCAGTGATATCCATTCTAGGACCGAATACGTTGAAGGGACGGAACGCGATATAAGGCAGGCCCGAAGTTTCGTAATAAGCGCGCAGCATCTGCTCGTTCGCAAGCTTGCCAGCCCCGTACATCGTCCTGTTGTTAAACGGATGACCTTCATCGATCGGCAGATAAGAGGGCTCGCCGTAAACGGAAGCTGACGACGCGGCGATCACCTTCTTCACCTTGTGCTGGACAGCTGCCTCCAACACGTTCAACGTGCCATCCATCAGCACCTCGACTGCCTCACGCGGCGCCTCGGCGCACCTCGTGATTCGCAAGGCGGCTTGATGGAAAATATAATCCACACCTTCGGTGGCCCGGCGGACCAGTGAGGCATCACGGATGTCTCCGTCGATGACCTGAATCTTGCCCTGCTCCAATGCTCTAGCAAGATTGTTCCAGGTGCCGCGGACAAAGTTGTCGATTACGCGAACCTCGGAAACACCGGCGTCCAGTAGCTGGTCAACGATGGTGCTTCCGATAAAGCCGGCCCCGCCAGTCACGAGGCAACATGTACCTGCAAGTTTATTCATCATTTCTCCGGAGGGAACTTCCCTCATTTGATTGGCTTACGCATCCCGCCGGTCGCGTATCACGCGCGCTGGTACACCAGCGGCAATGGCATAATCCGGAATGTCATGAGTTACAACCGCCCCCGCACCCACGATGGAATGTGCGCCGAGGTGAACGCCTGGCAAGATGCTAGCGTTAATTCCTACATCCGCTCCGAAACCGACCGTGACAGGTTTTATCACTAAGCCGGTTGCGATGATTGGGTCAGTAATTGGGATGCCGGTATGGGCCGAACCGAGAACCTTGGCACCTGGTCCCCAACCGACATAATCTCCCAGAACCAATTCCCGAGCATCGAAGTAAGCTTGTGGTCCAATCCAGACGTGACTGCCGATTTTGCACGTTCCGTCAAATCGTCCCTGGATCATAACTTGCGCTCCGATGAATACGCAGTCACCAAACTCCATGGTCTCGGGATGTTTTAGGACGATATTCACTCCAACCTGCAGTCCGTTCCCTACACTTTTACAGAGAGCGCGCATGAGAACGCGGCGCATCAGGCCGTCGAAGGCACTCTCTCCAGCCCTAAAACGCGCAAAGAGGTTTAGCAATTCTTCCTTCGAGTGTGAAGCTTTCAAAGAAGCAGCGAATTCCCGCTCCCAGGCAGGATCCTCGCGCAGTTCCGAGCGGCCGAAAGTAGCCGTGACCTGCCTTGTAGCTGGCCCGATAGAGGTTTCTGACCCGTTACTCAACATCAAATTGATTCCAGATGCATTTAATTTCGCGTCTTTTCCCGTTGCTCATCACCCTCACCGCCTGAAGCGGGGTACACGGCTCGTCCGGGCTGAGGAATTCCTTGGGGTTTTGTGCCGATGGCTAACAGTTTACGAATGGAGTGCGCCTCGACAACTCTCAGATCTTGACCCAAATCGGCGGAACCGAAACACAGACTTTACCCACGCCAACCCGAATGTTTTGTACAACCGTACCGGCCTCCTGAATGCTGCTGCGAGCTTGGTCGAAGCGCGACGATTGCCGGAAAGACCGTCGGCGGCGGTTAGGCGCCATATGCGGCGTAATAGACGAAACGCAGTGACGAAGTGATCCCGAAAGCGTTCCCGGGCTCGCAAATGATACATGATTGCCCCGACATTGTCGATAGGAGTGTCATTAAGCAGCGCTGCGCGGATTTGTTCCACTAGGTTAAACGTCATGGGATCGGCGTCTGCGAGTTTCTCTATCTCTGGTGGAACCACGCTACCGAGCAGGCTGGACGCTAGACCGAGGCTCACCAGCAACATTCGATGGCAGCCTATTTCGCGCGAGCGTAAAACCAAGGCATCCCAGTCGATCTGCTCTTTGGATCGCAGTATATACGCGATGTCGGTTAACCAGTTGAGCCTGCTCCAGCGATGCTTGAACCCATGAACGCAAAGAAACAGAAGAGTATCTTCGATTCCAAGACTTGGCAGTGGCTGATCCCAAAGAAGGACCGAATGTATCCGCGACCAAAGACCTGTGCCTTCGAGCGGAGCGCGTTCCAAATACGAGTTCAGCGCCCAGTGAAGTTCTACTTCCGCATTATCTTCGTCTCGAAAAAATATAAAATGATGCTGACCTTTACGGGAGAGTTCGTCGATCGCGGCAGTCCGTGGAGTTGTACGGTACCCTCTTTGTTCCAGAACAAGACTCGCCCTGTCCACATCGGCCGGATGAACAAGAATATCCAAATCGCAGAACTCGCGAAGGGAAATGTGTCTATAAAAACGAACCGCAACGGCCGGGCCTTTCAGCACCAGCGCCTCTATATCGAGGTTGCGGAAGGTGGCGAGGATTTCAAGCAGTTCGGCAGAGAGGCGACAGCTTCGAGAAGTCTGAGCGAGAGCGGCAGTTCGAATGGGCTGCAGGGCCGCGGGCGAGATAAAATTCGCGTTAGCCACGGCCCTGTATAGCAGTCCAGCCAGCCCATGATTCAACGCACATTCCAACACGCCGTGCCACTCAGCGTCAGATACAGGAAGTACCGAGGAAACATGATCCAAGCCCAATCGTCCGTCGCACAGATCTAACCGGCAGAGAGTTAGAAGAGTTTTCAGGTTTGTTTCACTGCCGGTGTACATACAGACTTGAGGACCGCCAAGCACCCGCTTTGATATGACCTTGTCGGCGCTTAGCTTCGAGTCATCATAATTTGTTTGTTCGCCTTTCTTAACCCTTGCCTTTGTTGTCCTTTCCGTCATCTCCTCCTGATTTGGCTGCCGCGGCAGTGGGTACAAGGATGGATACAAGGATGGGCGCCAGCGCTGACCCAGCAGTTACTATTGACCGCCGGCTCATCTCCGGACCGGAGGCGGCCATAGCGTGCGCGACATCTCGAGGTGCTGACACAAGAAGGTCGGCGGCCTCAAGCTGGTCGATGCCCGACCGAATCAAGTCGAGCGAGCCTGATGAGCCAAATTCCTGGTCAAATTGCATTGCCATTTCATCCACGTCTGTTCTGCCATCGCAGTGATGCCAGATCCAGGCCATGGTCGAGTTCAGATTGTGAGCTCTCTTTTGGTTCTTGTCATATACGACCCATTCGCCGAGGACTTCTTCGACGATAAGTTCATCTTTGCGCGCTATCGGTTTCACGAAAATCCTCCTTAATATGATGGCACCTTCTCTACAGACTGCTACGAAATGTTAACATTTCCACCTTAAAACGCAAGGCCCTCAAGCCAATCTTTAATGGCATCTGCCTCACCACGCTCTCCGGCATACGCTTTCGCGGCCACGGTCACCTCTTTCAGCACCTTAAGGACAGTGTGTGGGTTCCTTCGCATCGAAACCGAGTTCTCGAGCAGACGAAGCAAGGTTTGTCCAGGCGTAAGTGTTCCAGGTTGCCAAGATCCGTCTTTTCGGTACTGGGCAAACAGGATCAGACTCGGGCTGAGCGGCTGAGCGCCGATACGATCAGCATCGATAGTCTGTCCCCGTCCGTCGGTCTCGCGCAGGCAAATTGGGACAGGAAACGGATGAGCATGCCCGTTACCGTCAAAGACGGCATACTCGTCGGAATAGTATGTCGCACCGGAATTGAGCATTGACCGGATGAGAGTTGATTTTCCTGCAAAGCTAGGACCAGGACAAATGATTCCCCGCCCTTTCCAAGCCACGACGCCAGCATGAACAAATGCTCGGTCCCGGGTATACTCAGCGACACAGTGACGAACGGTCTTATGGAGCACCACCATGGCTTGCCCGAGAGAGACCGGCGAAGCAGCTATGGTTGACCCTTTCCTGATCCGATACATTTGTTCGCCGTGAGGAGTTCCGCCGGCTCCTACCAACGAGAAGTGGTGATCTGTTTCTTCACCTTGGAATTCGCGGAACTCCGGTGGTAGAACCGATCGAATGTTCGAGGTTGAGATACGGGAGTCGAATTCAACGGCGATCCGAACGCCACAGCAGGAAAAGCTCACGGTATTAGTGCCTGAGGTCAGCTTGCCTCCCTGCACAACCGGTACAATAGATTCCGTTTTAGGGTCGGTGAGATACGGAGACATGGGCTTTTCAAGGGAGGCGGCGGGACAGATTCCTCGATCGGAAACCGACCCGCCGGTGAGCCGTCTGATCTACCCCGCGGCGGCCGCGAAACCAACCTTCGACGATTCGAAGGCCAGAATTTCCTGCGCAACTCGATTCTGCTCATCGCTTCCAAGTCCGGGAAACATGGGGAGGGAAACGATTTCACTCGCGACCCTTTCGGAAACGGGGAAATCTCCTTGCTTGTACCCAAGACTCGCATAGGCTTTCTGAAGATGGAGCGGGATCGGATAATGAATGCCCGTGCCGATGTTGGCTTCAGCTAGGTGTTTTTGAAGCGCCTGCCGATCCTCCACTCTGATCACGTAGAGATGGTACACCGGTTTGGCCCAGGAGGGCTCATAAGGAAGCCGAATGGCCGGCTCAACCGAACTGAGCAATTCACGATAACGAACGGCGCTTTGCCGGCGCTTTTCGTTCCAGTCGGCCAGATGCCGCAGTTTGACCTGCAGGATCCCAGCCTGAATCGCGTCCAGACGTCCGTTATACCCTTCAATGTCATGATAGTACTTTTGCGCCTGGCCGTGATCGCGTAGCACCCGCACTTTTTTGGCGAGGTCGCCATCATTGGTTGTGATTGCACCTGCCTCACCGCAAGCACCCAGATTCTTACCCGGATAAAAGCTGAATGCAGCGGCCAAACCCATTGACCCAGCCTTTCTCCAGCGATCCTCTTTCTTCGAGAAGTACTCGGCACCCTGGGCTTGACATGCGTCTTCGATCACGATGAGGTTGTACTGTTCGGCGAGATCGACAAGAGGATCCATGTCCGCCGTCTGACCATAAAGATGTACCGGAACAACCGCCGCGATCCGCCTTTTCGTCTTCTTTTCCTTCAGCGTCTTTGTTCTGCTGTCGAACTCGCATTCCGCCTCGATGTATTCCCGAAGTTTCGGGACGTCCATGTTGTATGTATCTTCGTCGATGTCGACGAATACTGGACGGGCCCCGGCCTGGGAAATAGCTTCGGTCGTAGCTATGAACGTATGCGGGACAGTTATGACGATGTCGTTGGCGCCTATTCCGGCCGCGATGAATAAAAAACGCAAGGCATCGGTACCGCTACCGACGCCGACACAATGGTCGGCATCGCAGAACTTGGCAAAGTCCTGTTCAAACCCTTGCACCATCGGTCCGCCGATAAACCCACCGCTGTCCAGGGCGGCGTTGAACACCGCACAAAGCTCTTCTCTTAACTCCGCGTGAGGAGTGACGAGATCCAGGAAAGGCACTGCTTTCGCATTTTGCATGTTGTGGCCCTCCGCGCCACTGTTAAAATTATTGAGCAAAAGGACTGCATGGAATTACAGGCTAGTAGGCGCCATCACCGCCAAACATCGCGCGTGGCGTCTGCAAAAGAATTTTGATATCCAGCCAAAGAGACCACGATCTCGCATACTTAAGATCCAGGCGAACCATGTCATCAAAGCGAATCCGGCTTCTGCCTTCGACCTGCCATAGCCCGGTTATTCCTGGCTTTACGGCGAGCAATCGTTGCTTGTGCCACAGGTCATAGCAGTCAACCTCATACGGGATTGGCGGTCGTGGGCCGACCAGAGACATATCTCCCCTTAAAACGTTGAAGAACTGGGGAACCTCATCCAGGCTGGTTTTTCGGAGGAACCTTCCGAGCCCGGTAACCCGCGGGTCATGGGTTAACTTATAAATAGTCTGCCGTTCACCGGCCGGATGTGTTGAGGCTGCGCCCGTCATAATTAGTCGCCTCACATATTCCTGATGAATCGAGCTGTCGTTCTCGGTGTTCATCGACCGAAATTTAAAAAACTTAAACCTACGGCCAAATTGACCCACCCGCTGTTGAGAAAACAGGATCGGTCCTTTTGAAGTCACTTTAACGGCCACAGCGATTGCGAGTAAGACAGGTGCGAGCACGATCAAGGCCAAAAGACTCCCACCTATGTCCATGGCACGTTTCACCAACAAAGATGCCGGATGGCGGCCGTCTCGAACCAGATCCGGATATAGTTTGAGAGTGTCCGATGGACCGCGGCCACCCTGGTGCCAATCCTCAGGAAAGATATGGAAGGAGATTCCTACAAGCTTTGTCTGTTCAGTGGTAAGCACTGTCGAAAGCACACTGCTGATCTTTTCGAGAAGCACCGTGGCGGCGGTTGCTTCAGTAGCGGGAACGATTTCCGTGAATATGACTCCGATGACAGCTCGCTCCTTGTACCATCCCTTTATGTCTGTTTCTCTGGTTACGCCCAACAAAGCGAGAAGAATATCGTCGATCGTTTCTGCACTCGTTTCACAAGATAGAATGGACTGGCACTCAACCAACATCAATATGAAATGCCTGCGAGACCGCTCGGTTCTCTTTTGCTCGACGTGAAGCATCTTCAAGAACGCATCTTGAGCAAGCAGTTCGGAAGCTGTGCCGCTCGTTGAAATGGGATCTTTCGGTTGTGATTTGGAGCGTTTATTCAAACGTCCTATCTTCCACATAGCTGAGGACCTATCGTTGATGGAGGGTAAATGAGCTTGGCCGCGCGCGCCGGCCGGGATCACAGCGAATACCGGAACGGTCTTGCCAGTCGAGATGACATTCGGGCGAGCTACCGCCCTTTTAGTCCCATTTGAGCTCCTTTTCTAACGTCCGGGAACTCGGTTCTTCCATGGGACTGAAGTCGTATATATGCAGTTCAGCTGCCACCGATTTTTCACCGGTAAGTGCAGTGTTTTCTGTGTATCGCAAGAGCTGAGACCGCCAAACGAACGAACAGAGGAAGAGGATTTGGACTTGCTCCCAATTTGTGAGACAGATGGCATAATTTCACCAGTGTTGGCTACTCCAGTCCTACACTTTCGCCCTATCTTGCACCGGGAGTTCCGAACCCTCACGCCTTAACTAAGGCTGTGAACTTTTGGCGAGCGCTTGGGGGTAAACGAATGAAATTTCGATGACTACATCAACAGCCACCGGGAGACCATTGCGCGTAGCAGGGGTAAACTCCCAGGCGGTGATATCTCGAATCGCGGCCTGCTCCACCGCGAGTCCTAGCTTTGCAGAAGCGGTGATCCCGTCCAACTTGCCATCTTTTTGTAGGGTCCCCATGATTTGAATTTGTTGTCCGCCAGAAGTGCCCGATGCTGGTTGATCCGCAGGCTCAACCTTTCGGAAGGGCAATGGAGATCGCATCAGCGGCGTCTCTCCGGCTTTTGGTTCCTTTTCCGCAAACCAGACAATCCAGTCACCGGCGTAGCCAGGCAGGTTCTCAATTGGGATCACCATAGCGTAAACGTTCCGGCCCTGGAAACGGGCATCGACCGATTTCGGAATGCTTCGCGAAGATGGACGGAGCGGTACGGAGAGAGTAGAGGCACTTACGCCTCGCACCCTTTCCGTGTAGAGAATCGTCTTTTGAGCACCCTTCTCCCCGGAAACCTTTGCCAAGCCGGTTTTGTCCTCTCGGATCGTAAGATTAGGGACTGTCAGTGTAGGCACGCCGGAAGGATCGCCGGTACTTGGAGCGCCTTTGGCGGGCGCTTTGGAGAATCGGCCGGGGCGTTCTCCCTCGGGCAGTTCGCGATTTTCTTCGCTCGGATGGAGACTCGCGATAGCGATATCAACTCGCGCGTTGCCGGGATTGGCTGCTGGCGCTATCGGAGCGGTGGGTGCCGGCGCAGCGCCTCTTGCGAGTGCGGGAATGCCCGCACCCGCAGGCAGGAGCGAGTTCATCGCCGTTGAGCTGTTCGAGAGCACCGGGGCTTCGCCTACGCTGACGGGAACTGCAAGCGGTAATTGCGGTTGGCGTGTGACCGGCAGCACGAAACTCTTCAATTGCTTTTGTGGCTCCGCAACTCTTACCCGATTGTCTGGCGCATGGTCCAAATCACCTCCCGGTTGTTTGGGCGAATCGTTCTGCTGGATTGCCTTTACCCCAGCCACATCCTTCAGTGGCGGCAAATTCTCCTTCGGGGGTACCGGTGGTGGCGGAAGCGAGCTGGCCATCGTCGCTATGAGATTTGGCGTTCGTAGGTCCTGCTTGATCTGTAATTTCGGAGCAGGTTGCCAAATGAACTGCTCCGCCGATTTCGCTTGGGAGGATTTCGCGACCATTGCCTGTTTCGATAGCTCTTCTCCTTGAGGCTTCGGAGAAACACCGGGGGTTGGCGGCGAGACATCCTGCAGTCGCGTTCGAACATCGTAAATAAGGATCTTGTGTACTTCGAACCGGCTCAAATCATTGGGGGCGACCTTTTTTGCTTTTTCTGAATCGGAAGAAATGAGCAGGAGGCAGCAAATGAAGGCCGCGTGTATCGCCAAGGAAGTGATGAAGGAAGAGATCCGGATCGGATAGCTGGATCGCTTTAAGTCTGGTGTGTTATCCACAGTCCCTCAATCGAAGACCAGTCGAATCACACTAACCCTCGCGCGGCGCCTCGGTGGTTGGTTACTGAATCTTCGTCTGTATGGAATTAGAGGACCCAACGTCGTTGCTCATGACGACAGAAACCGAAGCAAGACCACTCAATACCGTTTGCCCCGCTGGTAGCGTTCCCTGAAAGGTGAATGGGATTGAAATTGAGAACTGGCCCCCGAAAGCCTGAGAAGCGCTGCTGCGGAACCATACGGTTGCAATTTGCTGAAGATCGATTGTAAACGTCGATGTTGGCATGTTAATGCCGGGAGCTGTCGTAAATTGGACGTTTGCGCTTGTTAGCTTACGAGTCGGTGTAAAGCCGCTCACTACTAGCGTGACGCTATTAGAGGTCTGATTGCTCAGTTGCACTGTCGTAAGAGTTGGAGAAGCCGGCGCGACAGTAACTTGAAGAGTCGTAGGAGAAGCGGGAGTGAGATCGACGTTCCCCACAAGCGTTGCAAAAGATGGCGTCAACGTGATTATCCCGGCCACCGTACCGGTCTGTAACCCGATCTGTGTTCCCTGCTTGGCAAAGACCGCACTGGTGGTATTTGCCGGAATCACAAATGGAACAGTTTGGCCCCCGGTGGCAAATTGCACTGCTGCATCGGCGGGCAAATCACTCGAAGGCGAAACGCTCACGGTCAATGTGCCCGAGATTGCCACCGGGTAAGGAGTCGCCAAGGTCAGGCTGAAGCTCGGTTGAGTGCCCGCCGGTACGGTTCCGGTCGCCCCGGCAATACTATAACCCGGAAGGGGTGGAGGCTGCGTTCCGGATCCAACCAGTGTGACCGTTGTGGTATCGATCAATAACGATCCGCTTGAAAAACCAAGGGTGGTTGGTGTGAAATTGATTAAGAGATGGAAATCCTCATTTGGACCCAAGCTGATGGGAAGCGGCGGCACCCCGGAAAGCGAAAACGGTCCATTGACCTGACTCACCCCTATGTTAGATATGACCGCGGGCACCGTCCCGGTGTTTTTCACATCCAGGCTTACCTGAGAGGACTGACTAATCATCACAGGGCTGAAGACTACTGAGTTGTTACCCCCCGGCACTAGCGTGATTGTAGTGCCGGCAGCCGTATACGAAATTGCCAGTTGAGGGCCCAGCCCCAGTCCGCTCAAGTTCACAGTATCCGAATTGATAAACAGGCTGCCTTTTACGGCCGCGGGCTGCGCCGGTGTGAACGTGACCGTGAACGCCAGGCTGGCGTTAGGCGCCAAAGTTTGCGGGAGCTGCGGAACATTGCTTAGCTGAAACCCTTGACCCGCAATATTGATCGAGCTGACGATACCATCCGCGTTTCCGCTATTGATTATTCGGACCGGAATACTACTGCTTTGACCGACGTTGGTCCCCGGGAATGCCAGTGTCCCGCCAGGGGCTAAATTAGTGGGCGGGTTGGTTTGTAGAGACTGATAAACCAGCGTCGACGAAGTCCCGTTACCTTGCAAATTGACTCGCGCAGGCGGGCCGGTGTCAAACGTAATCTCAACCTGACCCGCATCAGAAGCTACGAGTGTAGGCTGATAAAGAATGAGGACCTGCAGGCTCTGCCCGGCCGCAACCGTCACCGGAAATAGCGGCAACTGCGATAAGCGGAACGCGGCTCCGGTAATGGAAATACCAGTGATCACGCCAGGTCCGCTACCTGTGTTCGTAACATTCAAGGTCGCCCGGGAAATCGTGCTGATTGGAGTAGGCGGTAGAACGATGGTGCCTCCACTCGGTACCGGGATCACATTTCCGTCGGCCGGCAACACATAGTTAAGTACAAAAGAAGGCGCCGTACCCTGCAACGCCAATGTGATGGCGTTCTGTACGGGCGCTGGCGCAGTGCTGCTACCTGGCGCAGGAGTTTCCACAAATGGTAGGGAGACTTGTCCGCTACTCTGGGCGCCGCTCGTCGCGATAAATGTAACGGTGAATGAAATGGCGCTTCCCTGGTTTAGCGTAATCGGTAGAGATCCTTTTATGGCTGCCGTAAAATCGGAAGAGCCGAAGATGCTCGGTGGGCTAGAGATCGTAGCTTGGCCGGTACCGGTATACGTGGCATTCACCTGCGCGGTCTGGGTTTGACCGATCGGGGCGGAAAGCGTCACGGTCGACCCGTTCTGTATGAGAACGTTACCTTTTCCTTGGTTCAACACCAACTGAAATGGCAACTGCTGGGCTGTGGCCACAGCCACAAGCGCGATCGAGATAAGAATGGTTCGACCGACCAACGTGTGCTTCACCTGCCGGAGTCCTCCCCAAGAGCCAGCGGCGATGCAGGTACAAAGTAAACGGTCGGTTGTGCGGAGGTACGGAAAGTCCAAAGAGGATCATCGTTGCTGGTGCGGGGCCGAAGCACAAAGCTATTTCTGCCCAGCGATTCCATCTCCGTGGGCTGAAAAGTAAGCGGAATGCTCCCGATTACTTCGTGGCTGGATGAGTCGTAAGATACTAGCGCACTGTCGCTACCTCCCGCGACATAGACTACGCGTACCTGTGCTGCGTCTTGAATGACTCTAACAGCAATCGGATCTTCCAAATCTGCTATGGGCCAGGATTGAGAGGTCGAATCACCCATATTTAACTCAAACACCTGCTTCGAGGCTCCATCCAGGATGTACAGCTTTCCACCTTCGTCACTGAAGCTGAGGGATATTGGCTTCGATATAGTGAGGAGCGGAAGAAAAGTTTGGCTGTCTGCAATCCGAAAAACTCCCCCATTATCTCCCGATACGCCGATAACGAGTTGTTCGCCATGGAAATCGACAGCAACGTTGGACAGCGTGCCTCCCAGCGGCGATACATCCAGGAGGGGTCCCGCGGTGGGGGACAATGGCAGGCCTGAAATTGTTTGAACCCAATTTCCCTTCGGCGAATACAGTACCGCCACCGATCCGTCACCGGACCAGGCTATACCGTCCGGAACGGAAAATTGTCCCGGCAGAATCGCGATGGAAATGGGCGCCCACCTTAAATCGGATGCGAACAAACATTGGCCACCCCGGAATGCGATTGCGTAATCCTTGAGGGGTGCTACCGACGCGTAGTCCAGCTTGAGCAAAACGGGAGCTCCAAGCAAAGCAGACCCAAGCAAACCGCTGATTCCCCTCAAACTCCCCGTTGGACGATCAAAAGTAAATCCTTCCATCGGCCCGCTAAACGGAGTTTGCGCAGCAAGAAAACCGATTGAGGAAAGCAGCGGTAAGGCCGCGCAGGCTAAGCGCATAAGCTAGTGAGGGCCTCCGATCGTGGGAGAACCTGGAGAACCTGATATCGTCGGTACGCTAGAACTGCCGGAGTCGCTACGGGTCGCCAACACGATACCCGCCACCGCTCCCGCGACTCCTGCAATGACAGCAACTTTAACCCAGGGCGAAGACCATGCGCTCTTGTGTTTACCCTTTCGCTTCTCTTCTGCAATCCGGGTTACGTTCGACATCGAAACCGTTGTTTCCCCCAGTTCATTACCCCGCGTGGCTGTCACATGAACCTGGAAAGTCCCGACTTCACCGTTGGCCACCCAACCGACAGCGGCGGCCTGGCCATCGGCGTTGGTTCGCGCAGTTTTTGATTTCTCTCCATTCGGAAAACTTGCACTGGGTCCATTCAGAGGGAATCGAAACACAACATTCGCACCTTCCACTGGTCGGCTGTTCTGATCAAGAACGTTAACGACGAGGGGAGCCATCACCTTGCGTTGTAAATCATTCATTTCCCCATTACCGGCGAGAGCAGTCACCTTTAGATCCTGCACCATCGGCAAAGTGGCCATCGGTGCCGTACGGGCAGGAGGTTGCTGGCCATCGAGATTGGGCTGCAAAATTAAAATCGCACTCAAAACCTGGGGTAACCAGCGCCAAACCCACGAACTTTTGATGACAGGGAATCTCATCGATAATGAGTACATCCTATTATGAATCCCCTAGTTGCGAGCCCACGCTCAACGAAGAATTGCCGTGAAAACAACATAAGGGAGGGTGGTAAGAATGGCAGTGCCGGTCGGCCCGAGGATAGCGGCTGTAGAAGAGCGTGGTACATAAAGAACATCGTTAGGCAATAAGGGAAAATCAATATCCTTTCCTTCAAACACCCGCTTTAGATCTATTACAATTTCCGCCCGTCGGCTTGTTCCTAAGATCGGCCTGAGAACGCGTACTTTGTCGCGCGTGGCGTAAGGAGAGAAACCACCTGCCTCCGTCACTGCCTGCGCCACAGAGATCGAATCGCGTTCGGCGAGTTCAATCGCCCCAACCTTTAACACGTTGCCGCTCACATATACCCGTTCTGCACGATCGACGCTGATGATGTCATACGACTGTAGGACAATGTCTTCCTCCGGGTTTACATTTTGCGTGAGGCTTTCGAGACTGATCTCCACGCTGCTGACCTTTTTTTCGGGATCTACTACCGCGTTCGGGAGGTTGATGGGTCCATAGTCGGCTCGCCGCGTAACTTTTATCCTGCGGCTGGCATTCGGCTGAAGTCCTCCTACGCTGGATAACATTTCAACTAAGGTACGGCGGCCCTGAAGGGGATAAATTCCAGGCGACTTGAACGCGCCCACCACGAAGACCGGTTCACTCCGAAACTGAACAAGGCTAATACTTACTTGCGGCGAAACCACAAACTCACGCAGCCGGGTGACGAGCTCCGCTTCGAAAGCCTGGACTGTCAACCCGCCTGCCCGAAGGCGACCAACAATCGGAAGAGTTATAAACCCTTCGGAATCAATACGAAACGGTCTTTCGTTAATTTCTTCGATCAAGGGTGCCCGGATCAGAATTTGATCGTTCGGTCCAAGAACGTAGTCGGGCCGGACGACTGGCTGCGCTTGACCCGCCGGCGTTGGCTGCGGCGGATTCTGCGCGGCGACGGGATGAGGAAAGAAGAAGGGGATCGCGACAAGCAACGTAACGATAGAACTATTGATATTGCAGAAGGTTAGCATCCGGTAGCAACGATATCCCACCACATTCTTAAAGGCCCTCTGAGTTTCGAAGCGAGGTCTTTGGCAGCTATACCGACCGTCGTTCGTTCGAAAACTCCACTGCAAATAGTTCTACGTCTAACCATGCCCGATCTGATGGCAGTTGTCAATGGACCGTTTTGCCCATTCCAGCAACTGCTCGCCTTAGCGAAACTATGCAGTACTAGTACGAAAGGGACAGCGAGGTAAACTTGGCTAAAAGATAGGTCGGGAGGTGAGATTGCTTGATCGAGGCTTTGGCATAAACCTTAGCTGATCGCGAAAAAGGCCCAAGCATCCAAAAATCAATTAGTTACGAGCCCCTGTTTCGTACTTCCTATCCCTAGGCCTCCTTAAGAGGCTTAAGTTTGCCACCTAAGGCTTACTTTGGAATGCTTTTGCCCGATGGCCTATGGTACTATTTGAGATCCAGTACTTATGTACTAGAACCATGGGCGCCATGCGTATCTCACCTCACAAGACGAAAGCATCAGACCATATGAATCGTACTCTAAACATTGTAGTTTTAGGGCTCTCTGCCCTATCTCCCAGCTTTTGCCAAACAGCTGGCCCACTGTCATTCTGGACCAGTGCGACCCTTCCCAGTACTCTACAAGTGGGAAATGATACAGCTTCCGTAACACTTGGCTTGAAATTCTACTCAGACGTTTCAGGTTCGGTCACGGGGGTCCGCTTCTATAAAGGACCCAACAACAGCGGTCCCCACATTGGAGATTTGTGGTCCGCCACAGGAACAAAGCTTACCGAAGTCAAGTTCTCCAGCGAAACAGCCTCCGGTTGGCAGCAAGCGAATTTTTCGTCGCCTGTGAGCATCGTGGCCAAAACTACGTATGTAGTCTCGTATCTGGCTCCGAAAGGGTCGTACGGGGACACTCAGGCCTATGACTGGACAAGCTTGAATTCCACGCCCCTGCACGTCTCGGGATCGTCGCCAGGCGTGTACGCCTATGGTTCGGGCCCGACGTTTCCTGCTGGCACATGGAACTCCAGTAACTATGCGGTGGATCTGGTCTTCGTTCCTTCCACTGCACAAGTCTCACCTCTTCCACCCACTACTGGCGCCGCGTTCTGGAACAATTCCACTCTTCCTGCCACACCGGGCGCAAACGACACCGGGTCTGTAACCCTTGGTTTGAAGTTCTATTCGGACGTTGCAGGGTCTGTCACGGCAGTCCGATTCTACAAGGGACCGAATAACACCGGCACTCATGTTGGAAACTTGTGGTCCGATACGGGAACCAAGCTCGCCGAAATCACCTTCTCTGGGGAAACGGCTTCGGGTTGGCAGCAAGCGAATTTTTCACCTCCTGTCAATATCGCGGCGAACGCTACCTACGTTGTCTCCTATCTGGCTCCGAACGGGTACTATGCGTACACTTCGTCCTATAGCTGGGCGACTCTGAGTTCAGCGCCGTTGCACGTCTCGGGATCGTCGCCCAGTGTGTACACTTACGGCTCGGGCCCAATGTTTCCTGCTAGCACATATAACGGCACCAACTACTTTGTCGATCTGGTTTTCAATCCATCCGGAACTCCCATCATCCCGCCAACTACATACATCATTTCCGGCAACGTGAGTGGTTCGGCGGCAAAGGTAACGCTCTCGGGTGCGTCTTCGGGATCAACGACGACAGATAGTGCTGGAAATTACAGCTTTTCAGGCCTAACGAGCGGCTCTTACGTCGTTGCCCCAAGCCAAACAGGCTATGTGTTCTCGCCGTCTACCGCGTCAGTGTCTATCAATAGCGCGTCCATTCAAAGCGTTAGCTTTACGGCTACTCTCTCGCCCATCGTTCCACCTGTTTCTCAGCCCATTTCCCATACGGCTGTCTTGACTTGGGTGTCCAGCACATCACCCAATATCCAAGGCTACAATCTATATCGCTCAACCGTGTCAGGATCCGGATACAGCAAGCTAAACGCGTCTCCACTAGCCTCCACTTCTTACATTGATAGTAGTGTGACTTCTGGTCAGACGTATTTCTACGTCGCGACCACAGTAGACAGCAATAACAGCGAAAGTGCCTATTCGAGCCAGACCACGGCGGCGGTGCCAACGCCTTAATCGACGCGATGTTTGTTCGGACAAGCGCGGCACAAGCCGATTCGGCCGTGCCGCCTTCCCGGGTGGACGCAAAATTTTATCAAGATTTGATATTTTGTGCGAACAAGTCCTTGCCGGACTGACACTCGCCGTTGCTTGCCGCCCGTTCCTGCGCGGAACCCTCGTTGGCGATGTTCATGGACCGGGCCAAACCAATAGTTCGCAGTCCGGTCTGATTTTTCAGTCGCGCTGGCAGTATAAGTGCTTGTGAAGAATTATGTTCGAAATAGTACGCCCATGGATCTATTCCCCGAGAGGCAGCACCAGCAGCTTGGCCAGCACAAAGTTCCGCTATGTCTCAAGTGAGTCTTCAGCCGCGAATCGGCCTCAATATGCTGTCCAATTATTTACATGGGTCGCGTAATGTCGCTGGTCAGGAATCTGTTTGTTGCATTGTTTGTTCTACTCATGCGCGTTTGGCCCGCGCAGGTTTCGATAGCTTCCTACTCCGGAAGTGCCGGATCCAGCATAGTAGCGGCCATCTCTTTCGCGTCACAGGGCACTCCAGTCAGTGGTATCCAGTTAGACCTGGCGTACGACAGCTCGCAAATGAGCACCGCTTTCGTCATTGCCGACGGCGGCCGAACTAATCAAAAGCTTATATATGCCTCCAATTTGGGCACGAATGGGGAGCGGGTCGTAATCGTCGGAATGAATCGCAATCCCCTACCTGATGGCCCGCTGATAACTGTATTCGTAAATTTGAAGGCCAGCGCTCTAGTTGGAAGATTGCCGTTGACAATGTCTCACGTTGTTTGCTCTGATCCAGACGGCCAGTCTGTCGCCACAACAACGGTGGACGGAAACATCCTGGTGACGGCGTCGTCGCCAGACGCATCGCCCATCGCGCCAGAGGGTGTCTTAAATGCCGCGAGTCTTCGTTCGGGATCTATTGCACCGGGCGAGATCATCACATTGATCGGCTCTTCCATCGGACCCGCTAGTCCGGCGCAAAACCAGGGAAATTCAATCGGAACCACGCTGGGTGGAACCAGGCTGCTTTTGAATGAGATTGCCTCTCCGATGCTCTACGCCTCCTCCAACCAGATCAATGCCGTGGTTCCTTACGCGGTGTCCGGACCGAGTGCGGATCTGGTCATCGAAACGGCGGGGCAGAGACTCAGGGGAGTCACCCTGCCGGTTGCCTCGGTGACGCCCGCGATATTCACTTTAAATTCCACCGGCGTAGGGGCAGGTGCGATCCTGAATGAAGACTACTCGGTCAATGCACCGTCGAATCCCGCATCTCGGGGCTCGGTGGTTTCGATCTTCGCCACCGGAGCCGGGCAGATGAATCCTCCGGCTACAGATGCTCAATTAGGGGATTCAGCAGCACTCGGAAAACCAGTATTGCCGGTCTTGATTGCGATCCAAGGAAACGCCGTCGATCCGCTGTATGCCGGTGCCGTCCCTGGCTTGATATCCGGCCTGATCCAGGTGAACTTCCGCATTCCCGACAGCATTTTGCCGGCAGACGCGGTACCGATTTCTATCCAGATCGGGTCGGTCGGCAGCCCAAGCGGAGTGACGATAGCCATCAAATAGCGACTATATCTTCGCCGCCACGACTGCGGGAGAAAACGCACCCTTGAGCAGCAGACGTGGGCCACCGTTCCCGTTGACGGGCAGTACCCAGATGTCAGTGCTCGCGCTGGAGCCCGTTTCGCTAGCTGACAATGCATACAAGACTCGATCGCGATCAAGCCATTCCATCTGGTCGTCAACACTTCGTGTCTCGCTCAAGACGCTCTCTGTCATAGTGTCGAGATTCAGCAAATAAATGCGCCAGGTGATTGCCGACGGCTCCGTCCGCTTCTTGAAAACAATACGTGTATTGTCTGGGGACAACGAAGGGCACTCAACACCTTCATAGATCACCCGGGCGGTTCGCTTCGCGAGGTCGCAGTCGATCAAATAAGTTTTCCCTTTCGACCATAATGTCGCGTAGAAGCGATTTTCGTCGTGCGCAAAGGTCACTCCCCAGAAATTGAAATCCGGCGATTGAAAGACTTGTCCATCACGCGAGACTGAGAATTTCTCCATGTCGGGAACGAGAACTTCACCGAGGATCATGTCCACGATCATGGTCTGTGTGGAGAAATTCAGCGACACATACGATTGACCTGAGAGGAATACAGTGATAGCAGCTAGGCGGCCGGAGGGTGATACCCTAACCCTGCTGGGGATACCGTTCAACGGGATGATCTTGCCGGGTTGCAGACGTTCATCAAACAAGACCGCAAAGTACGTCGTGAAGACGCCGCGGTCAGATGCGAGACAAACGCCGCGCCCTCCGGCGAAGTGAACCCGGTCGCAGGAGATTGCCGCAGAATATCGAGGGCGATCGAGCGCATTGAGCGCGGCCACCGTGAGCTTCCCATAATTATCTCCCAACGCGGTGGTTCGGAAATATAGAAGATTGTTAGCCGGTTTGGGGAGCGGATTTATCTTGATAGACTCTTCGGCATCCGTCGCCTTAGATGGTCGCGAAGTCTCAAGTTTTGCCAGAGCAGAAGGATCGCCCAATCCGGCGGATTCGGTATGCCCGGCTATCGCTTTCGGCGACGCATTTATTTCAACGGTTGGCGACGACCGCGGCCGTCGTGCGGCGACAAGGCCAAAGAGAATCGTGCCCAGGACACAACTCGCGCACAGCGCAAGGAACAAGCGGTGACGGGCTGTAACCGGTAGATTCATTCGGATCTCTGCTGGGCGAGAATCCAAGCCGACATCAGGACCGCCGCCAGTAGGCCCAAAAGGAAAACCCAAACGGCGGTCTTCATCGTACCTGAGGCCCAAAGCCAACCGAAAAGAACCGAGGAAACAAGGCGGGAAACGCTCGTGGCCGTATTCATCAGCGCCAGACCGCTGGTGCGTAACTCGGGCGTCAATATAGCGCTGGCCATAGCCGCCAGCACTCCGTCGGTGGCGGCATAATAAGCACCGAACAGTCCGACAACTGCGAATTGCGCGTTCCTTCCCAGTTCCGGAGTTAGCAGGATGCCATAGATCACAACAATAGTGGCAAAGCCGCCCAGAAAGACTTTCTCGCGTCCCCACTGGTCCGCCAACTTGCCCATGGGGATCGAAAATAGCACGTAAAACAACGCAGTCAGAAATGCGAATAACGGGATAATGCTCATTGAAGAGTTACTATTTTTTTGAATCTGCAAGTATATGAAGCCATCACTGGCAGTGGCTACGCTGAGTGCTCCGCCTGCCAAAATCAGCGCGCGGAACCGCGGCTGTTTCCACAAACCGAAGGAGAGATGTAGAGAGGGCATCTCACGGCGGCTATCCGCCACGGAATGCGGCTTCTCCACCAGAAGACCAATGATTCCCAATCCGACCAGCGCTATGCATGAGCTGGCCACCAACACCAGATCAAACGCCCCCGGAACTATGCGCAGCAGCACGTAAGCAGCAAGGGGGCCGATTACAGCTCCCCCCGCATCCAACCCGCGATGCACTGCAAACGCGGTGGCAAGCCTGTCACGCCTGCTGGATAACGAGATCATCGCATCCCGCGGAGCGGTACGGATGCCTTTTCCTATCCTGTCTAAGGCGAGTACGCCCGCCAACACCGGCAAGATATTCCCGGCTGCCAGAAGAGCCACTTTGCTGACAGCCGAAAGTGCGTATCCTGCTGTGGCGACCTCTTTTTGCCGCCGAACGCGATCTGCGTAAATACCGGAAACCAGGCTAAGCAAGGCCACGGCAGCACCCTGATAGATGCCGTCCAAAATTCCAAATTGTAACGGACTGAAGTGCAAGTGAAGCACGAAGTAAAGCGGCAGGATGCTGCTCACCATCTCGGACGAAACATCCGTAAAAAAGCTGGTGAATCCTAACCGCCAAACGGTCGGGCTTACCGCCAACGCTGGGGGCGAAGTCAGGGTTCGAGCCTTGCCCGATTTGATCTGCGTCACCCAATCGAGTTGATACATGAGATGAAATTATCGAACGGCTAGCCAAATAAACTCACTATAGCCTTACAATTTTGTCGGAAATTACGCTCTTGAATGCATTGCGCGTATCTACGATCAGCCGGGACTTCTCGAGGATTTTCTGGTAGTCGAATCCCGCATGATCGGTAATCACCACGACGCAATCCGCCTCTCCGGCCATCGCCAGCGGCTCCGTGGCTGTAAGCGCTCCGCGATCCAGCGTGACTGCGGGAACATAAGGGTCGCTGTATGTAATTCGCGCACCCCTCTGTTGCAGAAGATGCATAACGTCGAGCGCTGGCGACTCCCGCACGTCATCGATGTTCCGCTTATATGCCACGCCCAGCACATGAACATGTGAACCGTTCAGAGGCTTGCGCGCATCGTTCAATGCGTTCTGAATTTTATCGACCACAAAATGAGGCATTTGCCCGTTCATATACCCGGCCAGTTCAATAAATCGCGCTTCGATGCCCGCCTGTTTGCTTTTCCAGGAAAGATAAAAAGGATCAATGGGAATACAATGTCCCCCGAGCCCTGGCCCGGGATAGAAAGGCATGAAGCCAAACGGCTTTGTAGCCGCCGCATCGATCACTTCCCAGACGTTAATCCCCATCCGGTCACACATGACCGCCAGTTCGTTCACCAGCCCGATATTGATCATGCGGAAGGTGTTCTCGAGTAGTTTGACCATCTCGGCCACTTTCGTGGAACTTACCGGGACTACCTTCTCCAGGGCCTGCGAATAGAACAGAGCGCCCATCTCTGTGCAAGCCTGAGTTATTCCGCCAACAACTTTTGGAATATTCGACGTCTGGTACAAGGTGTTCCCAGGGTCGATTCGCTCCGGAGAGAAACACAGGAAATAGTCCTCACCAACTCTCAGGTTTGGCCGCTCCAACATTGGCAAAACCAGTTCATTCGTGGTTCCGGGATACGTGGTGGATTCCAGAATGACGAGTTTCCCCGGACTGAAGTAATCGGCTACGCCCTGACAGGCGGCTACGACGTAGGTCATGTCCGGATCTTTGGTTTTTCGCAGCGGTGTTGGCACTGCGATGTTGATCGTGTCGAGTTCCGCGACGGCTGAAAAATCGGCTGTCGCACGAAGTTTGTTGTTCTCGACGAGGCGCGATACTACCGAAGACGAGATGTCTTGGATGTAGGATTCCCCTCGATTGATACTGGCAACTTTTTTTGGATCGAGATCGATACCCACCACAGAAAAGCCCGCATTTGCGAACTCAATCGCGAGCGGGAGGCCAACGTAGCCGAGGCCGATTACGCCCACCCGGGCGGTTCGGTTTTGTAGCTTTTCCCGTAGAACTTCGGCGGCGGTTGCTGTTGCGATGGTCATAATTTCCCTATTTCCGGTAGTGTGTGTTTTAGACTTTGACGCTTCTTTGAATCCGCATGGTTCGTGTGCTGCACCTAAACTCTGGGGTGAACGGACGATATTTTGCGCGCGCCCGCGAGGTGCTGATTTACAGCGAAGAGGGCTAACTGCAAACGGCTCGAGACCCCAACCTTGTTGAAGATATTCGTAAGATGATGTTTGACCGTCCGTTCGCTGATCGAGAACTCTTCTCCGACCTCCCGATTGGACCGTCCGTTGGCGATTTTCGAGATAATGTCCAATTCGCGGCGAGTTAATCCGTAATCCTTCTGTGGCTTTGCGCGAATCGTGTTCGACAGCGCTTCGCGAACAGCTTCCACGAGAATGCCAAGACTGTCATTGTCGAACCAGTACCGAGCAGTCGTAACTCCCCGCACATTCTGCAAAAACAACTGTGGAGAGGAAGTCTTCATTACCATCCCGTGTGCCCCAAGCTGCAACGCTTCAACGATCGAGGCCTTCTCGATCGCCTTGAGTAGAGCCACAATGCGAACCGAGCCCAACGAATCCGCCAATTGAGCCGCCGCCTGTACATCAGGGTCTCTGAGTAGCGCCTGGTCCAGCAGAAGAACATCGGGGCTCACTTGGCGTGTGACTTGGACGGCCTCATGGGCGGACGAGGCCTCGCCGATGACCTGGAATCCGCACTCGAACTCGAGCATCTGGCGTAGGCTACGCCGCCGAGGCGACTGCTCAACGCCGACGACAATTCTGATTGGTTTCTGTTCTTCGTTCATACATTCGGTGTGCGCAGATGGCTTAGACGGGATCGAACGTTCCGCTCTTGTCTGATTTCGGTTCTGTTCCGATTTCCTTCGGGGATGATGAAGATGCTCTGATTTCAAGAACTCGAGATCTCCAGTGAACCAGCAGCATCGCGAGTGCTGCACCCGCCGCGTCTACGCCGCAGTCAATCAGCGAAGCGTGGCGGCCAGGAACAAAGATCTGATGAAACTCGTCGGTTAGCGAGTATGCGGCCGCTATCGCAAAGCTCCAGACTGTCCGCCGAAGGTGCCAGCGGCCACCGTCGCTCTGCCCGAGACTTTGGTAAATCAGGAAACAGAAGATAGCATACTCGCCTAGATGTGCAGTCTTCCGTAGCACAGCGTTCAGCAAGTCAAAAGTGCCCTTCGAAATATCTAGTTGTATCAAGGAAAGGCTGCGAACCAACATAGATCTCGATTGCTGATCACCGAACGACGCTGTCGACATACTGAAAATCTCGATGGCCCACGCCAAAGCGGCCGATTGCCAGAGGACGATACCTGAATTGGCCCCAGCAGGCTTTAACACAGAAATCCCAGCGATCGGCGCATGCTTCTTCGGCCCGCGCGAGGGGGCCTCCTCAGGTCCAAACATGCGAAGGTTTCAGGGCGGGAATCAATTCTCAACCGCAGTTTTCGCCACCGGCCGTAATTGCCTGGCTGGACTCCCCGCCACGATCATGTTAGCCGGGACGTCTTTGGTGACAACGCTACCCGCCCCGACAATGGCATGCTCACCAATGGTCACGTTGGCCAGTACCGTCGCACCGGACCCTATCGAAGCGCCTCTCTTGACGAGTGTTCTTTCGACTTTCCAGTCATTCTCAGTCTGCAACTCGCCATTCGAGGTTGTCGCCCGTGGGTACATGTCGTTGATGAAAGTCACGTTGTGACCAACAAAGACATCGTCTTCAATTGTTACCCCTTCGCAGATGAACGTATGGCTGGAAATCTTACAATTCTTTCCTACCTTCGCGTTCTTCTGAATCTCAACAAATGCTCCGATTTTTGTCTCGTCGCCGATTTCACAACCATACAGGTTGATGAACTTTGACATTTTCACGTTCTTGCCGAGGCTCACATCGGGAGCGATGCACAAATGGTCATTCATGTGGTTGTTCATAATCAGGGGGTCTGGTTCTAACGGGTTGAGAAATTCCACAGTTCAGCGCTAGAAAGTAAGGGGCGCAAGGTTTCCACCGGCATTTTTTGTAGCTTCCTTCAGAACGTCAGGCGTTTTCTTTCTTTCCGTGCGCCTGATACGGGCCGAGTCGAGCGTCACGTCTGTCGAATTGCTCCCCTGGCCCCGCTTGTCGCTGGCCTCCGGAAACACGCGAAATGATAGTGTGATTTGGCTGATCTGCTCAGTTGTCAGGATGCCGGAAAGAGCGTTACCTACTCTTTTCAAAAGGGCGCTCGCGATCGACTTTCCTTCCGCGGCGCCAATTTCTGTAAAGCTCACACCTGCGATAGCTCTATCTTCATACCATCCGCCAACATCCGTCTCTCTGACGGAGCGTGCCAACGCAACAACAAACTTCTCAAGTACTTCCTGGTCGTTGCCGGACTTCCGGAGACTGCGGCAATCCAGGAGCATAAGCACGAAAGGCCGGTTCGACCTCTCCGTCCTCTTTTTTTCCCGGGAAAGAACGACCAGAAATTCGTCCTCGGAAAGGAACTGAGGCGCTTCAGAGCGAACGCGTGCGTGCAATTGCGAGCTAGCCTTTCGGCTCCCGATGTTCCACATGGCAGTCCTCAAATTGCCGCGCGGGGTCCTATGACTATTCCGTCAGAACCAGCGGGCGTGAGCACCGGAAATGAAGCAACTGGCTCGAACCGCGTGGTGACCACATATTGTTTCATGTCGACTGGCCGGACCCACTCGCGTTCGATCTCGACTGCAACTGACCGCCCCAGGAGACTAACTGACACGATAAGGCGATGCTGCTTGCGGACCTCAATCAGGAGACCCTCAATGCCTGCCAGCGGGCCGTATTCCAGCTGCACGCGCTGACCGAGATTTAGGTATGGCCAAGGCTCCGCCGGAAGTCCGGACTGCAATGTGGCTTGGATTGCTTCAATTTCCGCGTCCTCAACTGGAACCGGTACTTTCCCGATACCCACGAAGTGAAGAGCACCAGGGATCGTAAGTATGGGGAGCCGGTATTCCAGATTGATCCTGCAAAACAGGTAGCCCGGAAACAAGGGGAGATCTACGGCCTTGATTCTGTCTGACCATCGGTGATGGGCTTGTTGAAGTGGAAGAAATTCTTCAAATCCCTTGTTGCGGGTGATGGTCGCCACCATCTTCTCAGAGCGCGGTTTGACCCGCAGAGCAAACCAGCGTTTGGAGCCGCCGGAATCAAATTCATTTACGTTCATCAATACCTCACTAACTATCCACCAGGCAAGCTACTGCCCTCTTAGTCCCATTTCAGTTTCCGTCCTGGGCTCGGGAAATGCTTTTAAAGCAGTTCGCGTGCCAATCGACGGGGCTCGTTAAACTACTATGTGGCATGAGCTTGCGCGTGCTCTGAATGCGTGTGAGGCGGGCGAGAGAAGACGATTTGGACTTGCTCCCAATTTATGAGACTAAAGTCCGATCTGAGCGCATTTCGCCGGCAGCCTCGCCCCCTCGAGCGATTTCCGCAAGTTTTCGCCTATCCGATTCCGAGCTTTTTCATTTTGTACAACAGTGCCTTGTAGTCAGTTCCCAACTCAGCCGCTGCCTTTTTCCGGTTCCAAAGAGTCGAATTGAGTGCCTGAACGATCACTTCGGTCTCAGCCACGCGCCGAGCTTGATCAACCTTTTCCAGATTTGAAGCAGCGGCTTCGCTCGTCGACGACGCCTGGGGGAAGGCTTGGGCGGCTGCCTTCTCCAGTTTTACCTCGTAGGCGGGTAGGTGAGTACCAGAGCTTGCTTCGGTCGCGGCCTTCGGGGGATTGGGCAAATCCGTTATGACCGAGACTCCTTTCAACCGGCTCTCTCGTTTGGCTCTGGAGCGGAGCTCGCGGACGAGGGAATCCGGGTCGCGCACAACCAAGTATTGCCGCATCAGGTTTTCCAATTCCCTGATGTTCCCAGGCCATCTATGATTCAACATCGCCGCCTGCATTTCTTGGGTGATGCCCGGAATCGGTTGGTTGCCCAAATGGTGTTTCGTCAGGAAGTGGGAGCCAAGCGGGATGATCTCGTCGGGCCGGTCGCGTAGGGGAGGAATCTCGATCCTGACAATGTTAATCCTGTAGTACAGGTCTTCCCGGAAGGCTCCCTCAGTGATTCTCAACTCGAGGTCGCGGTGAGTAGCCGCGATGACGCGAACGTTAACACGCGTTGGCTCTTTAGCGCCGAGTCTCAAGAATTCCTGATCCTGAAGAACCTGAAGCAGCTTGGCCTGAAGTTTCAAGTCCATATCGCCGATCTCGTCAAGAAAGATCGTTCCGTTATTCGCCAACTCAAATTTTCCAGGATTGCTCTTAAACGCCCCCGTAAACGCGCCGCGCTCATAACCGAATAGCTCGCTTTCGATCAGTTCCGAAGGAAGAGCGGCACAGTTCAGCTTGAGGAAAACTTCACCAGAACGAAGAGATTGCGCGTGAATACTGCGAGCCAGAACCTCCTTGCCGGATCCGGTTTCGCCCTGCAGCAGCACCGGCACGTCGGAAGCAGCGATTCTTTCGAGTAAACGCTCTACCTGGAGGCTCCAATTCCCGCAGTTCACCCTGGATGCAGTGGACTCACGGTGAGGACCCGCGATGCTCCCGTTCAAAGCGGTAGCCGACAAGAATTGATCGACCGCCTGACGCAATACATCATGCGGAACGGGTTTGGTCAGGAAATCGTTGGCGCCGAGCTTCATCGCGTCAACGATAGTAACCGTGGACGAAAGACCCGATAACATGATGATCGGAAGCGCTGGGTGCCGTTGCCGAATCTCACGGAGAGTGCTAATACCATCCTTGCGGGGCATCGCGACGTCCAGGATCACGAGCGCCGGCAGCGCCGTGCCTTGCCCCAGCAAGCTCATCACTTCTTCGCCGTTCTCCGCGAAGTCGATCACTACATTGGGCCGGCGGAGTGCAAACTGTAGATAGTCGCGGATTTCCGATTCGTCCTCCGCGACGAGAATACGCGTAGGGTGGGAATTGGAAATGTACGTTTGAGATGGATTGTTCACACTGCAGCCTTGATTTCCTTATTGGTCGAAAGAGAAGTTGAATACTCACATTCATATGGGAGCGCCAGGGAGAATGTGGCGCCCTGATTTCCTGGGCTGGCCCAGATACGCCCTTTGTGGGCTTGTACGATGGTCCGGCAGATTGCCAACCCAAGGCCGGCTCCAGAGCGATCCGCCGACCCCCCGTAAGAGGTGAATTCATCAAAAACACTCTCGACTCGCTCGGGGGAAATTCCCGGTCCTGTATCGCTGATGTCGATTCGGTAACCGGCGCCGCTGATCTGTGGTGAAAACTGCTCTTCCGAGTTGTACCCGCGAATCTCGATAGATCCATTTTTAGGTGTAAATTTGCAGCTGTTGTCGATTAAGTTCACTAACACCCGCTGCATCTGTGCGGAATCCACGAGGAGCGTCCCTGCGTGTGGTTCCAGATCAAGATGAAAGCTAATCTGCTTCTGCTCCGCAAGAGGCAAGACCTCCGTCATGGCGTGGTTGACACACGCTTCCAGGCTGCCGGGCACCAAATGGGCATTAGCCGAGATCGCGCCGCCGGCTCCGAGCTCCATCATCGATTCGGCCAAACCGCCGAGCCTGGTTAAACTCCTTTTCATCCGTTCCAGGATCTGCGCTTGCTCTGCGTTAAGGGGCCCTAGTTGCCCGGCAAGGAGCAATCCGCAATACCCGTCAACAGCCATCAGCGGGACGCGGATATCGTGCACGGCGCGAGTAAGAAAGTTTGTGCGATCCCGGTCGTATTCCTGAAGCTTGGAGTTGGTCTCCAGGAGCCTCTGAAGAATCCTGTCGCGGCCCAGAGCCAATTGTCCGGGTCCTTCCGGTGCATCTAACCGCAGCCGGGACACAGCGGACTCAAGAAAAACCCGAAGCGAAAGGCTTGTCCAGGGAATATTGAGAATCGAGTACTCTGCGTGTGGCAAACTCCGGCAAATAGAGGATTGAGAGGACTTAGAGACGATTACCAGTTTGGCTGAGCCATCCGCTTTGGCCATGGGCGCAGGGATCGCCGGTAACGTTTCAGCGTCCCATATTAAAATGTCGGCCGCCGCGGCTTCCTCCGATTGCATAAACTGCTCAATCCGGCATTGGCTTGGCAGCAATTGATCGAGGATCGCCCTACAGAAACCTATGATCGCCCTGTCTGAGCTTACAACGCAGATGTTGACCACTCTGGACCTCATTCTCATCGCGAGAGTCAGTTGTGTTCGAAAGTTACATTCCGAACAGCTGTACCAAAATACAGGACAGAATTAAAAATTAACCGACAAAGTCTCAACGCGCAAGGGGTGATCGAATCCCCCCAGGTGGAGGGAGTTCCACCCGGTTTTAGCCTCGAATACTAAACTTTATGGGTAGAATGTTCTAGTACTTGTGGCGACGGTGTGCCTAGTTCCTTGGCGGACTGCTTGCGGACTTGACCACGTGCAATCTTCCGGTGGAGCCTGCGTTTGTGCCAACGCACCGTCTCTTGGCTGATGAAAAGAAAGGCCGCGATTTCGGAGTTCTTATAACCCTGCTCGACCAGATCGTGAATGTGCTGTTCCCGCGGAGTGAGCACGCTCTCTTTCGTCGAGTTCTGCGAGCTCAGCAGGTCCGTGAGCATCGCTGCCATCACCGATCGTGGCGCCCACAGTTCGCCAGCAATCACAGATTGGATCGCGCGCTTTTGGAGCTTGACGGAGAGATGCGACGGCAAGACGCCGCGACATCCAAGGCGCAGCAGCCTCTCCACCACTTCGATACCTTCCTCGTGAACCTCGCCTTCGTCTAAAATGGCCAGGACACAGAGGCCGCGTCCATGCCGGGTGATTTCCATGAACTCGGCAGGAGGTTGGGCCTCAATGAAACTCCGCCTGGCAATTAGCAATGCTGGATTGAGCTTCTGGCAAAGCGAAAATACCGAAACTGCGTTTTCATCACACCGCACCAGCATGAGACGAAACGGCTGCCAGAACGCAGATGTGGTAAGCCTATGGTGGCCGGATGCATCGCCGCAAACAATCACTACACCATCAGCTGATTTGTTTGACGGCTCCGTACTCATGAACTTGAACCCCGAATTCCGTTCAGACAATAATAACATTCGTTCGAGTCAATTGATACCACTTCCGTGGACACTGTTCGATTTCTTCTCATAAGTTCCTCGCTGCGATACGGGCGAGAGAGTCAGGAAACGTTGAATTATCGCGAAGAAGAGTGGCACCCCGTTTGCATAGGGAAGATCGTACTAGGAATGTGGATAGCCTGAGTGGAGGATCTCTGTCAAGATCCTATAACTTCCGCTGCACTATTTTGTACTCCTTCGGCTCAGGCATCCTTTTCCGAGTATGGTCCAAACACTCCTATATGTCTGAGCGGCGAAAAAACGGGCGCGTCAGGTTAACTTGTACTGTTGCGTTGTGGGACCCCAGCGAGGGCACTGTCATTCAAACGCAGACTGAGAACATCAGCTGCGAAGGCTTTTACTGTCTTTCCGCGGAACCCTTCAGCCCAGGCACCAGGTTGGAGGCTATTCTGGAAATTCCATACAGGTTGCGGGCCGGCAAGCGCAGCGAGCGCCTCGCGCTACAGTGCAACGTTCACGTGATTCGAGTTGACTCCACGGGACCGCGGCCGCTCTTTGGAGTTGCCTGCCAAATCGACGACTACGCTGTCGTCCCGCTCTGCGGTTGACCCGCCGGCGAACTTTCAGTCCAGCAAGAAGTCACGGATGATCCTACCTTTTTGTATACATTCAGTAGGCGTGCCGTCTCGACTTGAAGATAGTACGTACTAGCGGAGGTTGTGCAGCCGTAGCGTTTCCCTCGGTGCAGGATCGTGGGTTGGGAAGGGCCTCCGTCCTTAATACATTTTGAAATCTAATGTTCAAGCCGTGAGGACGATCATCTAGAATGATTGCCGAATGTTTTACCATTGTTCTCGTCGTTTTGCAAACCGATCATCGTCAACTTGCAACTACCGTGGACGCAGTTTCGAGCAAAACGCCGCAAGTTGTTCACCTAGCGCGTTGCTAAGAGGTCCGCTCGTCTTTTTCTAAGGCGTTCCGAGTTTGGCCGACTACGTGCTTCTACTGCGTAAGCAAGCTTTATTTCGGTTTTGTTTGCGGTTTTTTAAGGGGATGCGCGTCTGACGCAACCTGAGTATCACATTCAGTAACCCTGAATCGGAGGTGGGATTTGATTGGAATTGGAGTCATCGGATACGGATACTGGGGCCCCAACTTAGTGCGCAACTTCGTTGAAGGAGCCGAGACCAAAGTGATAGCTGTTGCGGACTTCAGGCAAGAGCGCCTTGCCTTGGCCAAACGACGGCACCCCGCCGTTGAAACGACGACGGACTATCGCGATCTCCTGACGAACCCGGAGATCGATGCGATTGTGATTTCGACGCCTGTTTCGACGCATTTCCCGCTGGCGATGGAAGCCCTTCAAGCGGGAAAGCACGTTTTGGTCGAGAAGCCGATGACGACGAGTTCGGAGGACGCTCTGCGCCTCATCGACGAAGCCTACCGGCGCGATCTCGTCCTCATGGTCGATCACACTTTTGTGTATACCGGGGCGGTTCGAAAGGTGCGCGATCTCATCCAAAAAGGGTCGGTGGGTGATGTTTACTATTACGACTCCACGCGGATCAATTTGGGTCTCTTCCAGCAGGACGTGGATGTAATCTGGGATCTCGCTGTTCACGATCTTTCTATCATGGAATACATCCTGCCAGAGTCGCCGATCGCAGTTTCAGCGACCGGACTGGGACACGTGACGGGCGCTTCGGAGAATATTGCGTATGTTACCGCTTTTTATCAGAGTCCGTTAATCGCCCACTTGAACGTCAACTGGCTTTCTCCCTTGAAGGTTCGCCGCACCCTGATCGGGGGCAGCAAACAAATGATCGTCTACGACGATATCGAAAACAGCGAAAAGGTGCGGGTTTACGACAAAGGCATAACTATCAAAAACGGCGCTGAATCACTATACAAAGTACTGGTGAGCTATCGATCAGGGGATATGTACGCGCCACAAATCGATGTCACGGAAGCGCTTCGTATCGAAGTACAACACTTCGCCGACTGCATCATAAATAAGAAAACGCCGATCACGGATGGTCTGGCGGGTCTGCGCGTCGTCGGCGTACTGGAGGCAGCGACGCGGTCTATGAAGGATCGCGGCCGGTCGGTACAACTGAAAGATTATGTCGGTACGCGCGCAGCGGTGGCCTGAAGATAATATCCGCTCGACTTACATTCTCTTCGGCGATTTGAGCGTCATATCTGCTCCTGAAGGACGCGCGGTGAGATCTCGACACTCGACTCGGCACTCGCGTCCTTGGGGCTTCTTCCTGCGGACGCAAACAACGTTAACGCGACGGTGGCCGCAACACAATCTGCTGTCGCAAAACAGTTTGAAACGAGCATCGTAGCGAGTGATACAATACGTCCAGGAATCCTGTACGTTACAATAAGGCGATGGCGATTGAAACAACCTATACAAACCTTCGGGAGCAACTGGCCTCGTTGCTGGACAGGGTTGTGGATGACCAGGAAGTAGTCATCGTGCGCCGCCGGAAATCAAAGGACGTAGCTTTGATCCCGGCATCCGAGTTGGCAGGCCTGATGGAGACCGCACATCTTCTTCGGTCGCCAAAAAATGCACAACGTTTGCTTACTGCAATGCGGCGTGCGAACAAAGTCCAAGGCAAAGTTCAATCGCTCGACCAACTCCGGCGGGAGATGGGACTTGACCTGACGCCATAGCAGAGAAGCGGTGTTCCACGCAGAGTTTCAGGAAGATCTCAGTTATTGGGTCAAGACGGATCGAGCGACTGCGATTCGCGTGCTTCAACTCGTGGAAGCGGTATTGGCTAATCCGTTTGTCGGAATCGGAAAACCTGAGCCGTTGAAATATGTGCTAGCCGGCGCTTGGTCAAGGCGAATCACTCAGGAGCACCGGCTCGTCTACGCGGTCCGGGAAGAACGGATCGACTTTCTCCAAGCTCGTTTTCATTACTAATTTCCGCCCTCTTTGTCCCCTTGCTCTCCGTCCGCGTGCATTGATAGACTCTCAGTGCGGAATGTTATGTCCAAATCGATTGCCAGACGAACCCTCTTGCGTGGCGCGGGCGTTGCTCTGTCGCTGCCTTGGCTCGAAAGCGTGTCTCGCGCCGCTACCACTTCCGACGCGCTAAAGCTTTCTGAACCGCCGCTGCGCATGGCTTTCATGTTCATGCCGAACGGCGTCCGTCCCGATCTTTGGACTCCGGCTGGCGATGGTGAAGATTATGAGATTACTCCTCATCTTAAGCCATTGGAGAGTCTCAAGAGCGATTTCATGCTGCTGGAGAATCTCTGGAACAAGAATTCTGTGGGGCGCAACGGGCACTGGCCCAAGGTGCCAATTTGGCTTTCCGGCGGCTATGTGCAACGCACTACCGCGGATGATCTGGATACCGGCGCTGTCTCCGTGGATCAGTTGGCGGGCCAGCGGATTGGATCTCGTACACCACTTCCTACCATCGAACTGGGCCTGGAGCCGCCGCGCAATGGCATTGATGTCGCCGGCGGCGGATTTGCGCGCATGTACGGTTCTTTCATCTCATGGCGAGATCGACATACGCCTGTGCCGAAGGAGATCATTCCGCAATTGGCCTTTGACCGACTATTTCGAAACAACCGCGCACCGGTGGTTTCTAGCGTGAATCCAAAAGATCCGGCGGTGTTATCTGCGCTTCAGCGCGACGATTCGAGCGTCCTGGACTTAGTATTGGATGATGCGAAATCGCTGCGGCAAAACGGGAGCTCGGCCGATCGAGTTCGGTTGGACGAATACTTTGAGTCAGTGCGGTCGGTGGAACAACGTTTGGAAGCGTCGCTCCGTCCCCAAAAGCGGTGGATCAATCAAGGCAAGTTTCCTCTGGAGCGGCCCGTCGCGGGAATTCCGCAAACACATGAGGAGCATCTTCGGCTGATGCTCGATATCTTTATTCTGGCGTTTTGGTCCGACACGACTCGCATCGGCACGTTTATGTTTGGCGATGCCCAGTCGAGCCAGGATTACTCGTTCCTTCCGGGCGTAAAAGGCAGTTTCCATCCGCTGTCCCATCACGGGAACGACCCGGCTACTCGCGCGCAGTACGGGAAGATTATTGACTGGCACGTGGAGCAACTGGCCTATTTTCTGAACAAGGTGAAAAGCCTGGATGAAGGCGGGACTTCCCTGCTGGACAATTCGATGATCATGTTTGGCGGTTCGCTGAAGGACGGAAACCAGCACCTGGTGGAAAATCTTCCGCTGCTTCTGGCCGGCCGTGGAAAAGGCACCCTGCGTCCGGGCCGTAGGGTTCGGGCTCCTGAGCGGACGCCGGTTTGCAATCTGTATTTGGAATTGTTGAACCGGATGGGAATCAAGGAGAAGTCGTTCGGCGATAGCACTGGGCGCTTGTCCGGCCTTTCTTAGATGCGAATTCCGTTTTTTGCCTTCACCGCGCTTGTACTGCCTTGCGTCGTCTTTTCGGCGCCGGAGGCTTCGGAAGAGTTTTCTCAGACCATTCGTCCTGTCCTGGTTCAGAATTGCTCTGCCTGCCACAGCCCCGCCAAAGCCAGGAATGCCGCGCCGTTTCTGAAGGCCGCGACGGTTGCGGATATCGACGCGAATCGTGCGTTGTGGCGGAACGTTGCCGCGCAATTGCGCAACCGGACCATGCCGCCAGTGGCATCGAAGTTGACGGAAGAGGAGCGCTTCCGCATTCCGGCTTGGATCGAAAACAGGTTGCGTCAGTCCGCCTGCAGCGCCGGTGAATATGCGGGCGCAGCGATTGCTCGGCGGTTGAACCGGCGTGAATATCACAACACCATTCGCGATCTGCTCGGCATCGATTTTGAAGTGCTTGGAATTCTGCCCGCCGATGGAACGGGCGGCGCCGGATTCGATACGAACGGCGAAACCCTGTTTGTACCTCCAGTGCTGATGGAGCGGTATTTGGAGGCGGCGCAGCAGATTGTGGACCGCGTGATTATTACGCCTCCGTTCTCCAGGACTTTTACCGCAGCCGAGTTGAAACCCGAGTTTTCCGTTAGTATCCCGGTCTATACGGAAGGCGCCTACGATATATCGGCGGTTTTGGACGTGGGTGATTCCGAACCGAAGATGTCCTTGAAGGTTGACGGCGCTGAGGTGGGTGCCCTTGTACTGCAGCGCCGCCGCGTGGTGGCCGGTAAAACGGTACCTGGTCCGCGTATCGGTCGGATTCAAATCAATTTGGCGCGTGGTTCGCGCATCGTGTCTTTCGCCGCCGGGGAATCTTTGGCGAGTTTGCGCAGTTTGACGATTCAGCAAAAGCAGGAACAACCTGCGGCCGAGAGGCGCGCCTTGCATTTCCGGCTTCTCGGAATGGAACCTGGCGAACGTCCGCTTCAGCCGCGCAAAGCGGCTCGGCAAATTCTCGAGGTGATCGTGCCAAGGGCTTTCAGGAGAGCTGTTGAGCCCGCTGAGATCGATCGTTTCCTGACGATGTACGATCGGGCGGCCGAGCGAGGCGATCCGTATGAAGAACGAATCAAGTTGATGCTGAAGGGCGTTCTTGTGTGGCCCGAATTTCTGTTTCGCATTGAACAGAAGCATACTGAGCCAGGTATTTATCCTCTGAGCCAATATGAGTTGGCCACGCGTCTATCGTATTTTCTTTGGTCCACGATGCCGGACAACAGACTAACTCGCTTGGCGGAAGAAGGGCGGCTTCAGGATCCGAAAGTTTTGGCAGCGCAGGTGGAGCGGATGCTCGACGATTCCCGGTCACGCACGTTCGTTAATAGTTTCGTTGGACAGTGGTTGGGTACTCAGGATATCGGCGGACGAGTTGCTCCGCTGTTGACCGAAATTCAGTCGTATTACACGCCCGAAGTTGCGGCGGATCTGCGAACGCAGCCTGTGTTGCTGTTCGATCGTATCCTTGGCGAGGACCGAAGTCTGCTGGAACTTCTGAACGCTAATTACACGCATCTCACCGCGCGGCTGGCGAAATTTTATCAAATAGAAGATCAAGTGAAGGGTCTCAACGACAACGAATTTCATCTTGTGGAGTGGCCGGACAACCGGAGAGCCGGGATCATCGGTCTCGGTGGCGTGTTGGCGATGACGTCGCGGTATCAGGAAACGAGCCCCGTCCTGCGAGGCGCGTGGGCACTCGAAACATTGCTGGGAACGCCGGTTCCGCCGCCACCACCGGATGTACCTCCGCTGAGTGCCTCGGCGGGAGATGGCGTCAAACTTCACATCCGCGAGCAACTCCAGCGGCACCGTGCCGATCCATCGTGCGCAGCGTGCCACAAAATGATGGACCCAATTGGGTTGGGACTGGAAAATTTCGACTGGATGGGACGATGGCGCGACAAGGAAACCGACGGCACGCCGATCGATGCCAAAGGCGAACTACCATCAGGCGAAAAGTTTAATGGCCCGGTGGAACTGCGCGCTGCCCTGCTCGATCGAAAGGAAGACTTCATCCGGAACCTGACAGGAAGAGTGTTGGGCTATGCGCTGGGCCGGAGTCTACAGGATGGCGACAGTTGCACAGTGCAGCGGTTAGTGCAAACGTTGGACAAAGACAACTTCCGGGCAAGGACTTTGATCCGCGAGATCGTGCTCAGCATTCCATTCCGGAATACGCAAGGAGGCGCAGTGGCATCCGAGACGGTGATTACTCAGAAGTCGCTGGATATTTCCGGCCTGAATGCTAAGAAACAGGATGCCGCGACGCATCTGAACCAAGTTAAGCCGGAGCACCTCGCTCCGAAGCATTGACTACTTCGTCCACTTGTAGAAATAAAACATCAACGGAACCTTGCCGGTATTCACGATTCCGTGCACGTGGCCGGCGGCGCAGTACATCATCGATCCGGCGGCAACCTTCGTGATCCTCCTTTCGACGGAGATATCGCCTGTGCCTTCCGTAATCACCATGATTTCCTCTTCGGGATGCGTGTGCGGCGGATGCGGGCTCATGCCTGGCTTCAATAGCAGGCTGCCGGCCGCCATCGATTTCAACTGATCCGTCGGCCCGTCGAAGTAGATTCGCAGATCGCCGAAAGTTTCCTTCGACAACTTGGCCTTACTCACATCCATCACGGAATTCGGTAGCTTCGCCGCGCCTGCGAACGCGGGGCATTGCACTCAGCGCCGCCAGTTGAAACATCTCTCGTCTTTTCATTTCCTGTCCTCTAATTTTTGAATCGCTGCCAGAATCACTTTCCCGACAACCTCGAAGCTGTTGGCGCCCAGTTTGTCCATCGTGTCCTGCGGGGTGTGCCAATATGAATTCGCTGGCCCGTAGTCGAAGTCGATCAAATCCAGCGCCGGAATCCCCTTGTCGAGAAATGGCACATGATCGTCACCAATAGCGCCTTGCGACGCACCAAAATGTTTGGCGAATCCGAGTTCCCGCGCGGCGTCCCAAACCAACTCGCGCAGCCAGACGGTGGACGCCGTCTCTTCCACAATTTGTAAATCCTGATCGCCGATCATGTCCACGTTAATCAGCGCTTTGATGCGCGGAGCCGTTCCATCCGCTGCCCATTTCGCCGCCAGGTGCTTGCTTCCGTACACACTGTCCGTGTCGGACCACTGTGCGAAGGCTTCTTCGCCGTCCAGCCAGACGAGCAAAATCTCGTCCCTGTGCGAACGCTTCGGCAACACGCGCGCTAATTCGAGCAGCAGACCAGTCGATGAACCGCCATCGTTCGCACCCACGAACACTAGATCCGGCGTCGCCTTGGTGTCGTAGTGTCCGCTGATCACCACAATTTTGCCCGATGTGCCAGGCAGGCGCGCGGTGATATTGCGCATCTGCTTCGGCCCCGCCGGCGTATTCGCCTGAAAAACGTCTTCAGAGATTGCCCAACCGAGCGATTTCACTTCCGCCCGCAAGTAGTTTTGCAAATTGTGAATGGCGTCGGAGTCAGGTGGCCGAGGTCCGAATTCGACTACTTTTTTTGTGAAATTGAGCGCCGAAGCGCCGCTGAAATCCCCTGGCGCCGCTACCAGCAGCGCGGGAATCCCTACGACTGTTGCCAACCAGAAAACTACTTGCACGCGCTGCATATGAATCCCAGTGTAAAGTTACGTTGTTTATCCATAGAATCGAGCAGCGGCAATGCCAGTGCCGCGGGGACGAGAAGGATCATCCACCTGGAAAACTGAAGGCCGCCGAGCAATCGCCGTGACATGAGCCGAAAATATCCGCCCACCGGCTGCACAACAATGTCACGGAAACCGGCTTTCTGTAATAGATACTCCGCGCCGAATCTCGTGTATCGGTAATAGTCGTGCGGCTGTTGATGTTCTTCCCACTCGTGCGGGACTACTAACAGTATCCGGCCTCCCTGTTTCAGCGTCCGGTACAATTCACCCAGCACCAGCGCCGGCTCGCGGACGTGTTCCAGCGTCACGATATTTACTACAGCGTCGAACGATTGGTCGCGAAACGGCAGCCGTTGCAGGTCGCCAATCGCGTCGAGAGAGCTATAATTCCACGCGGTGTCGCCGATGCCGAGATCGAGCGCAACGTAGCGATGTCTGCTGAACCAGCCGGCGTACTTCCCTTCCCCGGCGCCGGCGTCCAGAACCCGGCTCTCGCGCGGGAGCGATCGCGAAAAAGCCATTACCGCATCTTCGATGGAAGCTTCGAAATGCAGAATGTACCGGCGCAGCCGCTTCGGCAGCCGCTGCTGGAGCCACGCGTACATCACGCCCGCTTTCGCGCCTCGATCATCACCGTGGATCCTGCCCGGCATGCAGCCTCGAAGAGCGTGAACGGCAATCCTGCCAGCACGAGACCGAAATACGCCGCGTCCTTCAGCAGGCGAAGGTTCGAATTCTCCTTCACGCCACGGACCCGCCGAGCCATGGGATCGAGCGATGGCGCGACGCTTGTCGCAAATCCGGCGGGATTATCCCGCAGAGAAAAATATTTGTGCCGCACAACTTCAAACCCGCAGTATTCGAGAAGCGAATCGATATCGCGCGTCCGAAAATCGATCAGATGGCGGGGCACGTCGATGCCGTTCCATCCTTCGCCGAAGATCAGGAATTGCCAGCACGCTGCGTTCGGCACCTGTATCACCAATCTCCCGTTGGGACGCAATAAGGAATGCGCCGCTTGCAAATAGGCGACCGGATCGTAGAGGTGCTCCAGCACATGGAACATGGTGACTCCGGCGAAAGTCTCACTTGGAAGCGGCGCGGTGGAGAGAGTTCCGCACACGGCCGGCAATGAATTACGCCGCCAGGCAATAGCGGCAGCGTCGCGCGAAAAATCCAATCCGAAGACCTTGAACCCGCGCTCTACCAGCATGCGCCCGAATAGTCCGCCTCCGCACCCGACATCGAGCACCGGACCTGTCTCTTCCGATTCGACCAACGCCCGCCGCACAAAACGCACATGGTCGAGCAGCACGAAGCGCCTGTAGATCTCTTCGAGCTGGGCAGCCGCCGCCTCTGATGGCGCAAACCAGTAATGTTCCGGATAAAAGTGCTGGAGTTCTTCGGGTGTGGGCCAGGGAAAAAGCCGGATCAGCCCGCAACCGAGGCACTCCACCACCGAGAACTGCTTATCAGTCGTGTGATAGAGCCGGTCTGTTGCACGAAAAAGAGAGCGCGTTTGCCTGCTGCCGCACGCTGGACAGGAGTCCCCTTCGGGTGTCTTGATCAAATCGCCTGTTCCATCAGCTCCGCAAGCGGAATCCGATAATGAAACAAAAGACGGCGAATTTGTTTTGGCGTCAACCGCCGCAACCGCCGCAGTTGCCGGCGCTTGCGCCAGGTCATTGGGATCATGCCCAACGCCTCGAGGTTCCCTCCGCACACCGCCCGAACTGCCCGCCATTTGCCCTCCACTCCGGGAAACCTGCCCACTTCACCCTTTCCACGGATCGCCGCCCACGCTCCCGCGGCAATCCTCATGCCGAAGTACATCGGATTCAGCAACAACAAACTTATCGGAAAATGTTTTACCGCCAGAAGCACGCGGTTTCGCTCGATCAGTTCGAGGCGGCGGCTCGACAGCACTCCGAGCGTTGTTCCGCGCTGATGCAGCACTACGGCCGCAGGCGCATACACGCAGCCCCAACCGGCAATCCTCGCGCGGAGCCCTAGTTCCGCATCGTCGCCGTAAGCGAAGAGATCCTCATCGAATCCGCCAATCTCGTCCAACATCTCGCGGCGGTACATTGCGGCACAACCGTCGGGCCACAAGACTTCTTCCAGATGCTCGAACTGCCCACGATCAATCTGCCCGGAACCGCGTCCACGGTTCTGGCCGTCGGGATAAATCAGGTGCCCCACCTTGTCGATGCGCCGCGGATCGTTCTTCACCAGAATCTTGGATGCCGCCATGCCTATGTCGTCCCTCATGCGGATTGCGGACGCCAATGCCTCCAGCCATCCCGGCGCTGCTTCAGCATCGTTGTTTAGAAGCGCGATCAGATCGCCTCCCATCCCGATTCCTTGGTTGTTGGCCGCGCAGAATCCACGATTCTCCTTGTTTCGAAGTACTTCGAGCGAAAACCTCGAGTTTCCGTTAAATTCCTGCTCCGCCATGTCCGCCGAACCGTCGCTCGATCCGTTGTCGACCACTACTACGTTAAACCCCGTACACGTCTGCGCGGCTAGCGACAAGAGACAGGCCCGCAAAAGCTCCCTCCGATTGAAGTTAACTACAACAACCGAAATCAGTTTCGCTTCTCCCCCCACTCTGTGACTGTAGTATTATAGCTTTTAGAACAGTTTCCCGGGATCATCCGAATGGACTCCGTCGGTACTAGGCTCCGCAGCGAGCGAACGAAGCAGAAACGCACTCTGGCTGATATTGCAGAGGCGACCCGCATCTCGAGCCATTATCTTCAAGCGATTGAAGAGGATGATTTGAGGCCGCTTCCCGGCAACTTCTTCTACAAGAGTTTTGTAAAGCAATATTGTGCCACTCTTGGTTTGTCATACAGTTCGCTAGAGAATCTGGTCGACCCGTTGCTTCTGCCTGAAGTCGAAGATCCTCTGCCGGTATTAAGTAAAGCGTATCAGGTACCCCGAGCCCCACGGCGCCAGGGCTTATTTCACAGCCGGGCATTTTGGCCTGCCGTCGCCCTGATAGTCTCACTGGGAGGCGGATCGGGCATTTATGCCTGGTGGCAGAAATCGCAGCGCACAATCGCCGACGACCTTCCGCTACCGAAAGCGGATGCGAGGAAGCCACCTCCCGTGCTGGTGATTAAGGCTCCCGCTGCTGTTTCGGCATCAGAACCCATGCATACGTCAGAGCCAACGCGCGCACAAGCGCCCGTGCTGGTGCCGCCGCCCAGCGTGGAGCCAGCAACGACGCCCATCTCAGGCAAAGTTTCGGTCGATTTACAGGCGAAGGAGCGAACCTGGGTAAGAGTCACCTCGGCGGGCAAGACGGTGTTCAGCGGCATCATCAACAAAAGCCAGACGAAAAATTTCGAGGGCTTGGAGGAAGCAAAACTAGTGACCGGTAATGCCGCCGGAATCGACGTCCGCTGGAATGGTAAACCCATCGGTCCGATCGGCGAACGAGGTCAAGTTCGCATGGTTGTGTTCACCGCCGACAGCTTCCAAATCGTCGCACACAAAAAGCTGTAAACCCGCGCTACTTCGCGGCCGGTGGCGGCGCTATCGGAGGCGTAACGGGCGCCGGGGCTGGGCCGAAATAGCGATCGTCGAACGTCACTGTCGCTTTCTTCCGTGCGACCTCCAGGGCTTCCTTCGCGGCTTCCGGACGGACCTTCTTTTCAATTTCTTCCTTCACATCGGCCATATCATTGCCGCTGTGTTTTTCGACCAGAATCAAGTGATATCCAAACTGGGTCTTCACGGGCTCGCTGACTTGTTTTACAGGCAACTCGAAAGCGGCCTTCTCAAACGCGCCAACCATCTGCCCGCGCTTGAACGTTCCCAGATCGCCGCCCTGTTTGCCTGAACCGGTATCGTCGGATTCCGCCATGGCCAGCTTGGCGAAATCCTCGCCCGCCACCAATTTCTTGCGGAGTTCAGTGGCCTTGGCCAGCGCTTCCTCCTCCGTCAGGTCTTTTTCACCTTCCTTCAGCGGCACTGCCGATCCTTTGAAACGCACCAGAATGTGCTTGGCTGTAATCGACTCCAGTTCCTGCTTGTGCCCGTCATAGTATTTCTGCAGCGAAGCATCGTCGGTAGGAGTGGTTTCCTGCCATTTCTGGAACATGGAACCAGCGAGAAGGTTGTCAGTCTGGAAGGCCAATTTCTGCTGGAAGACCGGGTCCTTTTCGACGCCCGCATCCCGCGCGGCCTTCGCCAGAATCTTCACGCGGATCAACTGCTCGGCCACATCGCGTTTCCTGCTCCTGGCCTGTGCTTTGATTTGCTCCGGCAGGGCATCAATAAATGCATCAAATTCTTTATCCGTGATCTTCTCAGTGTTGATGGTCAGAATCACTGTTCCGTCGTCTTGTTTCTTCGCTTCGGCCGGCTTCGCGGCCGGTTTGGCTGCCGGTGTTGCGGCAGGCTTCGTGGAGGGAGCAGCCGGCTTCTTCGGGGCGGCCGCGGGAGGTGTCTGGGCGGACATTAGGGCCGCGGACACGACAACTGAGAGGATTGGAAATACTTTCACAGTTCCATTATTTCACTAGTGGCCGCTACAATAGAGTTTTCATGCGTATTGCCCTTGGACAGATCAATACCACTGTCGGTGACCTGTCAGGGAACGCGAATCGCATGCTCAACGCGGCCCGTCAGGCTGCGGAGTGCGGCGCGGAACTCATCGCTTTCCCTGAATTGTCGCTGACCGGGTATCCCCCGCGGGATCTCGTCGAAAAAGAGATCTTCCTCGACCGCACTCTCGAAGAACTGCACCGCTTGGCCGAAGAAACGGCGAACCTCGACCTAAGTATTGTTTGTGGCTATGTTGCACGCTCGGAAGGCAAGGCGGGGAAATCGGTGATTAACAGCGCTGCCCTGCTCGAACATGGCGAGATCGTCTTTCGCCAGGACAAAATGCTACTGCCGACCTACGATGTATTCGATGAAGGCCGCTATTTTCTGCCCGCGGACAAGCAATTTCTGCGAGAAGTCCGCGGCGTACCTGCCGCGCTTACCATTTGCGAAGATGCCTGGAACGACAAGAGATTCTGGGAGCACCCGCTCTATAAACGCGATCCTGTGGCCGAACTGGCTCAATCGGGCGCGCGCATCCTGATCACTATCAATGCTTCGCCGTACAACATGGATAAGCGCCAACAGCGGCGTGAGATTTTTGCCGCCGCGGCAAGGCATCACAAAATGCCCGTCGTCTATGTGAATCAGGTGGGCGGCAACGATCAACTTGTTTTCGACGGCAGCAGTTTCGCCATGGATGCCGAGGGCCGCGTGATCGCTTCGGCGAAGTCGTTTTCTGAAGATCTGGTGCTCGTCGACACCGACAAGGGGAGCGGGGATCTGAACGGGAATTTTTCCAACGAATGTGAAGCGATGTATGAAGCTCTTGTTCTCGGCACGCGCGACTACATCCGCAAGTGCGGCTTCAGGAAAGTGCTCATTGCGCTCAGCGGCGGAATCGACTCTTCGCTCACCGCCGTGATTGCCGTCGATGCCGTCGGTTGCGAGAACGTCACCGGTGTTGGAATGCCGGGTCCCTATTCATCGGAAGGCAGTATCACCGATGCTCGCGACATGGCGCGGAATCTCGGCATTCGTTTTGAGATCATCGGCATCTCGGACGTTTACGACCGGTTTATCGAAGTGCTGAAGCCTGCGTTCAACGGCGCGGGGATGGATGTTACCGAGGAGAATCTTCAATCCCGGTTGCGCGGAGTCACATTGATGGCGCTCTCCAATAAAACAGGGGCGCTGGTTCTGACAACGGGCAATAAGAGCGAACTGGCCGTCGGGTATTGCACTTTGTATGGCGATATGTGCGGCGGCTTGGCCGTGATCAGCGATCTTCCGAAAACGCTGGTGTATGAGCTGTCGAGGATCGCCAACCAGCGTCACCAGAATGCCATTCCTGAGAGCGTTTTCATCAAGCCGCCTTCGGCCGAGTTGCGGCCGGATCAGAAGGATACAGACTCTCTGCCTGAGTATGACGTGCTCGATCAGATTCTGAAAGCATATATCGAGGAGTACCGGCCTGCCCAGGAGATTGCCGAAATGGTTGGCGTTCCTATCCACCTTGTTCGCGACATCATCAACAAAGTGGATCGCAACGAATACAAGAGGCAACAGGCCGCTCCGGGTCTGAAAGTTACTACCAAGGCATTCGGTATGGGCCGCCGATTTCCGATCGCCCAAAGGTTCTCGGAATGAAGCGCTTCTTTTCTCTCGCGCTGTTGGCCACGCTTCTGACCTCTCAACCGGCTTCGAAAGAGCAGGTAGGACCAATGCCCAATGGAGGGTTCCTGCTCAACAGCGGGTGGCGGATTTCTCCTGCCGGACGTCAGGTGTCTCTGGGCAATTTCCCGATGGCGCAGGCGATTTCGCCGGACGGAAAATACCTGTTGGTGATGAATGCCGGCTACACGCCGCCATCTATCTCCGCGCTCGAAACCGCTTCCATGCGGGAGGTGAGCCGCACTCCTTTGCCCGATGCGTTTCTTGGTTTGACATTCTCGTCGAATGGCAAGCTGGTCTATGTTGGTGGAGGTTCGCGCGCGTCCGTTTACGAGTTCTCGTTCGACGCCGGCAAGCTCACACTTGCCCGCACCTTCGAAATCGTCGCGGAGAAGGATCGCAAAAATACAGACTTCACGGGTGATGTCGCCATCACGCCCGACGGCCGCTTCTTGTATGCCACGGGGCTGTTCAACAACGTGATCGACGTGATGAATCTTCAAACGGGCCGTGTCATGGGGCACTTCCCGGTCGGCCGCCGCCCCTATCGCATCCTGTTTCATCCCGACGGCAAATCTTTCTTCGTGTCCAGTTGGGCCGATGCCAGCGTTTACCAGTACCGCTCGGTTGATGGAGAAAAGTTGAATCAGGTTCGCGTAGGCTCCCATCCGACCGATATGGCGTGGCGCGCCAAAACGCCGGGTGAAGAGGGCGAGAACATTCCCGCCGCGCGCATTTTTGTTGCTGCCGCCAATACGAATAATATCTATGTGCTTGGTGTCGCGGCCGATGGGGAAGTCCGGATAACGGATACCATCAACGCGGGGATGACGCCGCGGCATCCGCTGGGGATGACTCCGACCGCGCTCGCCATGAATGCCGCGCACGATCGGCTGTACGCGGTCTGTTCGGATGCGAACGCGGTGGCTGTGGCTGATATTTCGGAGGCGCACGGCCGTCTACTCGGCTTCGTGCCCACGGGTTGGTACCCGACGGGCATACGCGTGTTGGCGGACGGGCGCCTCGTCATTCTGAATGGCCGCGGCGATCGTAGCTATCCCGATCCGAAGGGCGCCGGTATCGAGTATGTGGCGAAAATGCAAATCGGTTCGGCGTCCGTCGTCGACGCCTTCGACTCCGATGCGCTCGAAAAGTATACGAGCACCGTGGTGACGAACTCGCCGTATCGCGACGACCTGTTGGATTTCGCCGATACCGGCAGCGGCAACCCCGTTCCTTCCGAACCCGGCGGGCCTACTCCCATCGAGCATGTCATCTATATAGCAAGAGAGAATCGCTCCTACGATCAGGTTCTCGGCGATATCGGCAAAGGGAACAGCGATGCTTCGCTTGCGCAGTTCGGCCAGAGCGTCACTCCGAATGCACATAAGCTGGCGCGGGAATTTGTGTTGTTCGATAATTTCTACGCGAACGCAGACGTAGAGGCCGACGGCCACAACTGGTCGGCCGGAGCCATTGCCAACGACTACGTGCAGAAGCTATGGCCCAATAGCTACGGAGGACGACGTAATCGCTACGACTACGAAGGCCAGGAAATTACTGCGTTCCCGCCCGCGGGCTATCTGTGGAACAACGCCATCTCGGCCAATATTCCCATCCGCAACTATGGCTGGTGGGTAACGAATGTTGAGAAGCCCACCCCGGATGGCCGCCAGGTCGCCACGGTTCGCGATCCTGCGCTGGCGAGATTCACGAACATGAATTACCGTGGTTTCGATCTTCAATATCCTGATGTCGAACGCATCAAGCCGTTTCTGAAAGACCTCGCCCAATTCGAATCGCTCGGAGTGATGCCTAAGTTGATCTTCATCCAGTTGGGCAACGATCACACCGACAATGCGAAAGCTGGCGGGCTGTCGCCGGCTTCGATGGTTGCTGATAACGATTACGCGCTCGGTCTCGTGGTGGAAGCTCTTGCGAAAAGCAAGTTCTGGCCGAGCACTGCGATCTTTGTTCTCGAAGATAATGCGCAGGACGGACCCGATCATGTGGATTCGCACCGCTCGCCTGCATTCGTGATCTCTCCGTACACTCGCCGTCGCGCGGTGGACAGCACTATGTACAACACGACGTCGATGCTACGGACTATGGAACTGATCGTCGGCCTCCGGCCCATGACGCATTTCGATGCAGCCGCTCGCCCCATGTCCGCCGCATTCTCGAAGACCGCCGATACGTCGCCGTTCGCCGCCGAGAAGCCGGGCGGCGCCCACTAGTATTCATGCCGCGAATCTATCTTTGTTTCGTCTGGCACATGCACCAGCCGTTCTATAAAGACCTGGTGAGCGGTCAGTACAAGCTGCCCTGGACGCGTATGCACGCGCTCAAGGATTACTACGGCATGGTGAAGACGCTGGAAGATTTTCCACAGATTCACCAGACATTCAATCTGGTGCCCTCCATGATGGTCCAGTTGGAAGAATACGCGGCAGGGAAAGCCGTCGACCCATTCCTGCGAGCCGCGCTGAAGCCGGCCGAGAGTCTCACCGAGGCTGACCAGAACTTCATTCTGCGCTACTTCTTCCAGGCCAATCTTGCCCGCATGATCTATCGCTATCCACGATACGGCGAGCTTTGGAACAAATGGCAGGTGGCTGGAGAAAATATCGCCCGGGCGCGCCGCGACGTTGGACTGCAGGGCTTCCGCGATTTGCAGGTGCTGGCGCAGCTCGCATGGTTTGATGAGGAGTTTCTCGCTAAGGACCCGGACGTGCGCTCGCTCGCCGCCAAGGGACGCGAGTACACTCTTGAGGATCAGGAACTGATGGGCCGCAAGCAGCTCGAGATCCTGGGTAAGGTACTTCCGGTGTACTCCGAGTTCTCTTCGCGCGGACAAATCGAAGTCTCCACGACCCCCTTCTATCATCCGATTCTTCCGCTGCTTTGCGATTCCAACATTGCCGAAGTTGCTCACCCCTACGTGCCTTTGCCTCCGCGCTTCCAGTATCCGGATGATGCACGGGTGCAGCTCAATCGAGCTCGCGATTACATGAAATCGAAGATCGGCAAGGCGCCCGCGGGAATGTGGCCATCGGAAGGGTCGGTCTCGGACGAGGTTTTCCATCTCGCAGCCGAAACCGGTTTCCGCTGGGCCGCCACCGACAACGGCGTTCTCGCGCGCACCGTTCATCATGCGGGCGATCCGAATCTCAGCTACCGTCCGTATCTTTGGAAACAGGGCGACCACCAGATCAACGTCATTTTCCGCGACCACCTGCTCAGCGATCTGATCGGGTTCGTCTATTCCCGGATGAATGCGGCGGACGCGGTCAACAATTTCCTCGACAACATTCGGAACAACTGCGCCGGCATTATCTCCAGCGGGCGCGATGCGTTGGTGCCGATCATCCTCGATGGTGAGAACGCCTGGGAGTACTACGAGGAGAGCGGCCGCCCGTTCCTGCGCGAACTGTACCGCCGCATTCAGGAGGATCCTCGCATGACCGCGCTTACGGTTTCCGAGGCGTTTGAGAAAGTTGAACCGGCGATTATCGATCACATTTTCCCCGGCTCGTGGATCGACGCCAATTTTGATATCTGGATTGGCTTTGAGGAGGATAACAAGGCGTGGGAATATCTCCTCCATGCGCGCCAGACGTACGATCGGGTGATGGCGTCGCCTGATTGGGTGAACATTCCCGAGGCCCGGAGGAATTTGGCATTCGAGGAACTGCTGATCGCCGAGGGCAGCGACTGGTGTTGGTGGTATGGTCCGCAGCACCACTCCGGTAACAGCGTGGAATTCGACCAGCTGTTCCGGGATCACCTTGCCAACGTTTATTTCGCCCTTGGTCTCAAACCGCCGGAATCGTTATCGCGTCCGATTCTCAAGATGCTGGTGAAGGCGGTTCAAGATGCGCCTACCGGACCGATCCGCCCTTCTATCGACGGCGAAGAGACATCATATTTCGAGTGGCTCGGAGCAGGTGTGTACCGTGTCGACGGACGCTCCGGAGCTATGCATGGTCAACGATTCTTCGTAAAGCAATTGCGCTACGGCAGCGACTCACAGAATCTTTTCCTCCGCCTCGATTTCGTAGAGAACAGTCTTGCCGACTTGGAAGGCGCGGAAATGCGTCTGAATATTCAAAGCCCTGGCGATCCGAGCAAGACTTTCCCGTTTCATCTGCAATTGAACGACGAACAGCTTGGAATCACTTCCAAGTACCGGAGTATTTGCGAAGTACGGGTTCCGCTTGCGCCGCTCGGCATCGCCACCGGCCATGATGTCCGGTTTCAACTTTCGCTGTGGCAAAACGGATTGCCCATGGACGCCCTGCCGCCGCAGGGTTGGATTGATTTCTCTACCGCCGAACCACTGGAATGGGCGCTATAATTTGGTGGTGCGGTATCTGATTGTTTGCCTCGTCCTGATTTCGATACCCTGCGTTGCTCAGGCTCCCAAGAAACAAACTCTCACCGGCTGCGTGGATCAGCGCGGCAACGACTTTGTGCTGACAGGAGACAAGGAGCTACATGAGATCGCCGTGCTTCATTATGTCGGAATATCTGACGACAATTTCGCACGGGAGGTCGGCCATAAGGTGACGGTGGAAGGGACGCTGTCGAAAGAGGGCGATACTCGGACCATGCGTGTGACCAAGTTGACGACGATTTCAGAAAGCTGCTCGTCCGAGTAGCGGGCTAGAGAAAAACCAGCCATCCTAACAAAATTATCGATCTTGCAGATCAGAAAGTACAGACGTACGGACGCCCCAACCGATACTCCAGGCCAGAGACACGCAAAAGAGGACCTCGCGGTCTACAACCTCTCGGTTCGCCTCGATAAGAAACTGCAGCGCTTCAAAGCTTCGCGAGGATAGTGTCGCAGGCTGCTCTCCGCAGAAATCTCCCTGCTTGACAGACAAACGCGAGATCTGCAACTCGAAAACTTTCAGCGAGCCCGCCCCGCGACTCCGCCAACATTCAGCACGCTGCTGCAACCCTCCAATCGTGCATCATTACGGCATGGAATGTACGGTTTCATAAGAATTCATAACTTTTCACCACCCATTCATTGACTTCCACCGTCAGCAGACTCAGCATTGATATCGCGGCCCAAAACTAGAACTGGCTGCCCAGACGACGGAGGATTTGGAGATGCGAGTACCGCGTAAGGAAGTGCCCTGCCGGGCTGCGACTAGTAGGAACAGGGGGGCCCTTTTGCTGGTTACGGCGTTCTGGGCTTTGCCTGTTCTCGCCGTTCCAATTCCCGTAAGTTCCTACACGATTACTACGCCACCGGAAGTGTCATATGTCGACTCAACCGGAAAGCAGTTGACCGACGGCATCTTCGGGGACCCAAATATCAACGGGGGCTCCAGCAACTGGGTGGGATGGATCAATTCGTCGGGTGCCGGGCCGAATGCCATTTTTATCACGTTCAACTTCGGTTCTGTGCAGACTATCACTTCGGCCACTATCGATTTCCTCAGGCTGGAGCAGAACTTCGTTTTTCTCCCGGACTCGGTGTCCGTTGGTGGGCAGTCCTTCCCGGTCGACCCGAATGCACTCGCAAATGGTTCCAGCAGTCCCCTGACGTTTACGCCGTCCGCCCCCTTGAACACGCAAACGCTCCAGATCGAGCTGGACCGTGCGGGGACAGGATTCCACATTCTCATCGATGAAGTGACATTCGACGGTATCGGATCCACCAGGCCATCCACGCCAGAGCCGTCAACACTGGGCATGGTCGGGGGGATGTTGGTCTTGGCTATGGTTGGCCAGTTTTATCGTAGCTTTCGCAGTTCCGCCAAAGCTGCACCTAACAGCTAGGTACCGGTGGCTGGATCGCTCCATTCGCGCTCGAGCATTCGCGAATATTCGCCCGAGGCAAACAGGTCGAAATCGACTTCTTCCGCAGATAAAGGCGCGAAGACGGTCTGCCCGCGGTAGCATTGATAGATCTGGTCCGCGTAGCGGAAATAGTTGCGCACAAACTCGTCCGCAAGGTCGCACGGGCCGGGAACATTTGCGAACAGTACGTTCAACGCGATTGATCGCGCAAATATGGATTTGTAGTCGGCCACGCCCCAGTTTCTGAGCTTTTGTTCGACTACGGTTGGCGGAGTGTCCACCAGCAGCGTGATGAAGCTACGTGCTTCGATTTCCCGTCCGTGGAACCGCTCTTCCCGGGCGGCCACTTCCACGCACTGTTCCACCCAGCGCAGAACGTCCTTGCCTACGTAGTAGAGCATGCGGATTTCGCAGTTCCGTCCTGCGATTAATGCGCGCTCGAGTTGTTCAACGGAAAACCCTTCGCTTGGCAGCAATCCCTGTAGCATCAGGCTCGCACGCGAGCTCTCCACCAGCTTTCCGGGCCCTGCGGAGTCTGAAAATGGATGCAGTATCAAGGGCGGCAGTTTGCATACGCATCCTGCTGCTTTCAGTGTGGCCATTAATTCACTCATCGGCAACTATTTACGCTTTTCGAGCAGCACTTTAGCGCGCACCGACTGGCCGTTCCGCAATACCTCTACTTCCACCTCGTCGCCAGGTTTCTTCGATCGCAGAACGTATGTGAAATCGTATAGGTTCTGAATCTTTTTGCCGTCAAACTGGACGAGGATGTCGCCGGCCTTCAATCCCGCCTTCCCTGCCGGTGAGCCATCGTGTACGTCGGCGAACCGGACGCCTACCGGCACCTCCGCGAAGTCCGGAATACTGCCGAAATAAGGGCCATAACCGTTGCCGCTGGATGATCCGGTGCCTTCCGCCGACGCCGCCACTCCGTGAGCTCCCTGCGGCTCAACCCGTACGTAAGCGGGCCGGACGTCTGCCACTTCCAGGCGCTCCGTAACCTCCGCTATAAATTGGAGCAATTTCACAGACTCGTCGGGCACTATTTTTTCCCAGGTGTCGCTGGGTTTGTGATAATCGCCGTGCAATCCGGAGAAGAAGAACAGCACCGGTACTTGTTTAGTCGTAAAGGACGTATGATCGCTCGACCCGTAGCCGCCTTGTTCCGACCAGTCGAAATGAAACGGGTATTTCGCCTTGAGATCGTCGAACAGCGACTTGAAGTTCGATCCGGTGGCGATACCCCCCACGAAGACCTTTTCATCGCGAATGCGCCCGATCATGTCGAGATTGATCATGGTGACCGCTTGACCGAGCGGCAGCTTGGGATGATTCACATAGAAACTTGAACCCAGCAATCCCAACTCTTCACCAGCGAACGCGAGGAACAGAACACCACGTTTCCGCTTCGGCTGGGAGCCGAAGTAACGGGCCAGAGCGATCACTCCGGCTGTCCCGGAAGCATTATCGTCCGCTCCTGGGTGCACTGTGCCGGCCATACTCGGGGCGAGGGAATACTGTTCTCCCAGGCCGAGATGATCATAATGCGCGCCGATCACAAGGTACTCATCCGTCATGCCTGGAAGGTAGCCGGCCACGTTGTGGACTGTCTTCACATCCCGCCGAACGTCGGTTTGCAAGTCGAGGCTAAGATCGTCTGGAAACGGAAATGAACGCGGCTGCAAATCCTTATCGATCCCTTCCATGAGGGATTTCATGTCCTTCTTAGCCAACGCAAACCACTTCTCTGCGATCTCCGGTTTTACCTGCACGAAAGGAATCCCCGGACTGGCGGGACTGACGTCGGTACCAAACTTGTCCAGTTCTTCTTCATTGCCGGCATGGCTGTAAACATCGTTCACGAAGAGGATCGCTTTGGCGCCGTGGAATTTTGCGTTAGCCGCTTTGCTGAAAAGCTGCGAGTGCTCGGTATAGACGCGCCCTTCGAACACGCTCTTGGCGTCAAACTCCTGGGGCTCGTGCCGCAACACGAGCACGATCTTGTCTTTCACGTCGAGATTCGCGTAGTCGTCGTAGTTGTACTCGCGGGCCGTAATACCGTATCCGGCAAACACAACTTTGCCATCCACCTTGCCGCTGGCCGAGAAGTTGAACGGGAGGAAATCCTGATTCAGTCTAAGCAAATGGCGCTCGCTGCCGGACATGTATTGCAATTGGTTCTGCGATCCGAGGTGTGAGTTGATCGAAACCGTGAATGCCTGATAGTAGCTCTTGCCGAATGCCGGCTGCAATCCGGCTTTGTGGAACTGTTGTGCGATATACTTGCCGGCCTTTTCCAACTCCGGGCTGCCGGTGCCTCGGCCGCGCATCGATTCCGCGGACAGATACTTCACGTCGTCCAGATAGCGCTCGGGACTGAAGTCACCCGAAGTAATTCGCGCCGGTGGGGGCGCGGCAAACGCGGCCGCGGCTGCGAGGACAACAAAACTTCTATTCATCCAAGATGTTCTCCCTGCATGATCTTTTTTATTAATGGTTCAGCGGCGATGGAAGCGTTATTTCGCAGCACTTGTCGGCAGGCTTCTCCGCATGCGTCTGCTGGTACCCGATTTCGTAATCGATGATTTGTTTCAACTGCGGCCATTGCTGCTGGCCAACCAGGCGGCGGCCGTTCAGGAAGAGCGTCGGTGTGGAATTGACCTGCAGCGACTTTCCCTCCGCCAGCGATCGATCCACTTCCGGCTCGGTATTCTTCATGGCCATGCAGGAGCCGAGCAGCCCGGTATCCAATCCCTTGGTCTTGGCGAAATCGAGCACCTGATCCTTCAAAGTGTCCAGCTTGATATCCGTTTGGTGTTCGTAGATCCAATCGTGATAATCCCAAAAGGTGGCGGGCTTCTGCTGATAGACACAGCGTCCGGCGATGGCGGCCGGCTTGGCCCACGGATGGATTTGCTCCAGCGGAAAGTCCTTAAAAAAGACCTGCACTTCCTTGGGGTAGGAGGACTGAATATTGTCACGGAGCATTTTAGCTTCTTCGCGGCAAAATCCACACTCAAAATCGCTGAACATCACGATCTTGATGGGAGCGGCGGGGGGCCCGAAACTGGGCACGCCGTCTGTCTTGATCTTCTTAAGGTCGTTGGCAAAAGGACTACTGTTGACCTCAAAAATATTGCCCTGGATCAGTTTCTGGCCGTCTTTGGAAACGTAGAACGTCGCTTCCTGGGACGCGCCTCCGGCGGTGCCGGTTACGATGACTTCATTGAACCCGGCGATTGGGGCCGGCTTGGGGTCGCCGACTGCTACCTGGATTTGCGGTCCCCAGACGAACAGGTGACGGACATAATCTTCCATCACTGCCTTATCGAGAGCGGACTTTTTGGCGGGAGTTGCGGAGTGAGACTGGGCGCACACGATGGCGCCAAGGAGCAGGAGAGCCCCTGACAGGGACGCGAACAGACGCATGACTATATCTTACCGACATATCTTGGCAATCTATCTTTAGGGTATATCTTGACGGGTCACCGAGAAGATTGCGAGCCGGCGGGAATCCGGCGTTCGTCTTTGACTGAATGGTCTCCCGGCCGGCTGCCGGTATCTTCCATCATCAGCCGCGAAACCAGGCGGGTGAGATCACCCACCGAGTTGAGCGCCTGTTCCAACTGAACGCCGCAGACCAGGCCATCCGGAGTGGAAGAACAGTAGCAGACCTCGCCCAGGAGGACGGAATCGTTGATGTCGATCCGGACGGCGGTGCCCAACTGAATAGCGCAGCCGGTGATGAGACGAAGTCCGCGTCCAGAGAGATTTTTCAATGTGGCTGGCACGAGTCGGTCAGAGTCGCCTAGTATTGTCAAAACTATCGTTTGGTCAAGCTCGAATCGAGGTTCAGTTCGCCGGTCCACGTAGAGCTTATCGGTGGCCGGAGGAGAAGTGTGAGATCGCTATTTCCAGAGGAATACGAGCCACGCGACCAGGCCAAGCAAGCCGATGATTCCGATCTCCAGCCAGGGAAGCTCGGATTTCGGCGATTCGGCGGGGGACGGTTCCGTCGAGGTCTGCGTGGGGGCCGTCCGAATGCGGACGCGAAGTGGAGTGGGATGTCCTTCGATAGCGCGAACCAGTTCCCGTTGGCCATTGCGGTCGGCGATCAGAATGGTGGCCGAATTTGCGCCGTTGGTGGACTCGTCCAGGCGGCGCCGCATCGAAGGAGGAACATCTTCTAAAGAACGATAAACGTCAAGATGATCGGCGAGAGCGATATAAACGGTCGAACTCTTTACTGTGACGGTGTCCATACTCTACTTCCCTACTACGGATATTCTCGCGCCATTCATCTGCGGCACCTCAATTCCAGCGTGATCGACGACTACCTGGATAAAACCGAGCGCTGCTTTCGACAGGCCTTTATCTCTACGATAGATCAATCCCACTCGCCGTATCATCGGTTCCGGCCCGAGCGAAACGGCATCGAGCTTCCTGGCGGCAATTTCATCCCGGCAATGCGATCCGGCCAGGAACGACAGCCCAAGTCCGGCGACCACGAACTGTTTGATCATCTCAGTTGAATCAAGTTCCATGGAAACGTTGATTTCGCTCTCCACCGGCTCCAGCCACGCATTGAGGCGCGCACGCGTCGTACCCGATTTGGGAATCAACAACTGCTCACCTAGCAGATCGTGACAAGTAACTGCGCGCTTGTTGGCGATCGGATGCCCGGCGGGAACCAGCAACTTAATCTCATCGGAGTGAATCTTGACAATCTGAAGCCGCTTTTCCTCAACCGGAAGCTGGGTAATACCGAAGTCCGCCAGATTGTCCATCACTGCGCCGACGACCTTGGCGCCATAAGAACGGTCCACGTGAAGCTGAACGTTTGGAAAGCGTTTTTTATATTCCGAAAACACCTTGGGCAGGACGTAAATACAAGTCGCTTCGTTGGCGGCGATCACCAGTTCGCCGCGGGGCGTGCGCTCGAGCTCGTTGATGCTATCCTGCGCCTGTTTGCGCAGCTCGAGAATCTGCTCGGCGTATTCGCTGAAGATCTTTCCTGCCGTGGTGAGGGAGATGCGGGTGCCGAGGCGCTCAAATAGCGTGGTGTTCAGTTCCTGCTCGAGTTGGCGCACCTGCGCGCTAATCGCCGGCTGCGTTCTATAGCAGGTCTGCGCCGCCTTCGAAAAGCTTTTCAGACGAACGATCTCCAAGAATGTGTGAAGCTGATCGAGATCCATGGCCTACAAGAAGAGGTACACCCTTCTCCAGTTTAATTCTAATCAAAACTGTTGCGCTTGAATTGCTCTAGATTATAGCATTGGCATAGTGAAAGTCATTCAGAGATTTCAGTGAACCGTTGCTCACCCGCAGTGTGGCCGTTTTTGCTGCTGCTTTTACCTTTAGCCGCACAGTCGCCGGCTGATGTCCTGGTTGTGATCAATCAGAGTTCTCCTTTGTCCAGGCAGATCGGGGACTACTACGCCAGGCAGCGGCACATTCCACCCAACAATGTATGCGCCATCAGGACACCCGCCGATGAGACGATCGCGCGCGATGTGTACGATAATGCGATCGCCAAACCGATTGGCATGTGCCTGAAGAGCCGTAAGCTGCAGGAGCAGATTCTTTACATTGTCACGACAGCCGGTGTTCCGCTCATTATCAAAGGACGAGTGGCTCCGGACGGCGATTACGCCTCCGTGGATTCAGAGCTCACGCTGCTCTATTCCGATTTGAAAGGCAACCCGCACAAAGTGGAAGGGGCTCTCGGCAATCCGTTCTATGGCCAGCGCGATACGCCTTTCCGCCACCCGCAGTTTCCCATGTATCTGGTTACGCGGCTCGCCGGCTATGATTTCGCCGATGTAAAGGGGCTTGTCGATCACGCGCTGATGGCAAAGAACACAGGCAAGTTCGTGATCGACCTCCGCGCCGATAACGCGCAACCGGGCAATGAGTGGCTGCGCACCGCGGCTCTGCTGCTGCCCAAGGAGCGGGTTTTGCTTGAGGAGACGGAGAAGGTGGTCTACGGCGAGAAGAACGTGATTGGGTATGCCGGATGGGGGTCGAACGACCACGACCGCCACGAGCGGCATCTGGGATTCCAGTGGCTCCCCGGCGCGATCATGACCGAGTTTGTCTCGACGAATGGCCGAACTTTTCGAAAGCCATCCGCCACCTGGAACATCAGCTCGTTCAAGAACGAGGACATTCCGAAGTGGTGGGCGGGCTCGCCGCAGACACTAACGGCGGACTACATTCACGAAGGCGTGAGCGGCGCGTCGGGTCAAACCGAAGAACCGTATCTTTCCCTGACGCCCCGGCCAGATTATCTGTTGCCGGCCTACTTTGTTGGCCGCAATCTGGCTGAGAGCTACTATCTCTCGATTCCTGGTTTGAGCTGGCAGAATATAGTTGTCGGCGATCCTCTGTGTTCGCTCGGCAAGCCTTGATTCTTCAATTCGGATTTCCGCCTCCGGAGTTCGCACGCTGCTTGGCGATATCCGTAACGAGTTCGCGAAACGGGGCTATCTTTGAGGAGCCGGGAACTCGTTTCGGCCGCGCGATGACGGACGGCTTAATTGGATGGATCTCGTCTTGGTGGGCTTCCAGAAAGCTGAACAGTTTCGGCCCGATCTCTACTAACTTATAGAACTCCCGGTCGCAATAGTGGAGGATCTCATCCCGGACGGGGTCTTCCATATAAATAGCTTCACGCGCGGTATCCCCGGAGAGTTCGGTCAGGCCGAGGGCTGCGATCGCCTTTTCGGCGATGGCCGCAGTCGCATGGCACTGAATGCGCAGCAGGCAATCGATGACAATCGGGACGAATTCACGGGAAGAGTTAAAGAAGAATTGTTGGTAACCTCCGTTGTTCACTTCGCAATTGAGTGCCATGATCGCTAGAATCAACGACTCTGCGTTAGTAAGGCTTTCATGGCCATGCTGGTCCCGTTTAGCCCGAACGCCTTGCTCGAACTCCCACATCAATGAGTAGATGTTGTGGCTATGCTTGCATGCGAGCAGTTCCGCCGCAGTTTGTCCGTCGTACCCGAGCCGAGGTAACTTTTCCATTGGTTATGTCCTCTGGAACGGATCGGCAGTTGGAGACTCCGGGAGTAGAGAAGCCTCGATTACGGCGTCGATTGCGTGTGGTAGTGGCCTTTATCGGGATTCCAAAAAGCGAATCCCTGCCGGCTGATTTCCAGATTCGGTTCCAAATCCACCTGGTGAAACGCGTCCCGCACAACAGCTGGATCCTCGAAGTTAGAGAAGTCTATCGTGTGCATCACCTCGAGCGAATCGCCGAAGTTCTTCTTTGTGTTGGTCAGAAATTCACCCAGATCGCCGCCGTCGATCCGGTGTACATGGATGTCATGATCGATGGCGAAGGTCCGAATCCGCCAGGAGTGCTCGGGAGTCAGCCACCATTGCAGCGTATCGGGCGAACCGGCAGCGGGCTCTTCGCGCTTCTGTTGGAAGCTGCTTCGCGTTTTCAGTATGGCAATTACAAGAGTACGTTTATTCACGCACTACTTTGGTAACACACTCAGAGGGGATAACGCGTTGAATAGGGGCTGCGCTGGTTTTTCTTGCTTGGCAGCGGCCCTTCTCCCTCGCCAATGGCTCTGCGATTGGCATTAGTGTTGCTCGCCAATTCGTCTTCTTTGAATTGAATGGCCCGGTCGAGGACCATTTCGACAGTGGTCCCTTTGGCCAGCACTGCATCGGGGCCGCGCGTCAACAGGACCGCGGCGAGTCCGGCGGCTGCTCCGGCCGCGGCGCCGATGCCCACTCCCATGCCAGTGTGTCCGCCGATGGCGCCCGCAATGGCTCCGATGGAAGCTCCGCTGGCCGCTCCTTGCGCCACGGTTGCCGCGTCACCGCCCTTGTTACCTTCGCTCTTAACCTTGCCTTCAGCCTTGTCTAGCTCCTCGCTGGCTCGCCCATCGAGGGCGCCTACGCGTGCACGGAAATCCCGCAGAACGCCGTTAGGAAGAATCAGCGAATCGAATCGTAGGTAGATCTCCCCGCGCCCTTTGACGCGGCCCGGACGTTTAACCTGCGTTACCGTGCCCTGCACATAGCTGCCCGGCGGGATGACGACTTTGCCGCTCACCAGAATCGGAAAAACCGTTTCCAGATAAATCCGATCTCCCTCAGCGGCTGTCTTGGTGGTGATCGAATTGATGAGGCTGAGCGGAATTCGCGTACCTGGGTCGACGACGAATTGCCTTTCCTCCTGCGGCGTAGTGGGCGCCTCCTCAGCCAATAGGCTGGTAGCGATTCCGAGGCTCAACAATGCGACGCGAAGACTCATCCCTCTAGTTTAGACGGTAAAAGGGCATCTAAAGTTGCGGTGGGGCGGGACCAACATGGAGAAGAATATGTTCAGGGCTCATCGCGTCATCAAAACCGATGCGGATTTCCGGATCGTTGCCAACATCATCGGGTAGTTTCAGGTTCACCTGGTACAGACCGGCAAAACCCGGTGTGACGCCGGCATAGTAGACGTTCTTGGGGTCGAGTTGCACGCCGTTGATGCGGACACGAAAACTACTGATTCGCTGCAGCACGAAGGCCGCCTCCGCAGGGTGTCCGTCGGGGAGATTCTTATCGGCAAGTCCCAAGCCGGTAGCGTAAACCACGACAATATCGCCCGGGTGTGCGGGAGCGTCCTTGGTGAGTACCATGCCGTCCGGCTGCGTGGCAATCCCATAAAAGCCGTCCACCTGAAACAACGCGGGAGCCGCGGCGGCCAGGGTGAGATGCACAGCGGGTCCGTAGAGGCCATTCAACCCGACCGAGAGATCGACCGGTCCGGGAGGAAGCGAGTTAGGGATAAGCACGTTTATCTGAGTGGGCGAGACATAGTAGAGATAGCCGCTGTAGCCCGTGTTGCGTCCCGGGAACCCGATCGAAACACTCACGCCGGCGCCGGCGAATAGAATCGGCAGAATTCCCGCATGAATGTCCTGCGGTGTGAGAGCGTGCGTGATGAACGACAATCCTTGGCCGTAGATTGAGACGAGCATGCCAGGCGCGATGGGTCCCGGCAGATTGCTCGCTGCGTTGACGACGCCGTCGGCGGTATAAACCGGACCGGAAGCGATGAGGGAGGTCGCGGCGAGCGCGGCGATGATGCTGAATTTCAATGGCACTTACCGGCTTAGTGGCTTACGGGAGGAGAAATTCTCAGTTTCAGTTACGGTTTTGGCGCAGTCCGGTTTTCAATCTGGGCTATGGCCGTGGCGAACTCACCGGGTGAGTGGACTGTGAACGTCTTCCCGTGCAGTCTTTTCATCACGGACTGGATGGAGTCGGGAAATTCCGGTCCACCGCGGGGTGGCGTCCTGCGCGCGGATAAGACGGACGGTCTGTACTGGAGATAGAAAAACTCCGGGCCAGCGCTCGGGCGATTCTCAAACAAGGCCTTTGGGAGCGCATCGAGATAGGGAGAGGCCGGCCCTAGAAAAATAACCGCATCCGACGGCTCCTGTGCCTCGAGTTCGTCGTTTACCAAGGCGGCCAGAAGAGCGAGATGGCCGTGCGTGTTCTGAAGCACCTCGTACTGCACGAGACCGAGTTGCAGTTGATTCATCGACGCCCCGACTTCCGTCAGGCGGCCGGCCGTAAACCGGTCATCCGTATAGATCTTCTTCTGCTGAGCCAAGTTGAAGACCACAAGACGAATCGATGCTGATGGAACATGCTCGAGAAGCGATGCAAGAGAACCGAGCAACACTTCGCGGTCATAGGCGCGAATCTTGGTCGCACGCGAATAGATCGGCGTCGCGTGCAGCAACACGGTAAGGCGCAAGGTTTTCGATCCGCTGGCAGGTTTTGGGGCGGCGGGCGGAAGGCTCGCGGAGTATAGCGACCGGACCCGGCCAGGCGGGATTCGCAAGGTGACGTTCCGTTCGTTTCGACCGAGCTTTGCCTCCGCTATCCAATGTTTGCGGCATCGGCGGCCAGAGTCGTCGAACATCAGCAGGTCGACCGTGTAGCGGCCTTCCCCGAGAAGATAGCTTCCCGCGATCTCGATCTCACTTTTAGATTTCGGGATATCCGGAAGGTTGGTAGCGCTGATCAGAAAAACGGGCTTGGCGGCGGTATCTGCCGGAGTCAGCCTGGTGAGAACTCCCAGCGTGTGGTTCGCGCCAAAGTACAGCTTCAGAGGGACCCGCACGACGTAGCCGGCATGGAATCGGAAGCTGAAATCAATAGCCGGTTTGATGGCGCTGACGTGGCAGTTCAGTGGAATCTCGTCGTGGCTCTGCTCGAATTCTTTAACTGCGCCGGGCACTTTAGAGGGGGGAAGTATGAATTGAGCCGAGCAAACGGCGGCGCCGAAAACCAGAACTGTAAGGAGAGGGCGCACCTGCTCATTCTCGCTCATCGATACTATAGATGCCCACCATCCGCCGGTTAAAATGATCGACAATGCAATCCGTTGATCCAGCAGAAGCAATCTTGGGTAGAGCTACAGGAGTCCTGTTTTTTGCCGGGTTTGGCTCGCTATGGCTGTGCACTGGTCTCTCTGCAATGCACCGGCTGAACATCTTGAGCGGCGTTGCGGCGGGAGCCATTCTTGCGATACTCGTGATTCCGGCCATGCACCTTTTGCAAGACGCACCTCAGACACGCGTGGATAATGCGCGGCAGATCGAGATGAAGCGCGTCTTTGGGAGAGTGAACACGATTCAGTGGATCGCCATAGTCGCGGCTATCGTTCTCTTGAACATGTTTCAACAGACAGACTTCATTGTCCCGGCGATTGCCACCATTGTCGGTCTGCATCTGTTTCCGCTTGCTCGGCTTTTCCGCTATCCCGCGCATTATGTGACAGGCACTGTGTTGGTTGTCTGGTCGGCTGCCGTTGCGCTTGTCCTTCGCCCCCAGGACATTGCTTCGGTCGGCGCGGTTGGGACGGCAGTCATCCTTCTGACGAGCGCTGCGTATACCTTAATTGCGGCCACGCGCGCGGCTTCCATGAGAAGGCCCTCTCCTGTCAAGTACCGCGCTGATTTTTCTCACAGGGGATTCACAAGGGGGCGGCAGCCCTCTTGTGGGGGGAGCCGCGTCTTGTGCGGCGTGGGGGAACCCGCCCGCCCCGGCTTTCCCCGGAGGGGAAACGGAAAAGGGGCGTTCCAGTTCCTGGCTGAAGTGAACCCTTGGGCTGAGACAAAAAGTTAAGAGGGTAATCGCCGTCCGCTGAAAAATCATTGCACAGCGAGGTTGATGTAATCCACTCTGGGAATACCCGAGCGGAGGATAGGGCAAT
>Ga0105240_10000664_pt1 | contig 63206 bp, 49 predicted proteins | sample KBSC54metaG_FD_80426 | JGI IMG/M metagenome (GOLD analysis project Ga0105240, IMG submission 80426) | Corn rhizosphere microbial communities from Kellogg Biological Station, Michigan, USA - KBS C5-4 metaG | ecosystem: Host-associated > Plants > Roots > Rhizosphere > Soil | place: Michigan, USA... | reverse complement strand
GGTTTCGAGATGAGCGCTTTTGCCAATCGCCTGCATTTCGAGGCAGTCTATTTCAACAAACGCACGGATGGTCTGCTGGCCATCGTCCCGGGTGTCAGCGGTCAGCCCAATGGATTGAGGAATCAGGGCAGCATTTCCAACCAGGGTTTTGAATTTACGGCAGGATGGACCCAACGGTTCGACAAGGACTTTTCCATCTCCGTAAACGCCAACCTCACCACCCTAAAGAACAAGGTCATTTCACTGTCTACACAGGGTTATGCCATCTATCCCGAAGGTACAGAGGTCGCGCCCACGAAAGTTGCAGCCGGTCTGCCCGTGGGTGCCTTCTTCGGGTTTATACAGGAAGGCGTTTACCAGACACAGGATGAGATCGACCACTCCCCCAAGATCACTACAGGCGGATGGACACCCAAACCCGGCGACCAGAAATTCAAGGACGTCAATGGCAATGGTGTCATCGATGACAGTGACCGTGTGCAGATCGGTAATCCGACCCCCAAGTTCACCTATGGCGCTACCATCACGGTGAACTACAAAGGTTTCGACCTGGGTGTTACGATCAACGGCGTATCCGGCAACCAGATCTACCGCGAATGGGGCGTATCCGAACACCTGTTTAACCAGTATAATTACCCCCAGTCCCAGCTGGCCCGCTGGCATGGTGCCGGCACTTCCAACAAAGTCCCTATCCTCGGAACGACCCGGGATATCAACTTCAAAGGTCTGTCGACGCTGGGTATCGAGAATGGCAGCTACTGGCGGATCAGAAACCTGCAGCTGGGATATAACTTCCTTCCGTCCTTTATTAACCCGGCTCATATAAAGAACCTGCGCGTCTTTGTAAATGCCCAGAACCTGAAAACCTTTAAGCATAACTCCGGTTACACCCCAGAGTTTGGCGGAGCCAACGGCAACGTTGCCATCGACTTCGGTCTGGATACAGGCGGCGGCGCCATCCCTGCAATCTATACTGCTGGTGTAAACGTAACTTTTTAATGATCCAAAAATCACAGTATGAAACAGATAAAAAAAATTAATTCCAGCCTACTGTACCTGCTGCTGATCCTGGTGCTGTCACCCAGCTGTAAGAAGTTCCTGGACAGGAAGCCCCTGACAGCTACGCTGCAAGACCTTCCCGGCGGCGGTCTGGAAGGTCAGGTATTGGGCCTCTATGACGCCCTGCGCGCCGATGGCCATGGAGGAGATGGGTTCAATTCCCTTCCCTATATGTGTTTTCACAGTATCCGGTCGGACGATGCCATCTATGCCGTAGACCCCGGCGCCGCCAGCTACCAGCCCTGGCTGGATCACTACCAGTATGACAAGACAGCCTGGTTCAGCGGTCAATACTGGTCCGATCACTATGCTGTCATTGGAAAAGCAAATACAGCCCTGCAATTTGCTGATTCGCTTCATCTGACGGACTCCGGCTCGGTAATAAATATCGCCGAAGCTAAATTTGTAAGGGCCTTTGCATATTTCGACCTGGTGCGGACCTACGGACAAGTGCCGTTGATCATCAAGCGTATTTATAACAGTGCTGAGGCTAATATCGAAAAATCCCCGGTTGCCGACATCTGGAAACAGATTGACGAAGACCTCGACTACGCCGACGCACACCTCCCCCTGCATTGGGACGACCCTTATGTAGGCCGGATTACCAGCGGCACTTCCAAGACCCTGCACGCCAAAGCCTATATCTTCCGTAGCATGTGGACAGAGACCCTGAACAAGACCCAGGAGATCATCAACTCCGCACAATACAGCCTGAACACGAATTACTACGACAACTTTAATTATTCCACCAGTAATGGACCCGAATCCATCTTCGAGCTCCAGGCCTTTGGCAGTCCGGGCGGTACCCAGCGCTATGATTGCGAATGGGCCGAGCCGCAGCAGGCGCGTGGTTCCGGCGACTGGAACCTGGGCTGGGGATGGAATATCCCTGACACGCCGCTTGTAAAGGCGTTTGAACCAGGCGATCCTCGGAAAGGTAGCACGATCCTTTTCGCAGGCCAGCCTGTAGGGCTGTACAGCCTACCCGCATCAGTCAAAGTTCCGCCTGATTCGCTTATTGCCGGAGCAAAATACCTGAATGCAAAAGTTTTCACAGACCCGAAGATCAGAAAAGCCTACGCTGATCAGGGAAGCCACTTCCTCAACCATCTCATGCTCCGCTATGCAGACGTCCTGCTGATGAACGCCGAAGCTGCCAACGAGCTGGGTGACGGAGGGACAGCTGAGACGGAGTTGGAAATGATACGAGCCAGGGCAAGAGCAGGGCTATCAGCCCTTCCAAAAGTCACATTCTCCAGCAAAGACCAGATGCGCGCTGCCATCCAGCATGAGCGGCAGGTAGAATTTGGTATGGAAGCTGAACGATTCTTTGACCTCGTCCGTTGGAACCTCGCCGTCACAGTGCTGGGGCCTGCCGGCTATACGGACAAAAATAAATATTACCCGCTGCCACAGGATGTCATTACCCAATCCGGCGGTAAGCTGACCCAAAACCCAGACTATCCATAAAACGACTACCCGCGGTTTTTTCACAGTATAATCAGAGAAGAAAAGGGTTGCATTTTCGCAACCCTTTTTATAATAACTTAGTACATGCCAACCATCCCACGCCTTGCCTTCGCTTGCCTCATCCTGGTGTCCTGCACCGGTAAACACGCAGGCTTCACACCCGTTCCCGCCAGCACCTCCAATATCCATTTTACCAACAATCTTGAAAAAAGACAGGGCTTTGGCATACTGTATTATCTATACTATTACAACGGAGGAGGCGTCGCCGTAGGCGACATCAATAACGACGGCCTGCCCGATATCTATTTCACCGCCAACAGCAGGGGCGGCAATAAGCTATATCTAAACAAAGGAAATTTTGTCTTTGAAGACATCACAGCAAAAGCAGGTGTAGCCGGCACCTCCGACTGGTGCACCGGCGTAACCATGGTAGACATCAACGCCGACGGCCTCCTGGACATCTATGTCTCCGCCGTCAGCCAGGCCTTCGGTCTCCAGGGACACAACGAGCTCTTCATCAACAACGGCAACGGCACCTTCACGGAAAGCGCAGCCCGCTATGGTCTCGACTTTGCCGGTTACACCGTACAGACAGCCTTTTTTGATTATGACCATGACAGCGATCTCGACTGCTTTATACTCAACGAATCCCTGACGCCAAACGAGCGCATCGTGGACACCAGCATGCGCAGAAAAATAGACCCCCATTCAGGAGGAAAACTTTTCAGGAACGATCTCAACACACCCACAAAAAAATTTACCGACGTCACAGCACAGGCAGGCATCTATCAGAGCACAGTCAGCTATGGCCTCGGTCTTGGTGTGGCCGATCTGAATAATGACGGCTGGGAAGATATCTACGTCGGCAACGACTTTCATGAAAACGACTACTACTACATCAATAAAGGCGATGGCACCTTCAAAGAGGCCGGACGGGAATACTTCAATCATTACAGCCGCTTTAGCATGGGTAATGACATCGCCGATTATGACAATGACGGCAGCCCGGATATCCTCACCGTGGACATGCTCCCCCCGGACGAGAAGACCCTAAAGACCTACGGCAGCGATGAAAGAGTAGACATCTACCAGTTCAAGATCATCAACCCCGGCTATCAACCTCAGTTCTCAAAGAATTGTCTGCATCACAACAACGGCGATGGCAAAAGCTTCAGCGACGTAGGCCTCATGGCCGGCGTGTCGGCGACGGATTGGAGCTGGAGTCCCCTCATGGCCGATTTTGACAACGATGGCAATAAAGACATTTTCATATCCAGTGGTATCGTAAAAAGGCCCGGCGATATGGACTACATCCGCTTTGTCTCGCAGCTGGCCCAACAGAAAAAAACCGACCCCGCTGCCAGCCTGGATGAGCTGGCCCTGTCAAAAATGCCCGACGGCAGCTCACACTGCTTTATCTATAAAGGGAATGGTCAGGGTAAGTTCGATGATAAAAGCAACGATTGGGGACTCACTGAAAAGAAAGGTTATTTCAACGGCGCCGCTTATGCTGACCTCGATGGGGACGGCAACCTCGACATCGTCGTCAACCCGCTCATGTCCGAAGCCCTCATCCTGAAGAACATCAACCCGGCAAAAAGCCATCTCGACATCCGGTTCAAAGGCGACTCGCTAAATACTTTCGGCATCGGCGCAAAAGCCTATGTCTTTGCCGGCGGAAAAATGCAGTACCAGCAGCTGATGACGACCCGGGGCTTCCAGTCAGCTACAGCCACGGCCCTTCATTTCGGATTGGATAGTCTGAAACAGGTCGACAGCGTCCTGGTGGTCTGGCCCGATGGAAAATACCAGCGCATCGAACACCCCGCCGTCGATAGCACCATCACCACAGATAAAAAGAACGCAACAACCTCTTATGTATACAGATCCTTCGCCGCACCCCCCGCAGTGACGCTCACCCCGCTTCCTTCCTTATTAAATGAACCCTGGACCCATCGCGAAGACAGATTCAATGACTTCGCCGTTCAGTACCTGCTGCCACACACACTTTCAAAACGCGGCCCCCGCCTGGCCGTAGCGGACGTCAACAAAGACGGACTGGACGATTTCTTTGTCTGTGGCGCGGAGGCACAGCCGGGAGCACTCTTTATCCAGGATGCCGGGGGACTATTCCATCGGTCCGATTCAGCGGTGTTCGTAAAAAAGAACGCGGAGCCTTGTGAAGACACGGATGCGCTTTTCTTCGACGCCAATGGAGATGGTTTCCCCGATCTGTACGTGGTCAGCGGCGGCAATCACTTCGCCGGTAATAGCCCCGTTTTGCTGGACCGTCTGTACCTCAATGACGGTAAAGGACATTTCAGCAAGGCGGAGAATGATCTTCCCATCCTTTATGCTAATAAATCCACTGTGTCGGCTGCAGATGTGGACGGCGACGGCGACATGGACCTTTTTGTCGGAACACTGGCCGACCCCAGCGCCTATGGTCTTCCGCAAACATCCTGGCTGCTCCTTAATGACGGAAAAGGAAAGTTCTCCGTGGCGCCGGGCGATCGCATCAACCTGAAGAACATCGGCCTGGTGACCTCATCCGCCTTCGCGGACGTGGATAAGGACGGAAAACCCGATCTCATTGTCACAGGCGAATGGATGCCTGTCACTATATTCTTCAACAAAGGCAATACTTTCCAGCCTGTGAAGATCCCCGGCTCCGAAGGCATCTGGCAATGCCTGCAGATCACCGACATCAACGGAGACGGCGCACCCGATATACTCGGCGGCAACTGGGGCCTCAACAACAAGATGTCAGCCGGCAAGAACGGTCCCGTAAAACTATACGTAAAGGATTTTGATAAAAATGGAAGAATAGACCAGATACTGGCATATACCATCGATAATAAAGAGTTCCCATTTTATGCAAAAGATGAAGTGGAACAACAGATACCCGCAATCAAAAGGAGCTACCTTTATTATTCAGAATATGCAGGCCGGCAGATAATAGAGATCTACGACACCGCGGGAGCAGTCATGCTCTCCGTCAATGACCTTGCATCGGCCCGGTTCATCAACGATGGGAAAGGCGGTTTTCACCGGGAGGACCTTGACTTCAGCCTGCAGGTAACCCCCATCTCCGCTTTTCTCAATACAGGGACAGCTTTCCTGGCCGGCGGCAACTTCTTTGGCGTACTCCCTTATGAAGGACAATACGATGCCGCTGCGCTGATGTCCTTCACCCTGGGCAAACAAACGCAGCGTGCCTCCGTGCTCGATATCAAAGGACAGGTACGCGATCTGCAACGCCTGCACACGGCAAAATACGGCGATGTGCTCGTAGTAGCACGTAATGACGAACCCCTGACTTTTTTCACCGTTTCACCGGCAGGTCATTAAAGATGCTGTCATAAGACTCGTATACTATGCTAAAAAAATTTTTTTATACAGCCCTCTGCCTGACCCTGTTCTCTTTTGCACAAAAGAGTGCTGCACAAAGACCCGCAGCACCATCACGTCCTGCTAATCTTTCCGACTCTGCCCTCCTCGACCTCGTAGAGAAGCAAACTTTTAAATATTTCTGGGACTTCGCCCACCCCACCAGCGGCCTGGCAAGGGAGCGCAGCAACACCTCTAATTACGGTCCCGAGGTGGTCACCACCGGCGGCTCCGGCTTTGGCGTCATGGCCATCATCGTAGGCGTAGAAAGAAAGTTTATCACCCGCGACCAGGCCGTCGACAGACTGCTGAAAACGGTCAACTTCCTCGTCAGGGCCGATAGCTATCACGGCATCTTCCCCCATTGGCTCAACGGCGAAACAGGCAAGACCATCCCCTTCAGCCGTAAGGACGACGGGGCCGACCTGGTAGAGACCTCCTATCTTTTAGAGGGCCTGCTCTGCGCCCGTCAGTATTTCAACGGGTCCTCCGGTAAGGAGACAGAGCTCCGCAATCGTATCAACTGGCTCTGGGGCGACGCGGAATTCAACTGGCATACGAGGGGTGGCCTGGACATGCTCTACTGGCATTGGAGCCCAAACAATGGATGGAGCATGAACCTCGAGCTCCGCGGCTGGAATGAAACCCTTATCTCCTATATCCTCGCGGCTTCATCCCCCCGCTATTCCATCGACCCGAAAGTCTACCATCATTGCTGGGCGGAAAGCAATCACTTCTACAACGGTAAAACTTACTATGGCATCAAACTTCCCCTCGGATTCGAATACGGCGGTCCCTTGTTCTTCGCACATTACTCTTTTCTCGGTCTCGATCCAAGAGGACTGAAAGATCAGTATGCAGACTATTGGGAACAAAATAAAGATCATACGCTGATCAACCGCGCCTATTGCGTGGACAACCCCAAAAAATACAAAGGCTATGGCCCGGACTGCTGGGGTCTGACAGCCAGCGACAACTATGAAGGGTACAATGCCCATTCGCCGTACAACGACCTGGGCGTGATCACCCCCTCGGCGGCGCTTTCCTCCTTCGCCTACACACCCGAATATTCCATGCAGGCCCTGAAATATTTTTATAACAAATTGGGTGATAAGATCTGGGGCGAATTCGGATTTACGGACGCCTTCAGCGAAGAAAAGAACTGGTATGCCACAGAGTACCTGGCCATCGACCAGGGGCCCGAGATCGCGATGATCGAAAACTATCGCTCCGGTCTTCTCTGGCGCCTGTTTATGAGCTGTCCTGAGATCCGGGATGGCCTCCGCAGACTCGGATTCCAAAGCCCCTGGTTAAAATAACAGCATCATGAGACGCTTGATAATACTTATATACTTAATACTACTCACATCCTCCGGCTGGGCTCAACAAAAAACTTATTGTAACCCCATCAACATCGATTACGGCTATACCCCCATTCCCAATTTCAGCGAATGGGGACGTCATCGCGCAACGGCCGACCCCGTTATCGTCAACTACAAAGGCGACTTTTATCTCTTCAGCACCAACCAGTGGGGGTATTGGTGGAGCAACGACATGCTGGACTGGAAATTTATCCCCCGCAAATTCCTCCGTCCCTGGAACCAGGGTTATGACGAGCTATGCGCCCCGGCAGTCGGCATAATCGGGGATACCATGATCGTATTCGGATCGACCTACACCCGGAATTTCACCATCTGGATGAGCACAGACCCCAGGGCGAACCAATGGAAGCCGCTGGTGGACTCCTTCGATATAGGAGGCTGGGACCCTGCGTTCTTCACGGACGATGACGGCAGATTGTATATGTACAATGGCAGCAGCAATTCCTATCCGCTGTATGGCATAGAGCTCAACCGCAGGACGTTCCAACCTATCGGCACCCGCAAGGAAATGTACCTGCTTCAACCCGACCGGTTTGGATGGCAACGGTTCGGTGAATATTACGACAATACCTTTCTCGATCCCTTCATCGAAGGCTCCTGGATGACAAAGCACAATGGGAAATACTATCTGCAATATGGGGCGCCGGGCACCGAATTCAGCGGTTACGCCGATGGGGTAGTGGTGGGCGATGGCCCTCTGGGGCCCTTCGATCACCCGCAGTCCGATCCCTTTTCCTTTCATCCGGGAGGTTTTGCGAGGGGCGCTGGACATGGCAGCACCTTTATGGACAATAACCGACGCTATTGGCATATTTCCACCGTCACCATTGCAGTCAAAAACTCCTTCGAAAGGAGGCTGGGCATATGGCCGGCAGGCTTCGATAAGGATGACGTGATGTACATGAACGCCGCTTTTGGAGACTATCCGCATTATCTTCCCTCAGGTGAATTCACCGGCTGGATGCTCCTCAATTATAAAAAACCCGTGCTGGTTTCCTCGACCCTCGCCGCCGGACATCCGGCGAATGACGCTGTGGATGAAGATATCAAGACATACTGGAGCGCAGCTACAGGCGATAAAGGAGAGTGGATCCAGTCGGACCTGGGCAGCCTCTCCACCGTCCAGGCCGTACAGATCAACTATGCAGACCAGGATGCCGGATTCCTGGGCAAACAGACCGATATCTATCATCAATACAAGCTATATCATAGCGTGGACGGAATGAAATGGAGCCTGCTGGTAGACAAGAGTCAAAATCACACAGACATTCCCCATGAATATATACAACTAACCACTCCTATAAAAACCCGCTATATTAAACTGGAGAACATCCATATGCCCACCGGGAAATTCGCTATCAGCGGTCTCCGTGTTTTTGGTAAAGGCGCGGGCGCTCCGCCGGATACGGTAAAACAGTTCATTGTCCTGCGCACGGAAAAAGATAAAAGAAGCGCCTGGATAAAATGGTCGCCGGTGGATAATGCCTATGCATATAACATCTATACAGGCACAGCGCCGGATAAATTATACAATTGTATCATGGTGCAGGACGCCAACGAATACTACGATAAATTGATGGATAAAGAGAAAGCCTATTATTTCACCATCGAAGCCATCAATGAAAATGGCGTATCCGCACGTACCCAGGTAATAAAAGTCGACTAATAAAAATAAAAGAACGCATATGAAGAACGCTTCTGCCCTTATCATGTTATTGCTCGCAACCGTCATATCTCCCCGGCTGTCCGCGCAGTCACCGTCCGCCAAACCCGCCTCACAGGCCGACCCGGCCATGAACACTTTCATCGCCAGCCTCATGTCCAAAATGACACTGGATGAAAAGCTGGGCCAGCTCAACCTGCCCGGCGCCGGCGACATCACGACAGGTCAGGCCGGCAACTCCAATATCGCAGGTAAGATAAAGGAAGGCAAAGTGGGAGGTCTCTTCAACATCAAGTCGGTGGCAAAGATCAAAGACGTACAGAAGGTTGCCGTGGAGCAAAGCCGCCTGAAAATACCCCTCCTCTTCGGCATGGACGTGATCCACGGCTATGAAACAGTATTCCCCATCCCCCTCGGCCTTAGCTGCAGCTGGGATATGGATGCCGTTGAAAAGAGCGCCCGGATAGCCGCCACGGAAGCAAGCGCCGATGGCATCTGCTGGACCTTCTCCCCCATGGTGGACATCGCACGCGACCCCCGCTGGGGACGTATCGCCGAAGGCAGCGGTGAAGACCCCTACCTGGGCTCCATGATCGCCAAAGCCATGGTAAAAGGATACCAAAGAGACTTTTCAGGCAACACGGATATAATGGCTTGCGTAAAGCATTATGCTTTGTATGGAGCCGCGGAAGCCGGCAGGGATTATAACACCACGGACATGAGCCGGGTAAGGATGTTCAACGAATACCTTCCTCCCTACAAGGCTGCCGTCGACGCGGGCGTGGGCAGCGTCATGGCTTCCTTCAACGAAGTGGATGGCATCCCCGCCACCGCCAATAAATTCCTGCAGACCGATGTGCTCCGCACCCGCTGGGGTTTCAAAGGCTTTGTGGTCACCGACTACACAGGCATCAATGAGATGATAGAGCATGGCCTGGGCGATCTGCAGACAGTCTCGGCCCTGGCTCTCAAGGCCGGTATCGACATGGACATGGTAGGAGAAGGCTTTCTGACAACACTAAAAAAGTCATTACAGCAAGGCAAAATTACCCAGGCACAGATCGACGCGGCATGCAGAAGGATACTGGAAGCAAAATACAAGCTCGGCCTGTTCAAAGACCCTTATAAATATTGTGATGAAAAAAGGGCGGCCACGGAGATCTTCACGGATGCCAACAGGAAGGAAGCCCGCCGCATCGCCGGGGACTGTTTTGTGTTGTTGAAAAACCAAAATAACATCCTCCCTTTGAAAAAAGGCGGCACTATCGCGCTGGTAGGCCCCCTGGCGGATAATAAAGAGAACATGACCGGCACCTGGAGCGTAGCGGCGGATTTTACAAGATCCATCTCTTTACTCCAGGGTCTGAAAGACGTAGCCGGTGATCAAACAAAGATCATCTATGCCCAGGGCTCCAATCTGTCTGAAGACAGCCTCTTTGAAACAAGGGCCGGTATGTTCGGTAAAGCCCTGCACAGGGATACCCGCCCCGCCGCACAAATCATACAGGAAGCCGTCCAGGCCGCCAGCCAGGCCGACGTCATCGTGGCCGCTCTGGGTGAGTCCGCGGAAATGAGCGGTGAATCCAGCAGCCGCAGCGATATAGAGCTACCCAAGGCGCAGCAACGACTGATAGACGCGCTGCTGGAGACAGGAAAACCCATAGTGCTGGTGCTGTTCACCGGTCGTCCCCTGGCCATTAAATGGGAGAATGAACATCTCCCCGCCATCCTAAACGTATGGTTTGGCGGCAGCGAAGCCGGCCATGCCATTGCCGATGTGCTGTTCGGCGATGTAAACCCTTCCGGTAAATTGAGCACCACCTGGCCTCAAAACGTAGGACAGGTGCCCCTGTACTATAACCATAAGAACACGGGTCGCCCATTGGCGGAGGGAGCCTGGTTCCAGAAATTCCGCTCGAACTACCTGGATGTATCGAATGATCCCGTTTATCCTTTTGGCTACGGCCTCAGCTATACGCATTTTACATACGGCGATCTCATACTAAGCAGCAAAGCCCTCAGGGGACCCCAAAAACTTACAGCCAGCGTCACGATAACCAACGACGGCCAGAGAGAAGGAAAGGAAGTAGTGCAGCTGTATATCCGCGACCTCGTGGGTAGCATCACCCGGCCCGTCAAAGAGCTGAAAGGATTTCAGAAGATCGCGCTTAAGGCTGGCGGGACGAAGACCGTCACCTTCACGATCTCCACGGAAGATCTGAAGTTCTATAACAGCGATCTCAAATATGATTGGGAACCCGGCGAGTTCGATATCATGGTGGGAGGAAATTCCAGGGACACAAAATCCGTTAGAGTAAACTGGGTAAAATAAATATCTTAGCGAAACCATGCAAGGCATAAAGAATATTATTTTCGACCTCGGTGGCGTGATCATCAACCTGGACAACCAGCTCACCGAAAATGCGTTTTTAACGCTTGGCGCCCGGCCATTAAAGGAATACTTCGGACATGGGCATGCCGCCTCCTTTTTTAAGGAATATGAGGTCGGAGGTATCAGCGACCAGCAATTTGTGGACAATATAAAGGACCTGACGGGGATCACGGCCCCGGATGAAGAGATCATTCAAGCCTGGAATGCATTATTGCTGGACTTCCCGTCCGAACGCATCCGGCTGTTGAAGGACTTGCGGAAAAGCTACCGGATCTTTCTTTTTAGTAATACCAACGCGCTTCACCTGGCCCACCTGCAGCAGATCTACCGGAACACCTTCCCCAACGACGAATATGCGCTGGACGACCTTTTCGAGCGGGCATATTACTCGCACATACTGAAGATGCGAAAACCGGATGAAGCCTCATTCCAGTATATTCTTAAGGAAAATCAGCTGAAAGGAGAGGAGACCCTTTTCGTGGACGATGCCCTGATCAATGTGGAAGGAGCAGAAAAAGCAGGCCTGAAAGGCCTCTTTTTGAGACCAGGCACCACGATTACCGACTTTCAGTGGTAAAACCTATTTAATTTCCTCAAAATCAATGTATTCGCCCATCTTATCATTCGAGGTGGGATTTTGCTGCCGGGCACTCGCCTGAGCGCCTTGCCTATATCCGGTCTGCCCCTGGCCATATTCGTTCTGTCCTTCCTGCGCCTGTTGATGCATTTCCTGCATGTTCCTGAACTGCTGTCTCACCTGGCGGGTTGTCCGGGCGATAGGCACGACGAAATTGAAGATAAAACGGTACAGTACATAGAATACGATGGCAAAAAAGAATATTTCTGGTAGAGCTCTCATGGCATTACTTTTTAAAAACCCTGTTAATCACCCAGTTGAGACCGTCGCCGAGTTTTTCGGCCACCACATCGGCCAGCCTGGCCAACACCTTTTGCAGTCTCTCGTTCTGAAGAAAAGGGTCGATGACGGGATTGCCTGTCACGCTTTCTCCCTCCATCCTTCTAGGTAACAGTGATCGAACAAATAATGTTCCGGAATGTTGTTGAAAATATGTGAAATTATCGTCGAGCTGCGTTTCCAGCTGACGGGCTTTTTTCCGCAGCTTCCGGATGTCCGCTTCCAGGGTATCCAATGTACGGGATGCTTTTGATTTTGACGGCATATGCAAATAATGTTAATCTTCGGTATTTTCTTCCTCTTCTTCCCGTGATCTCATCCCCTCCTGCCTCAATCCTCATCCTCCGTCTCCTCTTCTCTCGATCTTTGAATGATGCTATGAACCACGGGATCCACGAACAATGATTTCCTGAACAGCACCAGCAGAACGAACACGATCACCAGTATAAGTGTTATCAACCCGAACCCTTTTGTATAGCTCCCTAACATGCTGGAAAACCAGTATCCCAGCATCAGGCCGCCAAAGATCACGATCAGGAAAACCAGGAAAAGAGATATGAGGACCCACGCAAAATATCCTGCTACTTTTGAGAAAAAGCGCAGACTCTGGAGCCGGTAAATTTCCATTCTCGTCTCCAGGTATTCCTTCAGTACCGCTTTGTTCTCCGAAATAAATGAACCTAAGTTATCCGGCTGGTTCTGACTCATGCTCGTTCTTTTGTTTAAAAATAACTTAACCTGACTGTTTTGGTGGAATTATTTTTAATCGTACCTTTGCATAGGTAAACGAAGCATCAGAAGGGAACGGAAGCGTTCCCTTCTTCAATTTATAGCGCTTATTAGCTCTTAACACATGGTGAACGAAACTGTCAAGGCGGTGGAAAGCATGGTGCAGGCCCTGTTGGCCGACCAGCCGGATTATTTCCTGGTGGATATCAGGATCAAGCCTACGAATAATGTAAAGGTATATCTGGATGGGGATAAAGGAATTTCTATTGAGACCTGCGTTCGCTATAACCGTGCCCTATACAAGAAACTGGAAGAGTCCGGTCTCTTCCCGGACGGTGATTTCTCCCTGGAAGTCTCCTCCCCTGGACTGGACGAGCCGCTGAAGCTGCTCCGTCAATATAAGAAGAATGTCGGCCGGCAGGTGGAGCTGGTGCTCCAGGATGGATCTAAAAAGGAGGGCCGGCTGGTGGAAGTCAGTGAGGACGGCGTCATCGTAGAAGAAACAAAGGGAAAAAATAAAAAGAAAGAGGTGATCAACCATACTTTCTTATTCGATAACATAAAAACAACAAAAATTCAAGTAGTCTTTTAATTGGCCCCGCCCATGTGGACCCTCCGCTGGGCAAAGCCTTAAAATCAAGAGTTATGGCCAGTATCAATTTGATCGAAGCCTTCCAGGACTTCAAAGAGGCTGAAAATATCGACCGTCCTACCATGATGAAAGTGGTAGAAGATGTGTTCAAAACTTTGTTGCGGAAAAAATATGGCAGCGACGAAAATTTTGACGTCATTGTGAACGCGGAAAAAGGCGACCTGGAGATCATGCGCCGGCGTACCATCGTGGAAGATGGTGAGGTCAACGACCCGTTGGCGGAGATCGCATACTCCGATGCAACTAAAGTAGAACCCGACTACGAGGTAGGGGAAGAATTATATGAAGAGGTTGAGATCCTGGATTTCGGCCGTCGCGCCATCCTGGCTGCCAAACAAACCCTGGCCAGCCGTATAGGCGACCTGAAGAAAAACGTGCTGGTAAAGAAATACAACGAAAGAGTAGGTGAGATTGTCAGTGCGGAAGTATACCAGGTCTGGAAAAAGGAAATATTACTGTTGGACGAGGAAGGCAGCGAGCTCATCCTCCCCAAATCGGAACAAATACCCCAGGATTACTTTAAAAAAGGGGAGAATATCCGGGCCGTGGTGAAAAAAGTGGAGCTGAAGAACAACTCCCCGGTGATCATCCTGTCCAGGACGAGCCCCCTGTTCCTTTCCAAATTATTGGAGATCGAAGTCCCCGAGATCTTCGACGGGCTGATCGTCATAAAAAAGATCGTTCGCGAACCGGGTGAAAGAGCCAAAGTCGCAGTGGAGTCCTATGATGACCGTATCGACCCCGTAGGCGCCTGCGTAGGTATGAAAGGTAGCCGTATCCATGGCATCGTACGCGAACTGAAGAACGAGAATATAGACGTTATCAACTGGACCAATAATGTCCAGCTGCTGATCCAGCGGTCGCTGACACCATCCAAAATAACCAATATGGAGCTGGACAGCGAAAAGTCGCATGCGAATGTCTATCTTAAACCGGACCAGGTATCCCTGGCCATCGGCCGGAAAGGGGTCAACATCAAGCTGGCCCAGGAACTGACCGGGTATACCATCGACGTATTCCGTGATAATGAAGGTGAACCGGAAGAATTTGACATCGACCTGGAAGAATTCAGCGATGAAATAGAGACCTGGGTCATCGATGAGCTGAAACGCATCGGTTGTGACACCGCCCGTAGCGTACTCGATCTCACCGCCGAAGAGCTGGAAAGAAGGACCGACCTGGAAAAACAGACCATAGATGATGTAAGAAGGGTGCTTAAGGAGGAATTTGAAAAAGGCTAATTGTTTTCATAGATTGGCATGAAAATGTTCTCCCTGACCCGATAGCATCTAAAAGGACTGAAAAACAGCGAGGTTATTGTATATTGCACAACATTGTGGACTAAAAACCCACAAATTTCTTTGATATTTAAAATTGGGACAATCTGAAACTCCTATCTTAGATGGGTTTCAGGGAGATAAATATGGCAGAAACAACAACGACATTACGTTTAATGGCCGCCGCCAAGGAGTTCAACATCGGGAAGGACACCCTGGTAGAATTCCTGGTAGGCAAGGGGTTCAGCAGAGATGATCTGAAACCTAACGCCAAGCTGACGGACGACATGTACCGCAGCCTGCAACAGGAATTTCAGTCGGACAAAGTCGCCAGGATGAAGAGCGATCAGATCGACCTGCCCAAGGGAAGCCTGGAGGCCAAAAAGAAAAAAGAAGAAGAGACGGTGTCCTTTAAAAAAGAGGCCTTCAAAAAGCCTGTAAAGGAAGAGCCGCCCGTAGTGGCTGAGCCTGCTGTTGTACCCCCACCTCCCGTGGTAGAAGAAAAACAGGAGGAGCCGGTGCGGCAAAAACCAGCGGAAACAGAGATCGTGGAGATCGAAGCACCCAGGCTGGAAGGACCAAAAGTAATCGACAAGATCGACCTTTCGAATATCGATTCCTCCACCCGTCCCAAAAAACCAGGCGCCAAAAAGCCGGCTACGGATAATGGTGTGGAACCCGTTCACGAAGAGCCGGAAGAGGTTACAGCTCCTCCCGCCATCGTGGAAAAGGAAGCGCCAAAGGAAAAGGAAAAAGAGAAAGAACCCAGTAAGGAGGAAGCTCCGCAGGAGACGGCCCCCGTCACAGCAGAAAAGCCTCCCGTGGATGTACAGGCGCAGGAATCAACTCCTTCAACGACGACCCCTGAAGAAGAGCCCGAAGCTCCACCCGTCATTGAAAATATCAAGGCCGAGAAATTGGAAGGACCAAAAATATTAGGTAAGATAGAACTGCCCGTCAACAGCGATACCCGTCCCAAGCCCGCCGCCGAAGAAAAGAGGAAAAGGAAACGGATCCCCATCGAGAAGAAGGACAACACCGGAAGACCTCCCCAGCAAGGATCTGGCGGCAACCAGGGCGGCGGCGGAAGACCCCCCCAGCAAGGCGGCGGTGGCAATCAGCGCCCTCCGGGACAAGCCCGTATTCCTATCCAGCGGAATCCTGGCGGCGGCCGTGGTGGTGGCCAGGGCCATGGACAAGGCGGCGGCAATCGCCGGCCCGATCCCCGTCACACACCCCGTGAAGTAAAAGAGATCGATAAAAAAGAGATCCAGGAAAAGATACGGCAGACCCAGGCCAAGCTGGCAGGAGCCGGCGGCCGGGGAAAAAGCCTTAAAGCCAAATATCGTCGCGCCAAGCGGGAAGAAATGGCCGAACAGGCCGGTGGCGACGAAATGATGGACAACAAGCTCCAGGTCACCGAGTTCATCAGCGTCAGCGAGCTGGCCAACCTGATGGATGTAAGCTATGCAGATGTAATCAGCAAATGTATGAGCCTGGGTATGATGGTATCCATCAACCAGCGCCTGGAAGCCGACGTCATCGAGCTGGTGGCGGGAGAGTTTGGCTACACCGTGGAATTCATCGGTATCGACGATGCCGCTGAAATGGAAGAGGAAGAAGAAGAGGACGATCCCGAAGATATGGTGTCCCGCTCACCGGTGGTCACCATCATGGGTCACGTTGACCACGGTAAGACCTCTCTGCTCGACTATATCCGCAGCGCCAACGTAGTAGCCGGTGAAGCCGGTGGTATCACACAGCACATCGGTGCTTACCAGGTAACGACAACCGCAGGGAAAAAGATCACCTTCCTGGATACGCCCGGTCACGAAGCCTTCACCGCCATGCGTGCCCGTGGTGCCAAGGCGGCCGATGTCGCCGTCATCGTGGTGGCAGCTGACGATGCCGTCATGCCTCAGACCAAGGAAGCGATCTCCCATGCCCAGGCCGCAGGCCTCCCCATGGTTTTCGCTATCAATAAGATCGATAAGGACGGCGCTAACCCGGAAAAGATAAAGGAACAGCTGGCCGGTATGAACCTCCTCGTAGAAGACTGGGGCGGTAAATACCAATCCCAGGAGATCTCGGCTAAAAAAGGTCTCAATGTGGACCTCCTGCTGGAAAAGATATTGCTGGAAGCCGAGCTGCTGGACCTGAAAGCCAATCCCAACCGCGAAGCATCCGGTAGCGTTATCGAAGCCTCTCTTGATAAAGGACGTGGCTATGTAGCTACCGTTCTCGTACAGAATGGCACCTTCCGCATAGGCGACCTGGTTGTATCCGGTCAGTATTTCGGTAGGGTAAAAGCCATGTTCAACGAAAGGAACAAGCGGGTCGACGAGGCGCCGCCCTCTTCGCCCGTACTGCTGCTGGGTCTCAATGGCGCTCCACAAGCCGGTGAAAAGTTCAAAGTGTACGAGGATGAAAGTGAAGCGAAGGAAGTGGCCAACAAACGCGCCCAGATCCTTCGTGAACAAGGCATTCGTACGAAGAAACATATCACGCTGGATGAAATCGGACGACGTCTTGCACTGGGTAACTTCAAGGAGCTGAACCTTATTATAAAAGGCGACGTGGATGGTTCCGTGGAAGCGCTCAGCGACTCCCTGCAGAAACTCTCCACCGAAGAGATCGCCGTCCGCGTAGTACATAAGGCCGTAGGCGCCATCACAGAAAGCGATGTATTGCTGGCAACGGCTTCCGACGCCGTTATCGTAGGCTTTAACGTCCGCCCCTCCTCCCAGGCCTCCCGCCTGGCAGAGAACGAAGGTGTGGAGATCAAGACCTACTCCATCATCTACAACGCCATCGAAGAAGTGAAAAGCGCTATGGAAGGGATGCTGGAACCAAAGATCCAGGAAAAAGTGGTGGCCAATGTGGAAGTACGCAATGTCTTCAAATTCGACAAAGCTACCGTTGCAGGTTGCTATGTCCTGGATGGTAAGATCTTCCGGAATTCGAAGATCAGGCTGGTCAGGGACGGCATCGTTATCTATCCCACCGGGGAAGGCGCGACAGCCGAACTGGCTTCCCTCAAACGCTTCAAGGACGACGTCAAGGAAGTGCCTTCCAGCATGGAATGCGGATTGACGATCAAGAACTACAACGACATCCGCGTCGGCGATATCGTGGAAGCTTACGAAGAAGAAGAAGTTAAACGCACACTCTAATTATTTGTTAAATACCCCCACCCGGGGGTATTTAACATTATTATCCGACTAATTTTAAGGTCGCATTGCATCTACCCGATGCTCAACCCAATTTTGTATGACCAAGAGATCCCTTCTTTTACCCGCCTTACTGATACTGGCATCCACCGCTTTTGCCCAGCAAAAAGTGACAGCAGACAAGATCGTTGGCATTGTAGGCGATAAGATCATCCTGAAATCGGAGCTGGCCATCGCTATCCAGGACATGATCCGTAACAACAACGGACAGGAGGTAAAAGGGGTAGATGAATGTTCGATACTGGATAATATGCTCATCCAGAAAGCCCTGGTGTTACAGGCTGAAAAAGACTCGCTGCCGGTCAGTGAAGAGGAAGTAGAGGCCGAGGTCGATCAGCGTATCCGTTACTTCATCAACATGTACGGAGGAAAGGAAGCTTTCGAACAGATTGCCCAACGCACAGTATACCAGGCCAAACAAGACTTTATCGGTCCTATCCGGGAACAAAGGCTGGCTACCGCCATGCGTAATAAGATCGTGGAAGACATCAAGATCACTCCCCAGGAAGTAAAGGAATATTTCGAAAAACAGAAAAAAGGCAACCTCCGTTTCTACGAGTCCGAAATGCAGCTGAGCCAGATCGTGCTATATCCCAAGGCCAGCAGGGATATCGAAAAACTGGCCATCGACGAATTGAATGAATACAAACGCCAGGTGGAAAGCGGTCAGAAAAAATTCGAGACCCTCGCACAGTTTTATTCAGATGACCCCGGCAGTAAAGAAAAAGGTGGTGAGATCGCATTGAGCCGCTCGGATAGCAAAATGTGGGATCCTGTATTCTTCGCTACAGCTTTCCGGTTAAAAGAAGGACAGATCTCCCCTGTAATCAAAAGTAAATTTGGTTATCACATCATACAAATGGTCAGCCGCAACGGTGATGATGCGATCGTAAGACATATCCTGAAGATCCCTGCTATCACGCAACCCGAGATCAATGAGGTCTCTTCGCTCCTGGACTCCGTCCGCACACAGCTGATGGCCGGAACCATGGGATTCGGAGAGGCTATCGCCAGGCTCAGCCTTGAAACATCCAAATACACACCGGACGAAAATGCCAAAGCTACCGCCGGTCAGATCATGGGCAGGGATGGGTCTACCTTTCTCACTATTTCGGAGCTGGACAAAGACATGGTCCTTTTGTTAAAAAACTCCAATCTTAAACCGGGCGAATATTCCAAACCCACCGTTTTCTCGGATGACAGAGGGAAAAAAGGCGTTCGCATCGTGTATATGGTGTCCAAGTCAGAACCCCATACCGAAAACATGAAGGACGATTATAACAGGATCGCTCAACGCGCATTGGACGAAAAGAAGTCGGCCGCACTGGAAAAATGGTTCGGAACCAAGATACCCACCTTCTATATAATGATCGACGGCGACTACAGAACTTGCAGTAACTTATCCAAATGGCAGGGAACTGCTTCAACAGCAGGTAATTAACTTAGGTATTAACCCTTAGGAGCACGGGAAAAGACGTTCTGTATCATCCTGTATACATGCATCTTTAGTAATTTGATCGGGTGTTTTCCACACCATGAATACTCCTCAAAACGACACATACGGGGCCCATCCACCCGATGATACTATGGAGCATGATCCGGAATTACCGCCGGCCGCCTGGCAAGCAGATATCCAGGCAGGCCTCGCCAAATACGTTTCCGACATCATAGTTGCCACAGACCTGCAGGACAGGATCATCTACTGGAATACAGCAGCCGAAAGATTCTATGGTATTCCCATACATCAGGCCCTGGGCCGGACGTTTAGGGCATTGATCCACTATGAATACTTACAGGCTACAGAGGAGGAGGTGGAAAAGACCTTCCGGGAAAAAGGGTTTTGGGACGGGGAAATGATCAATGTTTCAGCAACCGGAAAAAAATCGTACCTTATTAGCTCTATCCGGTATATAAGGGATGAGGTAGACAGGATCACAGGTATAATGGTGGTCAATAAGGATATTACGGAGAATAAGCTGGTCCTGGAAAGTATTACAGACGGTTTTTTTGTATTGGATAGGAACTTCAGGGTTACTCTCTGGAATCATGAGGCCGAAAGGATCACCCGCCTCTCAGCAGCAGAAATGGTAGGACAGGCTATTCGGGAAAAATTACCCGAACTGATAAACGAAGATACCTATCAGTCTTTTCAAAAGGCCTTCAAAAAGAAAATGACAGTGACATTGGAACAATACAATGATTGCTTCGATTGCTGGTTGGAAATGAGCATATACCCCTCCGAGCAGGGGATGTTTGCTTATTTCAAGGATGTCACTGCCCGAAAGAAACAGGAGGCTATGCTGGCACTGGAGAAAAAAGTGCTGGAACAGAACTCCAATAAAAAATCTTCTCTGCGAACGCTTCTCAATAATTTTCTCAAAGGCGTCGAAAAAATATTCCCCGGCATGTATTGTTCCGTGCTGACCCTCGACGAAGATGGCGTTAGCGTCAGACACCTTTCCGCCCCGGGTCTGCCGGCCATCTATGCACATGCTATCGACGGTCTTGCGATCGGCCCTCAGGCCGGCAGCTGCGGCACAGCCCTGTACAGGAAAGAAAAAGTCATCGTCTCAGACATCGAAACAGACCCACTCTGGTCCGCTTACCGTGAGCTGGCGTTGAAATTCGGTCTCCATGCCTGCTGGTCTTTTCCCATTATCAATGCCAGGGGAGACGCAATGGCGGCTTTTGACGTATATTATTCGACAGCTAAATCACCTACTGCGAGGGAACTGGACATCGTGGAAAGGGCCGCCAACCTCGTGACGACCCTCATCGAGAGCAAACGGGCGGAAGAAGAGCTGAGCATCAGCAATGAACGGTATATGCTGGCGACAAAAGCCACGAATGACGCCATCTGGGATCGCGATCTGCACACGGGACTTTTCTTCTGGGGCGAAGGCTTCTATCACCTTTTTGGCTATAAGTCAGGACCAAAGGTCCGAACCCGGAAATTTTGGGAAATGCACGTCCATAAGGACGATCGCACCAGGGTACTGAGGAACATCGATAAATTCATTCGCCGCAAGGACAAAGGTCTCTGGCTGGAAGAATACCGGTTTAGAAAGGCCGATGGCCGTTACGCGCTGGTCTCCGATAAAGGCTTCCTGGTCTTCGGGAAAGATGGACGGCTTATTCGTATGGTAGGATCCATGCAGGACATCACCGAAAAAAGGGAAATGGAGAAAAGACTGCTGAAACAGGAACTGAATAAGCAGAAGATCATCGCACAGGCCATGGTGGATGCCCAGGAAAAAGAAAGAGCTGAAATAGGGAAAGAGCTGCACGATAATATCAACCAGATCCTCTCCACGACAAAACTATATCTTGAGCTGGCTAAGAACGACAATGAGGAAAGACTTAGTCTCATCAGCCGCAGCGCTGAAAACATTCACGAAGCTATCCATGAGATCCGCAATATCTCAAGGTCGCTCGTACCCTCCAGCATCGGGGATCTGGGACTCATAGATTCCATATCCGATCTGGTCGAAAGTGTCCGCACCACCCGTACTATTCATGTAGAATTCTACCCAGTAGGTAAATTTGACGAAAGGATCAGCGACAAGGAGAAGCTGATGTTGTTCCGTATCATACAGGAACAGGTGAATAATGTACTGAAACACTCGGGCGCCAGGAACCTTATTATCGAACTGCTGCTGGAAGAGACGGAGAACAGGATAGAGCTCAATATCACCGATGACGGGAAAGGGTTCAACCCGGGAAAAGTGAAAGGGAAAAAAGGACTGGGCCTTTCCAATATCATGAGCAGGGCCGATCTTTTCGGTGGGACAGTAACGATCATGTCCGCACCAGGCAAGGGCTGCAAGCTCAGAGTTCAGGTGCCCGTCCAGGAGGCGGCAAAAATATAACTATCTTTAAAACAATCCTATATGAGCAAGATCAATATCTTAATTGCTGATGACCACAAACTGATAAGAGAGACTTGGAGCTACATCCTGAACAGTGATTCCCGGTTCCAGGTGATCGCCGAATGTGGAGACGCGCAGGAAGCAGTGGAATTGGCAAAAGCCAAACGGCCTCATGTCGTACTGATGGATATAAATATGACACCTTTCTCCGGTCTGGAAGCCACCCAGCGGATTCGAAAGATATCCCCCGGCTCCAAGGTCATCGGTGTATCCATGCACTCCCAACCCGCTTATGCAAAAAAAATGCTGCAAATGGGCGCCCGGGGATACGTCACCAAAAACTCCTCCAAGGAAGAGATGATAAAGGCCATATTGGAAGTCAATCACGGCAATAAATACATCTGCGACGAAATAAAGAACATCATTTCCGAACAGCTCCTGGATGAAAAAGAAGATTCGCCCAATATCAATGCCCTGACGGAAAGGGAAATGCAGATCATCAATTTTATCAAGGAAGGCCTTTCCTCAAAAGAGATCGCCACCAGCCTGAACATTTCCCTGAAAACAGTGGAAGTCCACCGGCATAATATTCTTAAAAAGCTGAAACTCAAGAACTCAGCGTCCCTGGTAAACTTTATCAATACAAATGCCACCTACATTTAGTACCTTTGCGGCTTATCAGACTACATGAGTGACGAGATAAAGCATGAATGTGGATTGGCATTCATTAGATTACGTAAGCCGTTCTCCTACTATCTACAGAAATACGGCACAGTTCTATACGGCCTCAACAAGCTGTACCTCCTGATGGAAAAACAGCACAACAGAGGTCAGGACGGTGCCGGAGTAGCCGCAGTCAAACTGAACACCGAACCCGGCTACCCCTTCCTGCACAGGATCCGCAGCAGCAATAACCAACCCATCGCAGACATCTTTTCGAAAATAATGGGGGAAGTAAAGGAGCTGGAACAATACCAGCCCGACATCACAAAGCACCCCGGTCTCATGAAAGGCCATATCTCTTTCCTGGGAGAAGTACTATTAGGACACCTGCGCTACGGCACCCAGGGCAAGAACAGCACCGAATTTTGCCACCCATTTATAAAACGAAATACCATTCCGGCCAGGAATCTTGCTCTCGCAGGCAACTTCAACCTGGTGAATACCGACGAACTGTTTGCGCTGATAGACATCGATCCGGGTGAATTCCAAAAACAAAGCGACCTGGCCGCCATGATGGAAGTGATCCATCATTTCCAGGTCAAGGTCGATGAAGCGGCACCAGAGAACCTGGACGTGGCCGGCCTTCTCCGCAAGGCGGTAAACCTCTTCGACGGGGGATTTACCGTTGGAGGACTCATCGGCAACGGAGACAGCTTCGTGTTCCGGGACGCCAATGGGATCAGACCAGCCTATTATTATATCAACGATGACGTAGTAGTGGCCGCTTCGGAAAGAGCCGCCATCCGCACGGTATTCAATGTAGGAGAAAATGAAGTGATGGAGCTCATGCCCGGCAAAGGTCTTATCGTCAAGGCGGATGGGAAGGTTTCCGTGGACACTATACTGGAGCCCAAAGAACGCAGGGCCTGCAGCTTCGAACGGATCTATTTTTCCCGTGGGAGTGATGAAAAAATTTATCGTGAAAGGATCGCCCTGGGCTATAACCTCAGCGAACAGATCCTGAACGCCATCAATCACGACCTCAAGAACACTATTTTCTCTTTTATCCCCAACACCGCGGAAGTAGCTTTCTACGGCCTTTGGAAAGGAATGGACGATTACCTGGAAAGCATCAAGATACAACGGATACTTTCCTGGGGAAAAGATATCACCGAAGACAAGCTGGTGGAAATGCTCAGCCGTAAGATACGGGTGGAGAAAGTAGCTATAAAGGACGTAAAAATGCGGACCTTCATCACGGAAGACGTCAGCCGCAACGAAATGGTCCAGCACGTATATGATGTTACATATGGCACTGTCCGTAGGGGAGAAGATACCCTTGTGGTCATCGACGACTCCATCGTACGCGGTACTACGCTGAAGGAGAGCATCGTCCGTATGCTCACCCGCCTGGAGCCCCAAAAGATCATCATCGTATCTTCAGCTCCGCAGATCCGTTATCCCGACTGTTACGGCATCGACATGAGCAAATTGGGCGATTTTATCGCCTTCCGGGCAGCCGTGGAGCTGATGAAAGAAAAAGGAAAGGAGAATTGCCTTCACGAGCTCTACGAGAAATGTAAAGAGCTGCAACGTACAGGCCAGCTTCATACGGAGAACGTAGTACAGCAGGTCTATAAACCCTTCACTACAGAAGAGATATCCAACAAGATAGCCCAATTGATCACACCGCCTGAAATAACCACCCCCGTGCAGGTGATCTACCAGACCATCGAATCCCTGCATAAAGCCTGCCCCACCAACACAGGGGACTGGTATTTTACCGGCAATTACCCCACTCCGGGCGGTAACAGGGTGGTAAATAAAGCTTTCATGAACTATATGGAAGGGAAAAATGTAAGAGGTTATTGAAATATCGGATAAAATACTTATCATTACATACTAGTTTCATAGTATACCCCACTCCCTCTTAACAACCTCTCGCCCCGGTTAACGTGCTCGGTTAGGAATATTTACCATTTCCCCTTGAGAAAAACACAAGGTTATGAAGAAAGTTTCTATCATGATCGTTGACGATCATACTCTTATCAGAGAGACATGGAGTTTTTTGCTCGGAAAGAATGAGAATTTTGAAGTTGTCGCGGAATGCGGAGAGGGTGAGCGGGCCATCGAGCTGGCCAGGGACAAAAGACCCGATATCGTTTTACTGGACATCAATATGGCTCCTATGAGTGGCTTCGATGTCCTGAAAATGATCCGGAAATTTTCACCCGGCTCGAAGATCATCGGCGTATCCATGCATTCCCAGCCTGCCTACGCAAAAAAAATGCTCCGTCTCGGCGCAAAAGGATATGTCACCAAGAACTCTCCCCGGCAGGAAATGCTGGAAGCCATTTCAGAGGTCAGCAATAACCAGATCTACATCTGCCAGGAAGTAAAGAATATCCTGTCGGAACAAATGCTCAATGGGGATCAGACAAACCCCGATATCAACAATCTCTCCGACCGCGAAATGCAGATCGTCAGAGCCCTGAAGGAGGGCCTGTCCTCAAAAGAAATAGCCTCCGAGCTGAACATCTCCCTGAAAACGGTGGAAGTTCACCGGCACAACATCCTCAAAAAGCTAAAATTGAAAAATACCGTGTCCCTGATCAATTTCATCAATTCTCAGGCATTCGATATTTAGTTGAGGACCACATATATAATGATATTCCGCCCCAAACCTCGGGCTATGAAATCCGCGGCGAAACACGTAAATTTATAGTCAGCGGCGACCCCGGCATGTAACCATACCCCGGCGTAGCCCGTCCGTCATGAAAACCCTATTGATTGTACGACACGCAAAAAGCAGCTGGGATAATGCCAGCCTCATTGACATCGACCGGCCTTTAAATGACAGGGGTAAACGTGACGCTCCTCTAATGGCCGGAAGACTGATCAAGGCTGGCATTAAGATAGACCTTTTTGTATCCAGCCCGGCAAAAAGGGCCCGGCACACTGCCGAAATATTCCTCCATGAATTTGGTAGAAAAGAAAAGGAGCTGGTCATCATCCAGCAACTTTACCATGCCCAGGTACAGGACTTTAAAGAAGTAGTGGCAAGTCTGGATGACCGGTACAATTCCGCGGCACTCTTTTCGCATAATCCTGGTATCACTGCCTTCGCCAACATACTGACCTCCGTACGCCTGGACAATATGCCTACCTGCAGCATATTTGCAGTCACCAGCCAGGCTACTAACTGGCAGGAATTCCTCAGCGCCGGCACGACTTTCTGGTTCTTCGATTATCCCAAATCGACAGGAGAGAAGGATTGAGCGATGACATCCTGTAGGAGATCTCCCTTTTCCTGTATCGTAACATAAGGGAACTTGTCTGCCCGCCGCAATGCTTCGGTCAGCGAAAACCCGGCCTGCCGGACACATAAAGCAATCCGTTTCTCTGCCAGGTACCTGCCCAGGTACTCCTGTTCCGTCTGTCCCGGCGTAGGGATAAGGACCGATCTTTTCCTCAAACGCACGAGGTCCATTACGGTGCTGTAACCCGCCCTTGCCAGCACCAGCTTCGTCCGTACCATCACCTCATTCAACGCCCGGGCAGGCAGATGATCATACACCCGTACATTCGCCATTCCCTCCAACACCGCCCCCCCGCCGGGCAGACCACGCACAAACACCACATTCCCCGGAAAGACGCCTAACTGCGCCCAGATCCTCTTTTCAAGGATGGTTCGCTGCGGCTCCGGTCCTGAAATCAGGACCAACAGGTCCAACGACTCTTCAGCAACGCCTGTCAAAGCCCCCTCCTCCCCTCCTGGCACCTCCATCCGCGACAGGATCCCAATATATCGCGTAGGCGGCGAAGGCATCCGCCTGGGGTGGGAGAGCGCTCCCGCCAACCCCAGCCCTTCTTCCTGATCCGGTACCCAAACGGCGGAAAAGCGGCCTATCAGCCGGTAATGCAGACGCTGGACCCACCTGTCCATCCAGGAACCCAGGGACGTCCTGATACCCAGCTGATGCGTAATAAGCACGGAGTAAAGATCCTTCCCCCATAACCCGTAACGGTTGTCGGAGATCACCGCATCCAGCTCCACCTTCTCCCTGAACCGCTCCAACCACCGGTGCTCCTCCTTGATCCGGGTCAAAATTTTTGGGATCGAACCTATTAGCCTGAGGAAGGTAAAGGCACGATTTTTGTCGTATTTTACATGATAGCCAGGTAGTTCTACGAACAATAGATTAGGAAATTCCGCCATCAGAAGAGCTTTTTGGTCGCCCGTGGCTGCGATCCACACCTCGTATTTTTGGATTAATAACTCTTTAATGATTGGAATACACCTGGTTGCGTGCCCCAGGCCCCAATCCAAAGGAGCTAAGAGTATTTTGGTTTTTTTCGTAGTAGGATTGTTAATTTTTGAGAGAGAGGCCAAAACAGGATACTTTTTTCTTTACAAAATAGTTAAATTAGTAGGATTAAAGCCATGAAGATTTCCAGGTCGATATTGATTCTCTTATTATTATTTAGTAGCATTGTAGTAAGCAGCTGTAATTCGGGCAGAGGGATCGGTGGCAGTAGTAAAAAATGCGGCTGCGGTGTCAATGCCGGTATGTCGGGATATAAATAAGGTTGTCTGGTTATTAAAATCTAATAAAGAATGAAAACTTGTAACAGAGATTTGCTTGTTCTGGTGAAAGATGAACAAATGAACGAACAGTCCATGGAAAAGGAACTGGAGCAACTCAATGAACTTTTATTCCACTTCGAGACCATCGATACCTTCTGTATTGCTCACGAGGTATTTGATATCCACCGCCATAAGACGTTGTACAAGCGCGATACCATGCAAAAGATCATACGGGAAAAGGAACTAAAACCCTTTGTCTTTATTTGCAATAAGAACTAGTGCAATTTCTTCATAGCCTCTCGTAATTTACTGATCATTTCCACGATGTCCTCGACATGACAAGTGCCTACGCTCAAACGGTACCAGGGAGAGTTTTTGGATGCTCCGAATGCAGAAAAAGGTACGACAGCGAGCTTAGCCTCATCCAATAGATAAGAAGTGACATCTGTCTGGGTCGCCAAAATTTTTCCTTCGCTGGTGCTCTGACCGGCCAGGTCGATCCTGATCGTGAGATAGATAGCTGCCTCCGGCGCCAGGACATCTACCCGGAAACCCTCTTTTTTCAATTGTTGGAAACCGGCATGGATACGTTGCAGCCTGTCGGATACAGCCGCACGAAAAGTTTGCAGATATTCATCGATCTTATCCTTTTCCAGTAAAAAGGCAGCGGTAGCTTTTTGTTCCGCCATGGGGGCCCACGCTCCGATATGCGTAAGGATCGCCTTCATTTTGCCGATGACTTCCGCAGGACCAAAAGACCAGCCTACCCGTACACCCGTAGCTGCAAATACCTTACTGATAGCATCGATATAGATGGTATATTCCCGCATTGCAGGGTACAGCGAGACGGGGTCATAATGACGGATCTCTCCATAGGTCAGCTGCCAATACATCTGGTCATATAAAAGAAATAGCTTCTTTTCTCCTTCCTTGCGGCGATTGTTCTCTTCTATCACCAGTTCGCAGATGGCAGAAAGATCTTTCCGGGAAATAGTCGTGCCCGTTGGATTTTGCGGACTGCAGAGACAGATCAACGTTGCCTCCTTCACATGCGGCCGGATAGCATCCGCCGTAGGCATAAAATTATTCTCAGCCCTGGCCTCGATGACCACATGCTCGCCCCAATTGAGATGCGTATAGTGGTTGTTGTTCCAGGAAGGCACCGCATACACCACCTTATCCCCTTTATCTATCAACGTACGAAATAAGGAATAGATCAGTGGACGGCCACCACTGGCCACCAGGATCTCATCGATGGGAGAATAGGTCAACCCTTCCCTTTCTTTCAGAAAAGCGGCAATGGACTGTCGCAGATCCAGGTTGCCTTCCGCCAACGGGTAGTTGGTAAAATGCCGGCGATAAGCGTCGATAATACCATCTTCCAGTGCTTTGGGAATTGGGAATATCGCCGGGTCGAAATCACCCACCGTAAAGTTGTAGATCTTCTCTCCCTGTCGGATCTTCTCCCTGATATCTCCTCCTAATTTTACAATTTCAGAACCAATAAGTGTTTCGGCCAGATGAGATAACTGCATGACTTGTTATTTAGTGAATTCCGGATAGTAAAGATAATCCAAACGAACCAATTGGGGTATCACCTGCACGTCTCTAACACGTGCAATACATAAGGATCCACCCGGGCGGTGGTATCACTGAGTGGTTTACCGGAAAAAAAGGTTTCGTACTCATTTCGATACCTGCCTCCCGCCTGGCTCCGTGCCAGCGCTTGCCTGTTAAAAGCAGTATAGGTAGAATATCCCATCGCTCCAATGCCGGCCAGCATATACACGATCACCACCAACCGGAAAAATCTAGGATACGTCCCATGCAACAGGATCATCACCATCAACGGCGCCACCGGTATCCAAAAACGCACGTCAAAAAAAGGCCAGCAAAATATCAGCGCACTATAGAGCACCAGGTATACACCCGCTGCCACCGGCACTTTTTTTCTCCGGCGGATAAACGTGTATGATAGCCCACATATCAACAGTATTCCCGCCACTACCACCAACCGACGGATCATACCCTCACCAATGACCGCTATCTTTCCCACTGGCACATTCAGCAGTAGCTGCCCCCATTCTGCCAGATGATCCCGTAACAGTACTGTCCAGCCCGGTCCCGCACGCAGTATGCTGCTCATATAAAGTCCCGGACCTATTCCCGCCACCGTCCCCACTCCCGCCACGACCACCGCCAGCACGGCTATTTTCCAAAACCTCCTCAGCACTACCCGGTGATGCCACGCCAATCCTGCCAGCAGTGCCGGAAGAAGCACAATCCCCACCGTACGGGTCAAAATGGCCAGACAGGCAAACAGAACAGACAGTGCCAACGCTACCGGTCGCATACCTCTATCGGTATAAAGACGAAAGAAGAACAGTGATCCACACGAAAAGAAAAGATATTGCATCTCCGACAACGGGTAGGCGAAGAATTTAATAAAAGGGTAGCTCAGCAGCAAAAGAACGACGCCCAGCTCTAACCTCCGTTGATCCAGCCCACCCCCCATTTCTCCCGTTCGCCGCAATGACAGCCTGCGCCATCCGCTGCCTCCCATGTGGCTGAAAAGTTTGCCCGTGAAATAAAGCGCGCCTGCGAGATACAGCAAATTGATAAAAGCGATAGTAAAGGGATGTAACAGTCCTATGCGCGACAATGACCATAATAAGAGAGGATAACCGTAAGGATGGGGGTCATTTGCTGCCTGAAAACCCGGAGGACAGGCATGCTCCAGACAATCCTTCAACGCGAAATAGTGAATACTGTCGTATTCCAGCCTCAGCGGGGAAAAGCAGTTTACCAGGTAGCAGGCCAGGAGCGCTGCTATGATAAGATCACCGGAAGAGGCATTACGCATCTGAGCCAACTATCGGAATCGAACCGACGACCCTTTCATTACGAATGAAATGCTCTACCAGCTGAGCTAAGTTGGCTTGTCCCCCGCAGGGGACGGCAAATTTAGAGTATTTATTGTTTATCCCCCTTGTAATTTTTCTCCGCTTCCTTTGCTTTTTCAAAGTCAAGAACTACCCCATTTATACAATAGCGCAGGTGGGTGGGGGGTGGGCCGTCATTAAACACGTGACCCAGATGGGATTTGCATCTTCCGCACATAACCTCCGTGCGGTCCATGCCATAGGAATTGTCGGCTGCATAGATAATGCTCGACTTGCTGATAGGCTTATAAAAGCTGGGCCAGCCGCAGCCGCTGTCGAATTTGGTGTCGCTTTGGAAAAGAGGGTTGCCGCAAACAGCGCAGTAGTAAGTCCCCACATCATGGAGATTTTCCAGGGGGCTCGTCCAAGCCCGTTCCGTACCCTTGTTCCTTGCCACCTCGTATACATCAGCCGGCAGTATTTTCTTCCACTGCTCATCTGTCAGATGAACAGATTCCTTTTCAGTGTGCGAATAAGCCGGGTTGTTTGTTTTTTTCGAACTATCCATAGTATTTAATTTCGGTGGAGTAGAAGACTGGGAATAAGTGCATTGCTGCAGCAGCAGGACCAGCACTACGATGGCGGTATTTTTTAGCAGGTATTTATTCATACAATATATTTTATACAACAAATCTACGCAGGCTAAGTTCGGGCGGATTGCCGGTAAATGGACACACCAACAAGGCTTAACATTTCATTTTCTTAATGGCTTGCCTTATATTTGTCCACTCACAAGGGTAAGTAGTACATATGTTCAATTTAATTCTATTCGGACCGCCCGGCAGCGGAAAAGGCACTCAGTCAGAAAGGCTCATTTCAAAATATGGATTGAAGCACCTGAGTACAGGCGACCTTCTACGCAGCGAGATCGCAGGTCAGACCCCTTTGGGACTGGCAGCCAAGAGCTTCATGGATAAAGGACAGCTCGTGCCCGACGAGGTGGTCATCGAAATGATCAGCTCCGCCCTTGATAATAACCCCCAGGCCAACGGCTTCCTGTTTGACGGCTTCCCCCGTACTACCGCCCAGGCTGAAGCCCTGGACAAGCTCCTTACCCAAAAAGGCACTTCCATCGCTGTTGTCCTGGCCCTCCAGGTGGGCCAGGGTGAGCTGGTAAAACGCCTGCTCAACCGTGGGCTCACCTCCGGCCGCTCAGACGATACCAAGGAAGATGTGATCCTCGCCCGCCTGACCGAATATGAAAAAAAGACTGCTGCCGTGGCAGATTACTATAACAAATATGATAAAGTAGTCTTTGTCAAGGGAGAAGGAAGCATCGACGACATATTCGACTCCCTCTCGGACGCCATCGACAAAAGGATGAGAGCTTAGCCCCATCCGACTCGAGCCATTTCTTATTTCATTTCTCCGGGAATCACGTTCACCACCTCTTTGCGGCCATTGCGCAGCACCTCCAGCCGGGTAGCCCGTCCTATGACAGTCTCTCCCAATTGTTTGTGCAGCTCATCTACCGTGCCGACAGACTTGCCATTGAAAGCTACGATAATATCCCCGGTCTTAAGCTCATTATTATAGGTCGGCTGGTCCGGAACCACTTCGGAAATATAGACCCCGGTCTTCTTTTCCAGCCGGTTGGCCGCAATCATCCTCCCGGTGAGGTTAACCACCTGCCCCGCTATCCCCAGATAGGCCCTTTTTACCTTCCCTTCCATGATCAGCTTGCCTGCCACAAAAGCAGCCAGGTTGGAAGATACGGCGAAGCAAAGCCCCTGTGCGGAAATGATCGTGGCGGTATTCACCCCGATCACCTGCCCTAATGAGTTTACCAACGGCCCCCCTGAATTACCGGGATTCAGCGAAGCATCGGTCTGGATAATATCGTCGATCAGACGCCCATTATTGGCCCGGAGTGTGCGTCCCAGCGCGCTGACCACGCCTGCCGTCACGGTATGCTGCAATCCCAGGGGATTCCCGATGGCAATGGCGATCTGGCCGGGCTGTAAAGCCTCTGAATTTGCAAAGTTCAATGCCTTAAGACCCGATTCATAGATCTTCAGCACCGCTATATCCGTGGAAGGATCTGTACCTTTTAACTCCGCATTTACCGTCCTGCCGTCTGCAAGCGACACCTTTATATCACGGGCATGCTCGATGACATGGTTATTGGTCACGATAAATCCATCGGAAGAAATGACGAAGCCGCTTCCCGACCCGGGCGCCAGCTTCTGTTGTCCTCCTCTTCTGTCAGTGACAGGTTTCTGGACCTGGATATGCACCACCGCCTCAGCCACCTGCCCTACCACACCGGTGATCGTCTTTGAATAGGCATCCAGCAGATGATGATCGTCTGCTGCATTATAATCGATAAAAGAATAATTATTTTCCATGGTAAATATCACCCAAACGGCGCACCAATCCGTTTGGAATGCCAGTCTGTCACTTAGCAACAGCAAACCATAAAGTTTTTCTATCTTCGTTAATGTAAACTAACGATCGTTTGTATGGCAACAAAGCTTGGCAATTATATCACCGGCAAATGGATCACGGGCGACGGAGATGGACAGGTCCTGTATAACGCCGTCACCGGCGAAACCATCGCACATGCCACCACCAAAGGCCTCGATTTCAAGGCCATACTTGCCTATGCCCGGAATACGGGTAATCCCGCCCTCCGTAAAATGACATTCCCCGAACGGGGTCGCATGCTCCGGGCCCTGGCCCTGCATCTTAAAGAAAAGGTGGAACCCCTGTATAAAGTCAGCTATCTCACCGGCGCAACCCGGCCCGACAGCTGGATAGACCTGGAAGGAGGCATCGGCAACCTGTTCTCTTACGCGTCCCTCCGGCGCAAATTCCCCAACGAACCTTTCTGCCTGGATGGAGAAGGCATGAGCCTGGGAAAAGGAGGGACCTTTATGGGGCATCATATACTTGTTCCCAAGGAAGGAGCAGCTATCCATATCAACGCCTTTAACTTTCCCGTATGGGGAATGCTGGAAAAGATAGCGGTCAACCTGCTGGCGGGTGTTCCTGCCATCGTCAAGCCCGCCACGGTCACTTCCTATCTGACTGAGGCGGTGGTAAGGGAGATCGTCGCTTCCGGCATCCTTCCCCCGGGCGCCCTGCAGCTGATCTGCGGCAGTGCCGGCGACCTGCTGGACCATGTTTCACCCCAGGATGTAGTGACATTCACGGGGTCTGCATCCACGGGCCAGCTGCTGAAATCCCATCCCGCCATCCTGCGGGAAAATACCCCTTTCAACATGGAAGCGGACTCCCTCAATTGCCTGATCCTGGGAGAAGATGTGGACCCCTCCATGCCCGAATGGGATATCTTTATAAAGGAGCTGAGAAAAGAAATGACGGTAAAGGCCGGTCAGAAATGTACGGCCGTACGAAGGATATTTGTCCCTGCCGCCAAAATGGAAGATGCATGGAAAGCCCTGACAAAGGCCCTGGGCCAGACGGTCATCGGCAACCCTGAAAATGAAAAGGTACGCATGGGCGCCCTGGCGGGTAACGCCCAGCGGGAAGAGGTCCGGGAGCAGGTCAAAAAACTCCTCGCCTCCTCACAGATCTTATACGGCTCACTGGACAGCGTCGAGGTCGTCGACGCCGACAGCATAAAAGGCGCCTTCCTCAGCCCTTTACTGTTGTTGAATGAAAAACCTTTCACCAGCGAAGAGCCCCATACCATCGAAGCCTTTGGTCCCGTCAGCACCATCATGCCCTACAACAACGCAGATGAAGCCATCGAGCTATCCAAAAAAGGAAAGGGTTCGCTTTGCAGCACCATCGTTACGGCCGACCCCCGGCAGGCAAGAAATTATATCCTTGGCGCTGCCACCCATCACGGAAGAATGCTCATATTGAACAACGAATGCTCGAAAGAGAGCACAGGACATGGAAGCCCCCTGCCCTTGCTGGTACATGGCGGCCCCGGCCGCGCCGGCGGTGGAGAGGAAATGGGCGGTCTTCGCGGTGTAAAACATTATATGCAAAGGGTGGCTGTACAGGGGTCACCCACCATGATCACCCATCTTACCCATACGTATCAACCGCATGCCCACCAGCAAACGGAAGACAAACACCCCTTCCGCAAATATTTCGAAGAGCTGGAGGTCGGGGATACGGTAATCACCCACAAACGCACTGTTACGGAAGCCGATATCATTAATTTTGCCAACGTGAGCTGGGATCATTTCTATGCCCATACCGACCACACTTCCCTTGAAGGAACCCTGTTCGGGAAGCCGGTGGCCCATGGGTATTTTATCCTCAGTGCCGCGGCCGGACTGTTCGTAGACGCCGGCAAAGGTCCCGTCATGCTGAATTACGGACTGGAAGAATGCCGCTTTCTCAAACCCGTCTATGCAGGTACTACCATTGGCGTGAGGCTTACCTGTAAAGAGAAGATCGAACAGGAAAAAAAAGAGGCGACGGATGTGCCCAGGGGCATCGTAAAATGGTATGTGGATGTCTATGATCAGACAGGCGAAAGCGTTGCCATCGCCACTATACTCACCATGGTACAAAAAAAGCAACCATAGCATGATCACCGATATCAAAGAAGGCTACGTAAAAGTAGAGCACCACCACGGGATAACCACCATCGAATTTTTCCATCCACAGAGCAATTCCCTGCCGGGCCGTCTCCTGGAGGAGCTCACCCATGCCGTTCACGGAGCTGGCAATGACAAAGACACCCACGTGATCATCCTCCGCGCGGGAGGGGATAGGGCATTCTGTGCCGGCGCCTCTTTTGATGAATTGCTGGCCATCGAAAACGCCGAACAAGGCTTCCTGTTCTTCAGCGGGTTTGCCAACCTTATCAACGCCATGCGTAAATGCCCAAAATTTATCATCGCCCGCATCCATGGAAAATGTGTAGGGGGCGCCGTGGGTGTAGCCGCGGCTGCTGACTATGCCATTGCTGTCGAAGGCGCCGACATAAAGCTCAGCGAGCTGGCGGTCGGCATCGGCCCCTTTGTCGTTGGTCCTGCCGTGGAGAGAAAGATCGGGTTGGCCGGCTTCAGCAGCCTCTCCATCGATGCGACCATGTGGCGCAATGCCGAATGGGCACGTAGAAAAGGTCTTTATGCCGAGCTGCACGCCAGTATAGAAGAGATGGACGAAGCGATACACCGCCTGTCGAACAACCTGCTTCACTCTAATCCCGAGGCCATGACCATGATGAAGGAAATGTTCTGGAAAGGCACTGAACACTGGGACAAACTGTTGCCCGAAAGAGCCGTCATCAGCGGACGCCTCGTGCTCAGTCCATTCACCAGGAACGCAATCAGTAAATTCCGAAAAAAATGACTACTTTCAACCATGCAGCTATCGCATGATGACGAGGCTTTGCTCTGGAGAAAATTTAAAAATGACGACAAGGATGCTTTTGCAATGCTTTACCAAAAGCATATCATCCCGCTGATCGCCTATGGAGGCAAGGTTTGTCCTGATCAGGATCAACTGAAAGACCAGATCCAGGAACTTTTCGTAGAACTGTGGAATTCCCGTAAAAGCCTTGCCGATACGGACTCCGTTCGTTTTTACCTGTTGAAGGCCCTCCGGTATAAGTTGATCCGGCTGGAGAAGAACCGCCAGCTGACGACAGGTATCCGGCAATTTGAAGAACGTAATTCCGGCATGCTGAAAGAAGACCCCATAGAGGACAGCATCGTCGAAAGAGAGCTGCATGAATCCTTCCGGGCCCTGCTGAAAACAGCCATCGGCCATCTCACCTTGCGGCAACAGGAGATCATCCAGCTTCATTTTTACCAGGGACTTACCCATCAACAGATCGCCAGGCTGATGGATATGAACTACCAGTCCGTCAGCAACCTCCTGTACAATGCACTTTGCCGTCTGAAAGAACACATGAAGATCCCCGTTCTGGCGATCGTTTTCCTCTTCCTGCACCGCGCCTGAAAAAATACCTTAAAAAAAACTCTTTTTTTTGAGTATATACGCCCGGTTTAGTACATCTCCATTGGAAATGGGCCTAAAAGTGGACCACAGGTCCACTGGCCGAAGGCCAATTACACTTCATCATTTTTTAAGCAACTTTTCGTGAAAAACTTAGACCAGCAAGTATGGGATTTGCTACGGGACGATCAATTCGTTAGGTGGGTGCAAGCTCCTGACGAAGATTCTACCGCCTATTGGAAAAATTGGATGGAGCAGTATCCCGAAAGACCGGTTTTGTTGCAACAAGCCCGGGAATTGGCGCTGGATCTTGCCGGTACGGAAAAACCAACGGAAGCCCTGCAGATGGCGGAAGCCATATGGACGGGCGTACGGGAAAAGCTGATAGAAGCGCCGGCGACTGTGGAAGAAGCCATTCCTTTATATGCTCGTCGGCACGTCCGGAAATTCTGGTATTGGGCAGCAGCCAGTCTCCTGGGTCTGGCCGTGGGTATAGCCGCTATAAGATACGCCCTGCCTCAAAAGCGGAGCACTACCATGCCGGCAATACAACAGGTGGCCACATTGCTGATGAAAGAAGACCTTCAGCGGACCAATGAAACCAACCACGACCAGGAAGTCTGGCTGGTCGACGGTTCGCGCGTGATCCTGCAGCCCGGCGCTCGTATCCGTCATGCGGCTTTCTTACAAAAAGATAAAAGAGAGGTCTATCTGGAAGGGAACGCTTTTTTTGAAGTAGCCCCCGATGCGGCCCGGCCATTCAATGTCTATACAAAGGACCTGGTGGTACGGGTGCTGGGCACCAGCTTCCATGTCACTACCAATAAAGAGAACGGGGATGTGACTGTCCTGGTAAGATCGGGAAAGGTAGCCGTGTCGAAAAAGACAAATCCCTCCCAGGATCAGCTGATACTGGAGACCAACCAGGAAGGACTGTATAAAATAGAGACACATAACCTTGTCCAAACCTCCTTCGATAATACAACCTTACCTAAACAGCTGCCTGTACCCGCCGCTACACCGCTGAGTTTTGAAGAAGCGCCAGTGGTAGATATTTTCGAGACTTTGGAGAAGGCCTACGGTATTCCCATGCATTATGACAAAAAGACCTTTTCGTCCTGCATCGTGACGACCTCTCTGGCTGATGAAACATTCGAGGAGAAATTAAAGATCATTTGCGAAGCCATTGGGGCCACCTATAAGATCGTCGACAATGGGGTGCTGATAGACGGCAGGCCCTGTAAAGAATAGACTGCTTAATATAGATATCAACTGCATTGTAAACCAAACAACTATGAATGAGTATACCCACAAGCTACTAGTATAAAATGAATGGTGGTGCTGCAACACCACCATCGGATTCAACTCCCTTTCATCTCGCGTTAAGACGATGAAAAAGGGAAGATTTTGCCACACTTTTTTCAAGAATTGACAAAACCTAGTAAAGTTATGAACAAAAACGGAAAACCAAAACAAGCTGTTTTATTCATTATGAGAGTAACACTTCTTCACGTTTTCCTGGCTTTTAGCTGTATGAGTTATTGCTTTGCCGGCACAGCAGACGGCCAGGAGATCCTTGATAAAAGGATCACTCTCAATCTGTCCTCCAAAGAGATAAGGACAGTATTGAAAATGATCACTACTTCTACGGAAATAGGATTTACTTACAACAGCCGGATCCTGCCTGAGAACAGAAAGATCACGGTGATTGCAAATGAGGAAAGATTGGGAGATATTTTGGAGAAGATCTTCAGGCCACTCCATATCTCTTTTGAAGCCATTGGTAGGCAGATCGTCCTGAAAAAAGAAAACATGCGGCTGGGGATAATAGAAACCAGGGAAGAAGTGATAAAGCCTGTGACAGGGACGGTCTTATCCGCTGATGGGACTCCATTGCAAGGTGTCAGCATAACGGTGGAAGGCACCAGCCGCGGAACTACCACGGATGAAAAAGGGCGTTTCCGCATTGAAGCAAATGAAGGAGAGGTGCTGCTCTTTTCTTCCGTCGGGTATACCATTTCCCGCTTAACGCTCGGTGCACAGGCTGTATTAAGCATCACATTGCAAAAGTCTGATAATGCTCTGGGAGAGATAGTAGTTACAGCGTTGGGTATCTCCAGGACAAAAAGAGCCATTGGCTATTCGCAGGAGCAGATCAAAGGGGCGGAAGTGGCGCGTTCCAATGCTCCCAATGTGATCAATGCTCTCAGCGGTAAAATGGCTGGTGTCAACATCACAACTCCCAATGGAGTTGACGGAGGAAGCACACGTATAGTTATAGGTGGCAATAACCAGATAACAGGCGATAACCAACCACTGATCATCGTTGATGGTATGCCTTTGTCAAATGATGCATCCGAACCATACAATGCGCTTACCAGCCCCACCGGGAGCGCCTTATTTTCGAACTCCAATTCAAAGGATGCCAGTGCGCCAAAAGACTGGGGCAGCCCGATCAACCTCATCAATCCCCAGGATATCGAAAGCATCAGCGTATTAAAAGGCCCCACCGCTGCTGCGTTATACGGTGGTAAAGGCGCCAACGGCGTAATCTTGATCACCACCAAAAAAGGAGCTAAAAAGCAGGGGTTGGGCGTCGATTATACTTTCGGGTACAAATCCGTTCGACCATATCATTTCTTAAAATTGCAGAATAGGTATGGTGCAGGTGGTATGGTTTCACTGGATCCTCCCACCTGGCAAAAAGATGGCAGTGGTAACCCGATGCTGACAGACGGGTGGACTGAATTATTTGTCGACCAGAAGACAGGCACAGGACCCTATGGCCAGAATACGTGGGACCAGGTAAGCTGGCCGGGATCAGGCAGCTCCTGGGGACCAAAAATGGATGGCACCCTCATCACCTGGTGGGATGGCGTTAAAAGGCCGGATAATCCCCAACCCAATAATATTAAGTTGTTATATAAAAATGGCATGCAGGCCACCCATACCGTATCTCTTTCGGGAGGAAATGAATGGGGTACGATCCGGGCCTCCTATACCCGGCTGGATAATGATGCGGTATTACCCAATAGCAACTATAGCCAGAATACCTTTAACCTGGGAGCAAGCATGAAGCTCAGCCAGAAGTTGAGCCTCCAGGTGACAACTTCCTATTTTGTAAATAAATACCTCAATGCCCCTCAGCTGGGTAATGATGATGCCAATTCCTGGCAAAAAAGGCTCCTGTATAATGCCGGAAGGGATTACAAAGGTGAAGACATCGCCCTCTATAAGAATGCCAACGGCACCCAAAACCCGCTCAGCGGTTTCCCCTGGGTAGGTAATGGCGGCTATACAGTGTGGAATATCATGCAGAACAACACCTGGAATTACCGCAGGAAGTTACTGGGAGCTGTCCAGCTGAACTATCAGGCAACTGACTTCCTGGACTTTTTGTTCAGGGCTGGGATCGACAACAATAGTAATGAATTGACCACAAAAAATACGCCGACGGATGCCACAGGCCTGAAAGGCTCCTATTCTCATGGGACAGAAAGCGGTACGGCTTCCAATTTCGATTTCCTGGGCACCCTGCATAAGGAAGATATCGGTAAAACGAATATCAACGCCAGATTCTCCGCAGGGGGGACCATCTACCAGAGAAATCAGTATGGTATATTGGCGACAAATTCCAGCTGGGCCTTCCCGTATGCCTATTCATTGAATGCAGGGACCTATACGGGCAACCCGGCTGCTCCGACGGAGAGCTTCCTGCAGAAGAAAATGAATTCCGTATACGGCTTCCTGAATTTATCTTACAAGGATTTCCTTTACCTCGATATCACTGGAAGAAATGACTGGTCTTCTACCTTACCTAAAGGACAATGGTCTTATTTCTTCCCTTCTTTTGCGAGCAGCTTTGTATTTACCGACGCCCTGCATATAGATCCTTCCGTGTTGAGCTTCGGCAAGATCAGGGCAGCCTGGGCGGAAGCCGCAGTAGACCCACTGCCTTACCAGGTGAATTATAATTTTAGCATTTCAACTTTTGGCGGTCAGACTGCCGCACAGCTGCCGGCTTCTCTGCCCGCAACGCATTACAAGCCAGCTATCAACCAAACGGCAGATTTCGGACTGGTATTGGGATTTTTGAAGAACCGGATCAATGTAGATGTTCGCTATTTCCGCGGGCGGTCTAAAAACCAGATACTCAATTCACCATTGCCGATCAGTTCCGGTGTAAGCGGGGTTATCATCAACACCGGCGTACTGGAGAATTCAGGAATAGAAGGGATATTGAATATAAAAGCCGTGGATCAGCGCAGCTTCAAGTGGGACATCTCGTTAAATGCATCGCATTACAGTAATCGTCTGTTGTCCCTGGCACAGGGCGCTACCAAAGTAGACCTGGCAAGTATTTGGAATGATGGCGGAGCTCATGGCCCCCTTATTTCAGTGAAAGTGGGCGAACAGTTCGGCACTATTTACGGCTACGATCATGTATATGATACAAAGACCGGGCTCCCGATCCTGATCACGGCACCATTTGGAAATGCAGCTATGAATGGCACACTGTACCAGGCTACTGCCACGCCTGTTCCCATCGGCAATACCACGCCTAAGTTCCGGGGCGGCATCACCAATACGTTTACATTCAAAGGGGGATTATCCGTCAGCATGCTGGTCGACTGCAAAGTGGGCGGGCAGATATGGTCAGGCACTTATGCCACCATGATGCAGCAGGGCATCGCGCCTGAAACACTGAAGGAAAGAGATGGCGGAGGGTTACCCTATACCACTCCCAATAACACTCAAACGAACGGAGGTGTCATTCTGCCGGGCATTTTTGCCAATGGGACGGTAAATACCAACGTGGTACATTACTATTACAAGTACATGCAGTACGGCGTATGGAGCAGCAGCAGCATCGGTGGCAGCGACTGGATTGATAGGACGAGCGTCCTGACAGACACCTGGTTCAAGATGCGCGAAATATCCATTAACTATACACTGCCTGACAAGCTCGTAAGAAGATCCGGCGTTTTTCAGGCTGCATCCCTTTCATTGGTTGGCAGAGACCTGTTTTACATATATAGTTCATTACCCGACAACGTGAACCCCGAAGGCTCCAATGGCGTAGGCAATGCGCAGGGACTTGAATTCGCATCCTTGCCTGGTTTCCGTTCGCTGGGCTTCCAGGTCAGGCTTTCATTTTAACCAGGAATAAAATGACAGGGCACTCAATAATTTACTGATTAAATGCGCTAATATGTTTAATAAAAAAAATATAACCCTTTATACAATAGGCCTGGTGATCATCCTTTCTTCCTCGTGTACGAAGAATTTTCAAAGCATCAATACCACACCGGGCTTACCCAGCGATATCACCGTCGGGCCTTTGGTGAATGGCGTGCTAAGCACCTTGGTCCTCAGAGGACAGGAACAGACCGCCGTACATAATGAATGGTATTATCCCGTGACCCAACTGGCTGCTACCAGCGGATCTTCCGGCTATGTACTGGCCAACGGGGCACAGGACATCTGGAATGATTATTATTCGGCGCTACAGAACCTTAACCTGGCCCTGGATAAGATTGACGCTTCTACAGGTGATCAGCAGGACCTGAAAAATATACGGGCCATCGTGTATATCCTGCGGGCGTATAAAACATTCCGGGTTACCGATCAATTCGGGGATATTCCTTATTTCGACGCCGGGAAGGCATATTCTGGAGATGCAAGTAAATACAGGCCGAAATATGATGCACAACAGCTTATTTATGACTCCCTGCTCGCTAACCTGAAATGGGCTGTGACAAATATTAGTACCTCCGCCAGCGTATCCATCAGCAGCTCCGAAACGCTCTTTGGTGGAAATATGACCAAATGGTTGTCATTTGCCAACTCACTCCGCCTCCGGTATGCTATGCAAATGGTGGAAAAAGATGCGGCAACGGCTACATCCGTCATAAGCGATGTGCTAAATGGGTCAGCCCCATTGATCGCAGACGGCGGAGATGTGGGATTGTCGCCTACGCTCATTCCGAATACTTCTCTCGGAGATGCAGATTGGGTCAGACCCTGGTCCTTCTCCTCTCATAAGTTCATGCGTATAAGCTCTACTTTTTGGAACATAGTAGCAGACGGTACGACTACAGCCAGCATTTTTGATCCCAGGGCCCTTATTTTTGCCGAAACTAACCAGGCGGGCAGCTGGGCTCCCTTTGTCATCGGCAGCAATGCTTCGGATAATGCAAATCCCTACAATACAAATGTCCGGGATACTGCTATCAACAATAAGGATAACTCCCTGTTCTCTTCCTTCAATTATTACCTGATCCGCGATCAGTATTATATTCCGGAATTTATCATGAATTCAGCGGAAGTACATTTCCTTAAGGCAGAGGCATATGCAAGAGGTCTGGGGGTTACGCAGAATGCTGCCACTGCAGAGGCGGAATATATCGCGGGGATCACGGCTTCCGTTAATTTTTGGTACAACATCGCACACAATACCAATACCACGCATGACGACTGGGCTGCGGTAGCTCCGGCGACACCTACAGCGGCCCAGATGACGGCGCTGCTTACCAATCCGAAAGTGGCATTCACGGGCGTAATGGCCAGCGATCTGAACAAGATATATGCCCAGGAATGGCTGGATAATTTCCGTCAGCCCTGGCTGGCTTTCAACTTGTGGAGAAGAACCGGCAGCACGCCTACCATTGGCATTCCCGCCACTTATGCATCCTTCTACAGGCTGCCTTATCCGCAGATCGAGTCGGTGAATAACACGGAGAATTATAATACCCAGGTAAAAAATATGGGAGGAAATACTTCAGCTATCAAAGTCTGGTGGATGAAGTAACAAAAGTCTCCTCATCGGGCGATAAGGGTACCCTTAACCGGGTACCCTTTATTATTATTTATAGATCATCATACTGATAAAGAGGATCGATATGCGCACCCGGAGGCATTTCAAAAACAGGGTTGATGATCCCATCCTTTAACCCATACACCCATCCATGCAGATGCGGCCGCTGATCCTTCTTCCAGGCCCGCTGGATAATGGAGGTCTTGGCCAGATGCATTACCTGCTCCTTCACATTCAGCTCCGTCAGCCTGTCCGTCCGCTTTTCCATATCCGGAATAGCATCCAGCTCCTCTGCATACAACCTGTACACATCCTTGATATTCCGGAGCCACATATTCAGCACATACTTGAAATCATGATTGGTCATGGCTGCCTTTACCCCCCCACATCCATAATGACCGCAGACGATGACATGCCGCACCTTCAGGTGGTTCACCGCATAGTCCAGCACGCTGAGTAAATTCACATCCGTATGGATCACAAGATTAGCGATATTGCGATGCACAAAGATCTCTCCAGGCTGGGTGCCCGTGATCTTATCCGCCGGTACCCGGCTGTCACTGCAGCCGATCCATAGGAACTCAGGTGTTTGCAAATGCGACAGTCTTTCAAAATATCCGGGATCGTCCGCTTTTACTTCCGAAGCCCAGGCTTTATTCTCGAGTAATAATTTTTCTATCGGTGTCATAGATATATTAATGCTTTATATTCAAAAATAACTCATTTAAACCGTACTAGGCAGCCAATTCCTCCTTTCCCACTACCAGCTGATGCAAAGTTTTGAATGAACTTTTTTTCACCTCTACCTTTATATTTTTTAAATGAGCATGGTGCATGAACTCATTGATGGCGTCTATCACATCCTTGTCGATAAAGTCCGCACGGGTAATGTCGATGAGAACATAGGAACCTTCAGGCACTTTTTCAAGCCTTTCCTTTACGATGGGTTTATTGAGAAAGGAAACATCCTTTCTAAACCGTACCAGGTATTTATTGTCATCATTTACGATCATCACCGCCGAATGAAAATTGCTTCTCAGCAGGAAAAAGAGCGATACGCCCATACCGATGAGAATGCCTATCAGCAGATCGGTCAGTAAGATAGCGATAATGGTCACGACAAATGGCACCAGCTGGTCCAGCCCTTTCTTATGGAACTCACGGAATAAAGCGGGTTTGGCCAGTTTATAGCCGGTTGCAATGAGGATGGCGGCCAGTGCGCTCAGGGGTATCAGGTTCAGCAGCCTGGGTATGAACAATACGCTCAGCAGCAGCAGGGAGCCATGTACCATGGTAGAGAGCCTTGTCTTGGCGCCCGCATTGACATTGGCTGAACTGCGCACGATCACCGATGTGATGGGCAATCCACCCAGCAGACCGGACACCATATTGCCCAGGCCCTGTACCTTCAGCTCCCGGTTGGTCGGCGTACGACGATTATACGGGTCCAGCTTATCGACAGCCTCGATACTCAGCAAGGTTTCCAGGCTGGCAACGAGGGCAATGGTAAGACCCGTGATCCACACCTGTCCATTCGCAAGATGCTGCCACTGGGGGAAACGCAACAATTCTCCTGCAGAGGATAATCCCGCCGTCACAGGCAGATTGACCAGGTGATTCGTCTCGAGGACAAAGGCTCCGCCCAGCGTAGAAAGAAAGCTGTTCAACAATATGCCTGCCATAACTACTACCAGCGGTCCGGGAATAAACTTGAAGATCTTTTTGCTCTTGAAGAACTTCGTATCCCATACCCAGATCAGGATCAGCGACACGAGCCCAATGATCAGGGCCGCAGGAGAAAGATAGTTCAGGGAATAGATCAGCTCGGAAAAAGTATTCCTTCTGTCGATCTGTATAAATGCCTCATCTCCCGAAAAATTCTTGTCAAAACCCGTCAGATGGGGCAGCTGTTTCAGGATGAGGATAATACCGATAGCTGCCAGCATTCCCCGGATAACGGCATTGGGCACATAGTCCCCTATGATCCCCGCTTTTATAAAGCCCAGGATCATTTGTATGACCCCGGCAATTACCACCGAGAGCAGGAAAGCTTCAAACGCGGGCATCTTGCCGAGGGCAGCGACGACTACAGCCGTCAATCCAGCTGCAGGACCACTTACGCTAAGCGAAGATCCGCTGAGGGTGCCGATGACAAGACCACCGACAATGCCGGCGATGATACCGGAGAACAGGGGAGCGCCGGAACCCAGGGCAATGCCAAGACACAAAGGCAATGCCACCAGGAATACTACTACTGCGGCCGGGATATCCGAACCCGCATTTTGGAATAAGTTTTTACGTTGAGTCATTTTTCTTTTTTTAAAGGATGAGTCATGGCAGGCGTTGTCTCACAGGGACAGACAAAGCGACTTACACACGGTAACTCCGGGCAAGCAGGCAATAGACGTTGATCTGTAAACGATCAGGAATTAATAAAAACGAAAGAGGTCATGTAAAGAAAAAGACTCAACAGTTGGGGGGAGGAGTAAGTATATCGTCCGCATGTCTGCCTTCCAGGCCCTCACATTGATGAGGAACGCGGACATGGCTGCTGATCAGTATGGATTGGATGAGGCTAGGATGATAAACGGGCAAAAAATCCTTGTTCAGGTCATCACCCGGACGACCGAACTTACCGTTATCGGCATGCACCAGCTCTTCCGTAGCCTGGCCACCTAAGAGCCAGGTAATAGTCTGCCTCAACGGCAGAAGCTGCACGCACAATACCAATAACAAAAAAACAGATATGATTTTTTTTGCAATCAAAGTGTCACAAATATACAGCTAATCGCGTAAACACATCGTTAAATATTCAGCCCGCCGCAGGCGCTAATCACCTGTCCTGTAATATAAGAGCTCATATCACTGGCAAGGAACAACGTGGTATTGGCGATCTCTTCGGCGCTGCCGAATCGCCCCAAAGGGATCTTCTCCAAAAAAGCCTTTGCCCCTTCACCTTCCTTCAGATAATGGGTCATATCCGTCTCTACAAAACCGGGAGCAATGGCGTTGCACCGGATATTACGGCTGCCCAGCTCAAGGGCTACCGACTTGGTAAAGCCGATGATCCCTGCCTTCGAGGCTGCATAGCTGCTTTGTCCTGCATTTCCTCTTACGCCTACAATAGAGCTCATATTGATGATGGAGCCCTTCCGCGCTTTCATCATGGGCCGGATCACCTGCTTGGTCATGTTGAATACGCTCTTCAGGTTAATATCCATCACCTCGTCCCATTGTTCAGGCGTAAGGCGCAATAATAAGTTGTCTTTTGAGATCCCCGCATTGTTCACGCAAATGTCCACCGTTCCAAATTCTTTCGTCACGTCATTTACCAGGGCTTCACATTCCGCATATACGCCCGCATTACTCTTATACGCTTTGGCTTTTACACCCAGGGCTTTCAGCCTGTCTTCCAAAGCCTTTGCCTTTTCCTCGCTGCTTAAAAAGGTAAAAGCGACCTGTGCGCCTTCTTCGGCCAGTTTAACGGCGATGGCTTCTCCAATACCCCGGCTGGCGCCGGTGACGATAGCAATTTTTCCTTCAAGTAACTTATTCATGGGATCAAAGATAAAATATTTATTTTGCAACCAATGACCTACAGGAAACATCTGCTTATTGTTATACTGATCGCTTTTACAGTAGAAACCCTCAGTTCTACCTGGTTATTAAAATTCAATAGTTGGGTACCCTTTCTTTCTATCTTATATTTCCTGTCCGGGCTAACCATAACCCTCATGCTGCCCTCCTTCCCCAATCTCCACTTCACCAGGCCGGACAAAGGATGGTGGAAAGCGCATACTCACCACTATCGACTCATCCTGATAGGGCTGATCGCCCTGGCCATGTATTCCTGGTGCCGCTATTGGTTCGAGGAGATACCCATCGATATAAGCAACGCCGACATGCTGCCGATCATCAAAGTAATGGGCGAACGCTTTGTCGCAGGACATCACAAACAGGTGTACGATACGATCCCATGGATATGGAATGGCATCCAGCCCATTTATCTGCCGGCCATGTGGCTGCCTTACGTACCCGCCATCGCACTGGGTATCGATATCCGCTGGATCACCATGGCGGGTCTGCTTTTTTCCTTTGCCGTTTTTCTCTTTCTCTACAGACCGGAGATCCATCGTTATCTGTCCTTCTTCACAGGTGTGCTCGCTTTCCTTTTGTTCTGGTGGATACTGGCGGACAACACACCCGGCATCATCAGCGTATCGGAGGAAGGGGTGGTCGTTGCTTATTATGTCCTGCTGGTGCTGGCGCTGATCTCCGGCAACCCCTGGTTCATCGGCATCATGGCCTCTTTATGTATGCTCAGCCGCTACAGCCTGGTGGGATGGATACCCGCCTATACCCTGTATCTTCTGCTGGAAAGGAAATGGAAGCACATCGGAATTTTTGCACTTACAGGCGCATCGTGTTTTATATTGCTGTTCCTGCTGCCCGTGGGTTGGCAAACCTTTAGAAGACTGGCATCATTACCCGGCAATTACATCCCATTTGCCGCCCGTGTATGGCACGACAGTCCGGACGTGTTCTCAACAGCCCCGGGGCTGGCTTATTTCTTTGGCCCCCACAGGATCGCTATCCTGCATAGATTGCTGGTCGTTCTCAGTTTTATCGTCCCTTCCGTGTTTGTGCTGTATTGTTTTAAAAGAAGAAAGAAAGAACAGGTGTCCAACATACCGCTGGCAGCGCTCAAGCTAAGCCTTGTGGTCTTTTACTGTTTTATCGACGTACCGTATCTCTATCTTTTCTATACGTCCTCTTTTGTAAGTCTTATGATCATTACGATGCTGGTACGAATGTAGCGCAGATCTCATCGACGTATTTTCTGTCATTGGCCAGGCGGGGTACCTTATGCTGCCCTCCCAGCTTACCCTTATTTTTCAGCCAGGTGGTAAATACGCCTTTATCCAGCGCGTGGAGAATGGGCATGCCTAGAGCTATGTTCTTATGCCGCTTGGCTTCATAATCGCTGTTGATGTTTTGCAGGGCCTTGTCCAGCTCGTAGGTGAATTGATCCAGGTTCTCCGGCTCTTTTTCAAATTCCACCAGCCATTCGTGAGCGCCATTCCCCTGGTCGCTGAAATAGACAGGAGCTGCTGTGTAATCATTGACCACTGCCCCTGTTTTCTGACAGGCAATGGCAATGGCTTTATCCGTATTGTCTACGATGACCTCCTCTCCAAATGCATTGATAAAATGTTTGAGCCGCCCGCTGACCTTTATACGGAAAGGATATTTGGAGGTGAACTGGATCGTGTCTCCCAGTAAATATCTCCAAAGTCCCCCATTGGTATTGATCACCAGGGCATAATTCTTCCCGACCTCCACGTCGTTGAGACCGATGGTCTCAGGATTGGACTTGCCGTATTCTTCTACGGGCATGAATTCCATAAAAATGCCATGATCCAGGAACAGCAGCATCCCGTCGTCATACGGGTTGGCCTGAGCGGCAAAGAACCCTTCGCTGGCATTGTACATGTCCAGGTAATGGATATCTTTCCCGATCAGTTTTTTCAGCTGCTCACGGTAGGGAGTAAATGAAACGCCTCCATGGATATACAGCTCCAGCGAGGGCCATACATCCGCCAGACAGGACTTGCCTGTGATCTCGAGGATACGCCGTATCAGTACCATGGTCCAGGTAGGGACACCCGAGATGGAGGTGACGTTTTCCGTAATGGTATTCCGGGCCAGCCTTTCGATCTTATCTTCCCATTCGTCGAGTAAGGCAATGCTTAGTTCAGGTGTTCGTATCCAGTGTCCCCAAAAGGGAGAGTTCTGTAGAAGCACGGCGCTCAGGTCGCCATAATGCACATCATCATTCACCTGGTGGACGGTATGACTCCCCCCAAGGACCAGGCCTTTGCCGGTCAACAGATCCGAGTCCGGGTTGAAATGATAATACATGGTGAGCACATCCTTGGCCCCTTTATAGTGGCAGTCCTGTAAACTGTCTTCGCTGACGGGAATGAACTTGCTTTTATCGCTGGTGGTCCCGCTGCTCTTGGCAAACCAGTTGACGGGCGTATTCCAGAGGATATTCTCCTCTCCGTTCATGATCCGCTGGATATACGGCTTTATGTCATCATATTCATGGATGGGAACAGCCTGTTTGAATTCACGGATAGAGAAGATCTTTGAAAAATTGTACTTACGACCAAACTCCGTGTATTGCGCTGAAGTGACCAGGTGCTGTAAGATCTCCCGTTGCGTAGCCACTGGATGCTCGATCCACTGTTCGATGCGCCAGCGTCTGAACCTGGCAAGTCTTGATATGGCAGGGCTGAGAAGTCTCATACAGTATGTTCTACGGCAAAATAAACAAAATTCTCTACAAAACTTCTTCCTGACCGCTGGAAGCTTCCTGCATGCCCCTGCGGGCTTCCTCATGCAGATAATCCTTCCGTCTAAGCTCAAAATTCCGCCCCAGGTAAAGACGACGCACCTGCTCGTCCTCCGCCAGCTCTTCGGCGGTACCATGCTTGAATATTTTGCCGTCGATGAGCAGATAGGCGCGATCGCAAATGGAAAGCGTCTCATTTACGTTGTGGTCGGTGATGAGGATACCGATGTTCCTGAATTTCAATCGGGCAACTACGGTCTGTATATCTTCTACGGCTATCGGGTCGACGCCGGCAAAAGGCTCGTCAAGCAAAATAAACTTCGGATCCACCGCAAGGGCCCTGGCAATCTCAGTCCGCCTTCTTTCCCCCCCGCTGAGCGAGTCCCCATTATTCTTTCGCACATGGTGCAGATGAAATTCATCCAGCAGGGATTCCAGCTTGTCTTTTTGTTCGGCCTTGCTGAGCTTCGTCATCTCCAGCACGGCTTTTATATTGTCTTCCACACTCAGCTTCCGGAAAACAGAGGCCTCCTGGGGAAGATACCCGATACCCATCTGGGCCCTTTTATACATGGGCATCTTGGTAATATCGACGTCCTCCAAAAAGACCTTGCCTTCATCCGGCTTGATCAGCCCTACTACCATATAGAAAGTAGTGGTCTTTCCGGCCCCATTAGGACCCAGCAGGCCCACGATCTCCCCCTGTTCCAGTTTTACTGATACATGGTTTACAACAGTACGGTTCCGGTAACTCTTTACAAGATCTTGTGAGTGAATGGTCAGGCTCATGACCCAAAGTTAAGCTGCAAACTGTAATATAAAGGCTAAAAATCCGTTATGTTTGCGCTTCAAAACGGGCCACAGGCCCCGAATTTCCATATATGAAGGTTATAGAACATATTCAACAGGCTAAGGATACGCTCGTTTCGTTTGAGATTCTACCTCCTCTGAAAGGCAGGACGATCAATTCGATCTATGAACACCTGGACCCTCTCATGGCATTCAAACCCTCTTTTATAAATGTCACTTACCACCGCAGCGAAAGCATGTTCAAAAAAAAGGCGGATGGCACGTTTGAAAAAGTAGAGGTTCGCAAGCGGCCCGGCACTGTAGGCATCTGCGCAGCCATCATGAACCACTACCAGGTGGATGCTGTGCCGCACCTGATCTGCGGCGGATTCGGCAAAAGAGAGACGGAGGATGCGCTGATAGACCTGCATTTCCTGGGTATCGATAACGTGCTGGTATTGAGGGGGGACGCAGCTAAGAATGAAAGTTCCTTCGAGCCCGAGCCCGACGGTAACCGCTATGCCATCGACCTGTTAAAACAGGTGGTCTGCCTCAATCACGGCATATACCTGGAAGAAGACATCAAAAACGGCGGTAAGACCAATTTCTGCATCGGTATTGCAGGCTACCCGGAAAAACATTTCGAGGCGCCCAACCTGGAAACAGACATGATGTACCTGAAAGCCAAGGTAGAGGCCGGCGCGGAATACATCACCACCCAAATGTTCTTCGACAACCAGAAATACTTTGATTTTGTAAAACTTTGCCGGGAACAAGGCGTCACCATCCCGGTGATACCCGGCTTGAAACCCATCACCAATCGTAAACAGCTCAGCATGCTGCCAAAGGTCTTTCATGTCGACCTGCCCACCGACCTTTCGAATGAGATCTTAAAATGCAAGACGGACGAGGAAGTAGAGAAGGTAGGACAGGAATGGCTGATACACCAGAGCAGGGAATTGAAAAGGGCTGGTGTGCCGGTGCTGCACTACTATACCCTGGGTAAGCCAAAGGTTATCGAAAATGTAGTGCGGGCGGTGTTTTAGCTGATCCTATTTCGGCAGGCCGGCGAATACCCGGTCATCCACATGCACAGGATATTTCTTTTTTAACGCAGCGATCCATTCATCTTCCAGGTAAGTCTGGTAGTCATTGATGACAAAGCCACGGGCATCCCTGTAATTACGGGGCGACCGTCCCTGGTACACGTTCAGTATATAAGCAAAGCTCACAGAATTGTCCGGCTTGTTGACGACCAGGGAAGTAAACTGGTGAGGGGAGGGGCTTGCCTTCTCGAGGGCAGGGATCTGCGCAAGTTCATAGCGTCCCGAATCTGCCTGTATGCCCGCAGCCGCACTATCCGACCATTTTCGCCAGTCATACATGTTTGCCGCCAGTTGCGTACGTAGCTTCTGCGCCGTCTGTTCATTGGTGCAGGTGAATAACAGGGCGTCTGCGCTTGACTCCCACCAATATTTGTCCTTATGCGCTTCGTAATAGGTGTGCAGTCCTGCGCTATCCGTGGATGCCTTGTCCCAGACTTTTCTTTGCATGACCTCGAAAAGCAGGTTGCCTTCCTTGAATTCCGTCAGCTGAAAGGCGAAATCCTTATTATACGCTTCCAGGTGATTCCGGTAATAATCCATGGCCATTCTGCCCACATATTGTTCAAACAGCGTTTTGTCGCTGATGTTCCGGCCTCTCCCCGAAGCCTTGACGGTACGGACATAATCCAGCCAGCTCTGCACGGAATACTGCTGTTCGGGAAAAGAGAAAAGGACGGTGGAATAGCTCAGACTTCTATAGGCGTTGAGACCCGGATTGGTCATGGTGCTGTCTGTAAAGGCCCAGAGGTCCCTTTCGGAAAAGTCAGTCCTGCTCATACCCGTCTGCTGGTAGATACGCTTCAGCAGGGCCTGTTTGGAAACCTCGGCCCTTGCATCGTTATTGATCTGCTGTTTTAACTCCGCCACTGTAGTCTCATTGAGCTCATGAGGGAAGGGTGTCCTGCCCAATCTCCGGATAATATGGTACCCAAAGGCTGTGGCAACAGGACGGCTGATGGCTCCATCCCTGTCCAGGGCAAAAGCGGTCGCCTCGAAGGCAGAATCATAGCGGCCAACGCTGAATTCAGGCATTTCTCCGCCGGATTGATAGGATAAATTGTCCCCGCTGTAGGATTTCGCCAGCTGAGCGAAATCAGCCCCTTTTTGCAGGGCCCCATATAAGGAATCTGCCCGCTGCCGGCTTTCCTCCCGGACGGAGGCGGATGCATTGGGCGGAATGGATACGAGGATCTGGGCTGCCCGCATCTTACCCAGGGATTTTCGTTCACCCAGGTTCTTAAAAATATGATAGCCGCCCTTGCTGTGGTAGGGCTTGGACACCTGTCCTGCAGGCGTGGAATAAGCCAGTGTCTCCAGCTCATAAGGCAGCGAAAAGACCGTAATATAACCTATATCGCCTCCATTCCCCTTAACGGAGGGGTCATCCGACCATTGGATGGCCGCTTCGGCAAATTTTTTTCCTTTCTTCAGGGCATTGTAAGCCGTCAGGGTCTTGCCATAAGCGCTGGTGGAGTCGGCAGATGCAGGTACTGCGATAAAGATATGGGCCAGGTGAATATCCTTTTGTCCCCGGGTAAAAACTTCATTCACCAGCTTGTCCAGGCTGGCCTCGTCCTTGAGATAGCTGTCGGCCACCTGGTTCCGGAAATTCTGCAGCTCCGCCCGTTGGGATGGCAGGGTATCCAGCTGCATGTCATAGGCGGCCCTTACTTTTAGTTTGAACCGGATATAGAGCTCCAGGTAATCACGATAGGATCTCTCCGTCGTTTTTTCTCCTGTATTGTTCTTATTATAGGCTTTTAGAAAATCCTCTTTACTGACATCCCGGCCGTCACAGGTGAACAAGGTTTGCGCGGTAAGGGTAGAGGAGAAGAGTACAAAAAGAACGATCAGCTTTACGATCCGGCCATTGCTTTCCGGACATTTTTCAATGAGATTTTTCATGCTGAAGTTTCAGATTTAATACTTCATCCAATTGCTGGTAAGAAAGTTTTTTGGCTACTATTCGTTTGTCCTTGTCCAGTAAATACAGGATCGGCGTCTGATACACATCGTATAGTTGCCGGTAGCCTGCCTGGCCCGCCGCCTCTGTAGAGTCCTGGTGAGCCTTGGTCTCATAAACGTGTATCCAATCCTTTAAATTGTGATCCTTAATGAATTGCAACCAGGCCTCCTGTCCTCCATCTACCATGACCCCATACAGCTTTACCCCTTCCTGCTTCCATTTGGCCTGGAAAATGGAGTCCACTTTGGGAACGGTTTCCTTGCAATGCCCGCAGGTGGCATCCCAAAAACAGATGACGGTATAAGGGGCCTGGACACCATACAATGGGCGGGACTTGCCAGAAGTGTCCACCATTTCCAGGTTGGCGGCAGGCTGTCCGATGAGGTTGGCCATTAAGCTGTATGCCCGGTCGTTAAGGTATTTCCTGTATTTCTCCGTGAAGAATTCTGCTTGCCCCGTATTGATATACTTTTCAAAGAGGTGCACAAACACGGCATCCTGCCCCATATACTCCGGGTTCACATATTTCTGGACGAAATAAACCAGCAGGAATTGGAACATGGTCTTATTGACCCTGGCCTGCAGCAGCATCATGTCTGCTTCCCGTTCGATGGAATCCGGCTGGGGGTATACCAGGTCTTTAAAATATTTATCCAGCCGGGGCTCAAAAATAGGTGTACGGGTGAGCCTGTCATCCGTAAAGGAGATACTGTCCCAGTAATGCGCTTTAAAATAATGGTAGGGGAAGAGACTGTCAACCTTTCCCGTCGGTGACTTTGGCATCGGGGGGACCACAGGCTCTTTCATAGCGTAGAATAACGCAGTCAGCAACGAATTAGGATACTGCTTCATGATCTGCCGGCGGTACTGCTGTATTTCTTCGTTCAGCTTCTTTATATTTTCCTGGATACGAAAAGAGTCTTTTTTGTCATGGACGGTTGCCAGCTCTTTCTGGCCGGCGGCGATCTCCGAACCTTTCTTATTGGTAAAGAGGGTGTATTGCTGAAAGACCGTGTTCTCGGGAGAGCCGGTAAAGGTCAGGCTGCCCGGCAGGCTGGCGGAGTCCGCGGAAAGGGAAAAATGCTGCTGGCTGTCTATCAGCAGCTCGAAAAGGATGTTTTTGGAAGGGCTGACGATAAAATAGACGCCGCCCGTCAGTTTCTCCTTGCCGGAGAACCGCCCTGAACTGTTCTCGTCCAGGGTGATAGAGTCGGCCACGGCCTTTATCTTCCCATAGTAATAACCTAAATAAATTTTGCTGTTCTTGTAGGGCTTTAATGTGAGCCGGATATCATACCCGTCTTGAGGGCCGGGGCCGGCAAAGGCCGTCTGTAAAAGGCACAAACTGGCTGTCAGGGACAATAGGATTTTATTCATACGCCCGTAAAAATAGCTATTTCTGGTTTCAGTGGTATCTTTGCGCCGTGCGCAGAAAAAATAAAAATATAGTCCTGGAGAAAGTCCTTGTGGAAAATTATGCTGCTGAGGGTAAATCCTTAGCCCGCGTAGATGGAAAAGTGATCTTCATCGAAAATGTTGTACCCGGAGACGTCGTAGATGTTAAACTTTCCAAAAATAAAAAGGATTGGGCGGAAGGTTTTGTGACGGCCTGGCATCAGTACTCTCCGGACAGAATAGAGCCTTTTTGTCCTCATTTTGGCATATGCGGCGGCTGCCGGTGGCAGATGTTGCCCTATTCCAAACAACTGGAATACAAGCAACAGCAGGTGGTGGACAACCTCCGGCGCATCGGCAAGGTGCAGCTGCCGGAGATCCCGCCCATCCTGGGCGCTGAGCAGACCATCCACTACAGGAACAAGATCGAGTATACTTTTTCCAGCCGGCGCTTTCTGCTCCCGGAGGAATTGAATAACCCCGAGATCACACCACAGCAGAATGTGGCAGGCTTCCATGCCAGAGGGATCTTTGATAAAGTGGTAGATATCAGGACCTGCTTTTTGCAGGCAGAACCCACTAACCAGCTACGGTTAGCCGTAAGGGATTTTGCGATCAGCCGCAATCTTCCCTTTTATGATATCAAATCCCACCAGGGCTGGTTACGGACCATGCAGGTTCGCCTTTGCACAACGGGCGAGATCATGGTCAATATCGTCCTGGGATATGAGGATGAGCCGGCCCGTACAGCCTTACAGGAGCATATCCTCAGGCAGTTCCCCCATCTGACCACCCTGCTGTATACCATCAACCCAAAATGGAATGACAGCATCTCCGACCTGGACCCTCGCGTCGTCCATGGAAAAGGATATGTCATCGAACAATTGGAAGATTTCAGGTTCAAAGTAGGTCCGAAATCCTTTTTCCAGACCAACACCCGCCAGGGTGAGCGGCTTTACCAGGTCACCCGGGAATTTGCAGAGCTTACGGGTTCCCAGACGGTATATGACCTTTATTGTGGGACAGGAAGCATTGGTATTTTTCTCAGTCGGCTGGCCGCCAGGATCATAGGTGTGGAAGTGATCCCGGAGGCCATCGAAGATGCCCGGGAAAATGCAGAGCTTAACAATCTCCGGCATGCCCGCTTTTTTGCCGGCGACGTCATCGATATCTGTAACGACGCATTCTTTACAGCCGAAGGAAAACCTGATGTCATCATCACCGACCCCCCCCGGGCTGGCATGCACGAAAAGCTGGTGCGGAAAATACTGGATATGGAGGCGCCCACCGTCGTCTATGTCAGCTGTAATCCCGCCACACAGGCCAGAGACCTTCAACTATTGGATGAAAAATATGTTGTGACTAAGGTCCAGCCGGTGGATATGTTCCCGCATACGCATCATATTGAGAACATCGTACAATTGAAAAAGAGAGGATAGCCGGATAAATAGTAATTTGCATTTAACGCATTAAAGTGGATAAAGTATGACAGAATTTCGCCCGGGCGGTTTTCAGATGATTCCCCCTGTTATCAAGAATTTGATCATTATCAACGGACTGGTCTATTTAGCGGAAGTGACGCTGGGGGAGTCGACAAGGTACAGCATCGAAAACCTGTTTGCCCTGCACACTGTTCAATCCCCCCTCTTCAAACCTCACCAGCTCGTGACCTATTTGTTCCTCCACGGGAGCTTTATGCATATCTTCTATAATATGTTCGCTCTCTGGATGTTCGGCTCCACGCTGGAAAACCTGTGGGGACCGAAGCGGTTCCTCATATTTTACATTGTCTGCGGTATTGGGGCAGCCGTTTTCCACCTGCTGGTGCTTTACAGGGAGATGATCCCGGTCGTAGAGTCATTGCAGCAATACTCCCCGGATTCCGTCGACGCCTATAAATATCATCACAACTTCGACCTCAACCAGGCCACCGTGGGCGCCTCCGGGGCCATCTTCGGCTGCCTGGCCGGCTTTGGCTATCTTTTCCCCAACGACTACATTTATTTGAACTTCATTTTCCCCATCAAGGTCAAATGGTTTGTCCTGGGCTATGCTGCCATCGAGCTCTTCTCCGGGCTCAACAACAATGCCGGGGACAATGTCGCCCACTGGGCCCACCTGGGCGGAGGCTTGGTAGGATTGTTGCTGGTGATTTACTGGAATAAGACCAACCGGCGAAATTTTTATTAAACTCTTTTCCGTCAGGGACTGTTAAAATGCTGGTGGGGCAAACGGCGTTTTGTAACTTAGAACAATAATTGTATGCGCATAATGGAAGATAGCTATCGTAAAAAAATGATGCTGGGGCAAGATGGGAATGCGCTGGTCCAATTGATCGTTATCAATGCCGTTCTGTTTGTCATTCTTCAGTTTATCTACCTTATTTTCAAAATGAATGACAAGGAGATTGCCTTCGGGACGGACGTCCTTGGCTGGTTTTCCATGTCGACGGACTTTGACCGGTGGTCTTCCCGCCCCTGGACCATCCTGACATATATTTTCTCTGAACAAAAGGTAGCCCGCTTCATCGGCAATATGTTTTGGCTCTGGGGGTTCGGCTATATCCTGCAGGACCTCATGGGCAACCGCAAGCTGATACCTATTTATCTCTACGGCGGGGTGGTTGGAGGCGTCATCACCCTTCTGGCTTATGGCATTGTGCCCGGTCTGAAAGCGCATGCATCCGAAGTGTACCTGCTGGGAGCCAACCCCGGCATTGTGGCCGTTGCTGTTGCAACGACCACCGTAGCACCGGATTACCGGATCTTCCCCATGATCAATGGCGGCATCCCCCTGTGGATATTCACACTGATCTTTCTCATCATCGACCTGGCGGGCATTGGACATGGTGATACGGCGGGCTATATCGCAAACCTTACAGGAGCCGGCACCGGCTTTATCTTTATATACCTGGTAAGGAGAGGCTATGACGGCAGCACCTGGATGAACCGGTTCTTCGATTGGTGTAATGACCTTTTCAACCCAAACAAAAAGAAAAGGGGACGTTCACCCAAAGATGAATTTTATTATAAGGTTTCCGGAACGCAGCCCTATAAAAAAATACCGAATATAACGCAGCAGCGCATCGATGAGATCCTGGACAAGATCAATCAGCAGGGTTACCGGTTTCTCACCGACGAGGAAAAAGACATTCTCAAGCGGGCCGCAGACGAAGAAGATTTGTAACTTAGGTCTTCATGGCGACTATTCGAAAATTTTCACGCCGCCTGTTCATCATCACGAACGTCGTTGCGGTAACCCTTTTTTTGCTGGCCTGCGCCAACGCTTTCCTGCATCCGGGCCGATGGTGGTTTATCACCCTTCTGGGTCTCGTATTCCCCTTACTACTCCTGGTCGTGCTGGTCTTCGTTGTTCTTGGTCTTTTCTTTCCCTCCTGCAGGCGCTGGTCCCTGATATCCCTGCTAGCCCTGCTACTCGGCTGGCCCAATATACATAGCTTCTGGGCCTTCCATCCCGGCAATAAATTTGAATCTGCAAAACCTCCCCATACACTGCGCATACTCACCTGGAATATCCGCAGTTTTGACGATTACATCACCAAAAAGAAAGGCGCCTCCGGTCATAAGCCCAAAATGCTGGAATTCATCAGCCAGCAGAATGCCGACATCATTTGTCTCCAGGAATTTTACACCTCCCGCAAACCTCAAAGCCGGGACGATAACCTGGGATATATACGCGATCAGCTGCATTATCCTTACATTTATTTTTCCAGGGACTATGCCCGCCCTGACGGCTCATACGAAAGCGGGGTCGTCATTTTTTCCAGGTATCCATTTGCAGATTCCCTTCTTATGCGGTATCCGCAGGAAGATAAGATCTCCGCCACGGAAAGTCTCATCGCCACCGATGTCCTCGCAGGCAAAGACACTGTCCGGGTATTCACCACCCACCTCCAATCCGTCCTCTTCAAGAGCAAGGATTTCCACGACATCGAGATCATCAGGAATGTTGACGACAGCATCCTCATGGCCTCCCGTTCCATTGCCAAAAAGCTTCGTTATGCATTCCGCCTGCGGGGAAACCAGGCCGAACAGGTACGGTCGGAATTGGACAAAAGTCCTCACCCGGCAGTTATTTGCGGGGATTTCAACGATGTCCCCAATTCCTTTACCTATTTCACCATCCGGGGCGGCTGGCAGGACGCCTATATTAAAAAAGGCTTTGGTATCGGTCGTACATATGTCCATATATCCCCTACACTGCGGATAGATTATATCCTGGCTGACCCACAGCTGCCCGTCGTCCAATGCCGGAAATTTCCCCTCCCCTGGTCAGACCATAATCCTGTCATAGCTGACTTGCAGCTGCCCTAAATATTTGTATCTTCGGGGGTTCAGGAACTAAGAGTATGAACCCATCAGTATTAAAGGTCTTTAATTCATATACGAGGAAGAAAGAAGAGTTTATTCCCATTACACCCGGTCATGTGGGAATGTACGTCTGCGGCCCTACAGTCAGTGGTGAAAGCCATCTTGGTCATGCCCGTCCATTTGTAACCTTTGATTTTATTTATCGCTACCTGATGCATCTGGGCTATAAGGTCCGCTATGTACGCAATATTACTGATGCCGGTCATTTTGAGGAAGAAGGAAGAGAGGCCGAAGATAAGATCGCAAAGAAGGCTGTCCTGGAAAAGCTGGAGCCGATGGAGCTGGTGCAGAAATATACCAATCTTTTTCACTGGGCCATGCACCAGTTCAATAACCTCGACCCCAGCATAGAGCCCACCGCTACAGGACACATCGTCGAGCAGATCGTTATGATCGAAAAGATCATCCGGGAAGGATACGCCTATGTGGTAAATGGCTCCGTCTACTTCGATGTAAAGAAATATGCGGCACACTACCCATACGGCAAGCTTAGTGGAAGGATCCTGGACGACCTCCTGGAAACTACCCGCGAACTGGACGGACAGGATGAAAAACGCAACCGCCAGGACTTTGCCCTTTGGAAATCCGCTCCCGGGGAACATATAATGAGATGGCAAAGCCCCTGGGGGGAAGGCTTCCCCGGCTGGCACATCGAATGCTCGGCCATGAGCACCAAATATCTCGGCGAAGAATTCGATATCCACGGTGGTGGCATGGACCTCCAGTTCCCTCATCATGAGAGCGAGATAGCACAGAGCACCATCTGCAATAAACACGTCCCCGCCCGCTATTGGCTGCATAACAATATGATCACCCTCAACGGGAAAAAGATGGGCAAGAGTTATGGCAACCAGATCATGCTGACCCAGATGTTCTCGGGCAACCACCCTTTGCTGCAACAGGGATACTCTCCCATGACCATACGTTTCTTTATCCTGCAGACACACTATCGCAGTACGCTTGACTTCAGCAACGAAGCTTTACAGGCCGCTGAAAAAGGATTGAAAAGATTGTGGGAGGCTTATGACGTACTGAAAAAATTGGAGCCGCAGACGGGCGCCGCCACGGACCCTGCTCTCGCTGCCACGGACCCTGCCCTCACCCCCGCAGACCCCGCCCTGGATGAGAAGGTCAACAAGCTCCTGCTGGAGTTCGATGAGTTCATGAGCGACGACTTCAATACGGCCAAAGTGCTGGCCAGCATGTTCGAGCTGACACCGGTGATCAATTCCATCAAGAGCGGTCATATCGCTCCCGATGCATTGGCCGGCAAAACACTGGGAATGCTGAAAACCTATTTTTTCAACTATCTGGAAAAAATATTTGGCCTGAAGGACGAGTCCGCCGCGGATGATAATAAGCTCACAGGTGTGGTAGACCTGCTCATCGACATCAGAAAGGATGCCCGTAAGCGAAAGGACTATGCTACATCGGATAAGATACGCAACCAGCTGTTGCAGCTGGGCATCGTGCTCAAAGATGAAAAGGATGGCGGTGTAAGCTACACTTTCAGTTAAGGCACTCATAGATGGACTACCGTACACACCTGGCAAAAGATAAAAAGCTGAAAAAGCTCATCGACGGACAGGATGCCCATAAGCTCCGCCGGCAAAAAGACATCCATCACTACCTCATCGCTTCCATCATGAGCCAGCAGCTTTCTACCAAAGTGGCAAACACGATCCATGCACGGTATCTCAACATCTATGGAGGACGCATACCCCTGCCGGAAGAGATCCTGGCTACCCCATTCGAGACACTCCGCGGTATCGGCCTCTCCAATGCCAAGGTCAGCTATGTACAGAATGTGGCCCGGTTTGCCATCGAACAGGGCATCGACTATCGCCGGTTGCATAAAATGGACAATGAAGCCGTCATCGACTATATTACCCAAATAAAAGGCGTCGGCCGGTGGACGGCGGAGATGCTGCTGATGTTCGGCCTGGGAAGAGAAGATGTCTTTGCTATAGATGACCTCGGTATCCAGAATGCCATGATACGGCTATACAAACTGGACAGTACAGATAAAAAAGCCTTCCGTGAAACGCTGCTGCGTATATCCCTGAAGTGGAGCCCTTACAGGACTTACGCCTGCCTCCATTTATGGCAGTGGAAGGACACCACCCCAGTCGCCAAATAACCGATAAATTTCCCTCATTTACCGAAAAACGCTAGACCTTATTTAACAAAGGTACGTACCGTATACTGAGTACTAATGTTTCACTTTAAAAACTGTAAACCTTGAAAAATCTGCAACTCATTTTACTGGTCACCCTGACCGCCTGTATTTTCATGACCATGACCACGAGCTGTAAAAAAGGCGATAGAGGCCCGGTAGGCCCGGCCGGACCCGACAGCGTCATGTATTCCAACTGGATCACGCTGAGCATGACAGGCACTACTGACCAATCATCCGGTGATTCCGTCTATTATCAGAGCATTACCGCAAAAGCCATTACTTCGGATATCCTGAACAAAGGGTCGGTGATAGGCTATCTGCTGGTGGGGGATCCGCTCTCCGGCGATTCCAGTGTGATCAACGCTTCCCTGGCCCTCGAAGAACATTTCGTGGTAGGATCCATCAGCCTGCTGTCTTCCGTGACCTATACAGGTTATCAATACAGATATGTAGTGGTCCCATCAAAAGTGGCGGTCACCAGCAGCGACGGTTCGGTAAAGACGTACACCGCCAACGAGCTAAGCGCAATGGATTATAAGACCCTGACAAACTCCCTGCACGTTCCGGCATAAGGCAGCGGCAGCGCTAAACCGATAAACTAACCCTACTGTACGGTAATAGTCCCGGAATACAGCTGCGGCAAACCTAACGAGCTGAGGCGGCCGCAGGCCGCACCAGCTTCAGCTCGCTGATGATATTGGGCGCGCCTCCCAGCTTATCGATACACCATAGCACATACCGGATATCCACGCAGATGGTCCGGTTGTATTGAGCGTCGAACGCAATCTTGTGACTGAGCGCTTCATAATTGCCATCGAAGGCAAGCCCGATCAGCTCTCCATTGGCGTTCAGCACAGGTGAGCCGGAATTGCCGCCCGTAATATCATTGGTCGTGATAAAACCTACGACAAGATCATTGCGTTGTTTGTCGGCATATTGACCAAAATCTTTTTTCCTGGCCAGTTCCACCAGTCCCGGCGGTAGATCGAACTCGTAATCCCCCGGAACATATTTTTCCAATACCCCCTTCAATGTCGTGACATAATCGTAATGCACGGCGTCACGGGGGGTATAGGATTTTACATTGCCATAGGAGACGCGCATAGTAAAGGTTGCGTCGGGATAACGGACCTTTTTGGGGTCTTTCTCGATAATGCCCTTCAGATACAATCTCCCCAGCTCATTGTTCCTGGATGTGAACTGCTGGTAGAACGACATGTATTTGGTCTGCCAATTGTGTACAAAGGCATTGGCATGCTTGTAGGCAGGGTCTTCTTGTAACGTGGCCGCTTCGGGACGATTGAGAAAAGCATTCCAGCGGGCATCATCAAATATAAAGGTCCTGGAAAAAACGGCAGCAGCGTACTTCTGGTAAGTAGCATCTTCATTCAGCGGACCATAATTGAATTGTATCGTCTCATAAAAGCTGATGGGATGCTGGCTTTTGTCGATATCCTGGTAAAAGGCTTGCGTGATGGCCGCTACGATACGCTGATCGGAGGGTTTGTTCTCCTGCTTCAGAAAAGCCTTGCGTGCCTCGTCGGCTGTCTGTAAAGCCTTTTTCAGATCGCCCGCACCAGGTTTTACCAACGCATATTCTACATTTTGCAGGCTGGCGGCAAACGCCATCAGCGGACTTCCCAGGATACCTTCGGCAATATATACGCGATGGCGGCTATAGGGGCGCCAGTCGTCGTATGCTTTGGACCAATCCTTGAACAAATGATCATAGTCGGAATGAGATTCGGCCCATTGCTGAAAGGCGGCTTCCTGCGCCTTTTTCTGATCGTAGATATCGTATTTCACCAGCTGTTTGGACTCTCCGTCGAAGAACTTCCAGTAATTGGCGATACCTGCATAGCTGGAAGCCAGCTGCAGTTTGACAGCCGGGTCTTTCTTCATCTCTTCGAACATGTATTTCAGCCTGATATCCCGCAGCTTCACCAGCGTGGGATTGTCGATATCGATCTTTTGTTTTACCCCGAACGAGGTCTCATATCGGTTGGTACCGCCGGGATAACCATAGATCATCGCATAATCCCCATCCTTTAACCCCTTTATAGAGACAGGTAAAAAGTATTTGGGCTTCAG
>Ga0105240_10000660_pt1 | contig 63654 bp, 52 predicted proteins | sample KBSC54metaG_FD_80426 | JGI IMG/M metagenome (GOLD analysis project Ga0105240, IMG submission 80426) | Corn rhizosphere microbial communities from Kellogg Biological Station, Michigan, USA - KBS C5-4 metaG | ecosystem: Host-associated > Plants > Roots > Rhizosphere > Soil | place: Michigan, USA... | reverse complement strand
AGGCCGCGCTGCATTTTGATCCAATGGCGGAAGTAATCGCCCATGTGGTATCCGCAGAAAGGCAACATGGCCATCGGATCGCGGCGGACCTTGCCCACAGCACCGGCCGCTGCCGCGGTTGTTTCCGAGCCCATGGTTGCGCCAACATAGACGCCACTCGACCAGTTGAAAGCCTGGTAGATGAGCGGCAGTGTGTGAGACCGGCGTCCACCGAAGATGATGGCGCTGATGGGGACACCTTCTGGTGATTCCCAAGCGGGATCCATAGTGGGGCATTGCGAAGCGGGAGCAGTAAAGCGGCCATTGGGGTGTGCAGCCGTGGTGCCGTTCTTCTTGCCCACTGCGGGAGTCCATCTGTCGCCACGCCAGTCGATACACTCAGCGGGAGGCTTTTCGGTCATCCCTTCCCACCAGACGCCCCCGTCGAGAGTGAGCGCGACGTTGGTAAAAATGGTGTTACGCGAGAGTGCGGCCATTGCGGCGGGGTTGGTCTTGGCACTGGTGCCCGGTGCGACTCCAAAGAAGCCGGCTTCAGGATTAATGGCGCGGAGTTGTCCTTTGGCATCGGGCTTGAGCCACGCGATGTCGTCTCCGACCGTCAAGACCTTCCAACCCGGCATAGTTTTCGGAGGTATCAGCATCGCGAAATTGGTTTTACCGCAGGCGGAAGGGAAGGCGGCGGCAACATAAGTCTTTTCGCCTTCAGGGCTCTCAACGCCGAGGATGAGCATGTGCTCGGCCATCCAGCCTTCGTCCCGCGCGATGTTGGAGGCGATGCGAAGGGCGAAGCACTTCTTACTCAGGAGGGCATTGCCGCCGTAACCGGAGCCGTAGGACCAGATTTCACGAGCCTCAGGAAAGTGGACGATGTACTTAGTGTCGTTGCACGGCCAGGGAACGTCCTGTTGCCCCGGTTTCAGAGGCATTCCAACCGTATGCATGCACGGGACGACGCGCTTTTCATCCTTATCGATCTCGGCGAACACAGGCGCACCGATGCGAGCCATGATGCGCATGTTGACGACTACGTAGGGTGAATCTGTAAGTTGTACGCCGATGCCGGACATCGGAGATCCGACCGGGCCCATGCTGAACGGCAGAACGTACATAGTGCGGCCCTGCATACAGCCTTTGAAGAGTTGCTTGAGTCGCCGACGCATTACATAGGGGTCTTCCCAATTGTTGGTTGGGCCCGCTCCGTCGCGCGATAGTGAGCAAATGAACGTACGGTCTTCGACGCGAGCTACGTCGTTAGGTGCAGAACGGGCATAGAAGCATCCGGGCCACTTCTTCTGGTCGAGGCGAGTGAAAGTACCTGCGGAGACGAGGCGGCCGCAAAGGAAGTCGTACTCCGCTTTTGATCCGTCGACCCAATGGGTATAGTCGGGGCGGCAAAGCTCCGCCATCTTCTCGACCCAGCGAATGAGGTGCTTATTCGTTGTGGGAGGAGTTTGGACAGAAATGGCCTCAGGATTCGAAAGGGCGTGCTTCATATGTGTAATCGTTCTCCTGCCTATGTTTTACAGGCTATCGGACCAGCCGGGCTGAATGGAAGGCAAGGCCTGCAAATACATGGCACTTGGATGCTCGGAGAGAATGCAGCGTTCAGAATCAGGTTTTACGGACTAGAACTCGTGGTGCTGATCGATCACTTCTGCAAGGTTATGCGGCTCTCTAGAGGGATTTGCGGTTTCAGCTTGGTCACGAACTCTGGCAACGGCCAGCCAGTTGTCTTTGTGCGGCTGCTCTGCCATCCAGGGCGGGAGGGGCATGCAAAGGTGGTCACTTAGAGCCGTCGCGTAACCCTCGTAAAGGGCACGGAGATCCCGCAGGCGCTCGTAGGATTGGCCGTCGCGGCATACGCTGATGCCGCTCTGGCAAAGGAGCTGATAGAGCTGCTCGTACCGTTCGGGTGGCAGGCGGTCCGGCATGTTTTGTGCCGGGCTAAGCGAGAATACCTGCGCGAGATCGACCACAGCATGCCTGGCCATTGCGAAGGTGAGTTGCGCCTGGCGCGCCTCGTGCCCGCGCACGCCAGCGATGAGCAGGGCTGAGGTGTCGAGCATCGCAGTGAGCGCGGCGATCCAGCTCTGGTGTGTGTGTTGGGAACGGTAATAGCAAAGGAGCGTGTAGGAAATATGGCTTTCGAGCAGTTCTGCCGACCATCGCTCCCATTCGGAGAGCAAGCGGGAAAGTTCATCTTCGGCACCATTGAAAGAATGGCGACGCATGAGTTCGGCTGCCGTAGGGGGTGAGCCGGCGCGAGCATCGAGCAGAGAAATGCTCACTTCGCGGCGGGAGAAGGCGCCGTACAGCACAGGGAAGTAGCCCATGATGACGGCGAGGAAACCGAAGCCGGTACCTGCTTCGAGAGTACAGAGGATGCGCGCAATCTGCCCATGGGGCGTAACATCCCCGAGCCCAAGGGTGAAGAAGTTTGTTCCGCTTACGTAGAGATCGGAGAAGTAGCTGAGTTGACGCGATGCATCGTTAAATGGATTTCCAAGCGAGTAGAAGATGAGCGAAAAGCCGAACACCATTCCACAGGCCCAGACGACGAGGAGGACAATCAGCGAAAGCGGACCATAGAAGCTAAGCGCGGTCTCTCGTTTACGAGGATAGCGAATACGCAGCGCCACTGACCGCCATGGAATCCAGGTGACGATGTAGAAAATCCGAGTGAGGCGAAGGTGGCCGGCGGCACGGCGCGGCAGGATGACCGTCTGAAAGGCATCGAGAAGCACTATCAGAATGAAGAGGATGCCGGCGATGCTGGTAAGAATTCTCATCGATTCTCCGGTGATTACGCGCTCAAACCACCCTTGGTGAGATCACTGTATCCTATGCCGGTGGAGCGCTGATTGAGGGTATGGCGGAACTTGGTAAGGCAATTCTCGGGCTGGGAGTTTTGCTGGTCATTGTGGGAGGGGCATTGCTGCTGGGAGCCCGCTTTGGACTGCCACTGGGGCGTCTTCCGGGTGACCTCACCTATAGAGGGAGGAACGTTTCTGTTTTCTTTCCGCTCGGGACTTCGATTTTGCTGAGTGTCGTGCTGTCGGTGATCGTGTTTTTGATTTCGCGATTCCGGCGGTAGCGGTCGATGTATCTTGGCCTGAGCTAAAAAACAGCACGCCCCGCTGGACGAATTCACAGCGGGGCGTGAGAGGTGAAGCGGAGGCAGGTGTGTTACCGCTTCACGATCTTCTCAAGGCGAGGGTCGGTCCAGAGAGTTGCGAACTCCTGATCCTTATATACGCGGCCCATCTCCGGAAAGCGTCCGTCTCTGGCGCGTTTCAGGTATTCAAGCGCGCCATCGATGTTCCCGCGTTTCGCATAGGCTTTCGCGATCAGGAAGTTGACACGTGCGCGTTGTTCGGGAGTGCTGACGCGCGCGGCTACTCCTGTGCTGCTCTCATTGAGGATGTCCGCATCGAGTTCGAGTGCGCGGGCATACTCGGTCATAGCGCGATCAATTTGTCCCATGCCCATCCATGCCTCAGCGAGATTGAGGTGAGCGGGGGCGCTGGATTCGTCGAGTTCCAGGGCTTGTTTCAGATACTTGACGGCGTTCTTGTATTTCTTATCGAGATACGCCACGGCCCCCAGGTTGTTCAGGGACGAGATATTACGCGGATCGTATTTCAGCGCCTGGCTGAAATGCTTGCGCGCGGGACCGCGATCGCCTAGTTTCAGTTCTGCAATCCCCAGCTTGTTGAGAACGGCCGGGTTCCGCGGATCAGACCGGAGCGCCTGCTGGTAATAGGAGATTGCCAGGAAAAAGTTGTTGTGAATCCGCTCCAGGTCGCCCTTCATTTCAGCGGTCTTTGCGACTTGAAGCGCATCGGGCTTCGGCAAATCTAGTGACGATTCCGCTCTGATGATCGGGACCGCACAGATTGCAAGGCTCGTGGCAGCGAGTAATGTCAAGAATCTAAGCATGGTGTTCCTCCTCCACGGAGCATTTCGTTTGAGCCGCCTGTTTCGATCTCCCGCGAACTGCTCAACGTCGATCTAAGTAGACGGCAGGAGGGGAAACGGAACAACGCTATAGCTGCTACCTCGCAGCTTCGTGGGGTTACATACGGTGCTGTATGCTTGTAAGTTCCTGTGGAGCCATAACTTGCGTTGGAGAGTTTTCGGGGTTAGCAGGGTGTTTCGGTCGCAGGGGGGCAGCGTTAAACGCCGTTACAGGGGCGAAGCGGCCCGCTACCTACACCGTTAATACCGTCGGGAACAGAAAACTGGAACTAATATGGTTGCGATCGCGAATATATAGAGCAGGATCAGCGATTGAAAGCATGATCGAGATGGCTGCGGCACGTGCAGAAGCGCTTGAGGTTGCACCGCAACGGGCTGAACTGGAGTCTGTGTTGAGCTCGCAGGAGTTTGTGCGCGCGCCTCGGCTCGCTCATCTGCTCACGTATCTTTGCGAAAAGTTGTTCGCAGGTGAAGCGAACCAGATTAAGGAATATTCGATTGCCATCGAGGTATTCAACCGCGGACCCTCGTTCGATCAGGATTCCGATTCCATCGTGCGAGTTGAGGCAAACCGGCTTCGTAAGCGGTTGGCGGATTATTACGCCGGTCCGGGTACCTCCCATCCACTGCAGATCACAATACCTGTTGGTCAGTATGTGCCGCGATTCGAGATTCGGAAAACGGCAGCGGATCAGGCCGAAGCGGTCGTGAGAAATAGCGGAAGCCTTTCTAAAGAACGACAGAAGCGGCAAGGCTCGCGCTGGTTGATCGCCGGGGGAATTGCGGCCCTGGTGATTGCGATCGTGTGGATCACTTATATAGTTGGGAAGCATCGTGAGGAGCAGCGGAGCGTAGCCAATTCGACTGGGCGGTCGTCCAAAAGTGATATTGCAGATGGGCAGTTTGGGCCACCGGGTGGCGAGGAGATTCGGATCATAGCTGGTGCAACCCGCAGCCTTGTGGATCACGCGGGGAAGCTGTGGAGCGCAGATGTCGCGTACACTGGCGGAATTGCAGTGAAAAGCCCGATGCAGCACATCGCAAGAACTCAGGAATCGGGATTCTACAAAACCAGCAGGCAGGGGCAGTTCCGTTACGACATACCGCTGAAGAGCGGGGTCTACGAGATGCGATTGCATTTCGCTGAGACGATGTACGGCCCGGACTCTAGTGGAACGGGAGGCGAGGGCAGCCGGGTAATGACTGTGCTCGCAAACGGGCAGACGCTACTGCGGCAGTTTGATGTTGTCGGAGATGTCGGGTCGAGTGGCATGGCCGACGTAAAGGTGTTTTCGGGGATACGACCAGCTGCCGACGGCGCGCTGCATTTGGAGTTTGTGGGCGAACAGGGCAAACCGGCGATGGTGTCCGGGATCGAAATCTTGCCCGGAGTACAGGGGCACATCCGTCCTGTACGGGTGCTTGCGCGGCAATCACCTTATTATTCAAACGACAGCCACTGGTGGAGTCCCGACAATTACTTTGAAGGTGGCCAACTGGCGTCCTATGCGCAGGAGGTTACGGGAACAGATGATCCCGAGCTATACGAGACGGAACGTTGGGGAAATTTTTCCTATGCTATTCCGGTGACGCCGGGACGATACTCCGTGGTGCTGCACTTCGCAGCGCGTCACAGCCGCCCGGGCGAACCTGCGAGTGGAGCAACAGAACACGTCTCGAATATCTTCAACGTGTTCTGCAATGGCAGAGCGTTGCTGGAGAATTTCGATCTGGCAATCGAGGCAGGCAAAACGGATGTTGTGATCAAGCGTTTCGCAGGTTTAGAGCCGAATGCGCAGGGCAAACTGTTATTTAGTTTTGTTCCCGTCAGCGGGCACGCCACTTTGAGTGGACTCGAAGTGCTTCCGTAAACAGGACAGCGACTACCGACCATCATCAGAAATGAATTGCCATCAGAGTTTGAGCATAGAAACAATTGGCACGGTCCAGTTGTGATGCGAATGAATTCGGCGCCCACCTGCGAATAGTAAGACGAAGCTTCTGGGCCATTTCGGATTTGCAAGGGGCGCCTGATCGTGCATTTGGGAAACCGGATCACTATGAAGCGGAGCCGATTCACCGATGAGACATTGACCGGACGGTCGAAGTGAGTTAACGTTCTTACGGTTTAGTTAATCGTTTTAGGCAGGTGTGGTACGGGCTCTCGACAACAGTACATCCCAGAGGACGGCAGTTGGCGTGGATGGAAATTGTCGAGGGACTGTATGCACCTGCTTTTGTTTGCGGTAAGCAGTCATAGGCAAGAGCTCCTCAGAGAGCTGAAGCCAATTCAAAAGACCTGTGGTCTTGAGGAGAGTGCGATTCACGAAGTCAATCGGTGAAGGCCGATGTTCCGATCAGGGGAAGCAAGATCGCACGTTCCCAGGCTGCAACAACGAGGCAGTATCACTTCGGAATAGGAGACTCAGATGGAAGCCAAGACCAGTCAAAGAAACTGGAGCTTTCTCCTTTTACCGTTGATGTTCATGTTGGCGTGCACAGGGTTATTTGGACAGGCTAACTCGAATATTACCGGCATTATCTCGGATCAGTCAGGGGCAGTAATCGCTGGCGCGAATATTACCTTGATAGATTCAGCCACTGGCGCGACGAAGACCACTACATCCAGCGAAACCGGTTTGTATGAGTTGGCCGGTCTGAACGCTGGAACCTACAACATGACCGTTGCATCGAAGGGCTTTCAGACTTTCGTGCAAAACGGAATCGTGGTGAATGTTTCTGCGACCTTCCGTGTTGATCCAAAGCTTACAGTAGGTTCAGAAGCAACAACCGTTACAGTTCAGGCCGATGCTTTGACGGTGCAGAGCGACTCGAATGTCATCAGCACACTTATCAATGAACAGCAGATTACGGAGCTTGCGACGAACGGGCGCAACATCGTCGCTTTGGCTACGCTGGGTCTTGGTGTGAGCGGCAACCTCCCCGACTCGAACACACCAACCTCGGTGGGATCGAGCTTCACGATCAGCTTTAACGGTCTAAACCAGGCGCACAACATCTGGCTGATCGACGGCGGCGAAGCATATGACCGCGGTTCAGGCGGCAAGTCATCCATGATGCCTTCGCAGGATGCACTCGGCGAATTCCAGGTGATGGCCAGCAACTATCCTCCGGAGTATGGAATCTCTTCTGGCGGCACGATTTCGATGTCGATCAAGAGAGGCGCTCAACAGTTTCATGGCACGTTGTTTGAATTCGTTCGCAACGATGCGATCCAGGCGCATAACTACTTCGATAAGCCGAACGCAACGAAACCAGAGTTGCGGCTCAACATCTTCGGCGGGAACGTCGGCGGGCCAGTGTACATTCCGGGCGTTTACAACACGAACAAGCAGCGCACCTTCTTTTTCTACAACGAAGAGTGGCGCAAAATCGTTCAGGGCAGCGCACCGGCTGGTATTCATACCGTGCCTGCGGCTGACTTCATTACTTCACCCCAGGACTTGAAGTTTGTGATCCCGGCATACGCTCCAAGCGCCCAGACCAGTGTTTTCGTTCCTGTGGTTAACGCTGCCACCCCGCTTGGAAAGGCAATTGCAAATCATCCTGAACTGACGCCCGGCCAGGCATTTCCAAACAACTTTATTCCGCACGATCTGTTTGTTGATGCAGCAGCCTTGCAGCTGATGTCGGTTGGATCGATTCCCAAAGCGAATACAGCCGGCGACTTGATTTCTGTATCGAGCAAGCAACCCACCAATGTTCGCGAGGAACTATTCCGGATCGACCACAATATCAATGACAAATGGCAACTGTTTGGCCATTACATTGGTGATTCGGTTAGCCAGACCTATGCCACATCGATGTGGAGTGGCGACAGCTATCCAACGGTTGGTTCGAACTTCAGCAATCCATCGTGGAGCTCCGTAATCAAGCTGACCGGCTCGCTGACACCGAACGTGCTTCTTGAAGCTGCGTTCAATTTTGACGGAAACAAGATCACAATCGCTCCTTCGGGAACGGCTTACACCAAGCCTTCGGGCTGGAGCGGAGAATCGTTCTTTCCGCAGTCGGCCGATGCACTGAATCGTCTACCCAGCGTGAATCTTGGATCCTATGGAACAGCATTCGATCCGTGGTCACAACCGTGGAAGAATGCAGCCTTTGATTATGCGGAGGTATTCGGCCTGTCGGTTACGCACGGCAAGCACGGATTCAAATTTGGCGGCGGCTACAACCGCTACATCAAGAACCAGCAGCTGTTTGGCAATACAAACGGCTACTACAATTTCAGCGATGGCGCCGATAAGACCACAGGACTTCCGACTACTTCCGGTCTCACTGGCGACTCTTACCTCGACTTCCTGCTCGGCCTGAGCACCAATTATCAGCAGCTTCAGCAGCAGGATATCCGTCACTACGTAAACCAGACGGTCTCGGCTTATGCTCAAGACAACTGGCACATCACTCCTCGCCTCAGCGTGCAATACGGTATTCGTTACGACGCAATGCCGCATGCATGGGAGCGGAACAATCGCCTGGCAAGCTTCGACCCGAAGCAATATCAGCTGGCGCTTCTTCCAACGCTTGATCCGAGCACGGGCGCTTTCTGCACCGCCATTTCGGGCGGATGCACTTCCATCAGTGCGGGCCTTCAGAGCTTTGAAGGTGCGCAGTTCTACCTCAACGGTGTAACCATCGCCGGGCAGGGCGGAACACCTGGCGGAATGACAAAGAACTACTTCGACACCTACATGCCTCGCGTAGGTTTCTCGTATGACATCACGGGGAATGGCAAGACTGTTCTCCGCGGTGGATTCGGAACCTTTTTCGAGCGCATGCAGGGCAATGACGTTTACAACATCGCGACCGCGGCGCCATTCTCGAATGCACCAAGCCTCGGCAACGTCTCGTTCGCGAATCCGTTCCTCAGCTGGAAATCGGGAGCGGCGCTCTCTTCGGCGCAGCTGCCGGTTGTGCCGCAAGGCATGACGACCATCGACCCACGTTATCCGCCTCCAGGCATTGCGCAGTACAGCCTCGGAATTCAGCGCGAAATCGTGCCGTCGCTCATCTTCATGACCCAGTTTGTCGGCAACGAGGGCTGGCATCAGAACGTGATCTTCCCGATCAATCCGCTCCCGCTGACCACGCCCCTCACTCCTCCGGCGGGCTGCGACACCACTGCGAATCCGCAGCCGGCGTGCGCGATCAGCCGCAAGGTGCAGGCGGCGGGCAATCTTTCCAACGCGAACACCGCCCTCGCTCGGACCTTCCCGGGCTTTGGCGGAATCAGCCAGGAAACAAATATCGCGACCACGAGCTACAACAGCTTCCAGGCTGGCCTGCGTCAGCAGAGCCGACATGGGTTGACTTTCGAAATCGACTACACGTATTCACACCAGATCGATGACGAAGTGGGCAGCTCCGACCTCAACACTTCTACAAATCCTTTCAACCTGAAGTATGACAAGGGATCGGGCTCGCTCGACCGGCGTCACATCCTGAACATGAACTATGTCTACCAGCTTCCGATCTTCGCTCACTCCAGCGGGCTGACGCATAGCTTGCTCGGCGGATGGGAGATTTCTGGAACCGTGATCTCTGAAACGGGATTGCCGTGGGCCGGCAACAATGCTCCTGGCGGCGGCTTTAGTGATACAGTCGGCCTCGGCGGAAACTACACCATTCGCCCGAACTTCTCGGGGACGGTGAAGTATCCGAAAGCGAGAAAGGCAAACGGCGTCTATCAGTGGGTTTCTCCAACCGGCTTCACCAAACCGGTGGCAGCGTGGGATGGAGGGCCAAACCTTGGCTTTGGCAATGCTGGCAGAGACATCGTTGTTGGCCCTGGACGCACCAATTTCAGCACAAACCTTTACAAATCGTTCGCTTTCACCGAGCGCGCGAGATTCGAGTTCCGTGCTGAATCGTTCAATACGTTCAATCACACGCAGTTCAACAACTTCCATAACAACGTAAGCGGCTCTGACTTCGGTGAAGTCAGCGGCGTGCAGGATCCCAGAACGTTCGAATTGGGAGGAAAACTGATCTTCTAGTTCAGATTCTGGGAACCAGAAGGCGCGGGGCTTGGGCTCCGCGCCTTCTTTTCTGGAGATCAAGGCTCCGCTAACGGAGTGGAATGCTAAATCTCTGGGTACTCGGGTTCAGGTCGGGTTGGCGCCGTCCTCTAGACAGCAGCGCCCCAATACGCCCTTTCTGGCGGATGCTTTCGGCATTGCTTCACACTTGTGCAGTGCTGTGAACAGGTTCTTTCCATTGCAATTGCTTCTGTTTTCAAAACTGTGTCATCTTGACGCTAGACGCCCGTGCTTCCCGCCACGCCAGAGCGCGATTCCCCCGCGCCTGGCTCCTCCCTGAACACAGGTATTCATCTCCCCAAATGAAGCCGTCGGATTCAAAATTTGTTGCATCGGGGTTGTTTGTGATTCAAGTGACTTTTGGAGTATCGGACTCCCCAAACAGTGCAGCCCGCATGGGTCAAACGGTGTATTGGGTCCGCGCCTTTCGGGCCTAAGCTTAAGGCAAGCAAGTGCGTGTGCATTCGGGCCTTGAGTGCCTCCGCATGGAGTCACCTGGAACTCTGACGTGCTTTGCCATTTGTGGCATGTTTATTAGCCCGCCAACGTGGCGGGCTTTCCCTTTGTCCGCCACAGAAACCCGCCGATCAGTGGGATTATGATTGCCATCCACCGCCTAAGGCGCCATACAGCTGCACGAGCGTGAGCGCCTCGGCTTGCTGGGCGTTTACCAGATTCAGCTGGGCTGTGTACAACTGGGAATCGGTTGTGAGCACTTCGAGATAACTTGTCGATCCTCCCTGGTAGCGAACGCGAGCGAGGCGCGTGGCATCCTGAGCCGCCTCGACGACCTTTTCCTGCTGCTCGCGATAGGCCCGCTGCTTGTTCAGAGCGATGAGGGCATTGGAGACATCGCGGAAAGCGCCGGCTATCGTCTTCTGATAGTTCAGGACCATTTCTTCTTTTGTCTCCTTTGAAAGCTGAAGCTGACCGCGAAGCTTTCCGCCTTCAAAGAGCGGTTGCGTTAAGGTACCGATCCCGTAGATGGTCTTGCCTGCAGGGTCGAAGATGCTTGACAGGCTGTCCCCTCCGACTCCACCTGAGCCGCTAATGGAAAGATTTGGGAAAAACTGGGCTCGGGCTACACCGATCTGTGCGTTAGCCGCGATGAGCGTGGCCTCCGCCTGCTGGATGTCCGGCCTACGCTCGAGCAGTTGCGACGGAAGCCCAGTAGGCAGATCCTGCGGAGGCGGCGTAAGGGCGTTGGGATCCTTGTGAGCGATCGGTCCCGGATTTTCTGCGATAAGAAACGAAAGAGCGTTCTCCTGTTGCTCAATCTGTTCTTCGATCTGAGGAACCTGAGATGTCGCTGTATACAGCAGCTGTTCAGCCTGTCGAACATCCGAGAGCGGTACTGAGCCTCCGCTCTCAAGCGTCTTTGTCAGATCGACGGAATCCTGACGAACCTTGATAGTTTCTTTTGTAATTTCAAGCTGGCGATCGAGGGCGCGGATCTGGAGATAAGTGCTCGCCACCTGTTGCACAAGGGTGAGACGGACCGCACGCTGCGCCCAGGTTTGAGCGAGTAGTTGAGCGCGCGCAGCTTCCGTCTGCTTGCGGTAAAGACCCCAGAAGTCCGGAGTCCATGCGGCCGAGAGATTGAAAGATCCGTTCACCAGCGGGCTTGGAATTTGCGTGCCGAGGGAGGATGGCAAAGTCGCGCCAATAGCAGTGCCGCCGACTGTCGCAGTTGGGAATTGCTGTGAACGGGTGATCTTTGCCTGAGCTTGCGCCTCCAAAATCCGTTGTGCCGCGATGCGGAGATCATAATTGTTGGCGAGTGCTTTGCGAATCAGATCCTGAAGCTCAGGCTCCCGGTAGATGGCGGACCATTGCTGGTCTCCGAGCGAGCCTTTGGGATCGGAACTCACTGATGTATCGTCCGCTCCGCGAAATACAGGCGGCCCGGTGTAATTGGGCCGGACATACTTCGGGCCGACATTGCAACCGGATAGAAACACTAGCGAGAGAACTGGGATGGCAATCAAAGAAGAGGACCGAATGGAGATCATGCCTCGACCCCTTTCGCGTGGTGCTGTGCGACAGCTGCATCGGCTTCAGTTGCTGGTCCACACAGGCCATGGGCGGAATCCATTGTGGTGCCCTTGCCGCCTCTCACAAAACGATGTGAAAGATACTCAATCACCGCGAAGGTGACAGGAATAAAGATCAGGCCGAGAGCTGTCGAGAGCGTCATGCCGCCAACAACTACGGTGCCGAGAATGCGCCGCGATGCAGCACCGGAGCCGCTTGCAGTCCAAAGTGGCAGACATCCTACGATGAAGGCCAGCGCGGTCATCACGATCGGCCTGAAGCGCAGCCGGGCAGCGTGCAGCGCTGCTTCGCAAATGCTCTGGCCGCCTTCGTAGTTCAGCTTGGCGAATTCAACAATCAAAATGGCATTTTTAGCAGACAGGCCAATCAGCATGATGAGTCCGATAGTGGCGAAGATATCGTTTTCAAACGCTCGTGCATGCAATGCGACATAGGCGCCCAGAATTGCTACAGGCGTACTCAGTAGCACACTGAAGGGCAGGGTCCAGCTCTCATAGAGGGCGGCAAGAATCAGGAATACGAAAACCAGCGACAACCCGAAAACGGCCCAGGAGGGGACGCCCTTCTCGGCTTGTTCTTCCTGGAACGACATGCCCGAGTAGTCGAAACCCGCGCCCGCCGGCATGGTCTGATGGAACACTTCTTCGAGAGCTCTCCTGACCTGGCCGGAACTATAGCCGGGAGCACCTGTGATATTGAGCTGAGCGGCTGGGAATTCGTTGAACCGATAAATAAACTCGGGGCCGGTAATTTGCTTCACCTTCACAAGCGAACTGAGCGGAACCTGGCTGCCATTCGCACTTCGGACATAGAACTGTCCGATATTGTCGATGTTTGTGCGGTAGCTGCCTTCGGCCTCAACGTAGGTTTGCCACTGGCGGCCAAAGCGATTGAAGTAGTTGACGAGATACCCTCCCATGAATGTTTGCATTGTGGTGTAAACGTTCGAGAGCTCGACCTGCTGTTGGAGCGCCTTCTCCTTGTCTACGTCAGCATAGAGCTGCGGGACGGCCGGTTGATAAGAGGGAATGGCCGCTGCGATCTCCGGCCGTTTTGAGATTGCGCCGAGGAACGCGAAGACGCTTTTGGTCAAGGTCGCTGGATCATCCGATCCCGAACGATCTTCCAGGATCATCGTCACACCGCCGGAAGTTCCAATGCCTGGTATTGATGGCGGCGGGAATGCAAACGCGATGCCGTCAGGATTTGCAGCGAGTTGCTGTTGCAAGTGGCTTTGAATGTATTCGAGCTGCTGCTCCTTCGTTTTTCGGCGCTCCCACGGTTTTAGATTTACGAAGAAGAATCCGGCATTCGTACTCTGGACTTGGGTGAGCAGCGAGAAATCTGTCACGGCGATGACACCTTCAACGCCCGGGGTCTTGAGCAATGCGTCAGAAATCTTCTGTTCAGCGGCATCGGTGCGCTGTGCCGACGCACTGTCTGGAAGCTGCAGTGCAAGGAACATATAACCTTCATCCTCCGTGGGAATGAACCCGCCGGGAAGAGTGCCTCCGAGGTAAACAGCAAGGATCGCAACCAGCACAAGCCCAAGCATCGCGAAAGCCGATTTGTGGATGAGAATGCGAGAGGTGCCGATGAAGCTGTCAGTTGCTCGGCCGAAAATTCTGTTGAAGTGACCGAAGGCCCTGGATAGCAGGCTCTTCTTCCTGGCTTCATCTCGAGGCTTCAAGAGAAGTGCCGCGAGCGCAGGCGAGAGCGTCAACGCATTGAACGCCGAAATCAGCACGGAAATGGCGATGGTAACGGCGAATTGCTGATAGAGGCGCCCGGTAATGCCGGGGATTGCGGCGGTAGGTATGAAAACAGCAGCGAGAATGAGCGCAATGGCGACAACCGGGCCACCCACCTCTTCCATCGCCTTCTCCGTTGCCGCTTTGGGATCCAGTCCTTCATCAATGTGATGTTCAACTGCTTCGACTACGATGATGGCGTCGTCAACTACAAGTCCGATTGCAAGCACGAGTCCGAAGAGAGAGAGCGTATTGATTGAGAAGCCGAGCGCTGGGAAGATGATGAACGTGCCGATCAGTGAAACAGGCACTGCGAGAAGCGGAATGAGAGTTGCGCGCCAGCCCTGAAGGAACACGAACACAACAATCACAACGAGCCCGAGAGCTTCAAACAGAGTGATAAGAATTTCGCGAATGCCGGCTGTTACAGCTTTGGTTGTGTCGAGAGGAATGCTGTACGAGATGTCGGGAGGAAAATTACCGGAGAGCTCTTTCATGCGCTGCGATACCGCACGCGCCGTCTCCACGGCGTTGGAACCGGGAAGTTGATAGATCGCCATTACGCCGGCGGGCGCCTGATTGTACCGAGCTGAGATGCTATAAGCCTGATCGCCAAGCTCAATCCGTGCGACGTCGCGAAGATGCAGGATGGAACCATCGGGATTGGCGCGGAGGATGATGTTGCCAAATTCGTCGGGCTTCACGAGACGGCCTTGGGTGCGAACGGTGTATGTGAATTCCTGTCCGTGCGGTATTGGCTCACCGCCGATCTGACCCGCCGGATTCACATTGTTCTGGGTTTGAATGACAGCGATCACATCAGTCGCCGTGACGCCGAGTTTCGCGAGCTTGTCTGGATCGACCCACACGCGGAGTGCATACTGGCCGCCGAAAACCTGGACGCGCGATACACCTTTCACGCGAGCGAGTTGGTCCTGGAGATTAATAATGGCGAAGTTGGTCAGAAAATCCTGACTTAGCTTGCCAACGGGCGAGTTGATGGCCACCAGCATCAGAGGCGAGGTGAGCGCCTTCTGGACAGTGAGACCGGCCGTCGTCACCTGTGCCGGAAGCTGCGACTGTGCCTGATCTACTCGAAGTTGGGCGAGGACCTGATCGATATTTGGATCGGTCTTCACGTCGAAGTCGACAAAGAGCTGAGCCACCCCGTTATTCGCGCTGACGGAGTTCATGTAGATCATGTTGTCTACGCCGTTCATTTGCTGCTCAATCGGCGTCGAAACGGCCTGCGCAACGGTCTTCGCATCGGCACCCGGATACGTTGCCGTTACAAGAATCTCCGGCGGAACAATGTTTGGATATTGCGAAATCGGCAGGGTTAGAAGCGAAACCACTCCGATGACAACCGTAACAATAGCGATGACGATGGCCACGATGGGCCGGCGTATGAAGAATTTGGACATGGATTACCGCCCCGCGGACTGCAACGCTTCTGGAGTAGCCGAAGCGATGAACTTGGTTTCCCGTGGGCTGACAGGCATGCCCTCGCGCAACTTCTGAAGATTGTCGGTAATCACGAGAGATCCGGGCTCTAAGCCGGTCTCGACAACCCAGCTATTGCCGTATTGTGGTCCGAGAGTGACCTTGTTAACCTGGACCTTCCCGTTTTCACCCACAGTGTAGATCTGTTCCAGACCCTGGAATTCGGTGACTGCACTCTGCGGTACCAGCACAGCGTTGTGGCGAACTTCCGTGGCGGCCTTTACCCGTCCGAACTGACCAGGACGAAGAACATTGCCGGGGTTTGGAAAGGATGCAGCAATGCGAATCGCGCCTGTTTGAGCGTTCAGTTGCCTGTCAACGAAGGCGATGTGGCCCTTATAGGGGTACGCCTCTCCCGTGGAGAGAGTGAGGGTCAGTGGAATACTCGATGCGCCCTGTATTAATCCCTTTCCGTTTGCATGGGCTCTCTGCGCCAGGGCGAGATACTCACTATCGCTGATGGAGAAGTAGACCTTGATGGGGTCCAGTTGCGACACAGAGGTAAGCACGGATTGCGCGCTCACGAGGTTCCCAACTTGAGTTGAGGCTTGACCAGCCACTCCCGTGATCAAAGACCGCACCTTGGTGAATCCAAGATTCAATCTGGCAGTCGCAACCGCTGCTTGGGCTGTCTTGACGCCGGCTTCGGCTTGGAGCTTTTGCTGAACTTCGTTGTCAAGCTGGCTCTTTGCGATTGCACGCGCCGCAGCGAGCGGTGTGTCTCGATTGACGTTGATTTCAGTGAGGCTGAGCTGCGCCTGTGCTTGTCCGAGCTGCCCCTCTGCCTGAGCTAGAGCTGCTTCAAACGGTCGAGGATCGATTTCGAAAAGCACCTGATCCTTCTGCACAAGAGACCCTTCCCGGTAGTCCTGCCGGACAAGATAGCCGTTCGCCTGCGGCTGGATCTGCGCGTTGACGTATCCATCAAGCGTCCCCACCCACTCTTGGGTGACTGGCACGTCACTTTGCTCTGCTTTGACGGCTGAAACCGTGATTGATTGCGGCGGACCGGCATGCGCCGATGCCACACCTTTTTCGCAACCGGATATTCCGAGAGAGGCAAAAGCAAATATGACAAAGAGAATTGCTGGGTTCGCTCCATTGAGGGCGACGATTCTTACTGCGCGTGAACACGTTACGAACATCTTTCTTCTCCATCAGGGCTCAAAACTTCAGTATTGGAGATGTCAGCTTTTGGGGAAGCCGCGCATCAGTGCGTCCTACACAGATGTGCCGAAGTCCGGAGTAGATTCAGGAAAACCGCACTTTGGGCGAAGTGGGACCGATTTGTCGATGCATTCGATCGACAGCAACTGGTTTGCTAGCTGCGCGACGAATCCGGGATGTTATGCTTTCGCGTGATATGACCTGCTCCAAGTTCTGCGCTCTTTCTCTGCTTCTCGGTTTGGCCGCGAGTGCCTACGGCCAGAGTCCTGATCCCAGGGTGCGTGTTACTTCCCCGGATGGGAATGTGGTGTTCATCCTGGCGGACGGAGTGACGCCGAACGAATCAGAGCCGAAGAAGAATGGGCTTCGGTACGCCGTCGACTTTCACGGCAAGTGGCTGCTCGACGAGAGCGATCTTGGAATCAAAATCCAAGGCGCGCCTGCGATTGGTCCCGACATGCGCCAAGTTGCGGTGCATCCCGGGCAGCACGATGAGACCTACACGATTCCGGTGGGTAAGACCAGTTCAGTGCGGGACCACTACAACTCTGCCGTCGTGGATCTTGCTGACAATGCGGGCCGCAAAATGTCTATCGAAGTCAGGGCGTACGACGACGGGGTCGCATTCCGGTATTTGCTGCCGGAACAAGCGGGCGCGAAGACGGTGCGGATCGAGAAGGAACTCACGGAATTCAACTACCCAAAGGATGCGACGCTGTATCCACTCATCGTGGATGGATTCCAGTCTTCGTATGAGGACGAGTATCAGCAAAGACAAGTGAATGGGATCCATCGGGACTGGTTGATTGCGCTGCCATTGCTTGCGGAAGTTCCAGGTGCTGGTTGGGTCGCAGTGACGGAAGCAGATATCGAGAACTATGCAGGCATGTATCTGCGTAAGGGCGAGGCGCGGTTTGGTCTTAAGGCTGAACTTTCGCCGCACGTCAACGATAAGAGCATTGCTGTAGAAACAAATGGGACTGTAACGACTCCGTGGCGTGTGCTCATGGTCGGAGCTGAACCAGGTCGGCTGGTTGAGTCGAATATTGTACTGAATCTGAATCCGCCTTCGAAGATTGCGGACACATCGTGGATCAAGGCGGGCAAGTCGGCTTGGGACTGGTGGTCTGGGCAAGCTGCGCCGAGCGTGAGCTTCAAGACCGGAATGAATACGGCGACAATGAAGCACTACATCGACTTTGCTTCGGCGTCCGGCTTTCCGTACATGCTGATCGATGCAGGATGGGCTCTGGCTGATCGCAAGTCGCCAGACGACTATGCGGCGGTGGCGGATATCACGAAAATCGATCCACAGATCGACATGCCGGAGCTGCTGCGCTATGCGAAAGAAAAGAAAGTCGCCATCTGGCTTTGGTCGCATTGGACATCAGTGGACAAGTACATGGACCAGGCGATTCCGCTGTTCGAGCAGTGGGGCGTTGCGGGCGTGAAGATCGATTTCATGGATCGCGACGACCAGAAGATGGTGGCGTGGTACCGGCATGTCGCCGAACTCGCGGCACAGCATCACCTGATGATCGATTTTCACGGTGCGTTCAAGCCGGATGGATTGCGGCGCACTTATCCCAACGTTGTGACGCGCGAAGGCGTGATTGGCAAGGAGTATCTGAAGTGGAGCGCGCGCGTGACGCCGACGCACAACGCGACGCTGCCGTTTACGCGAATGCTGGCGGGACCGCTGGATTACACCCCTGGGGCGTTCGGCAATGCGACACGTGCGGAGTTTGTGTCGCGCGATAAGGAACCGATGGCGCCGAATACCCGAGCGCATGAGCTGGCTTTGTACGTCGTGCTGGAGAGTCCGCTGATGATGGTTTCGGATTATCCCGAGCACTATGCGGGGCAACACGATTTTGAGTTCATAAAGCAGGTTCCTGTGACGTGGGATGAAGTACGCGTTCTCAACGGACGCCCGATGGAAACCATCACCGTCGCTCGGCGGAGCGGCAAGGATTGGTACATCGGATCGATTACGAATTGGGATCCACGAACGGTAAAGGTGCCGCTCAGTTTCCTGGGCGAAGGAAAATATACGGCCGAGATTTATGCCGATGCGGCGGATGCTGGAACCGACGCGAAGCACACAGAGTTCTCGAAGCAAACAGTGGATCGGAACACCGTTCTGGAAGTGAAGATGGCTCCGGGCGGCGGAAACGCGGTTTGGATACACGAGGAGTAAGGAGTGAAGAGCGCTTGTGCGCGCTTCACTCCGACCTTTGATTCTGCCTTAGTGGGTTAGTCGCGGCGAGATGCGATCCAGGTGAGGAACGCGCCCGTAAGCATTCCGGCCGCGAAGATTACGCCGGCAGATTCGACGGGTTTGCGGCGCATCATGCGTTTGCCGTCGCTGATCATGTCTTCGGTCGCGTGACGGCCTTGTTCTACTGCTTTGACGGCCGTTTTGAATCCATCTTCGACGGCCTGAGTGACGGTTGTGCTGAGGCGGGAAACTTCGCGAAGAACCTCGTCAACCGAGGGAACGTTTTCGAGTAGATCTGAAGGCATGACGTGTCTTCTCCTTGATAGATATTTTGATCCTTTGGGAGAGCTTTATATAGGGGGTCGAAATTCAACGCCTTTCCAGGTGAGATGTACTCTGGATGCAAGCTGTTGTATCTCTGCGCTGCCGAGAGCGAACAATGCGCGTTTCCGGCCCGAAATTCACCCATTCAAATGGATCTGGCCCCCGATTGCTGCAATGTAACTTGCACGGTTGCTGACCCTGTGATAAAAACAAGTCATTCATGCTTGCCTCCAAAGGGCAAGCCTGGATTTCATGCAGAGTGGCTGAGGGACGGGCCCTGTGACGCCACGACAACCTGCCTGGGCAAACCAGGAGTATGGTGTCAACTCTCGCTCGCCAATTAGAGGCGGGGAACATGAGATTCGGGGTCGACAGGCCATCACCGCTTGCCGGCTTCTAAGGTTTAACGAATCACATCAGGTTCGCTCAGTTCGCTGAGCCGGTCACGTGCCCGCAGTTCCGTAGTCGCTCGCAAGCGAGGGACCTTGACTACTGCGTATTGGTTGCGATGTCGGGAATGCGGCAAGGCTTACGGCCACCAGCCGCTTTCCATCTGCGATGAGTGCTTCTCCCCCCTCGAGGTAGCCTATGACCTCGAGTTCGCAAAGACTCGATTCACCCGCGAGACCATCTCTCACGGACCGCTGAACATGTGGCGCTACCAGGCCCTGCTCCCGGTCAAGGACGGCTATGTTCCGCAAACCCCGTCCGGTCTCACGCCGCTCGTCAAAGCGCCTCGTCTTGGCGCCCAGTTCGGCGCGAAGAACCTCTACATCAAGAACGACGCCGTCTGCATGCCCACGCTCAGCTTCAAAGATCGCGTGGTTGCCGTGGCCCTCGCCAACGCGCAGGACTTCGGCTTCGACACCGTCGGCTGCTCCTCCACCGGCAACCTCGCCAACGCCGTCGCCGCTCACGCCGCTCGCCTCGGCCTCAAAACCTACATCCTCGTTCCTTCCGATCTCGAGCCCGCGAAGATCCTCAACACCCAGGTCTACGGCGCAACGCTGGTGCGCGTCGAGGGCAACTACGACCACGTCAATCGCCTCTCCTCGCAAATCGCCGAGCGCTACAACTGGGGCTTCGTCAACGTCAATCTCCGCCCCTACTACGCCGAGGGCTCCAAGACGGTCGGCTTCGAAATCGCCGAGCAGCTTGGCTGGCGCTTGCCCGACAATGTCGTCGTCCCCATGGCCGGCGGCTCGCTCATCACCAAAATCCGCAAAGCCTTCAACGAGCTCATCGAGCTGGGCCTCGTCGAAAACAAGCCCGTCAAGTTCTTCGGCGCGCAGGCCACCGGCTGCTCGCCCATCGCCAAAGCCGTTAAGGGCGATACCGACGTCATCGAGCCGCAGCGGCCCAACACCATAGCTCGCTCTCTCGCCATCGGCAACCCGGCAGACGGCATCTATGCCTCCCGCGTCATTCGCGGAACGGGCGGATGGGCCGAAGATGTCTCCGACGTCGAAATCGTCTCCGCCATACAGGAGCTCGCCGAAACCGAAGGCATCTTCACGGAGACGGCCGGGGGCGTCACCACCGCGGTCACGGCACGCCTCTACGCGCACGGCCGCATCCAGCCCGACGAGCTCACCGTCACCTGCATCACCGGCAACGGCCTCAAAACCACCGACTGCCTCGCCGGCGCATACGACCAGAGCAAGGCGATCCGTCCGCGCCTCACCGACTTTGAAACCTTTGTGGAAGAACGCAACGCAGCAAGCCAGGGCTTGAGCCTGGCGGGGGGAAGTTATGGCGGTTAAGGTTCTGTTACCAAACGCATTTCAAAAGCACACCAACAACGTGAAAGAGATCTCGAGCGCCGCTTCGAATCTTCCCGAACTCGTCACCGATATCGAAGGCCGATTTCCGGCGCTGCGGCAACATCTGCGCGGGGAGGATGGGCAGATTCGGCGGTTCATCAATTTCTACGTGAACGAGGAGGACATCCGGTTCCTGGGAAATGATAAATATGCGTTTCAGGAAGGGGATGAGGTGCTGGTAATTCCTTCGATTGCAGGTGGTTGCTGCTGATTCGTGAGTAGATGCACGTCGATGCGCGGCCTGTGGGCCGCGCATCGTTTTTGTGCAATCGGTTGTGTGCTGGACCAATTCCTCAGTCTGCCGGTTCGGCGATTGAGCTTAGCTCCAGATCGATACGGTTCTGGAACATGTTCTTAATCTCGAGGAAGGTCTCGTCACTGGAATTGAACTCAGTGCTGTGTTCGACTTGGCGAAGGGTGGCTTGTAGGACGGCTAGGCGGTGTCTGGTCTTCAGGACGTCAATGAGATTCTGGGTTTCAATGCTGCTCATGGGGGTCTCTAGTCCATATAAGACCACGATCCGGATCGTTGATTCCGGCGATGTTGGTGATGAGTGTCACTCGAGTAATCAGCGGAGCGCTGCGAGTATTGGGTCGGTTCGGGTCAGGGCGAGATTCCACTTGCTGCGAGAGTTGAAATAAGCGAGTTGCAGGGTCTAATTGGTGATCATGTGTAACGCGACGATTGCGAGAATGACGGCTGCGATCGAGGTTGAGACGGCGACCAACAATGCTGACCACTCCGAACGGCAAAGCGCGAGTAGCGTAATCATAGAATTGCGAAGATATTGATCCCGGCGCCATTCCCGTGCGAGCCAGGCAACGCCCGTGGCAAGCACGATCATTGGGAATGCGATTAGCAAGATCCATAGACCTACGTGAGGACGTGCGGCGTACCAATCCACGATCTGCTGGGCAATGTGCGCGGGCTGGTATTTCACGGGCTGGATGCTGCGGGCAAACAGCGCGGCCATAAACAGCACCGCAGGAAAGACCAGCATCAATTCAATGGCAGCGATCAGGCGGGGAATCGTCTTCATGGAGTCACTTTGTATCACAAAGTATAAAGAATGGCAAGCGGGAGAAGCAGGCAGCTCACAAGGTGAGCCAAATCACGAGATAGTAAATCGACATTGGTAATAAACCTTTGATTCACAGGACCTTTTCGCGAATGAGCAACTATTATTCGCATTTTCTTTGCATCTAGTTCATCTTGCTCTTACAATCCCTGCCGGATGCTACTCCCGTGATTGCGCAAGCTGGGCAGAAGGCTCCCTACGCACTCCTATCTCCGACCAGTAACCCGGTCGTTGAGCCTCAATTAATCCCTCTCCAAAATCCCGTGACAACAAGACCTCGCATTCACGCAGAGGTTGGGCGTTACAGGTTGCGGCTGGCGCAGGGGGCGGATGACCGCGAAGCCGCGTGCCGGCTGCGCTTCAAGGTTTTCAACATCGAACTCGGTGAAGGACTGGAAAGCTCGTATGTCACGGGTATTGACACGGATCACTTCGATGTCTTCTGCGAGCACCTGCTGGTTGAAGAGACAACGACCGGATGTGTAGTGGGAACTTATCGAATGCAGTCGGGCACAACCGCAGCGATGAATTTTGGGTATTACTCTGCGCAGGAGTTTGAGTTTGCGCCGTATGAGCCATTGCGCCGAGACATACTCGAGTTAGGACGCGCATCAATCGATCGCGAGCATCGAACTCCCGAGGTACTTACACTGTTATGGCGCGGGATTGCGCAGTATGCTAACGAAATGGGGCTTCGTTATCTGGTCGGCTGCTCTTCATTGAACTCCAAGGATCCTGCCGAAGGCTGGCACATGTATCGCGAGCTTGAGCGTTACCTGGTTTCGCCTGAGTTCGAGACAGTACCGACAGCTGCGTACGAATGCCCTACCGAGCAGCCGGCCGTGAATGCACAGCAGGAGATGGCCGGAGACGACTGTATGGTGTCGAAGAAGATTCCCAAGCTATTGAGGACTTATCTGACGATTGGTGCGCGTATATGCGCTCCACCGGCTTGGGATCGCGAATTTGGCACCATTGATTTTCTGACTCTGCTCGATCTGAAGATGCTCTCGGCCGCAGCGCGGAACCGATTTCTGGCGCCACTTACGCCATGAGCCTGCGGTCTCTCCGGCGCGCTGTGGCGCTTCTGGCAGTTCTGGCTGAGGTTGTTATCCGCTACTGGATATCGCGGTTACGTGGACCACTTACGTTGGAACAGAGAGCGCAGTGGCTGCAGGATACCTGCATTCGCATTCTGCGGAGCATGGAGATCCGCTGCCAGGTGGAAGGCCAGATCCCGCAGCGGGGATTGGTTGTTGCGAATCATCTGAGCTATCTGGATGTGGTGATTCTCAGCGCGGCCATGCCCTGCTTTTTTGTTGCTAAGGCGGAGATCGATAACTGGCCATATTTCGGCAAAGCGGCCAGGGCAGGAGGAACGCTGTTCATTGATCGGTCGCGGCGGGCAAGTGCGGAGAAGGTGGCTGACCTGATCTGCGAACGGCTAAAGCTGTGCGTTCCCGTGCTGTTTTTTCCGGAGGGCACGAGTACGAATGGCACGATGCTGCGGTTTCATGCGCGGCTATTTGAGCCGGCGATCCGCGCTGGCGCACCGATCACGGCAGCGTCGATCAGCTACGAGATGGACAATGGGATTCCGGAGAGCGAACTCTGCTGGTTTGGCGATGACGCGCTTGCTCCTCACCTGGTAAAGACGCTGAAGGTGCCTGGTTTTCAGGCGAAGTTGCGTTTTGGGCATCCGCGAATCTATGCACATCGGCGTGAAGCGGCTGACGCGACATTTGCAGAAATTGCAGAGATGCGGTCTCTCGCATTGAGACCGCACGAGGCAGACATACTTCAGCCTGCGTGATATTAGCTTTGTGTTCTGATTCTCACGGCTGCAACGGCGGGGGTGCGGTGGACCCGCGCACGACGAGGCTTGTGGAGACAAGGAAATCGCGTTGCAGTCCCGGCTTGCCGGGATTCTCCGCGTGCTGGCGAAGGGCATCGAAGGCAGCGCGCGCGAGGTCGGCGCGGGAGAGGCGAATAGTCGTCAACGGAGGGAGCGTGAACTCAGCGAAATCGATATCGTCGAGGCCGATCACCGAGAGGTCCTGCGGTACACGCAAGCCCTGAAGGTACGCGGCGCGGAGGACGCCGATTGCAGTCATGTCATTCGAGCAGATGACGGCGGTTGGCTGACCGGCAAGGGACCGGAGCTTTCCGAAGCCGATCACACCGCCCTTCAGAGTATGGTCGCATTCGATGATCCACTTCTTTTCAGTGGGCACCCTGCTCGCCTGCATTGCTCTTTCAAAGTCGGTTTGACGGGTGATGGCGGAATGCAGTTTGTGCGGTCCGGCAAGGAAACCGATCTTGCTGTGTCCGAGGGTGGCGAGGTGATGGACGGCTGCCCGGATGCCGGTGCTGTAGTCGAGCAGAATGGTGCTGGATTTAGGCTCGGCCAGTTTGAATTCGGCGAGAACGACGGGGATATCGTGGAACGAGAGCTGATCGAGTACCGGTTCTTCTTCGCCGAAGGTGAGGACGGCGACGCCATCCACCTTGCGCTCCAGCATGCGGCGCACGCAATTGGTTAGCACCGCCGGGTCACTGTTTGAAGAACTGACGAGAATCTCGTAGCCGTTTGCAACCGCGATCTCTTCGAAGCTCTGGATCAGCTCAGGAAAAAAAGGATTGGTAATGTTTTCAACGATGATTCCAAAGAGCCGGCTGCGGCCGGAAACGAGGGTGCGCGCGTGAGTGTTGGGGAAGTAGTTGAGCTGCTCGATGGCCTGCCACACGCGTTTCGACAGCTTTTCGCTGACAGCCGGTGAGCCGTTGACGGTTCGCGAGACCGTTGCGATGGAGACTTTAGCCAACGCGGCCACGGCCCGGATGTCCGGAGTCTTATCAGTGCCTCTGCGACTTGCTTTTCGGGCCACGAGCAGAATCCTAAGTACTTTTCACGATAAATGGAAGGGAAAGTACCATCATAATCCCCACCAGCAACCCGAAAGGTAGAGCAATCGACTTGTTGGGATTACTTAGGACTTATCTGACATCAGCAACCGCAGGTCCCGAAGGTTATGGCGGGTCGGACCAGTGACAACGGCATCGCCCAATGCAGTAAACAGAGGGCCAGCATTGAAGGTTCGAAGCGACTGCTCAGGGTTGAAGCCGAAGGCGACGGCGCGCGCCAGCGTAGTGGGATCGGCGATGGCGCCTGCATTCTGTGTGTTGCCGTCGATGCCATCAGAGCCAGCGCTGAGAACTGTAAGCATCTCGCCGGGATGATGTGCGAGTTCGAGTGCGCAGACAAGGGCAAACTGCTGGTTTCGGCCGCCGGCGCCGGCAGCGCGATCGAGGGTGACCGTTACCTCTCCGCCCGAGATGAGGCAGAAACGGCGGTGAAGCGCGCGGAGCTCGTGGAAGCGATCCAGCAGGTACCGGGCGGCATCGGCATAGTCCCAGTCGTCGCAGGAGTTATCGACGGCAACGAAGTAGCCGGCTTTCTGTGCGATTGCCCGAGCGCTTTCAACCAGATCGAGGTCGGAGAGGAGAACCTCAAAGATGGAATCTCGGAAAGCTTCGTCCTCGCCTGTGAGGCTCGCTACCGATGTAAACCGGCGCGGGCTGGAAGCTTGGTTGCGCTGAAATCGCGGAAGGAACGGCGGCTTCCATTTTTTGTTGCCAGGTGATTCAGGCAGGTCGGTCTGCTCGAAGAACGCATTTACAGAAGGCGGGAACTTTCGGGTGAGATCGTATTTCTCGATAATCTCGTGCACTTCGCTCACGGTGGAGTGATCGGGGGATGTCGGCCCTGATGAAAGCGCATCGAGCGTACGCAAGGGGACGTCGGGAACGAGCATCGAAATCTTCAGTGCATCCGGTGCAGCGAGGGCCAGGCGCCCACCCTTCACGGCGCTGAAATGCTTGCGGAGGGTGTTGATTTCACTGATGGGCGCGCCGCAACCGAGCAATGCCTCATGGAAGGCGACCGTGTCAGACAGGCTGATCTTCGGATCGAGCGGGAGGTCAAACATCGCGGAGCCGCCACCGGATATCAGGCAGAATACAAGTGTTTCCCGCCTGGCCTTTTTGAGCATGGCAAGCGCCGCACGGGCTGCGGCAAAGGACTGCTCATTGGGAAGGGGGTGGCCCCCTTCGAAGTAGCGGAATCGCCAGTTGCGTTTTTTAGGCAGATATTTTGAGCAGCAGATGCCACGGAGTCCTTTGCGGCGTTTCATGCGATCCAGCAGGACCTCTAGCATTGGTCCGGCGGCCTTGCCCATGGCGATAACAAAAATTCGCTTGTACTGCAAGAGGTTGATGGTGTCCGGCCCGCTCCCGTCGGGGATGAGGCGCTTCAGCGAGTTTCCGTCAAAGCGGATGCGTCGGTCGAATGCGGACTCAATGCTGCTGGCCTGGAGTGCTTCCGTAAAGAAGCCTGTGGCACGCGCATGCAGGAAATCGAGAGCGGTATCGCTTGCTGGGGTCATTGCACCTGCTCCTTGAGCCAGTCAGCGAAAGGCTGCTGCATGGCTTCGAGGCGTCCGGAAAAGGAGTGATCCGCGCCCGAGACAAACACGAGCTTTTTCGGTTGTGCCGCTGTATCGACGACCCGTTCGAGATCGGTTTTTGGGGCGAACCAGTCTCGGTCTCCGGAGAGAAAGAGCTTGGGCAGATTGCAGCCGGCGAGAAATGGATATCTGAACTGGTGACCGAAACCCTCGGTCGGAAGACCGAGAGCGGCGAGTGCATGGACGCTCGCGCTGGGCCTTGGTTCCCTTCCGCAACAGGCAACGAGAGCCATGGCTGCGCCAAAGCTGAATCCAACGACAACAACTGGAAGGCTGTACTCCGTACGGACCCATTCAACGGCAGCCGAGACGTCGGCTGCCTCCGCCAGGCCCTCGTGATGTCCTTCGCTAAGGCCGGTTCCGCGGAAGTTGAAACGAAGCACGGGCAGGCGGAACCCCCACTCTGGACCGTTGAGGACCTTCATCGCATGGTAGACGACCTTGTTGTGCAGGGTGCCTCCGCCGAGCGGGTGGGGATGGCAAACGAGAGCTGCGTACCGCGAATCGGGCGCACCTTCGTTCAGAAGCGCCTCCAACCGGCCGGCCGGACCGCGTAAATCGACGGTGCGAATGGCGATTCGATCCGAACGGGTATCCGCTTCAGAAAGAGCGACGGTGGACTTCATTCCGCGCTCAATTTTACGCGCATTTCATTAAGACGTGGCTTCGGGGCGGCCTAGGCCCCGGCGTATTGCACGGAGCAGGCTGCGATATTCTGGCAACACGATGCATGATCCGACGCCGCTTGATCCCATTCGGTTGACCCAACAGCTCTGCCAAATCGAGTCCACTACCTACTTTGAGGGGAACGTGGGAGACTTTCTTGCGGATTTTCTGTCAGGGCGTGGCTGGGCTGTGGAGAAGACGGCCGTGCCTCAACCTGAGGAAAGTGCGGGCCAGGGGTCGCGTTGGAATGTGTACGCGGGTGTAGCCGGGCAGGTGCCCGATCTGGTGTTCTCGACGCACATGGATACGGTCCCTCCTTACATTCCTTTTCGCGAAGACGCGGAGTACATCTACGGCAGGGGTGTGAGCGACGCCAAAGGAATCATTGCTGCGCAGGTTGCTGCTGCTGAGGCACTGCGGTCGGAACGCTTCAAGGTTGGACTTTTGTTCGTATCGGGCGAGGAGCGCGATTCAGCAGGGGCGAAGATCGCAAACGAGTCTCCAAAAGGAAGCCGATTCTTGATCAATGGAGAGCCGACGGATAACCGCCTTGCGGTGGCGTCCAAGGGGTCGTTGCGCGCCGTGTTCAGGGCATCGGGGAAGATGGCGCATTCCGCGTATCCTGAACTTGGCGAGAGCGCAGTACACAAGCTGGTGGAGGTCCTGGGGCGTCTGCTCAAGCTCGATCTGCCGGTCGTGGAGGACGTTGGCCCGAGCACTCTCAATATAGGACAGGTTCAGGGCGGGCACGCGCCCAACGTAATTGCCGACACGGCTGCGGCGCAGGTCCTCGTGCGGCTGGTGGGCGATTCGGAACCTGTTCGAGCGGCATTAGTAGAGGCTGCCGGCGATTTGGCCGAAGTGGATTTCACGCTGGAGATTCCGTTTGTACGGCTGCGTGCGGTTGCGGGATTGCCAACCATGGTGGCGAAGTTTACGACGGATATTCCGCAACTTTCAAACTGGGGTGAGCCCCTGCTGCTCGGCCCGGGTTCGATTCACGTAGCTCATACCCCGCACGAGAGGCTGGCCAAGAAGGAGTTGCTCGAGGCGGTGGAGCTTTACATTCAAGTTGCAAAGCAGTTGCTGGCCTGAGCGGTGGCATCCAATAGTTCGCAATTCATTAAGGAGAGATCATGAGCACTTCTATTTACGATGTTCCCGTGAAAAAGATATCCGGCGACGATACATCACTTGCCGATTTCAAGGGCAAGGTCCTACTGGTTGTGAATGTCGCGTCGAAGTGTGGATTGACGCCACAATACGAGGGCCTGGAGAACATCTACGAGCAGTATCGCGGGCAGGGCCTTGTAGTTGCGGGGTTCCCGGCAAACAATTTCAAGAGCCAGGAGCCTGGTACGGACGCGGAAATTCAGTCGTTCTGCACAACGAACTACGGCGTTAAATTTCCAATGTTCAGTAAAATCTCTGTGGCCGGAGACGACAAACACCCGCTTTACCAATTGCTAACCACAGCGCAGCCAAAGGCGATCAGTGTCTCTGAGGTTCCATTTCGCGAGAAATTGAAGGGATACGGGATCGAGACCAACGCTGATCCAGAGGTGCTATGGAATTTCGAGAAGTTCCTGGTTAGCCGGAATGGTGATGTGGTGAAGCGGTTCTCGCCCGATACGCTGCCCGACGCTCCGGAACTGGTCGAAGCAATCGAAGAGGAACTGGCGAAGGACTAACCGGCGATTGCTCCCGGGTTATGCTCCCTACGCGGAACTCTCCATGGAAACCGGGAAGAAGATGCGGAAGATGGTGCCGCATCCTGGTTTGGTGCGCACTGCCACCTGAGCATGATGACCATCCAAAATACCTTTGGAAACCCAAAGGCCGAGGCCGGTTCCTGCTTCGCCCTTCGTGGTAACGAAGGGGTGGAAGAGCCGCTGCAAGATGTAGGGGTCCATGCCGGAGCCGCTGTCGGCAATTGTGACGGCGACTCCGCTGGCAGTGCGACTTGTAGATGGACGAACCTCGAGAATCAGGCGTCCTTTGTCAGGCAGAGCATCGAGTGCATTTGAGATGAGGTTGGTGAATACCTGCTGGATCTCTCCAGGCTGGCATAGTACAGCCGCAGCAGGCCGATACCGCCGCTCGATGGTGATGCCACGGACGCGAATGGCGGGGTCATGGAAGTAGATAACTGAATCAAGGACCTCGTCTAGGAACGTGTTTGCCGGCGCGGTGCGCTGGCGATAAAACTTGAGGCTGCGCGCCGTGATGTGTGAGAGCCGTTGCAGTTCCTTGTCGGCAATCTCCAGCAGTTCTCTCGAACTGGTGGAAAGCCCCTCGTCGTTTTTGGCGAGAAAAAGGAGGTTAGTAACGGCTTCGAGCGGATTGTTAATCTCGTGTGCAATGCTGGCGGCGAGGCGTCCCGCGGCGGCAAGTTGCTCAGAGCGGCGCAGCGCCTGTTCCGCCTTTCGCGTCTCCGTTATGTTTCGGCAGTAGAGGATGATGCCTTCGCCAGGCTGCGGGTACACATCGAATTTGAACCAGGCCTCGCCGTCGGGTCCAGTGAAAAACTGCTCGAATTCCACCGGAACACGTTGTTCCATCGCCTGGCGGACGTTGGCTTCGACCTCGGTTCCAATCACTTCTGGATAGAGATCCCACAGGGTCGCGCCGACGAGCGACTTTCCCGAACGAGCGCCAAGCTGAGCCGCGGCTGCATTCATGTATGTGATCCGGAATTCTTCATCCATCGTGCAAAACGCGATGGGAACGTGCTCGAGGGCCTCCCCGGCAAGCTGTCGAGCGCGATTGATCTCCTGGGTCAATGCCGTTTTCTGCTCAGCGGCTTCACGGCGCATACGAGCCATCTTGAGCTGGGCATCAACGCGGGCCATCAGTTCGCGCGCAGTGAAGGGCTTAGTGAGATAGTCGTCTGCCCCGGCCTCCATACCTTCTATCCGGGCATCTTCGCCTGCTCGCGCTGAGAGCATGATGATCGGAATCAAAGTGGTGGCGGGGTTTTGGCGCAATGCGTGGAGGAGCGCGAATCCGTCCATTTCCGGCATCATCACGTCGGTGAGGACGAGGTCGGGACCCCGGCGATCAATCTGCTCGAGTGCTTCGCGCCCATTTGATGCGCCCACAACGTCGAATCGCACTGACAGCAGCGAACGCACGTATTCGCGCATGTCTGAGTTGTCGTCGACAAGCAGAACCAGCGACCTGGCAGTGACCAGGTTCTGGGAGTCATCTCCCTCATCGCCTGAAAAGGAACCGGTGATTTCCGCTCGAAGCTGATCGTGACCGGGCAGCCATCCAAGCGCTTCCTGAACGTAAGCAATAGCCGATCCCTGCACAACGAGCGGATTGCCGGCGTCCCGTGCAATGTGGCCCTGCTTAAGGTGCTCGTGGCCGAATGGCAGATGTACTTTGAATTGAGTGCCCGAGCCGAGCTTGCTTTCGACTTCGATGGAACCGCCGTGCATTTCTACCAGTTCTTGCACCAATGCGAGGCCAATGCCGCTTCCCTCGTGACTGCGGCGCTGTGCGCCTTCGATTCGTCTGAAGCGCTCAAAAAGGTGCGGGAGTTCCTGCTCCGCGATTCCCGTGCCGGTGTCGCGAATGGTAACCACTGCGCCGTTGTCTTCGGCGGCAATGGAGATCTGGATTTCTCCCTCGAACGTGGCTTTCAGAGCGTTGGAGAGTAGGTTGAGTACGATCTTCTCCCACATGTCGCGATCTACATAGACAGGTTCGGGAAGCGGCGGGCAGTCGACGATGAGCTTGAGTCCGGCGCGCTCCACGGCGGAGCGGAAGACACTGGCCAGCTGGGCCGTGAGTACAGAAAGATCGGTTGGCTGATAGGTGGCCTGCATGCGGCCGACTTCGATTCGCACGAAATCCAGCAGCCCATTCACCAATTTCAGCAGACGCAAAGCGTTGCGGTGCAACATCTGCATTGATTCAATGGAAGGGGCGCTCTCAGTGAGCAGTGCGTCTTCAACTGGGCCGAGGATCAGGGTCAGGGGAGTTCGCAGTTCATGGCTGACATTACTGAAGAAGGCGGTTTTCGCGCGATCGAGGTCGGTAAGCTGTTCCGCGCGTCGCTTTTCCGATTCGTAGGCTTCTGCGTTGGTGATGCTGGCGGAGATCTGTCCGGCAGCAAGATCGAGGAACCCGGCATAGCTTGAGTCGAATTGGCGATAGGGGTTGAGGGCAGCAATGAAGACGCCGGCCGGCTTCTCCTGGCCTCTTCGGAAAATGGGAACGAGACGTGCTTGGCTCGGTGGTTTGTTCCATGGTCCGGCGGGCAGATCCGGAAATCGATCGCCCAGGTCATCGAGCGTGATGGGGCGATTGGTTTCGAAGAGAATATGCACCGGCCAGGGTGCGCTGACTGACTCACCATCCATTTCGTGCGGCGCTGCAGAATGTCCTGGCGTGATGCCGCTCTGCGCAACCAGGCAGAGGGTTGGTCCGCCGTTTTCGAAGCAGTAAACCAGAGCGAAGCAAATGTCTTTCTGATCGGCGAGTCCACCTTCAATTGCCGCGAAGACTTCCTTTCTTGTGTTCGCGTCAACCAGGGCGCCGGCCAGTGTGCTGAGCGACGATAGTTGTCGTTCGCCTCGGACCCTGAGGGTGTCTTCCATGACGACGCACAGCATGCCTTCGATGGTGCCGTCTGCACCCGCCAACGGGCTGTAGGAGAACGTGTGGTAGGTTTCCTCCGGGAATCCGCTACGCTCTAGAATGAGGCCGAGGGTTTCGTCCCACGAGGCCTGTCCGGTGCGCATGACACGCTCGATACGGGGGCCGATGTCCGGCCAGATTTCGGGCCAAACCTCGGGGGCCGGCTTTCCGAGCGCGGACGGGTGTTTTTTGCCAAGAGTCACGCGAGCGTAGGCGTCGTTATAGAGGATTGTGAGCTGGGGCCCCCACGCCATCCACATAGGAAAGCGAGACGTAACCAGGATGCGAACCGCGGCTTTGAGGCTGTCCGGCCAGCCTGCCACGTGCCCAAGCGGAGTAAGTGACCAATCGTAAGAACTGATCAACTCGCTCATTGTGCCGGGTGGCATTGTTCCTGTATGTCCGCCTGAGAGCGGGAAATCATCGTTCATCGGTAGATCTCCGGCTCTGGTAACCCCCAACGGAATCCAACAGTGTCGGAGTAGGAGATTCGGGTGCGGGAATCTGAAGTGCCCTCGGTCGCCCGAGTCGAATTTGAGTTAGGGAATCAGTCGAAAGCCTTAGATGTTTATCCGTATGATTCCCGTTGCCTCGCTGCGTCGTCTCGCTCTACACCAGATCTGAAAAGTGTAGCCGGATGATACCTTGGCGGGAGGTGGCACAGCAAACGACCGCGAGTGTATGCTCGGCCCATGGATGAGCAACAGTCACATGCCGCGGTCGCGTTGAACCAGCTTCAAGCTGCATCGTCTTCATACCTGCGATCGGCACGTCATCAGCCGGTCAAGTGGCACGCCTGGGGCGAAGCGGCCTTTGCGCGAGCGCAAGCCGAGAATAAGCCGATTCTGCTGGATATCGGCGCAGTGTGGTGTCACTGGTGCCACGTGATGGATCGGGAATCCTACGAGGACCCTGAGGTAGCGCGGATCATCAATGATCATTTCATCGCCGTGAAAGTGGATCGCGACGAACGCCCCGACGTGGACTCGCGGTACCAGGCCGCAGTTTCTGCTATCAGCGGGCAGGGGGGCTGGCCGCTGACAGCGTTTCTGACGCCGGATGGACGGCCGTATTTCGGCGGAACGTATTTCCCCCGGGACGATCGCTATGGGCGGCCAGGCTTCGGCAGAGTGCTGCTTACGATGTCGCAGGTGTGGCAGGAACGGCGCGAAGAGGCGTTGGAATCGGCTTCGAGTGTGATGAATGCGATCGAGCACAATGAGACATTTTCACCACGTAGCGGCGACTTGAATTTGGCGCTCGTTGACAAGATCGTTACGTCGGCGGTTTCTCAGTTTGATCCGCGGCACGGCGGATTTGGATCGCAGCCGAAGTTTCCGCATCCGGCGATTCTCGATCTGCTGCTCGAAGTTGGCCTGAATCGGGGCATCGAGGAGGCGAAAAGAGCATCCACGGTCACGCTGGAGCAGATGGCGCGTGGAGGCGTGTACGACCAGTTGGCCGGCGGTTTTCATCGCTACAGCGTCGATGAGCGTTGGGTCGTTCCTCACTTCGAGAAAATGATTTACGACAACACGGAGCTGCTGCGGAATTACGTTCACGCTTACCAGAGCTTTGTGCGCGAAGACTTTCGCAGCACGGCCGAGGAGATCATTGGTTGGCTTGACGCCGTAATGACCGATCGCGAGCGCGGCGGATTTTACGCATCGCAGGATGCCGACATCAATCTCGACGATGACGGCGATTACTTTACCTGGACGCTTGAGGAAGCTCGGGCGGTTCTTGATGCCGATGAACTTGCGTTAGCCGCGCCATACTGGGATATCGGCGAGCTGGGCGACATGCATCATAATCCTGCAAAAAACGTGCTGCATCGGAAGTTCACGGTGGATGAGGTGGCGAAGCACACTGGCAAATCACTCGCGGATGCGCGCTGGCTGATCTCGTCGGCACATCGAAAGCTGCTGGCCGCACGCGTTGACCGTTCGACGCCATTCATCGATTCGACTCTGTATACGGGATGGAATGCGATGGGCGTGACGGCCTACCTTGAGGCTGCGCGCGTGCTGCGTACGGAAACGCCGCGCAGATTTGCGCTGCTTACGCTCGACCGAATCATTGCGGAGGCTTGGAATGGGAAGGATACCCTTCGTCACGTAATCGCATATGGCGAGGACGCCGGCACAGAAATGGCGGAGGACATTGCGGGTACTCTCGATGACTATGCAATGACCGTGCATGCGTGTATCGACGGCTGGATTTCGACCGGTCAGATGCGCTACTACCAGACTGCCATTAAGCTCGCGGACGCAATGATTGCGAAGTTCTACGACCGTACTGCTGGGGCTTTCTTCGACACGGCTGCTGGCGAGGATGGAGCCATACCACTGGGTGCGCTGACTGCTCGTCGCAAGCCTCTGCAGGATTCACCGACGCCGGCCGGTAATCCGACAGCTGCATCGGCCTTGCTGCGCCTTGAAGAACTCAGCGGTGTCAAGGAGTACCGCGAGATCGCCGAGGATACCCTCGAGTCGTTTGCGGGAATCGTGGAGCACTTCGGGTTATACGCGGGGAGCTACGGGCTGGCGCTCGAGCGGCTGTTGCTCGACCCGATTCAGGTTGTTGTCGTCGGTACAGGGGCGGAAGCTGACCAGCTTGAAACTCTGGCAACGGCTAGGTATGCCGTGAACAAGACGGTGATTCGCCTTTTGCAGGAGACGATCGCCGCAGGTGCGCTTCCGGATGCACTGGGAGAGACAGTCTTGCAGGTGCCACAACCGGAGGGGCCTGCCTGGGCGCTCGTCTGTCGGGGCCGAACCTGCATGCCGCCGGTTTCCGATCCAGAGGGTCTGCTGCACGCGCTGGAATAACCAGCAGTCGGCCTATTGCTCAGGATCCGCCCCCAAATGGATTCGCTTCCTGGGCCCTGATTGTGGTGGGATCGTGCTTCGGCGCTTCCGGGGTTGAGCCGGTACGTGGCGTCTTGCCTTCCGTGCCGCCGGAATACACCCGATAGGGATCGCCGGGGAGCAGGTTGTTTTCCTCAAGGGCCAGGCGCACCCGGCGCTTGAACTCCCGAACGGGCGCGTATTGTTTCGTGGCTAGGGTCTTGAAGACCACGGGGAAAATCAGTTCGGAGCCCTTAACGGCGTCTACACCCAGAACCTGCGGATCTGCGACGAAGAGCGGTTTGAACTGGTCGTCGTTGCGCACGCCTAAGGCGATTTCGTTCAGCATCTCGGTCACCTTGTCGGGGTGTGCGGAGAAATCGACGCTTACATTTACCGTTGCGACGGAGTAGTCCGCGCTCTGGTTGGCCACGGTCGTGATCAGCGAATTTGGGATCACGTACACCGTACCGTCGGCCCCGTCGCGGAGAGTTGTTTTGCGCAGCGTCATGGATTCGACGACCCCAGATACACCGGCAATCCTGATGGTGTCGCCGACGTTGAACTGATCTTCGAGCAGGATCAGAATGCCGTTGAGCATGTCGCGCACGATGTTCTGGGCGGCAAGGCCTATGGCCACCCCGGCCACACCGGCCGAGGCGAGTAGCGGGGCAAGATTGACGCCCACGGCAGCCAGAAACTGCATCGCCACGATGGCAGTGATGATGGTGACGCCCGTGGCGCGAATCACGCCAGCCATTGTCTTTACCTGAGAAATACGGCTGTGCGCGGCCGCATGTTGTTCGGCGATACGGACCATTCGAGTTGTGACGAGGGAAAGGATCCGGTACAGCGCAAAGCCGATCAGGGCCGCTACGAGAAGGTGCGGCAGTTTTATCCGAATGAACTCCTGTGTGTCGCCGATCCACTCGTCGACAACTTTTCCGAAGAAACGGCTCTCGGTGAGAATCTCCGTCCACGAGGCCAAAACAAGCGCAAGCATACAAACTCCCATATCCAGTATCTATGTTTTGCAGGAACGAAGGGGCGTTGGCCCAGCCCATGGGACCTTGAACAAGCAGAAATGCTTGCAGGCGGCGAATCGCACCCGTTCAAGGCAGATTGGGAGCCTATACAGCGCGCAGCAATGGGATTGCCCGGCCAATTGAGCAGATGCCGCGATCCCAGGGGCCTTGATTAGCGACTCTTCCAACCTGTTCTGAGGTTTAAATGATGCCTCCCCTTCACATCCCCAAAGTGCACCCGTCTGATGCCTCCTCTCAAGTAAATCTTCTAGTGCGGGCTATGACAACTTGTCTCGTCTTTGCGTGTATGCTCTGGCTGGGTGTTTCGGTGTATTCGAACCTCTCCAAGACCACAGAAACGGCGGCAGAGGTAAACCTCAGTCCTGGCGTTGACCCGGAATGCACTTCTGCCACTGCTGACGGACAGATTGCAGCTGGCCTGGGAAACGTGACCCTTAATATTGAGGCCTACAACAGGAAGCGCGAAAAAGACATTGCAGATGCCAGCAGAAAACTGCTTTCATTAGCCATATCCCTCAAATCGGATCTGGAAGACACTCCAGGTTCCGGTTTGTCTCCCGACGCCATCAGAAAAGCTAAGGAGATCGAGAAGCTGGCACACGATGTGAAGGAAATGATGAAGATCAACATCATAGATCCCCAGGATCGTTTGCGAATGCCATGAAATGCCCCTCATTGAGGAGGTCCCAAATGCACGGTGTCAATTCCAAATCGCCTAAAACGCCCCTGTTTAGTCCTCTTTTGTTTCGGCTCGCGTGTGCGGGTCTGGTGTTTGGTGCCACGTTTGCATGCATAGCGCAGGATGGACGACCTGTGGCGCCCTCGTCCAGTATGGCCACGGCGCAGGGGACCGACTCGAAGCCGCAAAAGGCAAAGGCCGACAGGCAGCAATCCCAGGTGGCAGGAGAGAACGAGCGGAAGAAGCAGATTGCCGATGAGAGCACAGAATTACTAACTATGGCGCTTGCCCTCAAAGCGGAGGTCGACAAGACCACCAAGGACACGCTTTCTCTGAATGTCATCAAGAAAGCCGATCAGATCGAGAAACTTGCCAAGTCCGTGAAAGAGAAGATGAAGCAAAGTTCCGGCAGCTAGGTCCTGGAAGCCTGGTCGCGGTCAGCACTGTGATCCGGAAGGTCTACCCGTTAGCCCGGAGGTGAACATGCGGAATCTGCTACGGCGTCAAAAAGTTCCTCAACGCGGATCCAGCGTCTCTTGCATTTTCTGCCGATGGGCCAGTCCGCTAGTCGCTCTGCTTTTCTTGGCCGTTTCAGGGGCCGCTTTAGCTGGTGCACAGTCCACGGGTGATCCGACTCCAAACGCTCTCGAACTGGGGCCGCGCTGCCCGACTTGTTCGATTGTGATTCCTGCCCGCCCTCTGTCTCCTAAAGATAGGGAAGACAGGGATGACCGGAATATTCAGAAGCGGAACTACAACGTTGCGAATGCTGCCCGGAAGCGATTCATAGACGATGAGACGGGCAAGATGTTGATATTGGCACGGGATCTGAAGGCCAAGGTCGATAGTCTCGGAAAAGACCGGCCATCGCCCATTATGCAGCGAGAAGCAGCGGTCATTGAATTTCTGGCGAAAGATATAAAAGAGAAGATGAAGCTGACCGTAAACCCTGATTGAGGGCCTGGGAGAGCCGTAGGAGATGGGTTCGAGGATTGGGTTGGGGAGAGCGGTTGCTGGGCTCGGGATTGTCGTTACAGCCGGCTGTGTTTTGTGGGCACAATATGTGCCGGGTTCAGCATCGGGCACGCGAATTCAAACAGTACCGCGGCCGGGGTTCGAAAGCAGCTCTGACCTCAATTCGCTATCAGAGGCAAAGCGGATGAGAGCGCTAAACACCGACCGCCATAAATCCATGGTGTCTGACACGGAGAAACTGGTTGCGCTGGCGCGGCAGCTGGATGCGGAGATTGCATCTAATTCAACGGGCGAATTGACACCGAGGGAACTGCAGAAGGTATTAGCGATTGAGAAGCTGGCTCACAACGTGAAAACCAAAATGGCTCAATCATTTGCAGGGGGACCTGACTTTAAGCCGCCCGTCATTGACATAGGCGGCCCGAATGCGCCATAACGGTTGCTACAATCATCTTTGGATAGAGATATATAGAGGGGCGAAACACAAAAGATCCCGAACCTTGGAGTGAGACAAATGGGACTTGCGGTATCCAGCGCTCATGCGCCGATGCAGATTGACGCCTCAGGTCGGCTGAGCCCACAAGAGCTGATTCAGATTTATCGGCTGATGTACCTGTCCCGCCGCATCGACGACCGCGAGATCCTCCTCAAACGCCAGCAAAAGACCTTCTTCCAGATTTCTGCAGCAGGGCATGAAGCTTTTCAGGTAGCTGCCGGTCTGGCGCTGCGACCTGGGTACGATTGGTTCTTCCCTTACTATCGCGATCGTGGATTGTGCCTCACGGTTGGCGTAACGCCGGGCGACATGTTTCTGCAGGCCGTGGGTGCGGGCACCGATCCCGCCAGCGGCGGCCGACAGATGCCGACCCACTGGAGCAGCCGGGAGCTGAACATTGTCAGCACGTCCTCTTCGACTGCAACGCAGGTGCTGCATGCAGTAGGGTGCGCAGAAGCGGGACGCTACTTCAGCCGTCATCCAGAGGCAGCAGCGAGGGTGGAAGGCGATTATCGAGCCTATCGCGACGTCAAGTTCCATGGCGATGAAGTGGTGCTTACGTGCATCGGAGAAGGGTCGACTTCGCAAGGCGAGTTCTGGGAGGCTTTGAACACGGCTTCGAATCGGAAGCTGCCGGTCATCTTCATGGTGGAGGACAATGGCTACGCGATCAGCGTTCCGGTCGAGGTGAATACGCCAGGTGGCAACATTTCGCGGCTGGTGGCCAACTTCCCGCATTTCCATTTCGAAGAGGTCGACGGGACGGATCCTGTTGAGAGCCTTCGGGCATTTCAGCGGGCCGCGGATCATTGCCGGGCGGGGCTTGGTCCGGCGTTTGTGCATGGGCATTGCATTCGGATTTACTCACACTCGCTCTCCGATGATGACAAGCTGTATCGCTCCAATGCGGAGCGCGAAGCGGATGCGATGCGGGATCCAATTGCGAAGATGCAGATGCGTCTGCTGCGCGAGAACATCCTCACCACCGAGCAGATTAATGCGCTCGAGAAAGAATTGGAGCGCGAAGCTGCGGAGGCCGCCGATCGGGCGCTTGGGGCACCGTTGCCTGAGCTGTCGAGCATTCCAAAGCATGTGTACTCGGAGGACCTCGATCCCACGCGCGCTGTTTTCACCACTGAGCAGGCGCAGACGCCGGGATCGACCAATGGAAAGTCGGCGAGTGCGAAGGGTGCAGCGCCGCGCACCATGGCTGATCTGATTAATGCCTGCCTGCATGATGAGATGCGACGCGATCCGCGGATTGTGGTGTATGGCGAAGATGTTGCGGATGCCAGCCGCGAGGAAGCACTGTCGGAAGTGAAGGGGAAGGGTGGCGTTTTCAAGCTGACTTCCGGATTGCAGACAGAGTTCGGCTCCGAGCGCGTTTATAACTCTCCTCTGGCAGAGGCGAACATTGTGGGTCGGGCAGTCGGTCTGGCCGTTCGCGGGATGAAGCCGGTTGTAGAGATCCAGTTCTTTGACTACATCTGGCCGGCAGTTCACCAGATTCACAACGAACTTTCCCTTATGCGGTGGCGCTCCAATGGAACGTGGGCTGCGCCCGCTGTTATCCGTGTGCCAATCGGTGGTTACCTGACAGGCGGTGCCATTTACCACTCGCAGTCTGGCGAGAGCATCTTCACGCATATTCCGGGGTTGCGTGTGGCATTCCCGTCGAATGCGCTGGATGCAAATGGGCTTCTGCGCACGGCTATCCGCTGCGATGACCCGGTGCTCTTCCTGGAGCACAAGCGGTTGTATCGCGAGTCGTACGGGCGCGCGCCTTATCCGGGGCCTGACTTCGCAATTCCGTTTGGAAAGGCAAAGGTCGTGCGTCCTGGCATGCACATGACCCTCGTGACCTACGGCGCTCTGGTGCCTCGGGCACTGCAGGCGGCGCAAACGGCGAGTCGTGAAAAGGGAATTGAGGTAGAGGTCGTCGACTTGCGTACTCTCAGTCCATACGACTGGGAAACAATCGCGACGTCCGTACGGAAGACCAGCAGGGTCATTGTTGCCCACGAGGACATGTTGAGCTGGGGTTACGGCGCGGAGATTGCGGCGCGCATTGCAGACGAACTCTTCGATGAACTCGACGCGCCGGTGAAGCGGATCGGTGCAATGGACACGTTTGTGGCTTACCAGCCGGTCCTTGAGGATGCGATTTTGCCGCAGCCCGATACGGTGTTGAAGGCGATCAGCGAGCTACACGCTTACTGAGCTTTGACCATTGCGGCACCACTCGGCTCGCCTCCTGCCCCAGATACAATGTTGGGATGGGCACCCATCTTGCACAGAGCCAGCGGGCGGTGCGAACCGCATGAGGAGTTTTCTCCGTCTCGCTCGCTATGGTGTACCCTACACATTCCAATGGGTAACAGGCGTTGTCCTGCTTGCAGCGGTTGGTGCGCTTGATACGTTTCGCGTCCTTCTGCTGCAGCCGGTTTTCGACCAGGTGCTTCGGCCTGAGGCTGCTGAGGGTCCTGTCACTCTCGGCCTGCCCAACAGTAAGTGGCATTTCGACCTGAGAGCGTTTATTCCGCATTTCTTCCACATGCATAACGATTATGTGGTTGTCGCTACGGCCATCGTTGTGACCACCATCGGCAAGGGGTTGTGCGATTATCTGGGGACGTATCTTGTGAACTATGCCGGATTCGGCATGATCACGGACCTGCGAAACCACCTTTATGAAGCGACCCTGCGTCGATCTGCGAGCTTCTTTCACAAGCACGCTACCGGAACAATTCTCTCTACCCTGATTAACGATGTCGATCGCGTTCAACTGGCGCTGAGCTCGGTGATCGGTGAGTTTCTGCAGCAGTTCTTTACGTTTGTTGTGGGACTTGTCTTTGTGATCCGGTTGGGAGGACACCTGAGCTGGGCGCTTGTCTTGTTCGTTCCGGTAGTGGTCACCTCGGCGCGAAAGATTGGCGGCGAAGTCCGAAGCCGCACCCGCACCGGGCAGGACAAGTTGGCAGAGATCCAGAACATCCTGCACGAGACTGTTACGGGCAATCGGATTGTGAAGGCTTTCAATAACGAGATATGGGAGGTTCTTCGGTTCCGACGTGCCGCCAAGAGACTCTTCCGGGCCAATTTGCGGAATGTAAGAATTCAGTCGATCAGTTCGCCGTTGATGGACGCTATCGGTGCAATCGCCATCGCAGTTTTCCTGTTTATCGGGCGGAATGAAATTCAACATGGCCGGATGACCATGGGCCTTTTCGGAGCGTTCATCTTTTTGTTGTTCAAGCTCTACGATCCGGTCCGAAAATTCGCGTATTTTTACAACAGCTTCCAGCAGGCCATGGGCGCATCGCTTTCGATCTTCGATTTCTTCGACACGAAAGATGATGTGAAGGAGCGGCCGCACGCCGTTGCGATGCCGCAATTCACGACCTCAGTCCGCTTTGACAACGTCGGCTTTGCCTACTCGAGCGAGAAAGGAGAAAGCCAGATTCTGCACAACGTGGATCTGGAAGTTCACGCTGGTGAATTGCTCGCCCTGGTAGGGCCAAGCGGTGCGGGCAAATCGACGCTGGTGAACCTGATCCCGCGGTTTTTCGATGTAACCTCCGGCCGTATTCTCATTGACGGTCGCGACATCCGTGAGATGACTCTGAGCTCGCTTCGGCGGCAGGTTGCGCAGGTCTCGCAGGAGACAATCCTATTCAACGACACGGTGCGCAACAATATCGCTTACGGTCAGCCCGATGCGAAGAACGAGTTGGTAGAGCAGGCTGCTCGGAATGCACTCGCGCATGATTTCATCATGAAAATGCCTCAGGGCTATGCCACTGTTATCGGCGAGAAGGGATTCCGCCTCTCCGGTGGCGAGCGCCAGCGGCTTGCGATCGCACGCGCCATCCTGAAAGACTCGCCAATTCTGATTCTGGACGAAGCGACATCTGCTCTGGATGCTGAGAGCGAATCTCTGGTGCAGGCGGCGCTTTCAAACTTGATGCAGGGCCGCACAACGTTAGTGATTGCGCATAGACTGGGTACGATTCGCCGGGCCAATCGAATCGCTGTGCTAGAAGGCGGGCGCATTACGGCGGTCGGATCGCATGAAGAACTGCTGACAGCGTCTCCGACGTATCAGCGCCTATATCAGCTTCAATTCATGGATGTGCCGGAGCAGGAAGACTCCCTTGAGAACGAACAACGCGCACTCGACAGACTGTTGCAGCCTACACTCTGGGCCGAGGCAGAGGGACAATAAGATGCCTATCTATTCGATGACCGGGTTTGCACGCACGCAGGTGCGTGTGCACGATCAGCTCGCTTACACACTCAGCGTGAAAAGCGTGAACCATCGTTTTCTCGATATCCAGCTGCGCTTACCGGCGGGTCTTGACGCGCTAGAGATGGAATTGCGCAGGGTGCTTAAAGAGAACCTTGTTCGGGGGCACGTCGAGCTCACGCTTTCAATCGATCGCTCAGTGCAGCAGAAGGCAGGTTACAACCGCGAGATGGTGGCTGGTTACATCGAGGCATTCCGGCAGGCGCGTTCCTCATTCCGGCTCAAGGGCGATCCCGATCTGAATGTGGTGCTACGCATGCCGGGCGCGCTGCAGATGGAGAGTCGCGGCAATAGCGAGGAAGATGCGACGGCACTCACGGGGAGCGCTGTGAGTAGCATCGGTCCGCTGCTCGAGGAATTGAAGGTCATGCGGGCGCGGGAGGGAGAAGCCCTCGAGAACATTCTGCGCGCGTGCCTGGACCGGCTGGCTGACACCGTCGAAGGAGTTGCGGCGCTGCGGCCCGAGGTTGAGCAGCGATACCAGGAGCGGCTCACACAGCGGCTGACTGCAGCCACCGGGAATGAGTTCAATCGGCAGCGCCTGCTCGAAGAGGTTGCGGTTCTGGTAGATCACAGCGATATTTCAGAAGAGATCGAGCGGATGCACACGCATATCGGGCACTTCCGGGAATTGCTTACGAATGGAGGAGAGGTCGGCAAAAAACTCGACTTTCTGCTGCAGGAGATGAATCGCGAAGCCAACACGCTGCTTTCGAAAACAGGTGGAGTCGGTGGCAAAGGGACACGCATTACGGAGCTTGGTCTTGCCATGAAGGCGGAAATTGAGAAGGCGCGCGAGCAAGTACAAAACGCGGAGTAAGAAAGGGACCATCGCACGTGGCAGGAATTCTGTTCATCATTTCGGCTCCATCGGGCTCAGGCAAGAGCACGCTCGTAAGCGAGTTGCGCAAACAGGTGAAGGACGTTGATTTCTCGATATCGTGGACAACGCGTCCGCCGCGCGGCTCCGAGGAGAACGGACGCGAGTATTGCTTCACGAGCCGCGAAGAGTTCGAGAGAATGGTAAGGGATGGAAAGTTCCTCGAGCATGCTCAAGTCTTCGGGAACCACTACTACGGCACGGCTCGCCAATCGCTCGAAGATGCACGCCGTCAGGGGCACGATCTCCTGCTCGACATCGATGTTCAGGGGGCCGCTCAGGTGCGTAGCGCAACACCCGAAGCGGTAAGCATTTTTGTACTGCCCCCAAATCCCAAGGTTCTCCGTACGCGTCTTCGCAATCGGAGCCGGGCGGAAGGTGTAGTGAATGAGGAAGAGGTATTCCGCCGTCTTGAAGAAGCCAGGAAGGAAATTGAGAATTATCGCGATTACAGCTATATTCTCATCAACGACATTCTTGACCGGGCAGTAGCGCAACTTGAAGCAATTGTGCTGGCTGAGCGATACTATCGCAACGCCGAGCCGATTGCTTATCGGTCAAGCAGGGTGTTGGAGGTCGCAGCGGGCTGCAGGCTCTCGAACTCGCGGGAGCGGCTTAAACCTGTGCTGGAGGCTTTCGGGATCGAAGGCGGCTCCGGACAACAACAACTTCCCTTTGGAGAAGATCCCGATGACGATTGAGACTCGTTTCGATTCCAATTATCGCAAGGTGCTCGTGGCAGCACGCCGCGCTCGCCAGATCCAGAGCGGTGCAGCGGCGCTCGTGCCCAGCCGCTCAACCAAAGCTTGTCGCATCGCACAGGAAGAGGTCGACGCGGGCAAGATCGCGTATGTGAAGAAGGATCAGCCTATCGTGAAGCCGCTCGTCTCAGAGACCGGGATTCCGATTCTGTAGAGAAGGGCCACTCCGCACGATCCTGCGAAACCCTATTCTTTGTGTCCCTTACCGCTCAGTTTGAGAGTTGCTGCAGCGGCACCGACAGTTACGGTTCTTACGTGTGATTCACTCTCCCTGTCATACAATCGAAACATGCGAGTCACGGTCGGTGTCTCCGGCGGTATTGCGGCATACAAAGCGGCTGAACTTGTCAGGGCGCTGCAGCGGCGCGGTGTTGAAGTGCACGTGGTGATGACCGAGGCAGCAACGCGGTTTGTGCAACCACTTACCTTCGGCGCGCTTACCGGGCACAAAGTCATCAGCAGCTTGTGGGATGATGCCGCGGGCAACGAAGCTACGTATGAGTCCACGATTGAACACATCGGCGAGGCGCAATGGACCGAAGCGCTCGTCGTTGCTCCCGCCACCGCCAATATTGTTGCTAAATTCGCCAACGGCATCGCAGACGATTTTCTGACGACGATGTACCTGGCTATTCCTGCACCGGTCCTTGTTGCGCCCGCGATGAATGTGAACATGTGGCAGCATCCTGCGGTGCAGGCCAATTTGGAGACGCTTCGCCAGCGGGGCGTGCGGGTAGTCGAGCCGGGGACGGGCGATCTAGCGTGTGGAATGGTCGGAGAGGGCCGCATGGCGGAGCCAGATGCCATTGCCGACGTGGTGTTCAACTCTCTGGGAAGGCGCAAGGATCTAGCGGGCGAAGTTGTTCTCGTCACGGCAGGCGGCACGCGCGAGGCGCTTGATCCTGTTCGCTACATCGGCAACCGCTCCAGCGGCAAGATGGGCTATGCGCTGGCCGATGCGGCACAGAGCCGGGGCGCCAAGGTACTTCTCATTAGCGGGCCGACGGCAATTCATCCGCCATCCCGTTGCGAAATTGTGCGGGTAACCACAGCCGAGGAAATGCGCACGGTTGTTCTGGGACGCATGGCAGAGGCCACAATGGTGATCAAGGCTGCGGCGGTTGCGGATTACCGTCCCTTGAATGTCTCAGAGCAGAAGCTGAAGCGCACCGGGCCGATGACAATTGAGCTTGCACCTACCGAAGACATCCTCGCAGAAGTGACAAAACAGCGCCGGCCAGGCCAACTTATCGTGGGGTTTGCCGCCGAGACCGAGAACATGACCGAAAACGGGCGCGCCAAGATGCTTCGCAAGGGCGCGGATGCCATCGTTGTGAACGATGTATCGGTGGAGGGCGTAGGCATCGACGCGGACCGTAATGCGGCCACATTTCTCACCCCCTCAACTTCGATCGAAATGCCTGAGATGTCCAAACGCAAATTGGCCGATCGTATTCTTGATGAGATCCTAGCTCTGCGCCGTCCTCGGCCACTGGTCTTCGAAGTGGACGAAGGCAGTCCGCAGGATAAGGTCTTGAGCGAGTCAGTAGTCGCGGCCAGTGCGCGCCGTCGGATCATCGTGGAGTAGCGCGTCGTGTCCAGGCTTGATGCAGGAACGAGAGAGGCACTTGAAGCGCGTCTGCGTTTCTATCGCGAACTGGGCCTGACCGATCTTTATCGGCGCCCAGTTGGCGCCGGCCCTGGACCTGCGTTCGGCGAGAATACCGGGCAAAACGAAAAGCAGCAGGTCGAATCCAATTCCGAGGAGAACACTTCCATTCCGCCTCGCAAGCCAATTTCTACACCTCCGCCCGTCTCCGCGGCTATCGAGCGGGATCGCGCGTCGGCTCTTCGCCTTATCCAGGAAGAGATCGGCGATTGCACTCGATGTGCGCTGCATAAAGGCCGCAACAAGCTTGTGTTTGGCGATGGGGATGCGAATGCTCGGCTCATGTTCGTCGGCGAGGGGCCAGGCGCAGACGAAGACGCGCAAGGTTTGCCATTCGTAGGTCGCGCAGGGCAGTTGCTCAACAACATGATAGGAGCGATCGGATTGACGCGGCAGAAGGTCTATATCGCGAATGTGGTAAAGTGCCGGCCTCCGCAGAATCGCACTCCCGAGCCAGATGAAGCGAATACTTGCTCGCCTTTCCTGTTCCGTCAGATTGATGTGGTCGGGCCAGAGGTGATTGTTGCGCTTGGGGCGACTGCTGCGACATATCTCCTAGGGCAGCGGCAGCCGCTTGCCGGATTGCGTGGCCGCGTACATTCATTCCGCGGAACCAAGCTCATCGTGACCTATCATCCAGCCTTTTTGCTACGCGATCCGCGTCAAAAGAAGGAAGCCTGGGCCGATCTCCAGATCGCCATGCGCGAGCTTGGCCTGGAGGTGCCGAGCAAATCAGTTACGTAAGTCAATCAGCCCCCCGGCTTGTTCTTTGGATCACGTAATCGATCTGGAATTTTGCTCGTGTGCAAGGGTTTATACTTCGCTCGCGATGACAAGTAAATTTCCGCGCGTCTTCTCTTTGCTGCCGTTCCTCGCTTTTCTGATTCCTGCCGTTTGGGCGCAGTCCGGATTTGTTCACACTTCCGGCACGGAACTGGTTGACGGCCAGGGCAAGCCGCTGATCTTACGCGGGACGAACCTCGGAAACTGGTTCGAGGTTGAAGGCTACATGTTCCACCTCGGAGATACAGCCCAGTCGCCACGTGAAATCGAACAGCTCAGCTACGAACTCATCGGTCCTGAAAGGGCCGATGCCTTCTGGAAGCAGTGGCGCGAGACTTACATCACCGAGGCTGACATCCATCGGATCAAGGCAATGGGCTTTAACTCCGTGCGCGTCCCGATTCACTGGAAATTCTTCGACAGCGAGAATGCTGAGGGCTTCACGCTGCTCGACCAACTCGTGCAGTGGGCGCGCAAGGACCACATCTACGTCATCATCGATCTGCACTGCGCGCCGGGTGGCCAGACCGGCACGAACATCGACGACAGCTACGGATATCCGTGGCTGTATTTGAGTCCGGAAGCCCAGCAGCACACCATCGCTATCTGGCGCCGCATCGCTGCACATTACAGCAGGGAGCCGATTGTGCTCGGCTACGATCTGCTCAACGAGCCGATCCCGCACTTTCCGCAGTTGCAGCGGTTCAATGCGGATCTTGAGCCTATATATCGGCGGCTAGTTTCGGCCGTGCGGGAAGTTGACCACAACCATATCGTGGTTCTAGGCGGTGCGCAGTGGGACAGCAACTTCAAAGTGTTTGGGAAGCCTTTCGATTCGAACGTGATGTACACCTTTCACAAGTACTGGACTGCTACCGACTCCACTGTGATCCAGGAGTATTTAGATTTCCGAGATAAGTACAAGGTGCCGATCTGGCTGGGTGAATCCGGCGAGAATACGGACGAATGGGTCGCTGCGTTTGCGAGGACGCTCGAGAATAACCACGTGGGATGGTGCTTCTGGCCTTACAAGAAGATGGACGCCACCTCGAGTGAGGTCACGTTCGATCGACCGGTTCACTGGGATGCAATTATCGCGTTGAGCAAGATGCAGGGTGGAACGGGAGCCGCCGAAAAGCATATCGCCGCCCGGCCATCACCTGAAGACGCGCAAGCTGCATTTGATGACTTGCTGGACAAGATTCGTTTTCCCAATGAGAAGATAAATCCGGGCTACGTGCGGGCGTTGGGACTCACGACACCGGCACAATGAGGAACTGGCTTCGGCGATGGCTGGTAGTGCAAAACGCGATCAGAACGCGTAGATAGCGTTGTAGAGGACCAGAACCAACCCGGCGACAATCGACCCAGGGATGACAAGCCACCACCGTTTTCCGCTCGCAGCGGCTAAGGCGCCTAGCACGCACGCGGCAACGACACACGCCAAATTGACGGGTGCTCTCCACTCCGCATAGGGCGGGAGAAAGATGCTCACGAGGAGAGCGGCGGAGGTAATTCCTGCTTTCGTGGATCTCTTCACGCGATGACCTCCGCGATCATTCCACCTGTCTGTCCGGCCCCTTTGATCTTACGCCCGGCAGCTTCCCTTGAAACCGCCTCGCGATGCTGGTCACTTTCGGCGCGGTTTCGACCTGAGCGGCGCCAACATTATTAACGGCGGCCCGACGGTCAGAAGAAGAAATATCAGAACCATTAGGAAGGCGCCCATGATCTTGCTCGCTTTCTTGCGGAATCAGCGTGGGAACACAAGAAGGATCAATCCAGCAGTCCTTTCTGGCTATCACCCGTTGGGCAAGGGGCGATACCGCCAAGGTTGCAGTAGTCTTGAGATTCAGCAAGTTACAAGAGACTTGCTCATCCAAAAGTACCTCACAATATTTCAGGGCCTCGTTCGTCTGGGTGAGTAGATGATGGGGCATCGAGCATGATCGCGATGATGGAGCAAGACAGGCAAATCGCGGATGTCATCGCCAACGAGCAGCAGCGGCTGCGGAGCTTCATTCGGCGCCGTGTCGCGAATGAAGCGGACGTTGACGACCTGCTGCAGGAGGTCTTCTTCGAACTGGTTCGCGCGCATCGGCTCTTGCTGCCCATCGATTTTGTTACCGGCTGGCTTTATCGAGTTGCACGCAACAGGATTACGGATCTCTTCCGAAAAAAGCGACCGGAATCTTTTGGCAACGCAACTCAGGAGACTGACGAAGGCGAGTTGCTTGGTTTGGAAGACCTGCTACCATCGCAGGACGCCGGGCCCGAAGCACAGTATTTGCGCAACCTGCTGCTCGACGAGATGAGACGAGCGATTGCAGAACTGCCGCCGGAGCAGCGCGAAGTCTTCGTTGCTCATGAGCTTGAGGGCCGCAGCTTCAAGGAGCTTGCAGGTGAAACTGGCGCGAACATAAACACGCTGCTTTCGCGCAAGCGGTATGCGGTTCTGCACCTTCGCGAGAGACTACAAAATATTCACGACGAGTTTTCGGAGAAATGAGGATCGCTATGAAGAAGATTTGGATTGCTGTGATCGCTCCACCGGCCGTTGTCCTGTTCGTCTGGCTGTTTGGCGAAATGGTGATGCACTTGTGGAACTGGCTGCTGCCGCCGCTGTTCGGTTTCCACATGATCACGTTCTGGCAGACGCTGGGGATTCTGCTTCTCAGCCGCATCCTCTTCGGGAGTTGGGCCGGAGGCGGAGGTGGAAGTCGGCGTTCGCGGCGCAAGGAAAAGTGGGAGAAGATGTCTCCGGAAGAGCGGGAGCGTTTGCGCCAAAACTGGGGCGCTCGCTGTGGGGGCATGGCCGGAGCAACCGAAGAGAGCAAAAATCCGGCCTGATTACAGGTGCGGCCGCTGAGGGACTGCGGAATGCACACGTTAAACTGGACACTCCGCGTGCGTTCGGAGATCTCAAATATTGATTCGTTCAAGACGAATCATTGCAGGTGAGGCATTTGACAAAAGTCCGGGTTAGCTGTTTTGGAGTTTCGCTGGATGGATTTTCAGCAGGCGTCGATCAAAGGCTCGATCAGCCGCTTGGAAAAGGCGGTCCCATATTGTTCGAGTGGTTCTTTGCGACTCGGACGTGGCATGAGATGCACGGCATGGAGGGAGGCAATCGCGGACTTGATGACGAGTTAGCTGCGAAGGGGCTTGCGAATGTCGGTGCGTGGATAATGGGCAGAAACATGTTCGGGCCGGTCAGGGGCCCATGGCCGGACGACTCATGGAGAGGGTGGTGGGGCGAAGAGCCGCCGTACCACGTTCCGGTTTTTGTGCTGACCCATCATGCTCGCGATCCGGTTGAGATGAACGGTGGCACGACTTTTCACTTCGTGACGAGCGGCATCCATGACGCGCTTGAGCGTGCGCGAAGAGCAGCCGGTGAAAAAGATGTCAGGATTGGAGGCGGAGTGGCGGCGATCCGGCAATATATGACAGCGGGTCTCATTGATGAACTGCAGCTTGTTTATGCGCCAGTGCTGCTGGGCGCAGGCGAAAGCCTTTTGAATGGCATCGATCTGACTGCGCTAGGATACCGCGTGCGCCGTCACCTACATAGCGAGCACTGCATGCACGCGGAGATTGCAAGAACGTAATCTAATCCTCTACTCGCCAAATAATGGCAAGAACAGAAGACCCACGATCTGAATCGTGGGTCTTCTGTTGCCTCCGCTGATTGCTTATCTTCCGCCTGGTGGTGGATTACTTCCAATCACGCCACAGAGCTACCCCTCCGAGCAGGCCTGCTTCGTTGGAAACAATCTCTACGTTCTTGCCTGGCTTAAAGGTGATTTTTTTTGTGTTGCCGCCGCCGAGATAGAGATGATCCCAGTTAAACAGCTTGAAGGTCTGATCGATCGCCTCCTGCAGCAGCTTGTTCCAGCGCTTCTTCCCGTATTTGTCGAGGCCGCGGCGTCCGAGATAGTCCTCGTATTCGCGATCCCTCTTCCACGGATGATGTCCCAACTCGAGGCCCGGACAGAGCCGGCCATTGGTGAATAGAGAAGAGCCCAGGCCTGTACCCAGCGTAATCGCCAGTTCCACGCCGTCGCCCTTGATGGCGCCGTAGCCCTGTACCGCCGCGTCATTGGCTATCCGCACTGGTTTCTTCCAACGCTTTTGCAACTCCTCTTCGAAGTGGAAACCGCTCCACGCCGGATGAAGATTAGCGGCTGTATAGGTAATTCCTTTCTTGATTACGCCCGGGAAACCGACCGAAACACGATCGAAATTCGGGAGCGCTTTACGTAGCTCATCAAGACCCATCAATACTGCTTTGGGGGTTGGGATTGCAGGAGTGAGCACGCGTACTCGCTCGCTGACGGGTTTGCCTGCCTGGTCGAGCAGCATGGCTTTAAGGCCAGAGCCCCCGATATCGATCGACATGGTGATCGCACTGGCTGATTTCGACGTACTGCTGCGCGGAGTTGAGGGTGCCCGGGAGGTCTTTGTGGTCATCAGCAGGAATTGTACTCAAAGACAGCGAGTAGCGAATAGGGAGCAGGAGTAAAAAGCAGGCAGGTGCATTGATGCTGCCCAGGATTGCCGCCGATTTCACCGGACAGGTTACGCACAGCCGGAGCGAGGCGCGCCCGCTAAACTTGAGGTTGCTCCCGATGCCTTCTTTCTGTGAAGTCGCGCTGCCCGTGCCGCTGGACCGGACCTTCACCTACGCTATTCCTGATTTCGAGTCGCCATCGCGCGGGGCCCGCGTGATTGTGCCGTTTCGCAATGAAAAGTTGATCGGCGTGGTGATGGCGAGCGGGGTGGCTGCGCCGACTGGGTTTGAAGCCAAGTGGATCGAGACCGTACTCGATGATGAGCCGCTGCTCGGAGACCATCTGCTGGATTTGGCGGAGTGGATCGCCGGATACTATCTCGCTCCGCTTGGTGAGGTTCTTCGCACCATGCTGCCGCTTATGGCCGAAGTGCGGCGGACCGTTTACTACCGGATTACGGATCTCGGGCGGGACGTGCTGGCTTCCAGCGTGGATGGAGATGGGGCGCCTGTGAAATCGGTATCCTCTCGCAGACCGCGCGAGCCCAGAGCCAGGCGCGACAAGCTGTCTGTGGAAGAGCAAAGCGTGCTGCAGCGCCTCTCTAAAGGTGAACAGGTGAAGGTGTTGACCCTTCGCACGGCAACGTCGGCGGGGTTAGCTGTGCTTGCCGCCATGCTGCGCAAGAGATGGATTGCGCGGGAGACATCGGCCGTGGAGCGTGATGCGCGCCGGACCGAGCGGTTTGCAGTGCTGGTGCCGGATGCGCGGCTGCCTGCGCTCACCAGATTGCAACAGGCCATTCTTGCGGAACTCGCTGCGAACGGCGGGGAGGTTCCACTCTCCGAACTTCGCCGCCGCGACCTGCCGTCTTCCACTCTGCAGACTCTTGTCCGCAGAGAACTGGTTCGCATTGAGGAGCGCGCCGCAGCATTCCGTCTGGGCAGCATCGAAGCGCCATCCCAGCCGCTCACGCTGAACGAGTGGCAACTGGACGCGCTCGCCGCGATTGTGTCGAGGCTTGGAGAATTTCATCCCTTTCTGCTTCACGGAGTCACTGGTTCAGGAAAAACGGCTGTTTATCTTCACGCCATGCAGCGTGCTCTGGACCGGGGCCAGTCGGCAATTCTCCTCGTTCCAGAGATCGGGTTGACGCCGCAGATGGCCGGTCTTCTGGATGCGGCGTTCGGAGAGCGGGTCGCGCTGCTCCATTCCGCGCTCACTCCGGAAGAGCGCACCGAGCAGTGGCGGCGGATCCATCGTGGAGAAGCGCCGGTGATCGTTGGGACGCGTTCAGCTATCTTCGCTCCTGCACCGAATTTGGGGCTGATCCTGGTGGATGAAGAACACGACCAGAGCTACAAGCAGGAAGAGACGCCGCGCTACAACGCGCGGGATGTTGCCGTAATGCGCGGCAAGCTGGCCCGCGCGGTCGTCGTGCTTGGCTCGGCTACGCCCTCGCTTGAGAGCTGGCAAAACTCAGTGCAAGGCAAGTACACGCGAATTGAAATGAAGGATCGCGTAAAGGATCGCCCACTGCCGGAAGTTGAACTGATTGACATGCGACGCGAATTCCAGGAGACGGGCAAGGAGCAGCTTTTCTCGCGCTCGCTTGTCGAACAGACGCGCCAGTCTCTTGACCGCGGCGAGCAGGCCATCATCCTGCTGAACCGGCGAGGCTATTCGTTCGCTGTCATCTGTCGCGCATGCGGGAAGAAGCTGGAATGCCAGAACTGCGCGATCGCGCTGACGCATCACAAGCCATCCGACGACGACCAGATCGCCCGGGCAGGGCAGCGGCTCGAATGTCACTACTGCGGGTTCAAACGAATTGTTCCTTCGAAGTGTCCGGAATGCGAGAGCGAACATCTCTACTATCTAGGCGCTGGCTCGCAACAGGGTGAAGAGCGGCTTGCGGAGATTTTTCCGGGGGCGCGGATCGGCCGCATGGATCGTGACACAGTTCGTGGGCGGCACGATCTGGAGCACCTGCTGGCACGCCTGCACTCGGGTGAAATCAATCTGCTGGTCGGCACGCAGATGATCGCCAAAGGACACGACATTCACGGAGTCACGCTGGTGGGAGTGGTGGGGTGCGATCACTCGCTTTCGATGCCGGATTTCCGTGCGGCTGAGCGCGTTTTTCAGCTTATGACACAAGTGTCCGGCCGGGCGGGGCGGGGCGAACTGCCGGGACGCGTGGTGGTTCAGACGTACTACCCGGACCACTACGCGATTGTTGCCGCAAGCACACACGACTACGCCAGCTTTGCCGAACGCGAACTGAAATATCGCCGCTGGTTGCACTATCCGCCTTTTGGTGTGCTGGCGAATGTGCTGATTCAATCGGAAAAACTGGCAGAAGCTGCAGGATGGTCGGCCGAGATCGGAAAATGGTTCCAGAAGGCAGCGCCCGAGGGAGTACGGGTTCTTGGGCCCTGCACGGCACCAATCGCGCGGATCAAAAACGTTTACCGGTTTCACCTGATCCTGAAAGGGAGTTCCCGCAAGGCGTTAAATGCGGCGCTTAGGGGCGCTCTCGCGCACGCGGAGGAAGCAGAGATTCCGCGCAGGAACATTGTTGTGGATATAGATGCGCAACGGCTGATGTGATTGGCTGTGTCAGTAGTCTTCAATTGTTCGTCGCACTTGATCGTCCCGGATCCTTCAACACTCCACGCGCTTTGCCATCTGTTCAATTCATGGCCAAGCCCTCATTCTCTCGCGCGTCCAGCAAGGGTGGTGCGAGGAATGAGAGCAAGGAACAAGTACTTCCAGGTTGGCTCGGCTCCCGCGCCTGCTTCCATTTGTTTACGCCGGCAACGGTTCGGGAAGAATCACCAAAAATATAACTCCACTCTGTATCAACGGCTTGTCACATTCAATCCCCGGGACAGAGAGATAAAATTCCGGCGCGTGAGGTGGCAAATGGGATACCACAATGCATTCATAGGAAAGGCGGACAGGCCAACGGATGCTGAATTGAACAGCGTTCTTGGGCCGAAAGCGAAACTCTGGAATCAGTTCGTGACGTGGATGAGCGAGAAGGAAGGCGTCTCGGATAAGGAATGGAAGGGTGTGGTCGTCAGGAAATATGGATGGAGTCTCCGGCTTAAGAAGAAGGGCCGCAACATCGTTTATCTCAGTCCCGGCAAAGGCTGCTTCATGACGGCTTTCGTCTTGAGCGATAAGGCGCTGGACGAAGCGAAGCGGGCGCGTCTGCCCAAGGCTGTGCAGGATGCGCTTGCAGCGGCGCCACGCTATCCGGAGGGGAACGGGCTGAGGTTGTTGGTGCAGTGCGCCGGAGATCTCGCGGCGATTCGAAAGATTGCAGTCATCAAGCTGGCGAATTGAGTCTGGTGGTCAGAAACTAAGAACGGCCGCTTCCATTCGAGAAGCGACCGTCTCAGTTCGGATGTTAGACGTGCCCTGTCGTCGCGTGCAGACGGCAGAGGAGCTTACTGCTCGGTGTTCTGGGGCGAAGACGGAGCGCCTTCGGTTAATGTATGCAGCTCTTTTCCTGGCTTAAAACGAACGGCCTTGCCCGGAGTGATGCTGACTTCGGTGCCCGTTCGCGGATTGCGCCCGATGCCGGTTTTGCGCGCGCGCACGCTGAAGACTCCGAACCCGCGCAGCTCAATGCGCTCACCAGCTGCCAGGGCTTCCTTTAGCCCCTCAAACACAGTGTCGACTGCCGCTTCGGCCTTGGTACGGGGCAGGCCTGTACGCTCGATCACATGGTGGACGATGTCTTGTTTTATCAAAGCGGTCACCTCTTTAGCGCGACTGTTCTCGACTGTACCACGCCCTACCGGACTGATGGTACAGCCTTTGGCTCATTTGTGAAACACCATGACGAGGATTTTCGCACATTGTGACAGGCAGCGGGATAAGCGGCGGTCTGGAGTTCCTGTGATTCAAATCACGTCACTGGGCGAAACTTGACGCCCGGAATCATGGATTCGCCGCCTTTGTGACTTTGGAGATAGGCAAACCCCCGCGATTCGTATGTAAAGCCTATGCGAAAGAGTGACTTTGCCGGATACTGTTCTTTCAGGTACTCACATCTGAGGTGTCCACAGTAACCACCCCAAGTGTGAAGCTGAAGAAGATACAGGGGATGTGGCGTCCTGGACGGAGTAGATTGCAGGCTCCCAAGGGCAGCTGAAAGGTCCCATCGCTCATTGGGGCAATGCAAGGAGAGAGGCTCGATGTCCGCGATGTACAGTACAGAACCAATCCGAATCGGTGTAGTTGCTAACGAACCGATGCGGCTCGAAGGCCTCACTAGCATATTTGAAAATCACGCCAAACCCGGCGAGGCACCGCTACTTCCAATCGTCGGCACCCTCGAGGAGCACCTGGACAACGATGCAATAGAGTATGTGCTGATCGACTGGAGCAGTTCGACAAAAAAGCTGGGGGTGCTTGAGGGTATTCGCCGCAAGCGCCCGAATCTGCGCATGGTTGTGATCGGGCCCGACAGCAACGAACAGGTCATGATGGACACCATCATCGCAGGCGCCAGAGCTTATCTGGACATGGGCGCAGGACCGCGCCTGGTTCGCGAGGCCCTCGATGTTGTCATTTCCGGCTCAATCTGGGCACCGCGCAAGCTACTCTCGAAGCTTATCGACCGGCTGCTCTCTGGAGAAGACGCGAGTGTGACCAGCCCGCGCCCGCACCTGACGGCTCGAGAGGAGCAGGTCCTTCAGCTGTTGTTGCTGGCTCGCTCGAATCGCGAGATTGCCGGGGAACTTGGAATCGAGGAGCGTACCGTCAAAGCGCACGTAGGCAAGCTGATGCGCAAGGTGGGGGCAGAGAACCGCATCGAACTCTCGATGCGCGCTCTGCACGGTTCCTACAAGCAATCGTCCTCTTCCCCTCAATACCAGCTTGCGGAACCTGTGACGGCCTAGGTTCGCCTGATTCCAATACTGAACGGAATTGCTGGGGGGAGTAACCGGAGAATTACTCAAAATTAGGTTACTAATATTCTAAAACCTAAGTACTCTTGTATCCTTTCGAGACGTTACTCATAATGACCTTAGAAACAACGCAGATCTGGGGAAAGGAGTTCCTAGGCACCATTCATTGAGGCCTGCGAACTCCTCTTTTTTTTGCATTGAAGCCTCTGTCCAGATCGTGAATCCAAATCCTGCTTCCCTCCCACCGAAAATCGACGTTACCCCGTAATTTCGCTGATCCCGCGTGATTTCTGCGGGCGCATCTGTGCATGCTCTACGCGCATGCGTGCTGTAGCCTAAGCGGGACGCTGTTATTGCACATTGTTCTTTAATCGAATCTTCTGGCGTCTCGCACGCGACTTTGTGGCCTCGATGCTGTCCTATTACGCAAGAGGCCGTGAACCGCGTTCCTGGTGTGCGGAAACCCGAAAGGAAATCCCCAAAATGAAAAAAATCATTGCTTCCCTTTGTCTTTGTGTATTGAGTTCGTTGTACGCGAACGCCGCTTCATCGAAGCAGGATCTGCAGGACCGGATCGATGCCGCAAAGGCGGTGCTCGACCAGATCATGGAGGCGCAGGACAACACTATCCCACTGAATATTCTCCAACAAGCCACATGCGTGGGAGTTGTTCCGGGAATGATCAAGGGCGCTTTCGTTTTCGGCGCGCAATACGGGCAGGGTGTCGTCACGTGCCGCACCGGCCACGGCTGGAGCGCGCCAGTGTTCATCCGCATGGCGGGTGGTTCTTGGGGGCTGCAGATTGGCGGACAGTCCACTGACCTGCTCCTGGTTGCGGTGAACAACCGCGGGTTCCAGGATCTGCTGAAGAGTAAGTTCAAGATCGGCGCAGATGCGTCCGCGGCTGCGGGACCGGTTGGCCGCGCTGGACAAGCAGCAACCGACTGGAAGATGAACGCGGAGCTGTTGAGCTATTCGCGCAACAAGGGCCTTTTCGCCGGAATCAGCCTCGATGGCACGGGTGTTTCGCAGAACAAGGTGGATACAGAAACCTACTATGGGGGACCGCAGAGCTTTGAGAGCGTGCTGAAGGGCAATGTAGCCGTGCCCGCGGGTGCGGTCGAATTTGTTCGCGATGTTGCTCACCACTTCACGCAGGCCAAGAACGGCGAATAGCGCTGAGGCTTTGCATCCTGAGAAGGCGGCCCTTTGCAGGCCGCCTTTTGTTTCGGAATGTTGCTGTCCTAGTCACCTGTGGCCCCGCTTTGATGTCCTAAACTTGTCTTTGCCTCAAACGATGCAGAAGTCGATCGAGTACTGGCTGGTGGTTGCCGTGGCGCGCCTGATCGGACTTGCGCCGCGGTGGCTGGCCCGTATCTTCGCCGGCGCACTCGCCTGGGCTGTGTATCACGGAATGGGAAGGCTCCGTCACGTAGGGGAAAGGAATCTGCAGATTGCTGTGCCTGAACTCTCAGAGGATCGGCGGAGTGAGATTCTGCGTGGCGTCTACCGGCACCTTGGCTGGCAGCTCGTCGAGTTCTGCCAGATGCCACAGTACACGCCGGCAAACACGAAAAGGCACATTCGCACCGAAGGGCTTGAGCACTATCTAGCGGCCGAAGCGCTCGGTCATGGCGTGCTGGTTCTCACGGGCCACCTGGGCGCGTGGGAGCTTTCAAGCTTTTACCACTCGCTGATGGGCCACCCCATGGGCATGGTCATTCGGAGGCTCGATAATCGCCGGCTGGATGAGTTCGTCAACACCATCCGTTGCATGCACGGCAATCGAGTTCTTCACAAGGACGATTTTGCGCGCGGGTTGTTGCATTCGATGCATGAGGGCGGCACGGTCGGCATCCTGATGGACACGAACATGACTCCGCCTCAGGGCGAGTTTGTGAAATTCTTCGGCATCGCTGCGTGCACCGCCCCGGGTCTGGCGCGCGTGGCGTTAAAGACGGGTGCTGCAGTCTTGCCGGGCTTCATGCTCTGGGAGCCCAATGAAAAGAAATACGTGCTTCACTTCGGCCCCCACTTGCATTTTGTCAGAAATGGAGACAGCGAGGCCGACGTGCTTGCTGCAACGCAGCAATGCAATGACGTTCTCGAGTCCTGGATCCGCCGCTACCCCGACCAGTGGCTCTGGATCCACAGGAGATGGAAGACACGGCCGCCGGGAGAAGCTTCACTGTATTGAGCCGGAGCAGGCGACTTGCGGTTTGTTCTTCTCGCGTCGTACCTTGGCTGACGATGCAACTTATTCGGAATCGAATCGCTGCGATCATTTTTGGAATCTGCACGCCGCTTGCGGCTTCGCATCTTGTCACCGGTAATGGGTACGGGTTTGCAGTGGTGTCTCCGGAGTCGGGTGAGGTGACGAAGTTTTATGCGCATCCGTACAGCTTCATGAAGGCCAATCCGCAGAAGCCGCTGAGTGAGGGAATTGAGACTATCAGCTTCATCACGAGCATTCAGTGGAATGGGGGTGAGGGTTCCGTCAGCAGGGCCGATTACGTAGACGATTCGCATGTGATCCGAATGCATAGTTCTCGCGGAGATTTACTATCCTTCATGCCATTCGGATTCTGTCATGCAGCGCTGATCGTGGCTGGAACACCTGCTGCTCCGAATGGACTTCTGGCATTCCATTACGGTCATCGTGTCAGGTCGCGACACGAGCTCCAGTTCGGTACGGTTCGTGCAGATTTGCTTGACTTCGACGGCCTGCAAGAGTCGCTTCTTCTCATTCCTCTCGGTCCAGCGCGGCATCCGCAGCCCCAGCAACCGATTCCGCCCGGCACTTCGTTCGCTTTTGTTTCCGTCGAGCAGGATGAGGATCCGCAGAGCGTCGGAAGAGAATTCATCCGGTGGGTTTCCGGTGTCTCGCCGGAAGATTTGGCCAAGCGCGAAATTGAGCAGCTCGAGCGCTGGCGTGTAAAGCCGACGGTGCACTTTGCTTCGGAGCAGGAGCGGCATCTTTGGCGCCAGAGCGAGGTAATGCTGCGGATCGCGCAGAGCCGTGAGCCGAATCGCGACGGACGGTATGGCAATGGGTTGATTGTGGCGGCGTTGCCGGACGGCGTGTTCTTTACGCCGTGGGTTCGCGATATGGCGTGGGCCACGGTGGCGCTGGCGCGAATGGGGCATAGGGAAGAGGCACGCGCGGCAGTGATGGCTTATTTCAATGCGCGCCCCACGGGGAAGATGCGGGCGGAGACGGTGGGAGCGGATTACCAGATCTCCGTTGTGCGGTATTTCGGCCATGGGGCGGAGGAACCGTTCTTCACACAGGAGGGCGGCACCAATATCGAATTCGACGACTGGGGAGAGGCGCTGTGGGCGCTCGGTGAGTATCTGAAAAGATCCGATGATTTCGCGTTCTTACAGACTCCTACATATCGCGGCACACTCTACGAAAGCGCCCGCGACTACATTGTGAAGCCGCTTCTCGCGAACACCGAAACGTACGGCCCGGGAATCATCGTTGCCGCAGATACATCAATCTGGGAGGAACGGCAGAAGGACAAGAAACACTTTGCTTTCTCAACGGCGGCAGCCATTGTTGGGCTGCGGGAGTTTGCTGAAATTGCCGATCGGGCTGGCGATAGCAAGATGCGAATTGAAATGTTTGGTAGGATCTCCGAGCTGCAGAAAGGATTCAATGCAGCGTTCATCCGAGGCGGCCATCTTCACGGCACGCTGGAAGAAGGTTTGAAGAACGATATCGACGGGGCGCTCATTCCGATCATCAATTTCGGCATCGTCACTGATCCTGCGATCATCCGCGACACCGTACAACGAATGGAGCTTCTCCGTGTGGTGTCCGGCGGATACAAGCGCGTACGCAGCACATATACTGATCCAGCCATCTATGAGTACTGGTACGAAAAGGAAGAATTCCTCTTTGTTGATCTCAGGATGGCGGAACTGGACCGCCGCATTGGGAGAAGGGCTGAAGCAGACGCGATGCTGGCGCGCATCGTCAGAAAAGCGGCCGCCGATCACAACATCATTCCTGAGATGTATGTTTCGGTGCCCTGCAAACTGTTTCCCGGAAAGATCGGCGACCCCACCGGCGCACTACCGATGGTTGGGTACGGCGCAGGTGCATTTGTTCTACACATTCTGGACAGGGAACAGCAGAACATTAAGCATTGAGTGGTGTTGCTTATGAAGCGCGGAACTCGCGCACGCGCGGCAATTTGGGTGTGCTGCGGTACAAGCGCCGAATAGTGCCTGCATTGAAGGTTGCAGGAGAATATCTGAATTGGTTCTACTCGCCGATGTCCACGGTGGTTTGTCTCGTCCTTAATAGATCAGAGGAGCAGGACACTTCGATCAAACCAGTCGGGCCGGGCCCCGATCCGATCGAATGCTGCACGCGTGTTTCCGTTACGGAGAAAGACTTCGTTCACCGCATCGAGAAACCCCCAGGGGCCTTGCGGATCAACCGAAATGTAATGGTCGAGTTTGCCCGCCGCTTTCAGGGCATCATGCTCTCCTTTTGCAATTGGATCTTCCAGCCAGTACCAGTCTTCTGGCTGGTCGGGGCGAAGAACAAACCCCGCCTTGCCATCTAAATGCTCGTGATCCCAGTCAGCGAAGCGAAAAGTATCGTTGATGCGTTGACCGTATACCGAGCGCATCAGGGTCTGAACGCACATCCCCGAGGTCGGAGCATCTGCTGGAGAGTACGGCCACGAGGTGAGCCAGCAGCAGTCATAGAGCTGACCAAGAACGGTGAGGTGAGTGATGACGCATGGCCGCAGTTCCCGGCCCGAGCCAGGCAGAACCTGCGCAATAATCGTGTCGTCGATATCGATGTAGAGAGTCGTTTTCCGATACAAGGCTGATGCTCCGGAACAAGGCCAATCTAAACTCGAAGTCAGGAGGAATTCACGCCACGAAGGTCAACGCCCTGCTGGTAAGCATCGTCAGTTGAGGCAAGTAAACTGCAGGGCTTCCATACGCGCCGGTTCCGTCCAGGGGTGCGTTACATGGAGCGGGCACGGGCGAGTTCGACAATTCTTTCTATCAAGTCGATGTAGGAGTAGCCGGCTTTTTTGGCGGCCATGGCGAATTCGGCTGCGCTGGAGAGCCATGGGTTTGGATTAGCTTCGATGACGTAGACCTGTCCCTTTTTATTCAAGCGCATGTCGATGCGGCCGTAGTCGCGGAGTTTGAGGGCCCGGTATGCTGCGAGCGCCGTGTCCTGGAGTTTCTTCGTGATCTCGTCATCGAGGTCTTCGACTGGCGCGGATTTCGTGACCTTGTAGGCTTCAGTATCGTGATCGAATTTCACGTCCTGACCGGCGATGCGTGGAATTCCTTTGGGGAGCTTAGACAGATCGAGTTCGATGAGCGGGAGCACTTCGGCGTTGTCGTTGCCGAGGATGGAGGCGTAGATTTCGCGGCCTTCAATGTATTCCTCGATGAGGGCCGGACTGTCGAATTCTTCGTGGATGTAGTGGATGCGCTCCATCAATTCTTTTACGCTATCGACGACGGAGCCGTTGTCGATGCCGATGGAACCATCTTCAGAGACGGGCTTTACTATTAGCGGAAATTCGATGTCGTGGGAGTGATCGGTACGGCCTTTGTAGGAGGTGGCGAAGTCGGGCGTCTTGATTTTGTGGAAGTCGAAGATCTTCTTCGCGATGGACTTGTCCTGGGCGAGGTAGAGAGCATGGGGACCAGCGCCGGTGTAAGGAATGTGGAGCAGTTCGAGATATGCGGCGATGTTCTTGTCCATCTTGTCGTCGCCGGCGTAGGACTCGGTGAGATTGACGATGAGGTCTGCACCGCATTTGGCGAGGGCAAGCAGGGATTGATTTTTGCCGTCGAGGATGTAGTAAGAGGGCTCGTGGCCGAGTTTGGTGAGCGCCTCGAATATTTCTTCGCGGTCGTGAAGCGGATCTTTCTTTTTCCTGGGACGTTTACCGTTCTTGCTGCGCGGAGCTTTGACCGGCTCCGGTTCCGGCTCAGGCGGGCCCTCTTCCCAGACGTCGTGCAAAATCGTAACTTTCAGGTTTGCCATGTTGCCTCTACGCTCTTTTGATACATGTGAGAGCATCAATCAGGGAAGAATGAACTTGCCGCGATTGATGTAGTTCATTGCCAGCGCGGTCGCGTACACCGTGACTTCTGTCAGATATTCTCTCTCACATTTTATGTCGGCACGCAGGCCGAGGTCGCTGACTTTCGTTTCAATTGTCTCGATTAATTTTTTGACGAGCGGACGTTGCACGCCTGTCCAGTAGTTCACCTTGTCGATAAGTGTCTTGCGATTTTCGCGAAGAAGATCGACAGCGGGGCGGACGTTATTTCTGCGCCGACGAGAGAGATTGAAAATATCGCGCAGATCGGTGTCGAGAGGAAGGTCACCGGGACTGAGTTGTTGATCTAGCGCGCGCTGATAAAACTCGCCAACGGTGACGTCCATTTCATCGACGGTGATGTCGGTGTCACCGTGTGCGACCACCGGATCTACATCGCCGAGCTTGCGGCCAATGCGATCCATGTAGAGAAGCTTCTTCATCGCGCCCCAGCCTTTGTAGCGCTGGCGCCAGTTGGAGCGAGGGGTGAGCCATACGGCAAAGGTTTCGGCAAAGTCTTCGTCGGGATGTTTTTGCGCGTACCAGCCTTCCATGTGGCGGACAAACTGGCGGGAGAAGGGAACGGGTTTGTAGCTGTCGCGGTAAGGGCGGCGGAAGGGTCCGAAGGAGGCTCGCCATTCTTCCGTTTTATAGAGCGCGTAGGCGTAATTGAAGGCGTGGCCGGCTTCGTGGCGCATGTACATCATGATCTGGCGCGCATCTTCGATGTCGTTCATCGCGGACTCGAGACGCTGGAGTTTGGGATCAGCGAGATAAAAGGGGATGCCAATGACGGGCTCCATGTTGGGGCAGCCCCACTCGTCGGTGAGGTAGCACTTGGGGCGGAATTTCTTGAGCCCCTTGGCATCCAGCTCTTTGTAGAGTTGCTGGACGAAGCGTTCGAGGGGAGAGCCTTCCAGCTTCAGACCGAGCTGCTGAATGGGCTTGGATAGGATCTCCTGGACCTCTATCGGCGCTTTTTCGAAATTGGCCACAGATGGTCGAAGCGTAGCACAGGGGAGGAGGGGTTCGGCTGAACCCTAGTCACCGTTTGGGTACTAGCGGAAGGCAAGATCAAGCACCGAGTCGCGGGTTTAGAGCCCCAGCCGGATGGCTCCTGCAGGAATCCATCCGCGATGATGAGGATGCGGTCAGGGTCGCGGGAATTGCTACCAGGCTGGCGGCCCAGAAAGGTAAACGTCTTCTGAACGCGAAATAGGCGTCGATCCGTCTAAATCGACGCCCTTCGTTCATGCTGCACATATCGACTATTTTGATTCGCTCGGATGGTCGGCGTAGTGGAGAAGGCACGCGACGGCGCAGCTGGTCAGGCGGGTTTCGGCGGAATCGGCGCGGCTGGTGAGGATGACTGGGACGCGAGCGCCGAGGACGATTCCGGCGAGCTGCGCACCACCGAGGTACTCGAGCTGCTTGGCGAGCATGTTGCCGCTTTCAAGATCCGGGACAACCAGAATGTCGGCTTGGCCGGTGACCGGGGACTCGAGATGCTTGATGCCTGCAGCCTTGGCGCTCACGGCGGTGTCGAATGCCAGCGGCCCGTCCAGGATGCCGCCGGTGATCTGGCCGCGATCAGCCATTTTGCAGAGGGCTGCGGCCTCCATGGTGGAGGGGATTTTGGGATTGACGGTTTCGACTGCGGAGAGCAGGGCGACCTTTGGCTCGAGGATCCCGAGTGCGTGTGCGAGGTCGATCGCGTTTTGGACGATGTGGATCTTGTCTTCGAATTCCGGCTTGATATTGATAGCCGCATCCGTAATGAGAAGAGTGCGTGCATAGGCCGGTGTGTCCATCACGAAGACATGAGAGATGCGGCGCGAGGTGCGCAGACCGGTGTCGCGCTGCATGGCGGCCTT
>Ga0105240_10000657_pt1 | contig 63709 bp, 43 predicted proteins | sample KBSC54metaG_FD_80426 | JGI IMG/M metagenome (GOLD analysis project Ga0105240, IMG submission 80426) | Corn rhizosphere microbial communities from Kellogg Biological Station, Michigan, USA - KBS C5-4 metaG | ecosystem: Host-associated > Plants > Roots > Rhizosphere > Soil | place: Michigan, USA... | reverse complement strand
TGATCATGTCTATATAAAAGGACTAAAAGACCACCATCTTTATTCGACGGTCTGGCAGGCAGGCGCGATCCTGTTGCCGGTAAAAAGCGTAGGGGTCATGGGTGACGAAAGGACCTATGAGTTTACCGTAGCCCTCAGGGCGGTGACCTCTGTCGACGGGATGACGGCTGACTGGGCCCATTTGCCCTACACCTTCCTGGCGGATATCTCCAACAACATCATCAACAGCGTGAAGGGGATCAATCGGGTCGTGTACGATATCAGCAGCAAGCCGCCGGCGACCATCGAGTGGGAGTAGCAGTATATGACTATGCATTTCCGATATTTGCTGACGTTGTCGCTGATCCTGGCCACGGCAATGGGCGCAACAGCGCAGATCGACACGGCGCGTCGCGCCAATCCTGCCCGCAGCACCGATCCGGCCGGCCCGGGCGACAGCTCGCGTCACAGGCTGGCGATATTCGCCCCGCTCTTCCTGGATTCCGCATTCGACGCCTCCGGCGCATACCGCTATGACAAAAGCTTCCCCAAATACTTCAGCCCCGGCCTCGAATTTTACGAAGGCGCGCAGATGGCGCTGGATTCCCTCCAGAAAGAAAAGGCCACGCTGAGCGTGCAGCTCTATGACACCCGATCGGGCGTTCCCTTGCAACAAATACTGCAGGACTCCTCCTTTCAGTCTACCGAGCTGATCATCGGCCAGGTATCCAACGTGGCTGAATTACAGCAGCTGGCCGGCGCCGCAGCGCGTCTGCACATCCCTTTCATAAATGTCAACTTCCCCAACGACGGCGGGATCACCAATAACCCCAGCCTGGTCATCCTCAACTCCACGCTGAAAACTCACTGTGAAGGCATCTACAGATTTATCCAGCGGAACTATCCCACAAGACCGATAGTATTCTTTCGGAAAAAGGGAGCACAGGAAGACAGGCTAAAAGGATATTTTACAGACATCGACAAGACAACGGCCTCCGTGCCCCTGAAAATAAAATACGTCACCCTGGACGATAATTTTGACGCCACGGCACTCACCCCCTATCTGGACAGCGCCAGCGAAACCATATGCATCGCCGGAAGTCTGGACGATCTTTTTGGCACCCGCCTCTGCCAGCAGCTGGCCTTCCTCAACAAGACCTATCATACGACCATCATCGGGATGCCGACCTGGGACAACCTGGACTTCACCCAGTCCGGATACGCGGGGGAAGAGATCATTTATTCCACCCCCTTTTATCTTAACCCCCTGGATTCGCTGGTCAAAGAGCTCGACCAGAACTTCCGGGCCAGGTTCTTTTCACGGCCAAGCGATATGGTTTTCAGAGGATACGAGTCTACCTACCGGTTTGGCAGACTGCTGCTGCTACACGGAAAAGACCTCGCCGGCAGCGTCGGTGAAAAAAAGTTCAAGGTCTTCAACGACTTCGAGATCATGCCCGTTTTCCTCAACCGGCAAACGATGACGCTGGACTACTTCGAGAACAGGAAACTCTATTTCATCCGAAAATTAGACGGCAATATCACCAACGTGAACTGATCGCCAACAATTACCCTGCACGGCTTGTTGTTTGTAAGGATGGCGTTATTGGAATTCACAGACAAAGGGATCTATTGCCCGCAAGGAAATTTCTATATCGACGCCTGGCGACCCGTGCCAAAGGTGGTGATCACGCATGCCCATAGCGACCATGCCCGGGCGGGGAGCGGCAGCTATCTATGTCACAGGCTGACAAAGCCGCTGTTACAGCTGCGGCTCGGACCCGAAGGCTCCTACGAGACAATGGAATGGGGCGAGCCCCTATTTATCAACGGTGTCCGGCTCAGCCTTCATCCCGCCGGACATATCATCGGCTCTTCCCAGGTACGGATCGAATACCAGGGCGAGGTATGGGTCGTAAGCGGAGACTACAAGACGGAGGACGACGGCCTCAGCGGAGCCTTCGAGGCCATAAAATGCAACGTCTTCATAACAGAATCGACATTCGGACTTCCGATCTATAGCTGGCTGCCGCAACCTCAGCTATTCTCCACCATCCGCGATTGGGTCAGCCGGAATGAGGCAGAGGGCAAGACTTCCGTCCTCATCGCCTACAGCCTTGGCAAGGCGCAAAGACTGCTGTCCTGCCTGGAACCCGTCACGGAAAAGATCTTCGTTCATGGCGCGATCTGGAATGTGCACCAGACCCTGGTGGATGCAGGCATTACCCTGCCTGCCGTAGAAAGGGTATTGCCCGATATGACAAAGGACGTCTTTCGCGGACGCGTCGTGATCGCCCCGCCAAGCGCCGAAACCTCACCCTGGATGCGCCGTTTCAACCCCTATGCCGTCGGTATCTGCAGCGGCTGGATGCAGGTCAGAGGGAATATACGACGCCGCAACGCAGACGCCGGCTTTGCCCTCAGCGACCACGCAGACTGGAAAGGACTCCTCGACGCCGTGACAGCCACCGGAGCAGAAAAAGTGTTCGTGACGCACGGATTTCAGGCGACCATGGCAAGATATCTGAATGAAAAAGGGATATGGGCAGCGGAAGTACGGACAGAATACGGGGAAGACGAGGAAGGCGGCGGCGCAGCCATTGAGGAGGAAATCTCCGGCGCAGAGAAGGAGGCAAAACGCGGTGCATCCCCCGATGAAAAAGTTCCCCACTCAGAGGATGAACCACAATCCAGGGAGAAGAACCCATGAGCACACCAGTAACAAATAACCACAATGGAATGCGGCTCTTCGCAGAGCTGGTGGTAAAATTAGGCACCAGCACAAAGACCAACGATAAACTGGAGGCCCTGACGCGCTATTTTGGTATGTCCGCCGACGCAGACAAGGTCTGGGTCATTGCCTTGTTCAGCGGCCGGAGACCAAAGCGGACGGTCAACTCCACACAGCTGCAGGAGTGGTGTATAGCAGCGGCCGGTCTGCCGCCCTGGCTTTTCGAAGAGAGCTATCATACAGTAGGAGACCTTGCAGAGACGATCGCCCTGCTGCTTCCCGAAAGCCCGCCACAGGAAAGCACCCACGAAGGCGCCGACCTGTCCTGGTACCTGCAGCAGCTGATAGCCCTGAGCAAGGAAGAAGAGACTGTTAAAAAAGATTTTATCCTCGATTGCTGGCAGCAGATGAATAAGGAGGAGCGCTTCGTCTTCAACAAGCTCATCACCGGCGGATTTCGCATAGGCATATCCCAGAAGACGATCGTCAACGCGCTGGCCAAAACCGCCGGCGTAGACGCGGCCATCATCGCTCACCGCATCAGCGGCGACTGGGAACCCGCCACGACCTCTTTTACCGCCCTGCTCGGCGGAGAAGGCGGGGACCTGTCCCGCCCCTATCCTTTCTATCTGGCCTATGCGCTGGAAGAAGACCTGACCACCCTGGGCGATCCCCGGGACTGGCAGGCAGAATGGAAATGGGACGGCATACGCGGCGAGATCATCAAACGCGAGGGTCAGTTCTTTGTCTGGAGCCGCGGAGAAGAGCTGATGACCGACCGGCTGCCGGAATACCAGGACTTCAAAGACCTGCTGCCCGACGGGACAGTGCTGGATGGAGAGATCATCGGACTGACACAGGATCCCGGACACAACGACCAGCCCTTTCTGCCCATGCCATTCGCCGCCCTGCAAACAAGAATAGGACGCAAGAACGTAACAAAAAAACACCTCAGCGAGGTACCCGTTGGCTTCATTGCATACGACCTGCTGGAATGCGAAGGAGCCGACTGGCGCGGAAAGCCGCTGTCTGAAAGACGGGCACGCCTGCAGGAGATCATCGCGGCAGCCGCACACCCCTTGCTGGTCCTCTCCCCCCTGGTGTCATTCAGCAGCTGGGAACAGCTGACGACGGCAAGGACTCAGTCAAGAGAACGGGGCAGCGAAGGTATCATGCTGAAGAGAAGATCATCGACCTACCAGGTAGGACGACGGCGCGGAGACTGGTGGAAATGGAAGATCGATCCGCTGGTCATCGACGCCGTAATGGTATACGCGCAGAAGGGACACGGACGGCGAAGCAATCTGTACACCGACTACACCTTCGCGGTGCGCCAGGGCGACCAGCTGCTTACCTTTACAAAAGCCTATTCAGGACTGACCGATAAAGAGCTCGCAGAAGTGGACGCCTTTGTCCGCAGGAACTCATTGGAAAAGTTCGGACCGGTACGAACGGTAAAACCAGAGCTGGTATTCGAGATAGCCTTCGAAGGCATCGCTGCATCAGCAAGACACAAGTCCGGCGTCGCGCTCCGATTTCCCCGGATCAACCGGTGGCGCAAGGACAAACGGCCGGACGAGATAGATACCATCGAAGACCTGAAGAAGATGCTTCAGCTGTATGGAAAATAAAACCACGTAACTTAGGATAATGAAAAAGATACTGACGCTTGGCTTACTCGCCGCGGCAGGCATTGCCTTCACGACCGTGCTCCGAAACCCGGATGGAGACGAACCCGTACCCATCCCCGCGAGCCCTCAGCGCAGCGGCGACGCAGCGACGGGCTATCGCTATCTCACAACGGGAGACTATCTGAAGAGCGGCATCCCCTATGGCTATTTTCTTCTGGGTGCAGGGAAGAGTTCCACCAACTACCTGCAGAGGGACAGCCTGAACGCATCGCTAAGCCACGAATACACGGCCGTCAAGGCGGCCAATGGAGAGATCGTCGTCGCACCCAACTGTCTTCAATGCCACGCACAGGTATTCGATGGCAGGCTCTATATCGGACTGGGAAATTCCGCCATCGACTTCAGCGACTCCAAAAAGCTGAATCCCAAGCTGGCCGCCTTCGCCCAGGCGATGATCCAACGGGGAGACCCCAAAAAATATGAGGCGGCAAAGCCTTTCCTTACGGCCATGAAGGCCATCAGCGGCCAGCTCTATACACAGGTGCGGGGAGTCAACTCTGCCGACCGCCTGGCCGGACTGCTGGTAGCACACCGGGACCCGCAGACCCTTCGCTGGAGCGACACTCCTGTGACCGACGTCGGCGGCGCTGTCATCCCTACAGATACGCCACCCTGGTGGCTGTTAAAAAAGAAACACGCCATGTTCTATAATGGATTTGGACGCGGTGACTTCGGCAGATTCCTCATGGCGTCCAACCTCCTCACAGTCAGCGACAGTTCGGAAGCCCGTGAAGTAGACAGTCATTTCAATGACGTGCTGGCTTATATCTATTCGATCCAGCCACCCCAATATCCGGCACCGGTCAACGCCGCGCTGGCCAGGCAGGGAGGCGTCGTGTTCGTGCAGAACTGTTCGAAATGTCACGGCAACTATGGAGAGGAGGGAGACTACCCTAATCTGCTGATCCCTGAGTCCATCATCCGCACCGACTCCCTGCTCTATAAGAGCAACTACCAAAGCCCTCAGGTCATTGACTGGTTCAACAACAGCTGGTTCGCACAAGGCGATCACCCCGCAAGACTGGAGCCCTTCAACGGCTATATCGCGCCTCCGCTGGACGGTATCTGGATCACCGCGCCCTACTTGCACAACGGCTCGGTGCCTACGCTGGAAGCGCTGCTCGACAGCAGGCTCCGCCCGGCCTATTGGTCGAGGGACTTCAACAACCCTCAGTATGACTATGAGCAGGTAGGATGGAAATATACCCGGGAGGAAGGTCCACGGGGTACTGCTGTATATAACACGACCCTGCCGGGTTACGGCAACTATGGACATACCTTCGGAGACAAGCTGAGCGATCACGACCGGAAGGCCGTGATCGAATATCTCAAAACGTTGTGAGGCGTTCGGGTTGCCGCGGGACTTTCAAGACCCTCTGACACGGCTATTGCTGTCGCTGGTATTTGATATAGAACTTGTCACCCCTCTGCTGATAAAGGGGAAAATCCTCCGGCATGTTCTTCGTATCCAGCGCCTCTTCGACAAAGAACTCATTGCTCTCTGAGAACTCAAGGGTATTGTTGCTTCCGAGCACAAAGGTCAGGTAGCTCTTGAATCTGACAGGAGACGTCGAGGCGTCAAAAGTCTCTTTGCGGTATTTGCCGACGAGCAAATTGTAGTCGACCGTCAGCCGCTGCTCGGCAATGCTGTCCGGGATATCCGCCACCATCGGTCCGGACTGGGACAATAACACCAATCCTTTGGATATGCTGCTGCCGGGCGGGACAAAAGCCATGCCTTCAGGCAGGTCCACCGTTCCGGAAAAGTTAGAGCTGGTGCTGGTAAAGCTGCCGAGCGCAGAGTGGGGATTTCCGAACCGATAGGCATAGCCGTCGCTCGTGCCCCAGAAATAGGCATTTTTGTCGTAATAGCTAAGCGCATGCTCATTACGGATCAGCGCCGATTTCTTCCAGTTCACGTACAGAGGCTGGCTGGTCTTATTATAAACGTTCACGCTGATAGGACCGTTGGATCCGCTGAAATCGTAGGTCAGACGGATCGTATCGTTCTCAAAAACGAGCTGATGCTGATCGTTCTTGCTTAATTGGGATGAATTGAGGGTCATGTACTGGTATCTCGAACAGGAACTCAGGCTAGCGGCGAGAAATACCAGGGGGATGATGTAGCGCATAGGATTTTTTTGTTAAATTATAAAAGGTTTCCGGCATATTCTGTTAAAAGCAATTTAATGGTTTGAAAATTAATATTGGAATTAAACCAGCATTAACCGGACGGAGTCCGGTTCGCACACGACTAAGTGTGCAGATATAATGGTTTTGGGACAAAAAATATTTTTTATTCAGGATTTTTTGTCCCATATTAAATTGCAGCCGATATGCAACGTTTTGGAGGATGAATGGATACTATGCATTTACAAACAACCACCGGCTATAAGATAATTCAGGCGTGGATGGCCGGGGAAGGGCGCGCCCCCTTTGCCTTCCAGGAAGAGACCTGGCATCATATTCTCGATGGCCGGTCGGGACTGGTCAACGCCCCTACGGGCTGCGGAAAGACCTTCTCCGTCTTTCTGGGCGCCCTCATCGACTTTATCAACAACCACCCGTCCGACTACCGGACGCGCAGCGCAAACGGCCTTCAGCTATTGTGGGTCTCGCCCCTGCGGGCGCTGGCCAAAGACATCGGCCGGGCCATGGAAGAGGTCATCCGCGGTCTGGATATGAAATGGCAGGTAGGCATCCGCAATGGGGATACTGAGCCCGCCGAGCGGCAGCGACAGCGGCGCCGCATGCCGGAGGTCCTGATCATCACGCCGGAAAGTCTCCACCTGCTGTTGGCGCAGAAAGGATATCCCGAGATATTCAAAACACTGCGGATCATCGCCGTCGACGAATGGCACGAGCTGCTTGGAAGCAAACGCGGGGTGCAGGTCGAGCTCGCCCTGTCCCGTATCGTGAGAGTGAAAGACGGCACCTGTTCGATCATCGGCATCAGCGCGACTATCGGTAACCTCGAACAGGCAAAAGAAGTGCTGCTGGCGTCGCTGGCGCCGTTCTCCGGCGCCCATGCCTCGACCTCCACCCAGGCCAGCCCCCCGCACCCCTCACTGTCCGGCTCTGGGGACGCCACACCTTCCCCCGGCTTCATTGTCCGCGCGATGATAGACAAACCCATCGACGTAGAATCCATCTTCCCCGACGAGATCGAGAACTATCCCTGGGCAGGACACCTTGGCCTCAAGCTGATCCATAAGGTCATTCCCATCATCGAACAGAGCAGGACGACGCTGATCTTTATCAATACCCGCGGAATGAGCGAGACCTGGTACCAGTCGCTGCTGACCGCCTGCCCCGACCTGGCCGGCGCGATCGCGCTGCATCACGGATCGATCGACATGGAACTGCGCAACTGGGTCGAAGAGTCCCTCCACGAAGGCAGGCTAAAGGCCGTGGTGTGTACCGCCAGCCTCGACCTCGGTGTCGACTTTCGGCCGGTGGAGACCGTAATACAGGTAGGCAGCCCCAAAGGAGTCGCCCGCTTTCTTCAACGGGCGGGACGCAGCGGACACCAGCCCGGCCAGGTAAGCAAGATATGGTTCCTGCCCACCCACTCGCTCGAGCTGCTGGAGGCCGCCGCCCTGAAATCCGCCATGCATGAAGGGCTCATCGAGAGCAGGGAGCCGATGCTCCTGTGCTTCGATGTGCTTATCCAATACCTGAGCACGCTGGCCATCTCGGACGGATTCTATCCTGAGGTCCTCTTCGAAGAGCTGAGGTCGACGTATTGCTATAGCGAGATGACCGACGACGAATGGGGCGAGATACTGCATTTTATTACGGAAGGCGGGGTAGCCCTACAGCAATACGACGAATACAGAAAAGTGGAGATCATGCCGGACGGCCTGTTCAGGATCAACAGCAGGAGAGTGGCGATGCGACACAGGCTGCACATCGGCACGATCGTAAGCGATGCCATGCTGAAGGTGCGTTTCGTCACCGGCGGCTATGTGGGCGTGATCGAAGAATACTTTATATCGCGACTCGCCCCCGGGGACGTTTTCACGCTTGCAGGCCGCAACCTGGAATTTGTAGCGATAAAAGACATGACGGCGCTGGTACGAAAATCCAACGCAAAAAAGTCGAGGGTCCCCAGCTGGAATGGCGGACGGATGCCCCTCTCCGCCAACCTCGGGATGATGCTGCGCAGGAAGTTGGACGAGGCCTCGCAAATGCTCCTCCTCCCGGATCAGACCAATTATCCCCCGAAATCGCCCAACCCTCCTTCCAGGCCCCTCGCCGCAGATGCGCCCACCCGCCGCGCAAAGTCACCAACAATGGACAGGCTCCCTGGCTCCGAACTTCCAGTCCCTGGGTCCGAACTTCCAGTCCCCGACATCGAGCTGAAGATACTCCGCCCCCTGTTCCAGCTGCAGGCCGACCTCTCCTACATGCCGCATGAGAACGAGCTCCTGATCGAACAGATCGAAACAAAGGACGGCTTCCACCTCTTCGTATACCCGTTCGAGGGAAGGCTTGTGCACGAGGCGATGGCGGCCTTGCTGGCCTACCGGATCAGCCGCACCACGCCGATCAGCTTTTCGTTTGCCATGAACGACTATGGCTTTGAGCTCCTTAGCGACCAGCCCATACCCCTGGACGACTCCAATGCCTTCGAGCTCTTCAGTCCGGATGACCTGACGGCCGATATCCAGCGCAGCGTCAACAGCGCTGAGATGGCCCGCCGCAAATTCAGGGATATCTCTGTGATCGGCGGGCTTATCTTCCAGGGATACCCGGGAGAGTATGCGAAGGCGAGGCATCTGCAGGCGTCGGCCTCCCTGCTATTTAACGTTTTTAGCGAATACGATCCGCACAATCTCCTGCTCCGGCAGGCCTACAACGAGGTAATGGACCAGCAGATGGAAGAAAGACGGCTGCGCAACATGCTGCAGCGGATAGCGCAGGGCAGGATCGTGCTGCGATGGCCACAAAAGCTCACTCCTTTCTGCTTCCCGCTAAAGGTGGACAGCATGCGCGAAGACCTTTCCTCCGAGAAGCTTGAAGACCGCGTCAGGAAAATGCAGGCCCAGCTAAGATAAATGCCCTAAGACATATATTTCAGCTGAGTAGCGTAGATGATAATAAAAACGAGGGCGAAAAAAATTGAAGAGGCAAATCCCCATACACCCAGGAGGCTTAGCCCGGCAAACAAATAAGCCGTGACAACGGGCAGCAGCTCGCCGATAACATAGACATAAAAGCCCAGCTTTTTTAGCTGACGCATAGCTATTGCGCCATAAACACACAAGCCAACGCCCACCAGGCTCAGCAACAATATAGGCACTTTATTCTCCATGGCCAGGCGGGTTACTTCTACCATTTCAGGGCCCATGAATTTCTTCATGAACCCAGGCATGGAGTCCAGCTTATCCTGCGCAGCGACCATGCGATCATAGCTCTTTTGAGCGTTGAAGAAAGAAAATACCTGCGAACAGCCGATATACACACAGCCGATGAAGGTCAATATAGTGGCCACGTTGAGCGTGCTGGGCAGCTTGCGGGGCTCTTCCAGCCAATTGGGCTGGCTTTGCGATTGGCGAATATCTCCCATAGAAATTAGTTTTATCTAAGTAAATACAATTTACAGATTTCTCAATGGGATCGGTCAAATATAATTAACACTGGTTCCATTGCGTTATGGATATAGTAGATACATTTGCAGTAAGGAAGTTCCATCTATGCATCCTGCGTTTCCATATCGTATTAAAGGCCAGCAGCTATGGCTTTCGCCTGACCGTTGCATCTTCTGGGAGGACCAGCGCTCGCTGATCGTCTCCGATCTTCACTTCGGCAAGACAGGGCATTTCCGCAAGGCGGGCATTGCGGTACCACAGTCCGTATACCGGGAAGACCTGCTGCGCCTGCTTTGCCAGATACAATATTTTCAGCCCCGGCAGCTGCTGGTCGTCGGCGACCTGTTCCACAGCAGAGAAAATAAAGAGCTGGCCCTCTTTCAGAAATGGCGTGAAGACTTCCCCGACCTGGGCATCCTGCTCGTAGAAGGCAACCACGATATCCTCCACGAGGACTGGTATAAGCAGGCGAGTATCGACGTCAGCCGGGGCGTGCTGACCATCGGGCCCTTCGCATTCGTCCATGACATCACCGACGGCGTGGAATTTCCCGACAAGGCACCGTATTATTTTTCGGGACATCTGCATCCGGGTATCCGCATAAGGGGAACGGGCAAACAGAGCCTGCAATTCCCCTGTTTTTATTTCGGCGCGGAATACGCCGTCCTGCCCGCCTTCGGCAAGTTCACGGGCACAGTGTCCATCGACCCCATGCCCGAATCCAACGTTTTTGCCATCCTGCCCAGATCTGCTCCTGCCACCATCCCCGCCCCGCCTGCATTTCAGACAGGGGACAGGCGCCGGCCGATAGCAAGGTCCCCCTGGACCACAGGCCCGAAAGGACCAGGCACCATCCTGCAGATCCAATGAGAAAATTGATGATCGCTTACGATCCGCTGTACGCCCATCCCCTCGCGGAAGGCCATCGTTTCCCCATGCTGAAATATGAGCTGATACCCGGCCAGCTTCTCTATGAAGGATCCATCCATCCGGAAGCCCTTTTCCAGCCATCACCCTGCCCGGAAGAGGTGGTGCTGCTGACCCATACGCGCAGCTGGCTGGACAAGCTGCTGCACCAGCAGCTGTCGCCCCGCGAACAGCGGGCTATCGGCTTTCCCCAGTCCGAGGCGCTGACCCTACGCGAGCTGGTGATCACTCAGGGGACCATCGACTGCTGCCGGCACGCCCTGAGAAATGGAGTATCGCTGAACGTCGCTGGCGGAACACACCACGCTTTCGCCGACCGGGGAGAAGGATTCTGTTTGTTGAATGATTTTGCAGTAGCAGCAAACTACCTTTTACATGAGGGCATCGTGTCGCGGATATTGATCGTCGACCTCGACGTCCATCAGGGCAATGGCACGGCCAGGATCTTCGCCAATGACCCCCGGGTCTTTACATTCAGCATGCACGGACAACACAACTATCCCTTTCACAAAGAAATATCCGACCTCGATGTCCCGTTGGAGGACGGACTGGAGGACGAAGGCTATCTATCCCTGTTACACGAACATCTGCCCCGCTTGCTCGACCGGCTCAAACCGGAAATGGTGTTCTTTCAGTCTGGAGTGGATATTTTAGCAACGGACCAGTTCGGCAAACTACAGGTGTCACCCGCCGGCTGCCGCAAAAGAGACGAATTTGTCTTCTCGCAGCTGCACGCCAGAGGCATACCCTGCGTAGTTGCAATGGGAGGGGGATATTCGAAGGATATTCGGGTTATCGTAGAAGCACACTGTACGACCTTCAGGGTCGCTATGGATATCTACCAGCTCTCCAGCAGGATCCATTAACCCGCCAGGGATATCTATATGAGCTAGTTCATCTTCTTCTTAATCGAACTCACCTGATCCTGAAGGTTAGTGACCAGGTTGGCCAGCTGGTTCACGTCCCATCGGTGCTGGGTATTCGCCTTGCTGATGATCATCTGCGCCTTCCACACTTCCAGAACGTCATCTGTATTGACATTATAGGGCTGATACGCCGTATTGTCACTAATGAGGGTGAGCTTTGTCCTGGCTTTATTATTTTTTACAACCCGCTTGTAGACGATCCCCTCATTGCGGGAAACCACTATATAGGTCTGATTGCTCTTCACTTCCTCTATATCATCCACCTTCTCGCCAACAATGACCGAACCGCTGGGTGTCGGCAGCATAGAATCTCCGACGATCTCAAAAGCCCTGTAGTTGCCGGGCGCCAGCATCGGCAAGGTGAACGTATTCAGCTCGTCCAGGAACTCCGGATCGGCATAGCCCGCCAGATAGCCCGCCGCCGCCTTCACCGGCACCAGTTGGATGTCATTGGAAGCAGCGACCAGCTTTTGCGCTCTTCTTTTGGAAAGATAATTACCGCTCTTGGCGTCACTGAGCTCCTTGCGGAGCAGCTCATCCAGCGTCAGCTTGAACATATCACTGATCGTTTCCAGCACCTCAAGCCGCGGTTCGGCCCTTTCTTCTTCGTAGGCGCCGAGCAGACTGCGCTTGATGCCGAGACGGGCAGCAAACTCTTCTTGTGTCCACCCCCGCAGCTTGCGGAGGTATTTGAGATTTTGACCTGCTATTGACATGGGCTAATATATTTAGCACTAAGATACTAATTTCTTTATCAGAACAAAAAAATTTTTACATATTCTTGTAAGAAATCACCCGCACTGACCCCGCAGACCCCCAAATACCCCAGGATCAGCCCGTCAGGTTTCCCAGAGGACCAACCCATCGGGTCCCTCGCAGGACCAACACATCGGGTCCCCACGGCATCGGCCCATTCACTCCCCCACAGGATCAACCGATCTGATCCCTCGAAGGATCAGCTCATCGGGTCCTCTCAGCGTCAGCCCGTCACTCCCCACAGGACCAACACATCGAGTCCCTCGCAGGACCAACCCATTCAGTCCCTCGCAGGACCAACCCACCGAGCCCCCTCGCCGGACCAGCTAGTCCTGCCACCAAAGGATCAGCACATTCAGTCCTCCGCATGATCACCACATGAATCCGCCAAGGATCAATCCATCCGATCCACCACAAGATCACTACACGCAGTCCCGCCACAGGATCATCCGATCCCCCGCAGAAACAACGCGTCCTGCCCGATATTAACGAATTTCAACACCTTAGCCCCCGGAAAAGCCTCCCCGGAAAGGGGCGGATGGGAGCTTTTTTGTACATTTGCTTCCCTGTCAATTTGACCTTCCGATCAGGATAGCACCAAATTTGACTGGAATCAGGGGACCCGTGTGCGTCACGTGGACCTTCAACCAATTAAACTATTAATACTTACGGAATTATGTTAGGTATTCTATCCAAGATATTTGGCGGGAACAAGTCGGAAAAGGATATAAAACACATCCAACCCCTTGTAGAACAAGTAAATCAGCACTTTGCTGCTTACCAGTCCTTGTCGAACGACCAGCTGCGCGGCAAAACACAGGAATTCCGGGCCCGTATAAAAGACCACCTGAATAAGATAGACACCCGGATCACCGACCTGAATCGACAGGCCGAGGAGCTGCCCTTCAGCGACATCAGCGGAAAAGATGTCATCTACCAGGAGATCGACGAATTGAAGAAAGAGCGGGACGAACAGATCGAAGAAGTGCTGGAGAACCTCCTGCCCGAGGCATTCGCCGTAGTAAAAGAGACGGCCCGCCGCTTCAAGGAGAACCCCGAGGTCGTAGCCACGGCTACCGAGCTGGACCGCAACCTGAGCGTCAAAAAAGAACATATCCGCATCGAAGGCGATAACGTCATTTATAAGAACTCCTGGATGGCCGCAGGCAGCCCCATCACCTGGAACATGGTTCACTACGACGTCCAGCTCATCGGTGGTACGGTGCTGCACCAGGGAAAGATCGCGGAAATGGCCACTGGCGAAGGTAAGACCCTCGTGTCGACCCTTCCCGCCTATCTGAACGCCCTGGCCGGAGAAGGCGTCCACATTGTGACGGTCAACGACTACCTCGCCCGTCGTGACTCCGAATGGAACGGCCCCATCTTCGAATGGCTTGGCCTGACGGTCGACTGTATCGACAAGCACGAGCCCAACAGCGAAAGCCGCCGCAAAGCCTACCAGGCCGATATCACCTACGGCACCAATAACGAATTTGGCTTCGACTACCTCCGCGATAACATGGTACATTCCCCCGACGAAATGGTCCAGCGCAAGCACCACTTCGCCATGGTGGATGAGGTGGACAGCGTCCTCATCGACGACGCCCGTACCCCTCTCATCATCTCCGGTCCGGTACCAAGGGGGGACGACCAGCAATACCATATCTTAAAAGGACGGGTATTGAGTCTCTTTGAAGCACAGAAAAGAGTGACCAACCAGTTCCTCATCGAAGCAAAAAAGAAGATCGGCGAAGGCAACGACGACCCCAAGGACGGCGGACTGGCCCTTATGCGCGCTTACCGCGGCCTTCCCAAGTCGGGCCCACTTATCAAATTCCTCAGCGAACCAGGCATCAAGGTAAAGCTTCAGAAGACCGAGAACTACTACCTCGCCGACCAGCAAAAGGAAATGCCCAAGGTCGACGCCGAGCTGTTCTTCCAGATCGACGAAAAGAATAACTCTGTAGACCTCACCGATAAAGGCATCCAGATGATCACTGGCGCCGGAGAAGACCCGGATTTCTTCATCCTGCCCGATATCGGCGTCAAGCTGGCAGAAATTGAAAAAGAACCACTGGACACCGAAGAAAAGCTGCAACGCAAAGAGGTGCTCCTGAACGAATATTCCGTCAAGGCCGACCGTATCCATACCGTACAGCAACTTCTGAAGGCCTATACCCTGTTCGAGCGGGACGTGGAATACGTGGTTATGGACGGTCAGGTAAAGATCGTAGACGAGCAGACCGGTCGTATCCTGGACGGCAGACGCTACAGCGACGGCCTTCACCAGGCCATCGAAGCCAAAGAGAACGTAAAGATCGAAGCCGCTACCCAGACCTATGCAACGGTAACGCTGCAGAACTACTTCCGCATGTACCACAAGCTGGCCGGCATGACAGGTACCGCTGAGACGGAAGCCGCCGAGCTCTGGGATATTTATAAATTAGACGTCGTAACGATCCCCACCAATGTGCCGGCGATCCGCAAGGACTCACAGGACCTGGTGTTCAAGACGAAAAGGGAAAAGTACAAAGCCGTCATCGACGAGATCGAAAGGCTCCGCGCGGAGGGACGTCCCTCACTCGTAGGTACCACCGACGTGGCGGTGAGCGAGCTGCTGAGCAAGATGCTCCAGGCCAAAAAGATACCCCACAACGTACTCAACGCCAAACAGCACGCGCGGGAAGCACAGATCGTCGCCGAAGCCGGCATGGCCGGAGCCGTCACGATCGCAACCAATATGGCCGGCCGCGGTACGGACATCAAGCTGGGACCCGGCGTCAAAGAAGCCGGCGGCCTGGCAATCATCGGCACGGAAAGACACGAAAGCCGCCGCGTTGACAGACAGCTGAGAGGCCGCTCCGCACGTCAGGGCGACCCCGGTACCTCCCAGTTCTATGTTTCCCTGGAAGACGACCTGATGCGTATGTTCGGCAGCGACCGTATCGCCTCGCTGATGGACAAGATGGGATACAAAGAAGGAGAGGTCATCCAGCACAGCATGGTGACCAAGAGCATCGAAAGAGCCCAGAAGAAAGTGGAAGAAAATAACTTCGGCATCCGCAAACGGCTGCTCGAGTATGACGACGTCATGAACAAACAGCGTAATGTCGTCTATAAGAAACGTAACCACGCCCTCTTTGGCGACAGACTCGCGCTCGACCTCGACAACGCTTTCTATATCGTCGCCGAAGGCCTGATCAACTCCTTCCGGGAACAGGACGACTACGAAGGATTCAAGCTCTCAACGATCGTGAACTTCGGCATCGACACCACCATCGAAGAAGACGAATTCCTGAAAGGGGACGCCACGAAGCTTGCAGAGCGGCTATACCAGGAAGCGACCTCCAACTACGAGCACAAGACAGAGGAAATACGCAAACAGGCCGTTCCCGTCTTTCAGAATATCCGCGCTACGCAGGGTAGCCACGTAGAGAACGTAGTAGTGCCCTTCACTGACGGAAAAAAACGCACCAACGTCGTCGCCAACCTCCAAAAGACGCTCGACACCCAGGGCCGCGAGCTCACCAGCTCGGTGGAAAAACAGATCACCCTGGCCATCATCGACGACGCCTGGAAAGAGCACCTGAGAGGAATGGACGATCTGAAACAAAGCGTACAGACGGCCTACCTGGAACAAAAAGATCCCCTGGTCATCTATAAAGTGGAAGCCTTCGAGCTGTTCAGAAATATGGACAGCGACGTCAACCGCGACATCATCAGCTTCCTTTGCCACTCGGGCATCCAGTCCGGCAATAATCAGTCAGACACTATCCGCGAAGGCCGCGAACAGAAGACCGACATGAGCAAGCTCAAGGTGCGGAAAGACGAAATGGCCACAGCCGGCGTCCCCGGCCCCCAGAATGGCGGCATCCCCCAGGAAGGAGGCAACGACTACTACGAGCCCTCCGAACCCGTCCGGCAGGAACCCATCAAGGTCGGACCCAAGATCGGTCGCAACGACCCCTGTCCCTGCGGCAGCGGCAAGAAATACAAGAACTGCCACGGCAAAGACGCGGTCGGCTAACCGCACCGTTACAACATTAAAAAATAAGTAATTCATTCTGTAGAACCCGGTCCATTAGACCGGGTTTCTTTAACTTTGGAGAAACCCTTACGGGCTTATATGAGGAAACTTTTACTCCTACCAATACTCGTAGTTATTTTTAATGGCGTAATAGCCCAGGCTCCGTACTTTACCGAGCCGATAAATCGCGATTTAGCGTGTGCCGGACAATATGCACGTGTTCTTATATCTTATGGTGGGGGGCAGGCTACCTCAACATTGTGGGAGGTATCCACGGACGGGGGAATAAGCTGGAGTCCCGTACCCAATAGTCCTCCCTACACGATCTCGACATTTGGACCGGGAGGTTACCGTATGGGCGCTTACGGTGCCTGGCTGGAGATATATCCAGCATCCGCGTCCATGAACCACTACCAGTACCGTGTCACGCTATCCAACGCCAGTGGATCGAGTGGAACTTCTTCTCCCGGTACGCTTGCCATTGCTTCTGCCGCACCCAATCCGGCCCTGTTTGACAATCCCGCAACCAGTGTCTGTCAGAATCAAACCCTATTGTATTCCTTTACGGAAAACTATAAGGACGACTCTATCTGGTGGCAGAACACATCATTCGCTACTTGGGACACTAATGCCTTACCGATACATTTCTTCGGTCCCGGCAGCGCGACAGTGAATGCCTATATTTTTAATGGTTGCGGATCAGTATCTGCATCTATCAACGTCACTGTCAATCTTTCACCATCCACGCTGGCTGGAACTGCCGGCAGCGGGTCCACCTGTTCTACGACTCCTGTATTTATAGCACTGGGTACCGACGCTTCAACTACCTTTATCTCTCCAACCACTTACACCGACCCCAGTTGCCAGCCCATGAGCGTCATCACCCCCTCCGGCACCAACCCCGTCACGGGCAATATCCAGTCCTGTGTCACCGTCGACGCCACCGTCCAATCCTATAATGGCATCCCCTACGTCCCCCGCCACTATAGCCTCGAACCTTCCACAAACGCCTCGACCTCAACGGCCACCATCACCCTCTATTTCACCCAATCCGACTTCGACTCATACAACTCAGCCCGCGGCTCCAACCCCGCCCTCCCGGCAAACCCAACAGACGCAGCAGGCATCGCCAACCTCCGCGTGACCCAGTTCCACGGAACAGGAACCACCCCCGGCACGTATGTCGGCGGCAGCGGAAACATCGACCCCGACGACAACAACATCGTCTGGAATGCATCCGCCAGCAGATGGGAAGTGACCTTTAACATCACCGGCTTCAGCGGTTTCTTCGTTTCCGGCAGCCCCATCGTCCCCCTCCCCCTGACCCTCACCTCCTTTACCGGCGAACAGACAACAGCCGGTAACCAGCTGCACTGGACAACGGCCATGGAAGAGAATACCGCCTCGTTCACCATCCAGAAACAGACGACCGGCGCCTTCGAAGACATCGCCCAACTGCCGGCCGCAGGCAACAGCCACCAGCTGATACAATACAGCTATACCGATGCCGAAAAAGGTGACGCCCGCTACCGGCTGAAAATGACGGACATCGACGGCAAGTTTACCTATAGCCGCATCATCGCGCTCGCCAGCACTCCAACCGGCCTCTCCATTCACATTCTTCCGAATCCCGCTTCGCAGCCCCGGTCCCTGACCATCGGCTCTTCGTCCACGACGAACGCGGTCCTGACGATCACCGACATGGGCGGAAGACGGCTCCGGGAAAAACACCTGACCCTCCAGAAAGGAGATAACAGCCTCGACCCGGCAACACTAACGAGCCTGCCGCAGGGCGTCTACCTGGTCAGCGTAACCACGGACCAGCAGCAACAAACCGTAAAATTTATAAAAGAATAGCCACCGAAATCGTTTGCGAAGTATACGCCTTGCCCTCAAAAAGCAAGGCGTATATTGCATTATGACACGCCTGCTATCCCTCCTCCTCGCCTTCACCACCCTTGGAGCATCGGCCCAATACGTCGGCCTCAATAACAAAGAGGTACGCTACATCAGGGATCACAAAGACGAACCGGCATACCAGTCCCTGGCTGCCACCGCCAACCAGTCCCTCGATGAAATACCCAATCCCATCGACACCATCAGGACGGAAGGACTCCTCGCCGGCAATCCCAAAAAAACGGCAACCCAGGCAGCACTGAAGGACATGAACAGGATATACGCCCTGGCGCTCGCCTACCTCGTACAGGGCGACAGCAAATACCTCAAAAAAGCGACCCAATTCCTTCTTGCCTGGGCAAACGCCAACCACCCCAACGGCGACCCCATCGACGATACCAACCTCGATCGCTGCATCGAAGCGTACGATATGATAAAGGATCGCCTCGCGAAAGACGACTACCAGACTGTCACCGGCTGGCTCCGGCTGACTGCGCAGGCAGAGCTGAAAGGGCGACACTACCGCCCCGAAAGACCCGGCTTTTACAACAACTGGCACTCCCACCGGCTGAAGATCGTAGGAGAGATCGCCTTTGCCATCGGAGATACCGCACTGCAGGGATACACGGTCCGTGAACTAAAGACCCAGCTGGAAAAGAACCTGAACCCCGACGGTTCCAGCGTCGACTTCGCGCTCAGGGACGCCCTTCATTACCACGTCTATGACCTCGAACCGCTGCTAAAGCTGATCATCGTCCTTCAGCGCGCCACTGGCGTCAACTACTACGCCTATACCACTCCTTCGGGAGCCTCGATAAAAAGATCTGTCGACTGGCTGCTGCCCTATCTCAATGGCCAGAAGACACACCCGGAGTTCGTCAACAGCACAGTCGACTTCGACCGCAAACGCGCACAGAACAACGAAGCCGCATACAAAGCCGGCAGCCTGTTCGAGGCCAAAAACGGTATTCAGACACTCTATCTCGCCACCTACTTTGACACCAGCCTGCAGCCCCTGGCGCGGCAGCTCAGCAGTAAAGAAGGACAGAGCGCATCCTGGCTGTCCGCCGAAAGTTCCCTTCTTCCCATTCGTCATTTTTTCTAGGCCGGCTACCCGCAGTTCCTTATTTTCATCCCCTTAACTCACACATGACTATTATGAGAAGATTTTTACTTGCGCTGACGCTGGTATCCGGCCTATCAGCGGCAGTTGCCCAACAACGCCCCGGCAACCCACAGACACCCCCAACCGCCCCGACAGCCGCACGCTCTGCGCCTGCGGCTACAAATCAGCCCAAGCCTTACAAGGAAGTCATTACAGACAAAGCGGTCTCCCACAAGGGACTATTCACTGTACATAAGATTGAAGACAAATGGTATTTCGATATCCCCGACTCTATCCTCGGACGGGACATCCTGGTCAGCACCCGCTATGGAAAAACCGCCTCCGGCGGCAACTACGGCGGCGAGCAGGTAAATCTGCAGACGATCAACTGGGTCAAAGGCCCTTCGAACACGCTCTTCCTGAAAGTGCTGACGATCGTCAACGTAGCTACGGACAGCAGCCAACCCATCGCGCAGGCCGTGACCAACTCCAACATGGATCCGATAGCTGCAGCATTCGAAGTGAAGGCCTATGGCAAAGGGTCGGACTCTTCCGCCACGACGGTCATCGACGTAACCGAGTTTTTCAAAGGTGACAACCAGGTCGTAAGCCTCACACCAGGCATCAAACGAAGATTCAACCTGGCAGCTATAGCCGGAGATCGCAGCTATATCGAAAGCATCCATACCTATCCGATCAATACTGAGATACGGACGGTTAAGACCTTTACAGCCTCCCCCGCACCGGCCGCACCCGTCGCAGGCGGACGCGGCCCCTCCGGAAGCCTGCCTGCAGCAGACGTCACCGGCGCCGTGACGATCGAGCTGAACAGCTCGTTCCTTCTCCTTCCCCGGACCCCGATGCGCAGACGGCTGTTCGATCCCCGCGTAGGCTTCTTCGCCAGCGAGTTCACCACATATGGCGACGACCAGCAACGGGTAGAAGAGACCCGGTTCATCCACCACTGGCGCCTCGAACCAAAAGACGAAGACGTCGATAAATGGAAACGCGGCGAGCTGGTGGAACCCAAAAAACAGATCGTATATTACATCGACCCCGCCACCCCCAAAAAATGGCGGCCCTATCTCATCGCCGGCATCAACGACTGGCAGCCAGCCTTCGAAAAAGCCGGGTTCAAAAATGCCATCGTAGGCAAAGAATGGCCGGAGAACGACACGACCATGAGCCTCGAAGATGCGCGTTTCTCCGTCATCCGCTATTTCGCCAGCGATATCGAGAACGCCTACGGTCCTAACGTAGCAGACCCCCGCAGCGGAGAGATACTCGAAAGCCATATCGGCTGGTACCACAACGTAATGAAGCTGGTGCACGACTGGTACATGATCCAGACAGCAGCCGTAGACCCGAGAGCGCGCAGGATGAAGTTCGATGACGCCCTCATGGGAGACCTGATCCGTTTCGTCTCGTCTCACGAGGTCGGCCATACACTCGGCCTGCGCCACAACATGGGCAGCAGCAGCAAGACACCGGTAGAAAAGCTGCGCGACAAAGCCTGGGTCGAAGCCAACGGACATACCGCCTCCATTATGGACTACGCCCGCTTCAACTACGTAGCCCAGCCCGAAGACAATATTACCTGGAAAGGACTCTATCCCCGCATCGGCGACTATGACAAATGGGCCATACTCTGGGGCTATAAAGGCATATCCGATACCAAAGACGAAGAGGAGGACAAAAAGATCCTCAATAAATGGGTCATCGACAGCCTGAGCTCCAACCCGCGGCTCTGGTTCGGAGGCGAAGGACAGAACTTCGACCCCCGCGCACAAACCGAGGACCTCAGTGACAACAGCGTCAAGGCCAGCGAATACGGCATCAGGAACCTCAAACGCATCCTGCCTAACCTTCCCGAATGGTCGAAGGAAGAGGCCGACCAGTATGACAACCTGGAAGAGATGTATGGCCAGCTCGTAGGACAGTTCAGCCGCTATATGGGACACGTCGTCAAGAACGTCGGCGGCATACAGGAAACTTTCAAAAGCGTCGAGCAGCCCGGTGACATCTACGACGTAACTCCAAAAGCTACTCAGAAAGGAGCAGTAGACTTCCTGAACAAGCAGCTATTCGCCACACCGACCTGGCTTCTGAATAAAGATATTCTCAACAAGTTCTCCAATCCGGGATCAGCCGATCAGGTATCTACCGTCCAGGCCAATGTCCTTAAAGGTCTCCTGTCCTCTTCCAGACTTTTTCGGATGTCAACCTGCGTTAGCCGTTTTGGCAGCGCCGCCTATGGCGTGGACGAGCTGTTGTCCGATGCCAAAAAAGGCGTCTGGAGCGAGCTGCCCCCCGCCAGCCCCATCGATATCTATCGCCGCAACCTGCAAAAAGTCTATGTCGACGCCCTGGTCAGTCTGCTGAACGCCGCCCCGCCCTCCATCCCCGCCGGACTACCACCGGGCCTGCTTCTGCTATTTGGGGGAGATATAAAGAATACCGACGTACCCTCCATCGCAAGGGCGCAGCTGGTCGAGCTGCGGGCCGAGATACAGGCCACAGCCCCGAGAGAGACCGATAAGCTAAGTAAATACCACCTGCAGGACCTGGCAGAAAGGATCAAAGAGGCGTTGAATCCAAAACAATAAACCCCTGGCTTGAGCCTTGGGCATAAAAAAAGGGAAGCGATTCGCTCCCTTTTTTTATTCATACATCCAGCCTAATTCACAAATCCTCCCGAAGAATTGGCCCGTTTATTTTCGTCCTCCAACCCGGACTTTCTCTGACGCGCGGTCTTTATCTGAGAGCTGCCAAATTTATAGGTAAAGAAAACTTTTAGCTGACGGCTCTCCTGGCCGCCGGTAGCCCGAAGATATTGCCCGGCAAAATCGCTGGTGGCCGTAAAATGCAGCGTATGAAAGACGTCGCTGACGGATACCTTGATGGTCCCCTTCTTCTGTAGGACCTGCTTCTGTATGCCTGCGTCCAGGTTGCCTATCGCATGGGTCTTAAAAGTGCCCTGGTAGATAGCAGGTGAACTATAAAATCCCGACAGCTCCGCCGACCAGCCACCGCCAAGACGGGCGCTCTGCTGGGCAAAGACATTGACAGAAAAGACATCTACATCGACACCCCTGCCGACACCCAGATCAGCCTGATACCTGGAATAGAACGTATTCACATTCGCAAAAATGCTGTACCATTTGTATTGAAAGGGATAGCTGATATTGAGACTGGTGATGTCCTGCGTCGCCAGGTTCTTTTTGGTAAGAAAGGCCTTGGACCGTTCAGCAGTATCCACCAGGGAGGTAAACACATCCTTCACGTGGCTATAGTTCAGGGTAGCTGTCAGCCTGTATTTGAACACATAAGTAAGCCCGACGCTGTTCGTATACTGTGGTCTCAGCCCCGTATTGCCTTTCTGATAGGTATACTCGTCAAGCTTGAATTCAAAGGGGTTGAGGTCCTGGTAAGCCGGCCGGTCGATCCGACGGCTGTAGGAAATGGTCCACTGCCGCATCGGATCCCTGTTGATCGTAACCGAGCCGCTGGGAAAGAATCCGGTATAGTGACGGGTAAAACTGGAGTCATAGGTCGCGTATCCTCCTCCGGCCTCTTTATAGCCATTGCTGACCCCCTTTGCATTGGTGTTCTCCACCCTCAGTCCGGCCTGGATAAGGAATCCCTTGAAAGTCCTGTTGTAATTGGCATAAACGGCATTGATATTCTCCTTGTAGTTGAAGCCATTGCTGTGCAGCGTGTCCTTTATTTTCGCAGTAGGGTATACATTGTACTGCTGGAAATCGTTGTCGCTGGTCGTATATTCGGTCTTGAACCCAAGCCCCAGCCGGCCCTTCTTGAAGTTCTGCTCGTAGTCGGTCTTCAGGCTGTAGAGATTGATATCGGTCGGCGCCAGAAGGTCGAAAATATCGCTGTACAGCAGGCCGCCTCCGGTGGGGTCAAAATAAAGATTGGGCTGAAGCTGATCGCTACGAAGCCGGTAGATACCATAGTCCGCGTCCATATTCAGTTCGTGACCCGAAGAATCGGTATGATGAAAGTTGACGTTCAGATTGCCGTTGTCCTTCTTTCCGCTTCTGCTGTTGTTGGCCTCGAGGATCTTCACGACCGAACCGTCGGGAATATAGGAAATGGGGGTCACGCTCTGCGTCATTACGCTGTAGTTGGACAGAGACCCGTCGACCATCATTCCCAGCGTATTGTTCTTATTCAGATAGTAGTCAAGACCCGTCTTGAAGGTGTGGGTTCTGGTCTCGTTCTTCAGCGTGGAATGCTGGTCGAACAAGGTATCCAGCTGCTTGCGGTAGAGGTCGAGCCAGGTGGTGTTCGTCGTATTGGTGTAGTTGTAGTTGCCAAACCAGTTGATATGCCCGTCGCGGTGATTTAACGAGATACCTCCATTGTAGTTGGAGTGGGTGCCGATGCCATAGCCGCCGGTCAGCGAGCCATTGTTGCCAAAGGACTTGTTCTTCTTAAGCCGGATATTGATGATGCCGGCATTCCCCGATGCCTCATAACGCGCAGAAGGATTCGAGATGATCTCTATCGCTTCGATCTGCGAAGACTGGATGGTCTTCAGATAATCGGCGAGGTCGCCGCCGTTCAGCGGCACCTGCCGACCGTCGACATAGACCTTGATGCCATTCTTACCGCTGAGGCTGATATTGTTGTCCTTGTCCACCATCACCCCGGGAGACTTTCGCAGCAATTCGAGCGCATCCTGCCCCACAGCATTGATGCTGCCCTCTATATTGAGAACCGTCTTGTCGGCCTTTACCTCGATCGGCGGCTTCTGCGAGCTGACGACGACTTCCTTCAGGCTGCCGGCCGAACCTCTGCCCAGCGTAAGGACCGGGACGACGGTTGCCCCCTTTCCGTCGACCACGAAGGGCGCCGACCGCCGGTCACCATAGCCCACATAAGAAAGCTGAACGTAATAGCTGCCGGCGGAGATACCTTGAAAGAGATACCTTCCGTTGACATCGCTCGTAGTATATTTTACAACGGCCGAGTCGGCCTTCTTCCGGATGCCGACAGACGCCCCGGATACCGGCTTTTGTGATTCATCAAGAATAACACCCGAGACCTGCTGAGCGATGCCGGCGGTGCTCAGACAGACAGTCAGGATCAGTAGCATAAGTTTTCGCATACAATCAGTTTTACAGACCGTAAAACTAATTCCGCAGAACAGGGCGGGTAACCGTTTTTAGCCAAATGCTCCAATATTCGCTGAATGGGAGGTTTTGCCCGACGAATGACACGGTTATTTGTATATTTTTTCCATGACCTCCTGGCGGTGCTCGCGGGAAATGGGGATAAGCTTGCCGTCAACCTCGACACAATTACCGTCGATCATGCTCACTTTGTCGATGGCGATCGTATACGAACGGTGAACTCGAACGAACCGCCCGGAAGGCAGCTTGTCGGTGATCTCGGTAAGCGACTGATAGGAGATCAGCGCCTGAGTAGGGGTCTTCACCCGGATATAGTCCTTCAGGCTCTCTATATAGAGGATATCATTGATCAGCACTTTTACAAATTTCCGGTCGACCTTCAGGAAAAGATAATCGCCGGCCGCATTCTTTTCTTTGTCTTCCTTCTTTACAGCGGGCTGAGATAGCTTGACAACCTTCTCCATCGTCTTCATGAACCGTGGGAAGGACACCGGCTTAACAAGATAGTCGACCACCTCCAGCTCAAAGCCTTCTACTGCGTAGTCCCGGTAGGCAGTAGTAATGACGACAAGAGGCGGGTCCTTGACGCTTTTCAAAAATTCGATGCCTGAAAGCAGGGGCATCTCGATGTCGAGGAAAACAAGGTCAAAGGACTTGCTCTGCAAGGCCTGAAAGGCCTCCACCGCATTCTCGCAACGCGTTATATTGTGGGCATCCAGTCGCCCGAGATAGTTCTCGATCACATCGATGGCGAGGGGTTCGTCATCCACGATCATATAATTGAGCGTCTTCAGCATAGCGGCATTTTTAACAGTACGCTGAATATTTCGTTCTCCGTCCGTATATCCAGGCTATACCGGTCGCCATACAGAAGATCAAGCCTTCGCCTGACGTTGGCGAGCCCGATGCCCTTCCCACTGGATGGCTCGTCGTGCGTCATCGGGTTATCCACCTTAAAATAAAGGAACTGATCGTCCAGCCACAGCGAAATATCGATATGTATCTTGCTGATATTATTCTTCACACCGTGCTTGAAACTATTCTCTAGAAAAAGGATCAGGATCATGGGTGGAATATTGATGTCTCCCGCAAACCCCGACCACGTAAAATTGATGGAAAGACGCTGGCCAAACCGAAGCTTCTCTACGTCCAGGTAATTCTGCAGATAGTCGATCTCTTTCACCAGGGGCACCAGCGGGACATTGGACTCATAAAGCATATAGCTCATGAGGTCGGACAGCTTCAGAATGACACCCGGCGCATCATCCGACTTCTTCAACGTAAGGGAATAGATATTGTTGAGCGTATTGAAAAAGAAATGCGGATGTATCTGCGAACGCAGGAACTTAAGCTCCGTCTCCAGGTAGTGCTTTTCTTTCTCTTTCATCCACTGCTGATTGAGAAAAGAGTCCTTCAGGAACTTGATGCCGGTCACCATGCCCATCAGATACACTTCCTGGACCGCGCTCACGGCGATGGTCCGTATGCCGACCTGCATTTTCCCGAAATGAACGGCATCAATATGTGCAGACGCCTTCTCGACGAGCATAACGACAACAGCGCAGGCAAGAATGTCCAGCAAAAGCGCCAGACCATAGTAAAAATAGCTGCGCGCAAAAAGGAGACGCGGTATTAGCAGATAGATATTGACATAAGCAAAAAAAGCCTGAAAAACGAGCAATACCAGGTACATCAGGCAATTCTCGGGAGTAAGGGTATCTCTGAGACTGGCGTACAATATAAGCAGCAGTCCGAAATAGCCCAGCCAGAAAAGCAGGTGATAGAGCCAGCGCCTTTTCAGAAGGCGCGTGCCCTGTATATCCTTCGCAAACGAGGAACCGGCAAGAGCGTTGGTATTAAGGTAGCTGTCCGCCATGACGTCCGATAAAATTAAGAATTTTGACATAGCAGGCCGGACTTGTTCTCTGTACGGTAAGATTTGCCCGACAGACTGCAGGCTTCACACGACGGCCCCCTTATTCCCATTCCCCGTCAAACCGGACACCGCGTATCCGGAAACGGACACGCAGGTCGACTCCCGACTCCTCATACAACCTGACAATCAACCTAATACCAATCTGGCGGCAAAAAAGACCGGCTGGCCCAGGTGATGCTTAACTGGGAGTACCCTGATCGCCCTGGTCACGGTATCGTTTCAAGCCATATAAGCCGCAATGGCCAACCCCGTAAAAAGTATAAAAGCAGAATAGACGGCATAACCGGACAAAACATGAAAAAGGTCCCCTGGTTTCCGGGGACCTTCATACTTCAAAGAAATGTTCTACAACCCATACTTCGTCATATACCTATGATACAACTGCGTCTGCTTATTCTCCAGGCTCACTTCCCTTCCCTGTATGAACGCGTGCTCGATAATGCTCGACCGCATATCCAGGATATCCCCATCGCTGATGACTAAGTTAGCATCCTTCCCCGCCTCAAGCGAGCCAGTACGGTCGTCAACACCCAGGATCTTCGCGCTGTTGAGCGTGATCGCCTGCAACGCCTGTTCTTTGGTCAGGCCGTGAGCCGCCGCTACACCCGCATTGAACATAAGATTGCGGTAGCGCGTCTCTTCATGCCCGTCATTGATGGCGAAGAGGACGCCGGCCTTTTGGAGGATCGCCGGGGTCTTGAACGGCTGATCGTAGTCGTCGTCTTCCGTGGTCGGCAGACTGTTGGTCTGCTGGAGGACAACAGAAATATTGTTCTGCTTCAGTAGATCGGCGATAAGCCAGCACTCGCTGCCGCCAACAATGGTGACGTCAAAGCCAAACTCCTTCGCCATATCGACTGCAACCAGCATCTGCCTGAGCTGGTCACCGTGTACGAATAGTCTTTGCTGCTTACCGAACAGCCCTTTTACCGCCTCAAATTTGAGATTGGTCTCTTTGTGGGAAGATTCGGCCAGATAGGCTTTTGCTTCCCGGAAAAAGGTCTTGATCTCGTCGACCTTGGCCAGCGCCTCTTTCACCGCATCGGTCGGAGGCTGGACTCCTTGACGCCCACCGCCGCCAAAGCGCCGGGGACGCGAAACGAACGTCGGCAGCGTAATATGGATCGCATTGTCCATCTTGTAGGCCGCGTCTTCCCAGTTCCATGCATCCAGCTGGACGACGGTTGACGAACCGCTGATCGTTCCTCCTTCCGGTGTCACCCCGGCAAGCAGGACGCCATTGGCCTTGAGCGTATTGATGATCTTCGAATCGGTGTTGTAGGCCACTATCGAACGGATGCTGGGATCGATATCGCTGATCTCCTGGAAGTCATTGGAACCGCGGACACCACTGCCGATCTCTTTTAGCCCCAGGTCGGTGACAGGCAGGATAAGACCGGGATAGACCTGCTTGCCTTTTGCATCGACCACCCTTGCGTCGCCGGAGGGTGTAAGTCCTGCGCCGACACGAACGATCTTGCCGTTATCCACTTCGATAGAGCCACCTTCGATCACCTGCCCGTTGCCGACATGAATGGTGCCGCCGGTGATAAAGAGCTTGCCTTTATAAGGCTTCGCGGGATAGACGTCGTCCTGGGCCTTTAGCGTCGTTGCCGCCAGGAAGGAGATCGCCAGTATATATATGGATCTTTTCATTGTTGTAGTTGTTTAATTGGTTGCATCAATAATAGCGCTCTTTCCCTCGTCGCCGTCCTGTTCGTCAATGGTCAGAAGACCTTCGTGATGCCCGTGGTCGCCGCAGCTGAGCTCTATGTGGTAGCTTGGACTTGCGGGCGCCATTGCGCTGCCCGATCTTTTTTCGGCGATCAGCTTCTGGACGAGCCGGTTGCGTTCGGCGGCGATATTTTTTCGCAGCTCGGTGTCCCGGTCGATGTCAAAATAGACAATGCCGTCCACTATGGTCTTCTGCGGGATAGCATATATGCTCAGGGGGTTGTCGTTCCACAGGACCAGGTCGGCGTCCTTCCCTTCCTTGATGCTCCCCACCCGATCTGCCACGTGAAGCGCTTTGGCAGGATTGAGCGTCACCATTTTGAACGCATCGTCTTCGGACATGCCGCCATATTTTACGGACTTGGCTGCCTCCTGGTTGAGGTGCCGCGCCTGTTCAGCGTCGTCGGAGTTGATACAGACGTTCAGCCCGACCTTCTGCATGATCGTGGCATTGTATGCAATGGCATCCTGTACCTCCATCTTATACGCCCACCAGTCGGAGAAGGTCGAGACGCTGGCGCCGTGTTCCTTCATCTTATCGGCAACTTTATATCCCTCAAGTATATGCGTAAAAGTATTGACCCTGAACCCGAATTTCTCCGCTACCCGCATAAGGGCTGTGATCTCGCTCTGGACATAGGAGTGACAGGTAATGAACCGCTTGTGCTCCATGATCTCGACCAGCGCATCCAGCTCGAGGTCGCGACGGGTCACATTGGGCGCAGCCTTCCGCTGCTGCTGGTAATCTCTGGCACGGGTAAAGGCATCCATCAGCACCTCTTCCACACCCATGCGTGTATCCGGGAAACGGTTGTTATTCGTGGAGGTGGTTCGTTTTACATTCTCCCCGAGCGCAAATTTGATAAAAGGGTCCCAGTTCCTGAACTTCAGCCCTTCATCATCGGCGCCCCAGCGCAATTTGATCAGCTGCGTCTGACCGCCAATGGTATTGGCGGAACCGTGGAGGATATGTGAGCTCGTGACGCCGCCCGCGAGTTGGCGGTAGATATTGATGTCTTCCGGGTTGAGGTTATCGGCTATACGCACTTCAGAGGTCACCGACTGCGCACCCTCATTGATGGAGAAGGCCGCGATATGAGAATGCTCATCAATAATACCCGGCGTCAGATACTTACCCGTTCCGTCAATTGTGATCGCGCCTGCAGCAGAGAGACTCTTTCCGACCTTCGCGATCTTGCCGGCCCTGACCAGCACGTCGGTATTCTCCAGCCGCCCCTCTTTCTCATTTGTCCAGACCGTAGCATTTTTGATCAGCAGGTCCTGCTGTTTCGGAAGACTGTCCCAGCCATAGCCGTCAAAGGGATAGAGAACCTTGCCGATGCGGGCAACCCGCTTGCGGGTCGTATCGGGAGCCGGAGGGGTTGCTTTCGTGAAAGTCGCCGTCCAGACAACCGGATTGCCGGCGGAGTCGGTACCGCTGCCATTCCAGATCGTGCCGTTGACCACGCCGCTGAGATGAGCGGCCGCAGCCACATGTCCCCCTGCTCTGCGTCCTCCGGCCGGAGCCTCACCACCAGGCCCCGCCGCGGGCACGGGAAAACTAAGAGAGATAAGTACCCCGTCATAGCTGAACTTCGCATTAAGCGTATCCTTCCCGATAATGCTGGCGGAAGTAGAGGACTTTACATCAAGAGTATAATTCCCCGTAGCCCCACCCGCAACGGTCACGGCCAAATTATACAGTCCCTTCACGTCTTTCCAGGCCTCCTCTTTCACGCCATATTTCTTGCCCTGTATCCAGTTCTCTACGATGCTGGTCTTCTCATTGAAGATCGGACCGTTGGTGATCAGGAAATTGGCGAGCTTGCCGGCATCCAGGCTGCCTACCTTGTCATAGACACCGATAAGGGTAGCCGGCGTTTTTGTCAATGCCTCGAGCGCCTTATTCTCGGAAAGTCCATAGTCAAAGGCCTTGCGAAGATTGGCAAACAGCTGTTTGGTATCGTGCATATCCGCCGCAGTAAGACAGAAGGTAATTCCGGCCTTTTCAAAGGCCCCGGGATTGGTCGGTGCCATCTCCCAGTGCTTCATATCTGCAAGGGAGACATAGCGGGCGTCACCCGGATCTTCCACATCCATTCCCTGCGGGAAGTTCAGCGGAACGATATATGCGGCCTTCGTCGCAATGATCGGCTGCATCCGCTGGTATTCATTGCCGCCGGCCTTTATAATATATTGTACCCCGAACTCATCGCCGATGCGGTCGCCCTGAAGATCGCCCCATTTGTCCCCGCCATCGAAAAGCTGCGGCAGCGACTGCTCTTCGTTCCAGGCCTGCAGGCTCAGGTTGGTCCCTTCGTGCGCAGGCAGGCTCTTGTACCACTGCGCGTCGAGATAGGTCTGGCGCAACAAAGCAATGGAGCCCATCAGCGAGCCGGGATAGCTCTGGGTAGACGATCCCTTATTCAGCGAATAATTGGCAGAAGCCCTTTGTTTGACAACGACAAGATTTTCCTTTTCATTGGCCAGCGTGACGACAACACCCGTACCACGGGCAATGCCATCCTTCAGATGCGAAAGCACCGTGCCGAAGCCTATCTCGCGAAGCGGTTTTGCCTTCGCATCATCCACCACGAACAGACGGGCAGCGTCGGTCTCCGGGTGAATGGCCTGGTTCCAGTTGTAGGCGCCCTTTGTATTGGAAGCTATCTGCGCCGGCGCCCGAAAATCAAAGGCCGGACGGCCTGTCCCTCTTTCCACAGTCGGGATGCCGTAGTCGCTGTAGATATCGATAAAAGATGGGTAGATATATTTCCCGCTGCAGTCGATGACGACGGCGTCCCTGGGTGGGGCACCAGTAGGTCCGGCGCTCACAATGAGACCATCGCGGATGACAAGGGTGGCATCGGACATCGTTGTCTGTCCGTCCTTCACCAGCGTCGCATGGGTAAATGCATAGCAGCCTACCCGGGGATCGGCCACGCCATTAACCGGGAAGGTAGTTTGAGCCCTGCTAAAATGGGTGAATGATATGATCAAAATGGTGAGGGGGAGTATCTTTCCCCTCGGATGGTGTCGCGAGTTTCTCATGTAATGTCAGTTTTAGGCTAATGTCTGGATGAAAAATGGTCCCTAATTTAGGTAAATGGAGTAATTTTACTGTTTGAATATTATACCAACGGTAAAATGTCGGCGATCAAAATAGCATCGTATATAGATCATACGTTATTAAAACCAACGGCTACGCATATTGATATTAGCAAAATGTGTAATGAGGCCCTTGTCTATGGTTTTGCGGCCGTCTGTGTGCCTCCGCCATTGGTCAGGACCGCCAGCTCCCTCGTGCAGCCGGGCACCGGAGAGGATGCAACCGCCGAAGACGCCGCAAGCGCCGCCGAAGCTGCTGCCCCCACCACCGCTGCGGCCATAGCTCAACCTGCGATAAAGGTCGCTACGGTCATCGGGTTCCCCTTTGGATATTCTACGACAGCAGCTAAGCTGGCGGAAATAGAACAGGCCATCTCCGACGGCGCTGACGAGCTGGATGTCGTGATCAACCTTGTCGCCCTGCGGGAAGGATACTGGGACCAGCTCGAGGAGGAGATGCGTATGCTCACCCTGCGCGCCCACACCTCAGGCAAGCTGGTAAAAGTGATCATCGAAAGCGGTATACTGACCGACGAAGAGATCATACGATGCTGCAGCGTCTATAGCCACGTCGGAGTGGATTTCCTGAAAACCTCGACGGGATACGCAGAAAAAGGCGCATCGCTCGCCGCAGTACAGCTGATGAGACAGCACCTGCCACAAAAAATTAAGATCAAGGCATCCGGCGGTATCAGGGACTATGCCTTTGCGGCCGCCCTCATCGAAGCCGGCGCCGACAGACTGGGATGCAGCGCCAGCGTAGAGATCGTTAAGGGGGAACACACCGAGCCCGATCGCCCAGGCGCCGGATCCGGTCATACAAAACCCGGTCACGCAGGCCCGGGTCACCCACGCCCCGGCGGCTACTAAAATCCCCCACCGGGATTTGGCCGGACATTTGCAGGAATCTGAAAAAAATTACTATGTATAAGCTTCTCTTTATCGCCACTTTGTTCATAACCCAGGGAGCCCTGGCCCAGACCGACTCGACGGCCCCGGCCACATTGGCGGTACTAAAGGACCCCCGCGTAGACAAGCTGATCCTTAAACAGATAGAGATCAATGAAGAGACGACAAAGGAAACCCGCAAGAATATGCCAGGATTCCGGATACAGGTGATCAACACCACCGACCGCAATAAGGTCTTCGCCGCAAAAGCAAAGGTCTACCAGGAATTTCCCGACCTGAAACCCTACCTGCTCTATCAGGCCCCCAACTATAAACTAAAAGTAGGTAACTTCAAGACCCAGGAAGAAGCAGAAGAGATGCAGCGACAGCTGGAACGACTGTTCCCCTCGGGCACCTATGTCATCCGCGACATCATCGAAGTAAAGATCACGGACGACAACCACTAAGAACCAAAAATCATTTTGACTCCATATCCATGTTAAAAGAAAAGATCCAACAGCTCGCCAAACAATACGCTCCGGACTTTATCTCGATAAGGCATCACCTGCACGCCCACCCGGAACTGTCTTATCAGGAGTTTCAGACTTCGCAGTTCGTACAGGAACGACTTTCAGAGCTCGATATCCCCTTCCAGGTGATGGCAGGCACGGGAGTAGTGGGCCTGCTCCAGGGAAAAAATCCCGGCAAAAGAGTGGTCGCCCTGCGGGCCGACATGGACGCCCTGCCGATAAAAGAGGAGAACGACATCCCCTATAGGTCGACCAATGAAGGAGTGATGCACGCCTGCGGACACGACGTACATACCACCGTGCTGCTGGGAGCATCGCGCATATTGAACCAGCTGAAGGACGAGTGGGAGGGAACGGTAAAGCTGATCTTTCAGCCGGGAGAAGAAAAGAACCCCGGCGGCGCCAGCCTGATGATAAAAGAAGGCGTACTGAAGAACCCCGAACCACAGGCCATATTCGGACTCCACGTCCACCCCGGATTGGAGACCGGCAAGCTAAGCTTCCGCGGCGGCATGGTAATGGCCAGCGCCGACGAGCTCTATATAACGATAAAAGGAAAAGGTGGACACGCCGCAGCCCCGCACCTGACTGTGGATACGATTCTCGTGGCCTCTCACCTGGTGGTGGCGCTCCAGCAGATCATCAGCCGCAACCGCAACCCCCTGTCGCCATCCGTCCTGTCGATCACCTCCGTACAAGGCGGATACACGACCAACGTCATCCCCAGCGAGGTCCGGCTGATGGGCACGTTCCGGGCTATGGACGAAGAATGGAGGTTCCGCGCACATGAGCTGATCCGCAAACAAGCAACCGAGCTGGTCCACAGCATGGGGGCAGAGATCGACCTGCACATCGACGTCGGCTATCCCATGGTCTACAACAACGAAGCGCTCGACAAGGTCGCCCGGGCAGAAGCCCGCGAGTTCATCGGCCGGGATAAGGTGCTCGAAACTGAAATTCGCATGGGGGCCGAAGACTTTGGATACTATACCCGTCAGATACCCGGTTGTTTCTACAGGCTCGGTGTGATGAACGAAGAGAAAGGTATCACGTCGGGCGTCCACACGCCAACCTTCAACATCGACGAGTCCGCGATAGAGATAGGCGCCGGAATGATGGCCTGGCTGGGTGCGCATGTGAATTTCGGACAATAGCAACAGTCAGTCCGCCAGAACAATTCGTTTCCTCTTCCGGAAGAAAAAATGGTATTTATCCTTCAATGGATAAGGATAGCACCCCCAGGCAGGTATATTTGGATAGGCCTCTTTCAGCGCAGATGTATCGGAATCGATCGTGACGGTCTTCAGCCCGATGACATTGTATCGCCCGTTGATATCCGGGCTGTAGAGAAACACGCCGTCCCGGTCTCTCAGGCTTCTCAGCCAGCTGCTGTCGATCTCCGCGAACGAATGAATACCCGGTATAGACCCGATGTCATAGGCAAACTGGTTTTTGTATGCCTCCAGCTCATCGCCGATATCATCTCCAACGCCTGCCCCCGTACCCCTGTCAAACACCATCTCCCCCTGCATGAACTGTAACCCGTGCGTTATTTCGTGCACAAAGCTGTACGTATTGTCGCTGCTGTCCTGTATCCCGAATGTTATCTCCCGGCTGCACGGGTCATAGACGGTCGCGCCGGCTCCCTCCACAGCAGGAACTCTTCGGATATTGTAGTAGTAAGGAGAATCGGACTTCAAACTATCTATTATGGAGAGAACCATGTTCAGTCGCCTGATCCTTTCCTGCAAGACAATTTGCTGAGCATCCTGTTTGCCGGAAGCCTGCAGCCGGCGAAGCAGTAGCACCAGCGAAAGATACCGGTCACTGACACAGCTCGCCTCATGCTTCCAGTACTTCGCATCCCGTCGATGGTGCCGATCCTTGGTCCTTCCAATCGTATCGACTCCCGCGCCCGTGTTTTCGAGGGCCGCAGCGAGCCCGGCCGTATATCGGGAAACGACGCGCAGGAGGGGAGGACCACCATTAAAGAAGGTACTGCCAAAGAAAGGCAGAAAAACCAATGAGCATAGGAAGGTCGGCCTGCCTCTATGGCAAAGGTTTAGGAAGGTCGGCATAAGGGATCGATTTAAGGAAATTTAAAATATGTCCGCGCGCCCCCGATGCAGTGTGGCATTTTCCCCGCTATGGACTCCCATTTCCTCCCCTAAAAACGGCCGTTTTCCCTTTTTCCGGCGGCATTCCCTCCTTTCACCTGGCAGGACGACCGATCCCGCGGTTGTGAGCTGACCGTCCAACCTGCTAATAAACGGTCGGGGCAGGCTAAAATCGGTAAAAAAAGGGTTTGGTAGCATTTTCGTATTTTGCAGCGGTTTAGGACCCGCGGTCCCGGCGGACAGCCGAAGTCCAGGCGGACACCCGTGGTCCCTGTGGACCGGCATAGACGGCAAACCAGCCGCGCCGCCGGAACGATAAATTTCCCGTATGCAAAAAAAACAGCTCCGAAAAGAGCAGGCGCTTGAATATCATTCGAAAGGGCGGCCCGGCAAGATTGAGGTAGTACCCACGAAGGAGGCAAAGACTCAACGAGACCTTTCCCTGGCTTACTCCCCCGGCGTAGCCGAACCCTGCAAAGAGATCAATAAGAACGTAGAAGAGGTATATAAGTATACCGCCAAAGGCAACCTGGTCGCAGTGATCAGTAACGGCACCGCTGTGCTCGGCCTGGGCGATATCGGCCCCGAAGCATCCAAGCCGGTAATGGAAGGGAAAGGCGTGCTTTTCAAGATCTTCGCAGACATCGACGTCTTCGACATCGAGATCAACGAAAAAGACCCCGAAAAATTCGTCCAGATCGTCAAAGCCCTCGAACCCACTTTCGGAGGGATCAACCTGGAAGACATAAAGGCTCCGGAATGTTTTTATATCGAACGGGAGCTGCGCGACCAGCTGAAGATCCCCGTCATGCACGACGACCAGCACGGCACGGCCATCATCAGCAGCGCCGCCCTGCTGAATGCCCTCGAGCTGCAAAAAAAGAAGATCGACAGGGTTCGGTTCGTGATCAACGGCGCGGGAGCCGCAGCCATGGCCTGCGTCAAGCTCTATGCCGCGCTGGGCGCCAAACCGGAGAATTTCATCCTTTTCGACAAGGACGGCGTTCTCCACGAAGGCAGGACCGACCTGGACGAAGAGAAAAAGAGATTTGCGGTAAAGAAGAACGACTGGACGCTTGCTACGGCATTGAAAGACGCCGACGTTTTCGTCGGCCTAAGCGTGGGCAATGTTGTTACCCAGGACATGGTCAGATCCATGGCCCGCAAGCCCATCGTCTTCGCTATGGCCAACCCCGACCCCGAGATCAGCTACGAACAGGCGACAGCCGCCCGGGAGGATATCATCATGGCGACCGGACGCAGCGATTATCCCAACCAGGTAAATAACGTACTGGGATTCCCCTTTATCTTCAGGGGCGCCCTCGACGTAAGAGCCAGACAGATCAACGAAGCCATGAAGCTGGCCGCGGTCAAGTCCCTGGCGGAGCTCGCCAAGACACCCGTACCGGACATCGTGAACATGGCCTACAACGAGAAGAATATGGTCTTCGGACCTACCTATATCATTCCCAAGCCGCTGGACCCCAGACTTATATCAACGATCAGCCCCGCCGTGGCAAAGGCCGCCATGGAAAGCGGCGTGGCCGGCCGGCAGATCGACAATTGGGAAGCTTATTCTATCGAGCTGAACCGGAGACTGGGACTGGACAACCAGCTGATGCGCGTGCTGAGCACCAAAGCCCGGCTGAATCCCAAACGGGTAGTCTTCGCGGAAGCCGACAACCTTAAGATATTAAAGGTCGCACAGCTGCTGTATGACGAAGGCGTAGCCTATCCTATGCTGCTGGGTGACGAAAGAAAGATCCGCCACATCGCCGCAGCCAACCAGATCGACCTGGACGGGATGCCGGTGATAAACCCCTACGACGACGAATATGAAGAGCAGCGCAAGAAGTTCGGAGAGCTGTTCTTCGAAAAGCGCCAGCGCAGGGGATTCAACAAATACGAGGCCTACAAGATAATGCGGGACCGCAACTACTTCGGCTGCATGATGGTAGAGACCGGCCTTGCCGACGCCATGATCTCTGGACTTACCAAGAACTACCCCGATACCATCCGGCCGGCCCTTCAGGCCATCGGCACGGAAGACGGGGTAAAAAAGATCGCGGGCATGTACCTCCTGCTGACCAAGAGAGGACCACTATTCCTGGCGGACACAACCGTCAACTTCAACCCCACGGCCGAAGAGCTGGCGGATATCACGCTGCTGGTCGCCCGGGAAGTTCAGCACTTTAATCTCACCCCAAGGGTGGCCATGCTCAGCTATTCCAACTTCGGAACGAGCAATTCTCCCGAAGCAAGGCTGGTAGCAGAGGCAAGGGAGATCGTCAAACAAAGAGAGCCCGGTCTGATCGTGGACGGTGAGATGCAGGCCAGCGTAGCGCTGAACAATGAGCTGATCCGCGAGAACTACCCTTTCAGCGAGCTGGTGGACCAGGAAGTGAACACCCTGGTATTTCCAAATCTCGCAGCGGGCAACATCGCCTACAACCTCCTGAAAGAAGTAGGCGGCGCCGACGCCATCGGCCCGATACTGCTCGGCCTGAAAAAACCCGTACACGTTTTACAGCTAGGCAGCACCGTTCGGAACATTTATAACGTAGCTTTGGTGGCCATAGTCGATGCGCAGATCAAATGCAAGACCTCCGATGAGGAGTCAAGAAAGGCGCCCTGGTGGAAAAGGGTAAAACATTAACCAACCGGAGACCCGGCACAATTTAAAAACTAATGAATTTTTTCTCGGAGTTCGGGTTATATCTGATCACGCTAAAGGGAATGTTCTCAAAGCCGGAAAACGGCAAGATGTACTGGAAAGAATTCATGCACCAGTGCGCCGACATCGGTATCGGTTCCCTGGGCATCGTAGCGATAATATCCGTCTTCATGGGTGCTGTATCGACTCTCCAGACGGCCTACCAGCTGGTGAGCCCGCTGATCCCCCTCTCTACCATCGCCCAGATCGTCCGTGATACGGTCATCCTGGAATTTTCGCCTACCCTGGTCTGTATCGTTCTGGCAGGTGTGGTCGGTAGCAAGATCGCCAGCGAGCTGGGGAATATGCGGGTCAGCGAACAGATAGACGCCCTCGAGATCATGGGCATCAACACCAAGGCCTATCTGATCATGCCCAAGCTGCTGGCTGCGATCTTCGTGATCCCCATGCTGATCGTCATCTCCATGGTGCTGAGCATCTGGGGTGGCCGGGTCGCCGGCACCGCAACAGGCATCCTGTCCGCAGCAGCTTTCGACAAGGGACTACACCAGTATTTTAAGCCCTACAACGTATTCTTCGCTCTGGCCAAGTCCTATACCTTCGCCTTTATCATCTCCAGCATCCCTGCCTACTACGGATACAACGTACAGGGCGGCGCGCTGGAGATCGGGAAGGCAAGCACCAGGGCCGTGGTTGTGAGCTGTGTATTGGTATTGTTTGCTGACTACATCCTGTCGGCGATCCTCCTCTAACCCGTCCCCAGGAATAAAAGACTAACATGATCGAGATCAAAAACATAAAAAAAGGATTTGGCCCCAAGACCGTTATCAACGACGTCAGCGCGGTATTCCGTACGGGAAAATGCAACCTGATCATCGGCACCAGTGGCAGCGGCAAGACCGTGATGATGAAATGCCTCGTCGGACTGTTCGAACCCGACAGCGGCGAGATCATCTATGACGGCCAGAACTTTTCAGAAATGAATGAAGAGCGACGGAAAGACCTTCGCCAGAATATCGGCATGCTCTTCCAGGGCTCGGCCCTGTTCGACAGCCAGACCGTCGAACAGAACGTGATGTTCCCCCTGGACATGTTCACAAAGAAAACCTACCCGGAGAAGCTAAAAAGGGTCAACGAAGTCCTGGAGCGCGTCAACCTCAAAGACGCCAACAAAAAATATCCAGCCGAGATATCGGGTGGGATGAAAAAAAGAGTGGGTATCGCCCGGGCGATCGTGCTCAACCCCAAATACCTCTTCTGTGACGAGCCCAACTCCGGCCTCGACCCCCAGACCTCCCTGCTGATCGACAAGCTCATTAAAGAGATCACCGAAGAATACAATATCACCACCGTGGTGAATACGCACGACATGAACAGCGTAATGGAAATAGGCGACCATATCATGTATATGTACCAGGGCGTGAAGGAATGGGAAGGCAACAACAAGGAGATCATCTTCAGCAAGAACAAGCTACTGAATGACTTCATCTTCGCCTCGGAGTTCCTGCAGGATGCCAAGGACATGCGGATGCTGGAGGCGAAGGGCAAGATCGACAACAACCGGAATATGGACGAGTTGCTGAAATAATAGTGGGCAATCTGTTTACGATACCAACCGACCTTTTTTGCGGCGAAGACTGCCCGGTATCGCCGGAGAAGATCGGTATACGGATATATGAAAGCTCTGTTCCCTCCACCAAGTCCCGCGTAACCATAACGAACAATCTCTTCAGCTTTCTGCTGGAAGGTGAAAAGATGGTGCACCGTCCCGGCAAATCGCTCCGGGTCTTCCCCGGGCAGTTCCTGATGATAGCCGGCGGCAACTGCCTGATGACAGAAAAGCTCTCGTCAGGCAATCGCTATCATAGCCTCCTGTTCTTCTTCAGCAACGAAGTACTGAGGTCCTTCTTCACCAGATATCATTCCCTGCTCGAGCAGACAGAGAAGATCATCGGACGTCGTGACGAGCCCATAGTCTGTTTCAAAACGGACGCGTTCATACAAAATTATCTGAATTCTCTCCAGCTGCTGCTGCAGGCCAGTCCCTGTTTACAGGAAGAGCTCCTGCAATTAAAGCTGGAAGAGCTGCTCCTCTACCTGGCAGATAAATGCCCCGAAGCCCTTTTCTCCTTTCAGCTGTTCGACCGCGCAGACGCAACCGACAGACAGCTGCAGGCCGCAGTCGAGAATAATCTCACCTATTCCGTCACTGTGGAAGAGCTCGCATTTTTGTGTAATATGAGCCTGTCCACGTTCAAGAGGAGGTTTGCGCGGATATACGGCACTTCGCCCAACAAATGGCTCCTCCAGCGTCGCATGCAGCAGGCCATACTGCTCCTGCAACAGCAGGCCAAGCCCAGCGAGATATACTTTCAGCTCGGGTACGAGAACCATTCCAGCTTTAGTCAGTCGTTCAAACAGGCATACGGCATAACACCAAGGGAGTTTCAACGGATGAACGTCCACCGATAGTTTTTGGACGACTGGCCCTAATACGACGTCCGGCATAGTACTATTTTTACGCATTAAATCTTCATTAATATGCACAGACTAACTTTGTTGCTCGTCCTGGCCACCCTGGTCAGCGCCGGCACACTCTCAGCACAGACATTTACCCTGAAAAGCAATGATATTGGCGGACAGGCGACCAATAAACAATGGGCCAACAGCTTTGGCGCCCATGGGGACAACATCTCTCCCGAACTGCACTGGGAGAACGCACCGGCAGGTACCCAGGCCTTTGCCGTTACTATGTACGACAAAGACGCCCCCACCGGCAGCGGATTCTGGCACTGGCTGGCATTCAACATCCCTGCCAATGTGACCGAACTCAAGGCCGACGCGGGCAATCTAAGCAAGAACCTGGCGCCTGCCGGCACGATCCAGAGCAGCAACGACGCCGGTATGCAGGGCTACCTCGGACCCGCGCCTCCTCCCGGACCTATCCACGAATACATTATCACGGTCTATGCCCTGAAGACAAAGATCGCCCTGGACAAGAGCGCCGGACCAGCCCTGGTGGGATTTTATCTCAACGCAAACGTTATCGAAAAGGCTTCGATCGTCATGTACGCCCAGAACAAGAACTGATCTGTGCCGCGATCCCCGATCCGCATCGCCAGCATCCTTGATGCAAACAGGCACCACCCCTTATCCGCGTCGGAAAAGGCCGGCAAAATTGATTGGAAGGGAAACCTTTTTCCCCTAACTTCGTCCCCCGAACGGTAAAACCGACCTCTCATGTCAATCTTAGTTAACAAGAACTCCAGAATCATCGTACAAGGCTTTACAGGAACAGAAGGGACTTTCCATGCTACGCAAATGATCGACTACGGCACCCAGGTAGTGGGTGGGGTTACTCCCGGAAAAGGTGGCTCTACGCATCTCGAGCGCCCCGTATTCAATACAGTTGCTGACGCAGTCAGACAGACCCAGGCCAACGTATCCATCATCTTCGTTCCACCGGCCTTCGCCGCCGACGCGATAATGGAAGCCGCCGAGGCCGGCATCGGACTGGTCATCTGTATCACGGAAGGCATTCCGGTACAGGACATGGTAAAGGCAAAGAACTACCTGTTAGGCCGGAATACAAGGCTGATCGGCCCTAACTGCCCCGGTGTGATCACCGCCGGAGAATGTAAGGTCGGCATCATGCCCGGATTCGTGTTCAAGCCAGGAAAGATTGGCATCGTATCCAAATCGGGTACCCTGACCTACGAAGCCGCTGACCAGGTCGCCAAGGCCGGTCTCGGAATTTCCACTGCCATAGGCATCGGTGGCGACCCCATCATCGGTACACCGACAAAAGAGGCAGTCGAGCTGCTGATGAACGACCCCGGAACCGAAGGCATCGTAATGATCGGAGAGATCGGTGGTAGCATGGAGGCCGAGGCCGCCCGCTGGATAAAGGAGAACAATCGCAAGCCTGTTGTCGGCTTTATCGCAGGCCAGACCGCCCCTCCCGGAAGAAGGATGGGCCATGCCGGTGCGATCATCGGAGGCGCCGACGATACCGCCGCAGCCAAGATGAAGATCATGGAAGAATGCGGCATCACCGTCGTACAGACGCCGGCAGAGATCGGCTCGACGATGGCGAAAGTGCTGAAAAAATAAGCTTACTATCATAAAAGCAAATCCGGCCCCACCTAAGGAGCCGGATTCCAAAAAATGCGGAGCATTTTTCAAATCATTAGAGTAAAAAGACTGGCTTACTTTTTTAATGGGTAAGCCAGTTTCTTTTTATTGATGGCCTTATGTATAGAGACTAACGGTTAGTAACTTAATAACAGTTCCTGCGGTCACGGGCCAGATCATACCGGTCCCGGTACAGGTCGTGACGATCATAGCGGAGATCCCGGCGATCACGGGCAAACTCCCTGCGATCATGACGAAGATCATAAAAATCTCTGTCCCTTCTGTCCCTGCTCATTTCACGACGATCATAGCGAAGATCATTGCGATCATGACGGATATCTGCACGGTCATGACCAATATCCCGGCGATCTTCCCAACGGCCCTGAGCCTGCGTAGCAACACCGGCGAACAAACCAGCGGCAAGGAGTATAAATAATTTCGTTTTCATAATTTCAATTTTAAGTTAAGTAAATCAGCGTTCATATATAAGATCACGGCTGGCTTACCATGTTTAAGCTCCGGGAGTTATAGCTATGTTAAAAGCCAGTCGCCATATGTAATCGGCTCAGCTGCTGCATCCTGAAATAGCAATCGGATCCCCGGCGTTCCAGCCGTTAGGGCGAATTAAGTAACTTTAGAAAATTTCTCTCCTATGCCGACTTTAAAGTCATTGTTGCTAACCACCTGTACCTTATTCTCCATCCTTATTTCCTATGCACAGACACCCTCCCTGACCTATGACCAGAAATGGTCTCTCGTCGATTCGTTACTAAATAAAAAAGGGCTCATTCAATCAGCGATGGCCGAGGTCAATTCCATCTATGCCCGGGCCCGGAAAGAGAAGAACGAGCCGCAGCAGATAAAAGCGCTGATCTACCGCTCGATACTGTACAGCCGCAGCCAGGAAAATGCAGAACTGACGACAATACAGGAATTGGATTCGGCTGTCTTGCTTGCTCAGCAACCCTCCAGATCCATCCTGCAGAATTTGCTGGCCGGGGTCTATCAGCAGTACTTCCAGAACCACGAATGGCAATTGTACAACCGTTCGAAAACCGTAGGTTTTGTCAAAAAAGATATTGCCACTTGGAGCGCGGACGACTTTGACAATACGATCAGCGCGCTATACCTCGCTTCCCTGAAAGACGAACAGCTGTTGAAAGCAACAAGATTGGACAGCTACGATCCGATACTGATAAAAGGTAATGTCCGCTATCTGCGCCCTACCCTTTTTGACCTGCTGGCGCACCGGGCGCTGGAGTATTTCAATCGCAGCGACCGGAATGCCGACAAGCCGGCCGACGCATTCGAGGTCGACGACTCACTCGCATTTAGCGACGCGGCGACCTTTGCCCGTCATTCATTCAGGACTACCGATACAGCCTCGCTCCATTACAAGGCCTTGTCATTGCTCCAGCGGCTGATAGCGATGCACCTGGCCGATATACATCCGGATGCCTTGATCGACGTGGATATCGAGCGCCTGGCCTTTGTCAACACCTATGGGGTCATGGAGAACAAGGACGCGTTATATACACAGGCGCTGAGCCGCATAACCGACAAGTATGGAAACGAGCCGGCAGCAGCACAGGCCTGGTATCTCCAGGCAAGCCGCCTTGTCTATCCCGGTGCCGTTCGTCCCCTGAGGGTGACATTCAGAGGCGAAGACAACGATGCCGAGGAGGATGAGACAGGAGACAGTTCGAGGTACAGTAATATAAAGGCGCTCGCCATCTGCGACCGGGTCCTCCTACAAAAGGATTCCAGCGAGGGCAGAGAGCATTGTAGAACACTGCGCGACCAGCTGCTGGCAAAACAGCTGGCCATGCAGGCCGAAAAGGTCAATCTACCCGGAGAACCCCTGCGCTGCCTGGTCAGGTGGAGCAATTTCGACCACCTCTACCTGCGGCTCATAAACCTGGAAGGATACAAAACTACTCTGCCCAATATCAATACCGGTGATGACAAATTTTGGTCAGGCCTTTTCAGCCAGCCCGCATACCGTTCGTTCGACCAGGCCCTGCCCGATACGCGGGACTACCGGCAGCATAGTACGGAGATCGCTATCGGAAGGCTGCCCGTAGGCGCTTACGCGCTGGTGGGATGTACTGACGCGGGCTTTAGCTCAACATCGATAATGGTAGTACAATACATTTATATTTCCGGGATCGCCTTTGTTAATAAGGGTAGGGATTATTTCGTTGTCCGCCGTGGCAGTGGACAGCCGATCGCCGACGCCAGTATCAACGTATGGACCGAAGAATATGATTCCCGGCTCCGGAAGCAGGACCTCGTAAAGGCCGCCGACCAATACCGGACCGACAGCAGGGGACATTTTCAGCTGCGAAAGATTGCCGGCGACAAAGCCTACCGGGAACGGACAATCGAGATCACCACAGCTGACGACCACCTTTTTATCCGTGATCAGCCCCTGGGCTATGACCTGGGGTATATGTATGACGGTCACCTCATCGACAATGAAAATTCCGAGGAGCAGAATGCGAAGGTCTTTCTTTTCCTTGACAGGCAGATCTATCGGCCCGGCCAAACAGTCTATTTCAAAGGGATCGCCATAACGAAGGATAAGGCCACTCAGCAATCGAAGATCCTGGACGGGTGGTCCACAAAAGTCTATCTCCATAACGCCAATGGCGAAGCCGTCGACTCTATGGATAGGAGAACCAACGAATTTGGATCATATCACGGCAGCTTTCGGCTGCCCGCTGGACAGCTCAACGGGTCATTCAGCGTCGTAGACGACAAAGGAAATGAGACGTCTTTTTCTGTGGAGGAGTATAAACGCCCGACCTTTTATGTGGAGTATGAAAAACAAAAGGGCAGCTACAGGGCCGGAGACAGCATCCACGTGACGGGACATAGCAAAGCCTATGCGGGCAATGCCCTGGACGGTGCCACCGTAAAATACAGGGTAACAAGAAGGACCCTATTTCCTCACCCCTGGTATTTTGGGAGGCCTGTCAGCGGAACGCAGGAGATCCGGCATGGGGAGACGAAGACCGACGGAAAGGGAAATTTCCGTGTGGATTTTTTGGCAATACCTGACCGCAACACCGATCGCAGCGCTGAGCCGCGGTTCGAATACGACCTGACGGCGGATATTACCGATATAAATGGCGAGACCCGCAGCGGCGCTACGACTATCGTAGCAGGCTATACGGCTTTGAACCTCTCGCTTGGCGTGTCAGGCGGGGATCACCAGCCATCGGACAGCCTGAGAGAACTGACGGTAAAAAGCACAAACCTGGCCGGGGAGCCGGTGGCTTCGACGGTGCATGTGACGATCTTTGCGCTGCAAGCCCCTGACCGCCTCATACGGACAAGGCGCTGGGAGAAGCCCGACCTGTATGTGCTGCAGGAGAAGGAATTCCTGGATAGCTTCCCGCACGATGAGTACCGGGACGAGCTGAAAAAGGAAAGCTGGGCGACCGCTGAAAAAGTTTGGGACGCGACGGCCAGCGCAGGCGCTGGCGTGGGAAGCGTGCAATTTAAAATTCCCTCCGGACGGATCCTGCCAGGTTGGTATAAGGTGGTGGCCGTTGCAACCGACGAATATGGACAGGAAGTAAAGGACCTCAGTTATATAGAATTGTTCGACGGAGCTACGGGGAAACCGGCAAGCCCGCGATATGACTGGGTCGCCAACCAGGAGCAGACTGTAGAGCCCGGGGGAAGGGTCCTGATAGAGGCGGGTAGTTCCGCCGGAGACGTATATGTTGTCCGTAAGACCGAGCGTATCGATACCTCCGGTGACTTCATCACATTCATGCTGAATGGCCAAAGAAAGATCACGGAGCAGGCCATAACAGAAGCAGATCGCGGTGGTCTCGGCATATCGGACATTTTTGTAAAAGACAACCGGGTTTACACACACCGGCATATCATAAGAGTACCCTGGACCAACAAGCAGCTCAATGTCCACTACTCCAGCTACCGGGATAGGACCCAGCCTGGCAGCAATGAAAAATGGTCCGTGACGATCAGCGGACAACAGCGGGACAAAGTATCGGCAGAAGTGCTGGCCTCCATGTACGACGCCTCGCTGGATCAGTTTGCGCTGCACCAGTGGAGCACCCCTTCGCTGTATCCGGAGTTTAGATCCCCTGTTCCCTGGCTCGGCAGCACCTTCGCCAGCGGCCACAGCGTGATGCGCGTTGCGCCGTGGAAATATGTCCCCGAATATGTCAAAGTCTATGATGAGCTCCTGTCAACCGGCAATGGCGGCATGCTGATGTACAGGAAAGGCGGACGGGTGCTGGCAGCAGCCCCGGGGCTTGCATACTCGGTCAATTCTGGCGAAATGAATGTAACTGCCGATAAGATCCAGATCCGCGGACAAAACACTATTTCTACAGGCAACGAACCACTATACATCATAGACGGCGTTCCCGCAACAGCAGCAGAAGCACAACAGGCCGGGTCGGACATAGAGGAAATGAAAGTTCTCACCGCCGCAGACGCTACGGCCCTGTATGGCGCAAAAGCCGCGGCAGGCGCCATTATCATTACGACAAAAAAAGGCTCCGGGGCAGCTCAGCAGCAGGTCCAGGTGCGCAGGAACTTCAACGAAACAGCCTTCTTCTTCCCCGACCTCCGCACAGACAGCAGCAGCAGCGTAAGCTTCTCCTTTACCATGCCGGAGGCCCTCACCTCCTGGAAATGGATGACACTGGCGCACACAAAAGACCTCGCCTTCGGCTATTCGGAAAAGACCGTCATCACCCAAAAAGAATTGATGGTCCAGCCCAATTCGCCGCGATTCCTGCGTGAAGGCGACCATATGGACCTCCCTGTAAAAGTGGTAAACCTCACCGACTCCGAGATGACCGGACAGGTGGCCCTGCAGCTGACCGACCCCACGACAGGGCAGACCGCCGACGGATGGTTTACCAACCGGCAGCCCAACCAGTATTTTACAGTAGGACCCCGCCAAAGCGCAGTGGTCAGCTTCCCGCTGGTGGTACCCTTCCAATACAACCGGCCGCTGACCTACAAAGTGATCGCACAATCGCACAACTATAGCGACGGTGAAGAAGCAACGCTGCCCGTCGTGAGCAACCGCATGCTGGTCACCGAGACCCTGCCCCTGAACATGAAGGGCGACGGAACGCGCCAGTTCACATTCGAAAAGCTGCTGCACAGCGGCGGCAGCGAGACCCTCAACCACCATTCGCTGACAGTAGAGTTCACGGCCAACCCGGTATGGTATGCCGTCCAGTCGCTGCCTTATCTGACAGAATATCCCTACGAGTGCGCAGAACAGACATTCAACAGATGGTATGCCAACGCCCTCGCCAGCAGGATCGTATCGGCTTCTCCCCGGCTGAAAGACATATTCCAGCGCTGGAAGACCCGGGACACGGCCGCTCTGCTGAGTAACCTGCAAAAGAACCAGGAGCTCAGATCTGTACTCCTCGAGGAGACACCCTGGGTTCTCCAGGGCAAGACCGAAGAGCAGCAGAAAAAGAACGTCGCCCTGCTCTTTGACATGAGCCGCATGACCACCGAGCTCGAGGCCACTTTCAACAAACTGTCAGCGATGCAGTCACCCGACGGCGGCTTTTCCTGGTTCAACGGCGGTCCCAACGACCTCTATATCACCCAGTATATTCTCACCGGCATTGGACACCTGCAGCAGCTGAAGGCGATACCCGAATCGGCCGCATCTAAAGTCAGCGGGCTGATCAGGCAGGCGCTGGCCTACGTCGACGACCAGATGAAAAAGAAATATGAGTCGTTGAAAGAAGACGAGCGGAGGTCCAGGCCCCTGGCTTCGGGCAAACCGATAACCCCATTCATCGGAGAGCTGCCAGTGCAATATCTCTATATGCGCAGCTACTTCAACGACTATGGAATACCGGGGAACATCCTGCCCGCCGTCAGCTATTTTCGCAAACAGGTGCAGGGCTCATGGGTCAACCGCAGTAAATATATGCAGGGCATGATCGCGCTCGCCCTGTTCAGGACAGGCGACGTACAGACTGCAAAGGATATCATCAGATCTTTGAAGCAGACCGCCATCGTCGACGAAGAAAAAGGGATGTACTGGAAGGGCATGGAAGGCGGATACTACTGGTACGAGGCGCCGATCGAGATACAATCCCTGCTGATCGAGGCCTTCCGTGAGATCAGCGCAGATAAGGTCGCCGACCGCGACCTGAAGACCTGGCTGCTCAAACAAAAACAAACCCATAGCTGGCGGACGACAAAAGCAACCGCCGACGCCTGTTACGCCTTGCTGATGGGCGGAACTGGCTGGACCAACGACGAAAGGAGCGTGACGATAAGATTGGGCGAAAAGCTCGTAGACCAGACCCCCGGCGAAGCCGGCACAGGCTACTTCAAAAAAGTATTCGATGCCCCCTTCGTAAACCCCTCCATGGGCAATATCACCGTCACTATGAGCAGCGCAACGACCACCGGAGCCGCATCCAGCTCCCCCGCCTGGGGCGCGGTATACTGGCAGTACTTCGACATGCTCGATAAGATAACCCCGCCGGGCAGCAGCAAGGCGCCGCTAAGCCTCACAAAACAGCTATTCATCGAACGGCTCACCAGCTCCGGCAGGACTCTGGAGCCCGTCGCCGATAACGGCGTGCTGAAGCCCGGCGACAAGGTTGTGGTACGCATCCAGCTAAAGGCGGACAGAAGCATGGAATATGTACATATGAAAGATATGCGGGCGGCTTGTATGGAACCGGTCAATGTGATCAGCAAGTACAAATGGCAGGACGGACTGGGCTACTACGAGAGCACAAAGGACGCAAGCACAGACTTCTTCTTCTCGTCGCTGCCCCGGGGAACTTATGTCTTCGAATATCCGCTGACGGTAGGCCAGGCAGGTAATTTCAGCAATGGGATCACCAGCATCGAATGCATGTACGCGCCGGAGTTTGCCTATCACAGCGAAGGCATCCGGGTCAGCGTGGAGGCAGCGCCGTAGTATTGCGCGGCGCTGGCGGCACCCTAGAGCGGCAGCCGTCCCACCGACCGGGCCACGCCCTTGATGAAAAAATAGTTGGTGGTTCCCCCGATAACGGCGCCGACCAGCGGGATCAGCCGCCCTCCGGCCTTCGCGCCCATGCGGATCAGAAGACGCTCGGCTACGTGTTCCAGCACGCCCCGTGTCATGATCATACCCGCTTCGACACCGACGCTGACGGCAACAATGGACATGAACTCGTCGAAAGCAATATTATACGTGCCCCGGCGGTGGTAGATGATGCCTAGCGTGACGCGGAATTGCTGGGTCAGATTGTTGACCATATCGGCCGGGATGCCGATCAGAAAAGTAACAGCACCGCCAAGGCCTGTAACAGCGCCGGTACCAGCTGCCAGCCGGGCGCAGTGTTCGACAAAGGCGTCGATGCCCATCTCGTCGACGCCTTTTTTTATACCGTACTGATTGATACTATCGTACACGCGCCTGAAGCCTATCTGCGCCAGCCGATTGGTCAATCGACCTGGCCGCCCTGACCGGATACCCATCATTCGATTGCTCATTTTAGGGGATTATTTACATTTACCCTTCTAAAGCCCCGGAAGGCCCCGAAAGAAGAATTATTATAACATAGCAAACTTCGAACCACGACAACATGTCACAGCAGGTAGATACACTGATCATCGGACAAGGGATTTGCGGGACTTTTCTGAGCCTCCAGCTGGAAAGAACCGGATCATCCCACCTGGTGATAGACGAGCCAAGACCCTATTCCGCATCCAGAATAGCAGCCGGACTGATCAATCCTGTGACCGGCCGGCGCCTCGTAACGACCTGGATGATCGACGAGCTGCTCGCTTCTGCCCGGGAAGCCTATGGACAGCTGGGCGCCACACTGGGCAACAGCTTCCTGTCAGAGACAAGCGTAACAGACTTCTTCCCATCAGCACAAATGCGGCTGGCCTTCCTCGACCGGCTCGCACAGGACGGCAGCTATCTCAACCTGCCTGCTGACGAAGGCCGCTGGAACCCCTGCTTTCACTATGAGCTGGGCTTTGGATCGATCAGCCCCTGCTATCTTGTGGACATGCAGGGCCTGCTGGCCGCCGCCCGAAAAAGGATGCTGGGGCAGGGTATCCTGCTGGAACAACGGTTTGAGAAAGAACAGCTGCAGATAAGGACGGACCAGGTGCGATACGGAGACATTATGGCCCGCAGAGTGATCTTCTGCGACGGCATCGAAAGCTTCACCAGTCAATGGTTCTCCCGGCTCCCCTTCGCCCCCAACAAAGGCGAGGTGCTTATCGTAGACATCCCGGAGCTAAAAGGCCACACCGGAACCGAAACTTCCATATTCAAAAAAGGGATTAGCCTCGTCCCCTGGCAGGACGGGCTATACTGGGTTGGCTCCTCCTACGAATGGTCATTCACCACGGAGGCTCCAACAACGGCCTTTCGGGAGAGAACAGAACTCTTATTAAAGAATTGGGTAAGATTGCCCTTTAAGGTCCTCGACCACCTGGCCTCAGTACGGCCTGCAACGCTCGAAAGACGCCCTTTCGTAGGCTTTCATCCATTATATCCCCCTGTGGGCATCCTCAACGGAATGGGAACAAAAGGCTGCTCCCTGGCCCCCTATTTCGCCCGGCAGCTGGCAGCAAATATCACCACCGGCAGTCCCATAAGAGCGGATGCCGACGTACAGCGGTTTACTAGACTTCTTTCCCGCTAGTTAAAGTCGTCTCTTCAGAGATCTTCTTAGCCTCGGGACGACGGATGATCGTCGTATTGCCGGATATAAAGTTGAGAGGGTCCTGGTTGAGGACACAGGCCATGGCTTCGTATAGCTCGGGCATCTCATGCCTGAACGCCACGGGACTCTCAAAAAATACTTCCACCGCAACCGCCCAGAACTCGTGATAGTTGGTAGCAGCATAGTCCCCAAGCAGGTTCTTTGCGCGTACCTCGCCCTGTTGCATGGAAGTGAAGATCGGACGGGCTACCTTGGAGAAGTTCGGGAACTCCCTCTTGAAATGCCTGTCCTCTTCCGTCTGGGTGATGAAATTGACATAGGCGAGCGCATGCGCCATCTCATGCAAACCAACATTGCAATTGGCGGTCTGACCGGAGATACCCTTGATAAAATTATCCCAGGAGAGATAGATGCCGGTCTGGTCCACATGCCCCATGAACGGCCGGGAATAATACCCATAGTGATAGTCATCCCGGAGAATAAAAATATCATCGAAATAGTTCAGCTTGAATTTGTCCAGCCCAAAGGTCAGCTGCACTGCTGCCGCACTTACGAGGATCGGCATCTCGGCCGAAGGCTCTACCTCTATATAGTGGAAGTTCTTCGCGTGCTGGAAAAGATAAGTGCGAAAAAGGAATCTGCGTTGCTCTTCAAGACCAAGCCGGTTATAATATCGGAAATGACGCGAAACAACGGAGTGATAGAATGTCTCCCGGGCAATAAAACGCTTGAACTGATGCCTGGTGTACAGACGCTGACATAGAACTGTGACCGGGCGATTCAGAAGAAGAATAACAATTACCAATGAAATAATGACAACGATTTCCATAAGGTTCATTTTTCTGTCTTTTCAAATGACGATCGGCGAACACGTCAATCGGGTCTTACATTGGCTGTTGGATACGGAACCAAGGCTTTCAGATTAGAGTGGAAAACCTGTAGGTGGGTTTAATCAAGAGGAATGAATCGTACGGATAGGCAAACAAAATAAAAAGAATTTTTGAAAATGCGAAAACTTGTGGAAATGTTTTATTTTATCTATGTAAATAACTATAAACCAATTGAATATCCCCGAACAACCGCAGCCCGTCTCAAATGCATCATCATTCTGCAACAACCTCGCCCGACAGGAACAGGCGCCGGGAAAACGTTTCCGAATGGCAGGATCCTTAGGCTTCCGGCCCGGATACCAATATCTTACCCGGCGTCAACGGGTCCTGATTGAGCAGCGAGCAAAGCGCAAAATAGAGCTCGGGCAGTTGGCGCCTGAACGAACTGCTGCGCTCGAAAAAGGTCTCGATACAGACAGCCCAGAACTCCTGGTAGTTGGTGGTCGCATATGAATTGAGGAGATTCGTCTCCCCAGCCTGCATTCGCTCGAAAATAGGACGGGCGATCAGCGAGAAATCGTTAAAATGATGATAAAAAGAATTATCCCGCCCATCCTGGACGGTAAAGTTGACATAAGAGAGTGCGTGCGCCATCTCGTGAAGCCCCACATTCTGACCGTCCGAATAGTCGTCGAACTCCTTCATAAAATGCGTCCAGGAGAGATAGATTCCCTCCTCGCTGACATGCCCCTCGAACGGCATATTGTACAGGCCATAACGATATTTGTCTTTTATGATATAGATCGTGTGAAAAAAGTCCAGCAGGAAATGTTCCAGGCCAAAGGTCAGCTGTACCGCCGCAGCGCTGACCAGCAGGGGCATACATTCCTGGGATTCGAGGTCGATGTATTCGAACTTTTTTAGCTCCATAAAGAGCAGTACCCGGCGAAGGAACCGCTCCCTTCCCGCCTTGTCCAGGCTTTTGAAATAGGGATTATACCGGCAGAGCAGGGATTCGAAGTCGCCATGCCTTTTTGCATAGACCCGGACGGTCTTCTTCTTTTTGACCCACACCCAGCAATACGGGGCCAGCCGGGCAAGGGCAACCCCCAACAGGATAAAGCCGATCATATTGACAGCACCGCTGGACATCGGCGCGAAAAATACTGAATTTTCCCGCATCATCCATACCTTTGCTCCTCTTACAAAAAATAAAGGCATGTATCGAACTCATACCTGTGGGGAATTAAGGGCAGCAAATATTGGCCAGTCCGTAACGTTGGCCGGCTGGGTACAGACAGTGCGTAAATTCGGCAGTATTACGTTTGTAGACCTTCGTGACCGGTATGGTCTCACTCAGCTGCTGTTCGGAGAAGAGCTGAACAAAGAGCTCGCAGACAATCCGCTGGGACGCGAGTTCGTCTTGCAGGTAAAAGGAGAGGTCAGCGAGCGCACAGCTAAGAATGCACAGCTGCCGACCGGAGACATCGAACTGAAGGTTACTTCCTTTACCATCCTCAACAGATCGGCTACTCCACCCTTTACGATACAGGACGATACAGACGGTGGCGATGACCTGCGGATGAAATACCGCTACCTGGACCTCCGTCGCCAGGCCGTAAAAAAGAACCTCGAGCTGCGCTATGCCGTCAACCGGGCAGCGCGCAACTACCTCCATGAGAATAATTTCATGGACCTGGAAACACCCTTCCTCATCAAATCTACACCGGAAGGAGCCAGGGACTTCGTCGTGCCTTCCCGGATGAACCCCGGACAGTTCTATGCCCTGCCCCAGTCCCCGCAGACCTTTAAACAGCTGCTCATGGTCAGTGGCTATGACCGGTACTACCAGGTCGTCAAATGTTTCCGGGACGAGGACCTCCGCGCAGACAGACAGCCCGAGTTCACCCAGATCGACTGCGAAATGAGCTTTGTCGAACAGGAAGACATACTCTCAATGTTCGAAGGCATGATCAGGCATATCTTCAAGGCGGTCAAGAATATCGATTATACGGAGAAGATACAGCGCATGACCTGGGAAGAGGCCATGTGGCAATACGGCAACGACAAGCCCGACATCCGGTTTGGCATGCAGGTCCTCAATCTCAAATCCGCATTTACGATAGGCGGCAAACAGCCGGCCACGGGCGAGCTCATCAATGGCGCCGGCTTTGGCGTATTTGACGACGCCCAGACGGTCCTCGCCATATCGGCACCCGGCTGCAGCGAATACACCCGCAAACAGACCGACGAGCTGACCGAGTGGGTCAAACGTCCGCAGATAAGCATGAAGGGCCTGGTCTATATTAAATACAATACGGACGGCACCCTGAAAAGCAGCGTCGACAAGTTCTATTCCGAAGACAGGCTGAAAGCCATCGCCACGGCCGCCGGCGCCCAAAAAGGCGACCTCCTCCTTCTTCTCGCAGGAAAAGAAGAAAGGACGCGTAAGGCGATCAGCGAGCTGAGGCTGGAAATGGGCAAACGCCTGGGATTCCGTAAAGAGAATGAGTTCAAGCTGCTCTGGGTCCTGGACTTCCCGCTCTTCGAATACGCCGAAGAGGACAACCGCTGGGTAGCCCGTCACCACCCCTTTACCTCTCCCAAGCCCTCGGACATCCAGATCATGATCAACAACGACCCGGTGATCGGGAACGCCGATAAATACCTCGAGCACCCCTACAACCATATCAAGGCAAACGCATATGACATGGTGCTGAACGGCAACGAGATCGGCGGCGGCTCGATCCGTATCTTCCAGCGCGAGCTCCAGGAGAAGATGTTCTCGGCCCTGGGGATGAGCCAGGAAGAAGCCCTGCATAAATTTGGATTCCTGCTCGGCGCCTTTGAATATGGCGCCCCGCCGCACGGCGGCATCGCCTTTGGATTCGACCGGCTCTGCGCGATCCTCGGCGGCAGCGAAAGCATCCGCGACTTCATCGCCTTCCCGAAGAACAACAGCGGTCGCGACGTAATGCTCGACGCACCCAGCACCATTGACGAAAAACAGCTGACCGAACTTTCGATCCAGCTGAACGTGAAAGGAGAGAACATATGAAGACAGCCCTGAAAATAGCGGCCATCCTCAGCTGGTTCAATCTGATCTTTTGGGGCATCAACCTCATCAGCGCGCTGCCGACCATTGCAGGTAGAGGCTCCCTGATGGTCATTTCGCTCGTATTGGTGGCGTCCATTCCTCTGAATGCCTACGCCAGCCTGCAGCTGCATAAAAGCATTCGTCGTCCTGCCGTAAAGCTCAACCACCAGACACCAGCAGGCATCCGTTTCGTAGGCCTGGTCGCTGAGTTCATCGGCATTCTTCTCCTGCTCGTCGGACTTGCAGTATTGCTCAACCCGCAACAAACGCTCACAGCGCTGAAAGACTCCCAGGATCCGGTCATGAGAGAACGGCTTGCCACAATTCAGGCCGTTAAATTCATTGGAGGTTTTTTCATATTCCTCGGCATCACTGTCTGTGTCAACGTGGTATTGAACTTCCGGCTGCTGCGGTACTACCTTGTGAGACAAAGCGACGTCCCGCCAAACGACGACGTCAGGCCGAACGACGAGCCCTGAGCACGGCCACAAGCCCCGTCAGCGCCAAAAGAACGCTGATGACGATCAGGAGCCGCGTCACCGGCTCCATCGCCGCCCGGCCATTCCGGATATTCTCCTGGCAGCTGGCGATATAGGTATAAAGCCCCGGATAGTGGCTGTTGTATTTCTCTACCGCTTCAAACTTGCCAAGAGCCGCCCGGTAATGACGCTGCTGCAGCGCCGAGAGTCCCTGGGAAAAAAGACGGGTGGACTGGCTGATCCCCGGGTTGACCGAATCGAGAAACTCATACAGGATGGCGACCGGCACGGCAAAATTCAGGCCTGCCGCCAGACCGCCGGTATTCTCCAGGCTGCCGAACGTCGTCAGCCCGATCACTTCTCCCTTCTCATTACAGACCGGACCACCGCTGCTGCCGTGATTGATATTGGCGTCCATCTGGACCAGGGGCCACCCTCCAACCGACTTCTTGATCGCGCTGACAATACCGGTCGTCATCGTAGGCTCTATCGCCGAGGCCGACGACACAAAGTCATTGTTCGTCACCGGACCAGGATACCCATAAACGAACAGCTGCTCCCCCACCTGCGGCAGACCCGACTGCGTAAGCCTTAGTACGGGCATGTCTTCACTGGCTGTAATCTTCAGAATAGCGATATCCTTTCCCGGCATCGGCTCGCCCTTGGCGATGACAGTGGCAGGCTTCTTGACCGTGTCGCTGTGCAGGCTGCTCTTGTCGCTCCTGTACACGACATAGATATCCTTCTTCAGGTCATACAGGATCATGGAGAAAAGGCGCGAGTAGACAGAAGCATAGGTATTATAAAGCAGGCTCCGCTGCTGCTCTGTAAAATGCGTGGCCCAGGAGGTCTCCAGCGCCGCAATGCTCGCATCCGTTATCTGGTGGAACGCAGACAGGATGAACTGCCGGCGGATAAAAGACTCCTCCCGCTCGATCAGATGGCAATTGGTGGCCACATAGCCGTTACCCGTGAGGAAAAACCCGGTTCCGGTAGCCGTGATCTGCTCAGGCTGCTTGATATAGTCGAATGTCGTCTGAAAAAACCGGCCGGGCCGGCTGTTCATCTCCTTCAACACAATATCGAGCTTCTGCTCGGCCGTGACCCCGCCGCCATGGTCCAGATTTTGAATGGAGTCAAGCAGGGCATTAAAAGCCCTGGCATCCATCTTCATGCTGTTCACATATACATTCGCGGAATACTCCGTACGGATCATGACGATACCCGCACGGTTAAGCGCATAGTTCTCTACGCCTGAAAGCCTGCCGGATTGAGGGGAGGAAAGCTTGCCTTCACTGTAGACACCTGCGCCGGCGCTGCTGCCGTCCCTGCCATGCGAATGAGGATTATTGGGAGCCTCGGAGGAAGAGGGTTCGTCGGAAACGATAGCCTGAGCAGGGACCCTCGATCCCGGAAACACAAAAAAAGCCATTAAAAAAAGTAACCTTCCCCTCATCCTATGGCATTTTAAAGTTTGCACCCTCAAGGGTACAAGCCGGACTCCGCCCGGCTTTGTCCTCCAATTTAAACATGAAAACGGGTAACTTGTTGTACTATTGTCACTTAAAATTTTGTTATGTCATCTCCTAAAGCCCCTCTGGCAGAGCGGCTAAGGCCGCAAACACTGGATCAGCTGGTCGGTCAGCAGCACCTGACCGGCAAAGGCAGCGTACTCCGGACGGCCATAGAACACGGCAAGCCCCCCTCCATGATCCTTTGGGGACCACCGGGAACGGGGAAAACAACCATTGCCGGTATCATCGCCAACAGCCTGCAGGTGCCCTTCTATACCCTCAGCGCCATCTCCGCTGGAGTCAAAGAGGTCCGGGAAGTAATAGCCGAAGCAAAAGAGCGCGAAAAGGCCATCCTGTTCATCGACGAGATTCACCGCTTCAATAAGGGACAGCAGGACGCCCTGCTGGGAGCCGTCGAAAAAGGGATCGTTACCCTCATCGGAGCAACTACCGAAAACCCGTCTTTCGAGGTCAACAGCGCCTTGCTCAGCAGATGCCAGGTGTACGTCCTCAAACCGCTGGCAGAAGAAGACCTGACCCGGCTGCTGCACAACGCCTTCAGGGACGACGAAGAGCTGCGCAGCTCAGGCATTCAGCTCAAAGAGACCACCGCCCTGATCAATATCTCCGGCGGAGACGCCCGAAAGCTGCTCAATCTGCTCGAAGTAGTGTGCGATGCGGCAGGAAAAGATGCCGTAGTGACCGACGAATTGGTAATGGAGATCGCCCAGCAGCGCATCGCCCTCTACGACAAAAAAGGCGAGCAGCACTACGACATCATCTCCGCATTCATAAAATGCATCCGTGGCAGCGACCCCAATGCAGCAGTTTACTGGCTGGCAAGAATGATCGAGGGCGGCGAAGACGTAAAATTCATCGCCCGCAGAATGCTCATCCTCGCAAGCGAAGACATCGGCAACGCCAACCCAAACGCCCTTCTGCTTGCCAACGCCTGCTTCGATGCAGTAAATAAGATCGGCTATCCCGAATCAAACCTGATCCTGTCCCAGTGCGCGATCTATCTCGCCTCCTCGCCAAAAAGCAACTCCGCAACCGTCGCCATCGGCGCAGCACAGGCCGCCGTACGATCTCACGGTGACCTATCAGTGCCGCTCCATATCCGCAACGCGCCGACACGGCTGATGAAAAACCTGGACTACGGAAAGGGCTACCAGTACAGCCACAGCTACGAAGGCAATTTTTCGCTGCAGGAATACCTGCCGAAAGAGATCGCCGGAACCAAATTCTATGAACCTGGCAATAATGCACGCGAAGAAGAGCTCCGCAAATTCCTGAAAGGACTTTGGGGAGATAAATACAGATACTGAACAATGATAACCTGGACCTGCAAAAGCTTTGACGAATTAACTACATTAGAGCTCTACGCCATCCTGCGGCTGCGCAGCGAAGTATTTGTCGTAGAGCAGAATTGTGTGTTTCTCGATATGGATAACAAGGACCTCCATTGCCATCATCTTATGGGATGGGAAGGCGATCAGCTGCTGGGATATTCACGAGTCTTAAGTGCGGGAATATCCTATGAGGAATCTTCGATAGGACGCATCGTAACTTCACCAGCAGCCAGAGGCCGCGGCATCGGACGCGACCTGCTCGTCCAAAGCATCAACACCTTATATTCACTACATGGAAAAAGGGATATACGCATAGGTGCTCAATACTACTTGAAAAGTTTTTACGAATCCTTTGGCTTTGTCCAAAAAGGAGACATCTATCTCGAAGATGGAATTGAACATATCGAAATGCTATTACCTATTGAATCTTAAGGCAAAGGCTTTATTCTGTCTTACTGGGGATAAAATTGTTGACGCTTGATACACAATTAAACACCCTTTTTGCGTTTCTTACAACAGAGTCCCCTTTTTCGATAACCGGACGGAGTCCGGTACGCACATGTAACCGAGGCTATGCCAAAGGTTACGGCCGAGGAGGAGCGTGTCGGAGCAGCTCCGACGAAGGCCTCAAAGTCGAAGTGTGCAGACATTATGGTTTGGGTCAAAAAATTACTTTTAATCAAAATTTTTTTGACCCACATTTTGGTTGAAAAACGGAATCCAAACCATCGGAAAACTAAATCTAATATCAAATGAAACAGAGTCTACACTCCTTATCATGGAAGTGTTTGTTCGTGTTAGCCGCTACCCTATGTCTGAGCTCTACGTCATACAGCCAGGAAGAGGCAAGGAATAACACCGAAATGGGCCTAACCCTCGGACCCATGGTGTTTCTGGGTGACCTAGGCGGTCACGCAGGCAAGGGAACAACCTTTATCAAAGACTATAATATGAAGACCACCAAGCTCGCGGTGGGTGCATACGTCGCTGCTTATCCCATGCAATGGTTAGGTTTCCGTTTATCGCTGAACTATGGCTCGATCGAAGGCGCCGACAACCAGATCAAGCCGAAAGGCGGTGATGAGGTGACTCGCTTTGACCGTAATCTGGATTTCCGTAGCAAAATAGTAGAAGGTACAATAATGGCGGAATTTTATCCGACCGTATTCCTGGAAGAAGATCCGGAAGATATTGCCGCCCGCCTCCGCCCCTACGGCGTAATTGGCCTGGGCATGTTCCACTTCAATCCCCAGGGCAGCTACAGATCGCCTAACGGCGATACATACTGGGTCGACCTGCAGCCCCTCCACACGGAAGGCCAGGGCTTCCCCGAATATCCCGACAGAAAGAACTACAAGCTGACCCAGCTCAATATTCCGATCGGCGTTGGCATCAAATACTTTATCAGCGAGAACGTGAACGTCGCCTTCGAAATAATCCACCGCAAGACCTTTACGGACTATATCGATGACGTGAGCACGAAATATGTAGACCCGAGTCTCTTTTACAAATACCTTCCTCCTTCGCTGGCCCCGATCGCAGCAGCAATGGCCAATAAGACGCCGACCGCTCTGCAGCCGCTGGGCTACCGCCCTGGCAACAAAAGAGGAGACCCCTCCCAGAATGACGCCTATTTCACGGCGCAGTTCAAATTGGGTATCCGCCTCGGTGGAAACACCGCCAGCCGCTGGAGGAACTCGACACACTGTCCGCTGTTGAGGTTCTAACTGTCTAAGTTGTTGATCGTACTATATTTTGACCGTAGTTGTTTGTTGTTTTAGTTGTTATTGATCCGTACCCTATTTTTTTATTGATTGAATGAAATCAATGGAGCTATGATGAAAACTGTACCCCTAACGAAAACATTTCTCTCTCCCCGGATGCTCAACGGACTGGCCGCGCTTGGCCTGGTCCTTTGCATGCAGACCTCAGCCAGTGCCGGCCCCTCTCCCGCTGGCGGGCACCATCCTTCAGGATACGATACCATCCACAGTATCGAGATCAGTAAGTCCCTGAGTAGCAAAAAACACAAGATCAGATTGTATCCGGATGCCAGACAGCAGGTGCTGTTCTTCTCTGCCAGTGGTGAGAATGGGAAAGTATACCAGCTTTTCCTGTTTGACATGGACGGCAGACTGGTCTCCCAAACGCAGATCCGTAACCGTGAAACAACGGTTTTGACCAATATTTCAGAAGGTAATTTCCTCTTCGAGGTCTTTACCGATGACGAGCGTATTGAGAACGGACAGGTAAAGGTGAGATGATCGCCGGAACCGCAGCCGTTCAAACGAACAACCAATAAGCAAGCAGGGAAATTGGTAAAATCCGAATATCCGAAGGTTAAGTAAAACCTGATCCGTTCCCTATTTAGGTACCCTTTACAAACACAACGATTTTATTGATCACTCCCTGCTACCGCTTATTGGATCACGCCTTGCTCGATTCACACAGGACCCTCTCTACTTCAAAAAGATCTTTGCCGCCTCCTTCCAGTTGTCGATCCTGTCATAGCCCGTTATGCCTAAATTATGCACGGCCGTATACATATAGGGCTTCCCTTTGAAACCCTTCAGGTTCTTTACGTGATCATCGATCATATAGTCCCCGAATACCAGGTCCTTACTTCCGGTCAGCGCTATCTGCCGCCAGTTCAGGAAAGGAAAATGATCCGCCAGCCATTCCAGCTTATCCTTTAGGGAATTGGGAAATTCCATCGCCGCCGAGACGATGAATACCTCGTAGTTCTTATTGAGCTCGCGCAGCACGTCCTGGCTGTCCTCCATGACGGGAAGATGGCGGAAGAAACCCGGCGACTTCAGCCGCTCGAGGACCATCGCCTGATCCCCCTCCGGAAACCCCTTTAGCCAGCTGCCATCCATCTTGCTGAAATCAACATCCCCGCCATGCTCTCTGCGATACCATTCGATCATTTCGCCCATCGGATCAGCAATAACCTCATCCATGTCGATTATAATACGCTCCATCTTTCCTTATCCTTTTAGTTCTTCCTTCAAAAATTTTGCCGTAAAGCTTTCCTTATTCTTAATCAGCTCTTCCGGTGTGCCCTCAAAAAGTATCCGTCCGCCACCATCCCCGCCTTCCGGGCCGAGATCGATAATATGATCCGCCACCTTGATCACGTCTAAATTGTGCTCGATGACAAGGACGGTATTGCCCCTGTCGACCAATTTATTGAGCACGTCCAGCAGATGGCGGATATCCTCAAAATGCAGACCCGTAGTCGGTTCGTCGAGGATATAAAAGGTCTTGCCGGTATCCTTCTTACCCAGCTCAGTTCCCAATTTTACCCGCTGAGCCTCGCCGCCGCTGAGTGTTACAGCCGACTGCCCCAGCGTGATATAGCCCAGCCCCACCTCCTGCAGCACCTTTATCTTGCGATAGAGATACGGCACATTCTGGAAGAACTCTACGGCCTCGTCTACGGTCATATCCAGCACGTCGCTGATCGACTTCCCCTTGTAGCGGATCTCCAGGGTCTCGCGGTTATAGCGCTTGCCATTGCATTTCTCGCAGTGGACGTATACGTCCGGCAGGAAATTCATCTCTATCACGCGCATCCCCCCGCCCTCACAGACGTCGCAGCGGCCGCTCTTTACGTTAAAGGAGAACCTCCCCGCATTATAGCCCCTGATCTTCGCCTCGGGCACAGACGCGAAGAGCGTGCGTATGTCGGTAAAGAACCCGCAATAAGTAGCCGGGTTGCTACGCGGCGTACGCCCGATGGGCGACTGGTCGATCTCGATAACCTTGTCGATATTCTCCAGCCCCTTGACGCTCTTATACTCCAGCGGGCTAACGCGTGAGCCATAAGCATGCTTGCTCAGGATAGGGTAGAGCGTTTCATTGATCAGCGTGCTCTTCCCGCTGCCGCTCACGCCCGAAATAACGATCAGCTTCCCCAGAGGGAATTTTGCGTCGACATTCTTCAGGTTGTTACCCTTCGCGCCTTTCAGCTCCAGGAACTTGCCATTACCCTTTCTCCTTTCCGCCGGCACCTCGATCCTGCGATGACCGTTGAGATAGGAGGAGGTCAGCGTGTCCAGCTCAAGCAGGGCAGGCGGGCGTCCCTGGGCGACCACGCGACCACCATGATAGCCGGCCTTCGGCCCGATATCCACAAGATAGTCTGCCGCCAGCATGATGTCCTTGTCGTGCTCCACGACCAGTACGCTGTTGCCGATATCACGCAGGTTTTTCAGCGCCTCTATCAGCCGGTGATTGTCCCGCTGGTGAAGGCCGATGCTCGGCTCGTCCAGAATATAGGTGATGCCCTGCAGCTGCGAACCGATCTGCGTCGCCAGCCGTATACGCTGCGACTCGCCACCGCTAAGCGTCCGCGACGCCCGGTTGAGCGTAAGATAGGTAAGCCCCACATCCGACAAAAAGCGCAGCCGCTCCCTGATCTCCTTCAGTATATCTTTCGCAATGATGTTCTGTTTGTTGCTGAGCTTCTTCTCCACTCCGGCGAACCAGTCGACCAGCTTGTTGAGGTTCATAGCGCTCAGCTCGGCGATGTTCTTCTCCGCTACCGTGAACCAGAGGCTCTCCTTACGAAGACGCGTGCCCCCGCAGGTCTCGCAGGTCCGCAGTTCCATAAACCGCTCGACCCACTCACGAAGCGCATCGGTGGTCCCGCCGGAGAACCAGCGTTTCAACGCATTGATCACCCCTTCGTACTCTGCAGCATACGTCTGCCCCGGAGCGGCGTTCTCGTCGTAGTCGAGATCCAGCGAGGTCTCGCCCGCTTCGGTGCCGTAAAGCACCAGGTTGAGCGCCTTCTTGGGCATGTCTTTGATCGGCGTATCCAGGCTGAATTTGTTCTTCTTTGCCAGCTGCTGCACCTGCCGGAACATATATGCTTCGCGCTCTTCGCCGAGAGGCTCGATCCCCCCCTCATTAATGCTCTTCGTCGCGTCCGGGATGATCGCATCCATGCTGATCTGGTAGACGGCACCCAGCCCCTTGCAGGTGGGACAGGCGCCATAGGGCGAGTTGAAGGAAAAGCTGTTGGGCGAAGGCTCCTCATAGCTGATACCGGTATCCTCGCACATCAGCTGCTTGCTGTACTGCAATACCCTGTTGTCGTCATTCAGCAGGAGGAACAGCAGGTCCTTGCCCATCTGCAGGGCTTTCTGGACGCTCTGTCCGAGACGCACCTTCATATCCTCCGTAACGGCTAACCGGTCGATAACAACCTCAATATCGTGTATCTTATACCGGTCGACCTGCATCTTCGCGACAAGGTCCTTTACTTCTCCATCGACCCGCACCTTGAGATAACCCTTCTTCCGGATGTCCTCGAAAAGCTCCCGGTAGTGCCCCTTACGGCCACGCACCAGCGGCGCCAGAATTGATATTTTCTTATTCTTGAATTTTTTAAAAACGTTGTCCACGATCTCTTCCTCGCTGAATTTGACCATCTTCTTGCCGGTATTATACGAGTGGGCCTCTCCGATACGGGCAAAAAGAAGACGGAGGAAATCGTATATCTCAGTGACCGTGCCGACTGTACTGCGCGGATTCTTATTGGTCGTCTTCTGTTCGATAGAAATGACAGGACTAAGCCCCGTGATCTTATCCACGTCAGGCCTCTCCATGTCGCCTATGAACTGACGGGCATAGGCTCCGAAACTTTCCATATACCGTCGCTGACCTTCAGCATAGATCGTATCAAATGCCAGAGATGACTTGCCGCTGCCGCTGATGCCTGTAATGACCACCAGCTGGTTTTTCGGGATGCGGATGTCGATGTTCTTCAGATTGTGTACCCGGGCCCCGGATACTTCGATGCTCTCTTCC
>Ga0105240_10000656_pt1 | contig 63756 bp, 49 predicted proteins | sample KBSC54metaG_FD_80426 | JGI IMG/M metagenome (GOLD analysis project Ga0105240, IMG submission 80426) | Corn rhizosphere microbial communities from Kellogg Biological Station, Michigan, USA - KBS C5-4 metaG | ecosystem: Host-associated > Plants > Roots > Rhizosphere > Soil | place: Michigan, USA... | reverse complement strand
GCTTTATGGTGTCGTTCATCCGGTTGCCGCTTTTGCCTCAGGGCTTCATTCTACCGGCCGACCCGGGGCAGGCAAGCCACGGGTTTATACGCGTGGCGGTGCGGGCTAAAAGCGCGGCAACTCCGGATGAGGCAAAAGGCCGCCGCGCACATGCATCTTTCCGTACTCGGCGCAGCGCGCGCGCGTCGGAATGCCCTTGGTCGGGTTCAGCAGTCCGTCCGGATCGAACGCGCGCTTGACCGCGAAGAACGCATCGCATTCGGCCGGCGAAAACTGGACACACATCGAATTGATTTTTTCGATGCCGACGCCGTGTTCGCCCGTCACGGTGCCGCCCAGCTCCACGCAGGCCTCGAGAATCTCGGCGCCGAACGCCTCCGCGCGATGCAGTTGGTCGGGATCGTTGCCGTCGAACAGAATGAGCGGATGCATGTTGCCGTCCCCGGCGTGAAAGACGTTGATGCAGCGCAGACCGTAAGTGCTTTCCATCTTCTCGATGCGCGCGAGCAGCGGTCCGATACTGCGGCGCGGCACCGTGCCGTCCATGCAGTAGTAATCGGGCGCAAGCCTGCCCGCGGCCGGAAAGGCGTTCTTGCGGCCGGACCAGAATTTGAGGCGCTCGGCCTCGGTGCGGGAGATCTGCAACCGGGTGGCGCCGTGTTCGCGCAGCACGGCGGTCACGCGTGCGATTTCTTCGGTGACTTCCTCGGGCGTGCCGTCCGACTCGCACAGCAGGATGGCCGCGGCGTCGCAATCGTAGCCGGCGCCGACGAACGCCTCCACCGCGCACGTCGCGGGATTGTCCATCATCTCGAGCCCGGCCGGAATGATCCCCGCCGCGATGATGGCCGCCACCGCGTTGCCGCCTTTGACGACATCGTCGAAGCTCGCCATGACGACTTGCGCCGTCGGCGGCTTCGGGATCAGCTTGACGGTCACTTCCGTGACGATCGCGAACATGCCTTCGCTGCCGATCGTGACGGCAAGCAGATCGAGCCCGGGCGTATCGGGTGCGAGCGAACCGAATTCGACGATCTCGCCTTCCATCGTGACGGCGCGCACGCGCAAGACGTTATGGACGGTCAGTCCGTACTTCAGACAATGCACGCCGCCCGAGTTTTCCGACACGTTGCCGCCGATCGTGCAGGCGATCTGGGAAGACGGATCGGGCGCGTAGTAAAGCCCATAGGGCGCGGCCGCCTCCGAGACGGCGAGGTTGCGCACGCCGGGCTGGACGGTGGCGGTGCGCGCATACGAGTCGACATCGATGATTCTCGTGAAGCGCGCGAGCGAAACGATGATGCCGTTCGAGATCGGCGTGGCGCCGCCCGATAGTCCGGTGCCCGCGCCGCGCGGTACGATCGGCACGCCAAGGCGCTTGCATATCTGCACGATACGCAGCACCTGCGCCTCGGTTTCCGGCAGCGCTACCGCGAGCGGCAGTTGCCGATACACGCTGAGCCCGTCGCATTCATATGGGGCGGTCTCTTCATCACGATAAAGCAGACAGCGCGCGGGCAGCGTGGCCATCAGCGCCTGGACCACTTCGCGCTGGCGCTCTTCGCGCAGCGCCGCTGACATCGCCGGATCGGTTTGGGCTGCGGTTGCCATCGGTTTCCTCGCCTGTCTCAGGCCGTGTACGTGAAGATCTTGCCCGGATTCATCAGATTGTGCGGATCGAGCGCATGCTTGAGCGCGCGCATCACATCGACGGCATCGCTGCCATGCTCGTCGATGAGGAAATCCATTTTGTGCAGACCGATGCCATGCTCGCCCGTGCAGGTTCCGCCCATGCGCAGCGCACGCTCGACGATACGCCGGTTCAGGCGTTCGGCTTCGCTGAATTCCTCGGGCCGGGCCGGATCGATCAGGATCGCGACATGGAAGTTGCCATCGCCGACGTGTCCTACGATGGGGCAGGGCAGCGGCGAGCCGCGTAGATCGTCTTCCGTTTCGACCACGCATTCGGCCAGCCGCGAGATCGGCACGCAGACATCGGTCGTTACGGCGCGACAGCCCGGCTTGAGTTGCAGCATCGCGAAATAGGCGTTGTGGCGTGCGTTCCAGAGCCGGCTGCGTTCCTCGGGGCGCGTGGCCCAGGCGAAACCGCTGCCCGCATGTTCGGCGGCGAGCGCCTGTACCGTCTCGGCTTGCTCCTTGACGCTCGCCTCGGTGCCGTGGAACTCGAAAAAGAGCGTCGGCGATTCGGCAAGCGTCAGATTCGAGTGACGGTTGATCGCGCGGATCGCGAGCATATCGACGAATTCCACGCGAGCGACGGGCACGCCGAGTTGAATCGTTTCGATGACGGTGCGCACGGCCTCGCCCATCGACGGAAAGGCGCAGACGGCGGCCGAAACGGCTTCCGGCTGCGGATAAAGCCGCACCGTGATTTCGGTGATGACGCCGAGCGTGCCCTCCGAGCCCACGAAGAGCCGGGTCAGATCGTAGCCGGCCGACGATTTGCGGGCCCGCGTGCCCGTCTTGATGACGCGACCGTCTGCGAGCACCGCCGTGAGGCCGAGCACGTTTTCCCGCATCGTCCCATAGCGCACGGCGTTGGTGCCCGAGGCCCGCGTGGCCGACATTCCGCCGATGCTCGCATCCGCACCAGGATCGATCGGAAAGAAGAGCCCCGTGTCGCGCAACGCTTCGTTGAGCGCCTTGCGCGAGACGCCGGCCTCGACGGTGGCCGTCAGATCTTCCGCATTGATCGACAGGACGCGATTCATGCCGGAAAGATCGATCGATACACCGCCTTCCACCGCAAGCAGATGCCCTTCCAACGACGAGCCGTTGCCGTAGGGAATGACGGGCACGCCGTAGCGCGCGCAGAGCTCGATCGCCGTGCGCACTTCCTCGGTGGATTCGGCGAAGACCACCGCATCGGGTGGTTGAGGATCGAACGGCGACTCGTCGCGGCCGTGGTGTGCGCGTACCGCCTCGGCCGTTGAAGCACGTTGACCGAAAGCGCTCGCGAGCGCGGTGAACAGTTCGGGAGCAAACGGCCGGCGCGGGCGGGGCGCAGCGGCGCCAGGACGTCCTTCTTGGGGATGCAGCGGATGAACGTCGGCGGGGGGACGGTCCATATCATCTCCGATATCGTTTTTGGCCATTCTACGCCGCCGCGGCACAGGCACGTGCCGAGGTGACCGGTGCAGCGTGCCGTTCAGCCGGCTCCTATAATGAGGCCGTTTCGGCCGCCGCCAGGGTGGCGGGCCGACGAGCAGCGACTACGAAGGAGACCTCGATGGGACACCGTTTGAGCAAGATCGCCACGCGCACCGGCGATGACGGCACGACTGGCCTCGGCGACGGCAGCCGCATACGCAAGGACGATGCCCGAATCCAGGCGATCGGCGACGTCGACGAGTTGAATTCGCAGCTCGGCGTGCTGCTGGCCGAGCCGTTGCCCGAGGACTTGCGCGAGGTACTGACGGCCGTGCAGCACGACCTGTTCGATCTCGGCGGCGAGCTCTGCATTCCGGGCCATACGATGATCGGCGACGAACATCTGGCCCGTGTCGACGGCTGGCTCGCGCACTACAACGCCGCGTTGCCGCCGCTCACCGAATTCATTCTGCCGGGGGGCACCCGCGCGGCGGCGCTCGCGCATGTGTGCCGGACGGTCTGCCGCCGCGCGGAGCGCTCGATCGTCGCGCTCGGCGCAACGGTGACGCTGGAAGCCGCGCCCCGCCGATATGTCAATCGCCTCTCCGACCTCTTGTTCGTGCTCGCCCGGGTGCTGAACCGCGCCGGCGGTACGGGCGATGTCTTGTGGCAACGTCAGCGCGCCGAAAAATAGCCCGCGCAGTCTCGCCGATCCACCCGGCCAGCGGTCGCTCGCAGCATGCTGCGGTGCGACAAAGTGTCGTATGTCGGATACACTCTCATAAGATGTATTCTTGATCAATGTTTATAAGGAGCCCACCCGACATGACGACCCCGCTCACCGCAGACCAGATCGCACGCGTCAAGGCGACCGCGCCCGTATTCGCCGAGCACGGCGCAACGATCACCAAGCATTTTTACCGCCGGATGTTCGCGAACCGCCCCGAGCTGCGCAATCTGTTCAACCAGACGCACCAGGCGAGCGGCACGCAGGCTCATACCCTCGCCCACGCGGTCTACGCCTACGCCGCGAATATCGACAATCTCGGTGCGCTGGGTTCGGCCGTCGGCCGGATCGCGAACAAGCATGCGAGCCTCAATATCCGCCCCGAGCACTATCCGATCGTCGGTGAAAACCTGCTTGCGTCGGTCGTCGAAGTATTGGGCGATGCGGTCGACGAGCAAACGCTCGAGGCGTGGCGCGCCGCCTATGCGCAACTGGCGGGAATCATGATCGGCGCCGAGGCGAAGCTCTACGGAGCCGCGCCCTGGAGCGGCTATCGCCCGTTCGTCGTCTCGCGCAAGGAAGTCGAGAGCGACGAGATCACCTCGTTCTATCTGACGCCCGCTGACGGCGGCGCTGCGTGCGGGTTCGTGCCGGGCCAGTTCGTCTCGGTCAAACGCTATGTCGGCGAGCTCGGTGTCGACCAGCCGCGGCAGTACAGCCTCTCCGATGCGCCGCACGGCAAATGGCTGCGCATTTCGGTCAAGCGTGAAGCGGGGCGCGAAGACGTGCCGGCCGGGCGCCTTTCGACACTCCTGCATGAGGGTGTCGAGGTCGGCTCGATCGTCGAAGTGACGGCGCCGATGGGCGAGTTCCGCCTCGATCTCGAAAAAACGACGCCGGTCGTGCTGGTCTCGGGCGGTGTCGGCGTGACCCCGATGATGTCGATGATCTCCACGCTCGTGGCCGCCGCGAGCCCGCGCCGCATTGCGTTCGTGCACGCCTGCCGCAACGGCCGCGTGCATGCATTCAAGCGCTGGCTTGCACAGACGATGGCGACGCATGCGAACGTTTCGCGGGCAGTGTTTTACGAAGAAGTGTCGGAGACCGACCGCGAAGGTGTCGATTACGACCTCACGGGCCGCATCGATTTCTCGCGCATCGCCCATCAAGCGATTCTGCCCGATGCGGACTACTACCTGTGCGGGCCGGTTCCGTTCATGCAGCAGCAGCGCGAAGCGCTGATTGCGCTCGGTGTGGACGCGGCACGCATTCACACTGAGGTGTTCGGCTCCGGCGCGATCTGAACCGGAGGCCGGAACCGCATTGGCGCATCGATGCTTCAGTTGCCGCTACCGCGGACGATGCGCCGCTGCTTGACGCTCTCGGCCAATCCCTCCAGCACGCCGACGCTTTCGTCCCAGCCGATGCATGCATCGGTGATGCTTTGGCCGTAGGTCAGCGTACAACCCTCCTGCAGATCCTGGCGCCCCGCGACCAGATGCGATTCGACCATCACGCCGACGATGCGCTCGTCGCCGCCCGCGATCTGCCTTCCGATCTCGGCGCACACGGGAATCTGGTTCTCGTGCTTTTTCGAGCTGTTGGCGTGACTCGCATCGATCATGAGCCGCGCCGCGAGGCCTGCTTTGCCGATGGCGGAGCACGCCGCATCGACGCTTTGCGCATCGTAGTTCGGGGTGGTGCCGCCGCGCAGAATCACATGGCAGTCCTCGTTGCCTGCCGTCGACACGATGGCTGAGTGGCCGCCCTTCGTCACCGAGAGGAAGTGGTGCGGTTGCGAGGCCGCCTTGATCGCATCCACCGCGATCTTGACGTTGCCGTCCGTGCCGTTTTTGAAGCCGACCGGGCACGAGAGCCCCGACGCGAGCTCGCGATGGACTTGCGACTCGGTCGTGCGTGCGCCGATCGCGCCCCAGGAGACGAGGTCCGCGATGTATTGCGGGCTGATCATATCGAGGTATTCAGTCCCCGCGGGCATGCCGAGCTCGTTGATGCCGACGAGCAATTCGCGCGCGGCGCGCAGGCCGTCGTTGATCTTGAAGCTGTTATCGAGGTAGGGGTCGTTGATGAGCCCCTTCCAGCCGACCGTCGTACGCGGCTTTTCGAAGTAGACGCGCATGACCACCTCCAGCTCGCTCGCGAAGCGCTTGCGCTCGTGCACGAGCCGGCGCGCGTAGTCGAGCGCGGCCGCGGGATCGTGGATCGAGCAAGGGCCGACGATGACGATCAGACGATCGTCCATGCCGTGCAGGATGCGATGCATCGCCGTGCGCGCGCCGTAGATCAGATCGGCGACCGGCTCTGTGCACGGAAATTCGCGAATCAAGTGAGCGGGCGGCGTGAGCTCTTTGAGTTCGCGAATGCGGACATCGTCGGTATTGTGCGGGGCCATGCTGTATTTCTCCTTGTCGATTCGGTGTGGGGCGCACCTCTCGTTCCGTTCGGCGTGGTTCCGCGTGGTTCCGGATACGACGGACGAACAGTGAAGGTGCAGGGCTGGCGGGTCGCGGCGAAAAAAAACCGCCGGACTCGCCGGCGGTTTTTCGGGAATTCAGGTTCGCGTCACGCGCTAACACCCCTCTCGATCCGCCGGCGGACTGAGATGCCAAAAGAAGTAAAAGTAAAACTTCGGGCTCATGAGTGGGGAAAGCGCGTTGGAAACGGGTATCCGGGCTTTATACGCTCTGCCGGCACGGCTGACAAGCCGTCGGAGGGGAAAAAAGCGAAAAATCCACGCGGGGCGACCGAACAACGGATATTTTTCGCGCGCCCGCGCGGATTCGAAGCCGGTTCAAAGCGTGCCGCCCACCGTCATCTTCTCGATGCGCAGCGTCGGCTGGCCGACGCCGACGGGCACGCTCTGTCCTTCCTTGCCGCACACGCCGACACCGGTATCGAGCGACATGTCGTTGCCGATCATCGTCACGTACTTCAGCGACTCGGGACCGCTGCCGATCAGCGTCGCCCCCTTCACAGGGTAGGTGACCTTGCCGTTTTCGATCATGTACGCCTCGGAGGCCGAGAACACGAACTTGCCGTTCGTGATGTCGACTTGCCCGCCGCCGAAGTTCACGGCGTAAAGCCCGTTCTTGACCGATGCGATGATTTCGGCCGGGTCTTTGTCGCCGTTGAGCATGTAGGTGTTCGTCATGCGCGGCATCGGCAGCGCCGCGTACGATTCGCGCCGCGCGTTGCCCGTCACCGGCATTTTCATGAGCCGCGCGTTGAGCGAATCCTGGATATAACCCTTGAGCACGCCGTCTTCGATCAGCGTCGTGCATTGCGTGGCGTTGCCCTCGTCGTCGATGTTGAGCGAGCCGCGCCGGTTCGGTAGCGTGCCGTCGTCGACGACCGTGACGCCCTTGGCCGCCACGCGCTCGCCGATGCGTCCGGCGAACGCGGACGACCCCTTGCGGTTGAAGTCTCCCTCGAGCCCGTGGCCGATGGCTTCGTGCAGCAGCACGCCCGGCCAGCCCGGCCCGAGCACGACGGTCATGGTGCCTGCCGGCGCCGGCCGCGCATCGAGATTGACCAGCGCCGCATTGACGGCATCGTCGACATAGCTCGAGAGCACGTCGTCGGAGAAATAGCCGTAGTCGAAGCGGCCACCGCCGCCGCCCGAGCCGATCTCGCGCCGGCCGTTTTGCTCGGCGATCACGGTGACCGAGACGCGCACCAGCGGCCGCACGTCCGCGGCGAGCACGCCATCGCTGCGCGCGACGAGCACGATGTCGTACTCGCCCGCGAGCCCGGCCATGACTTGCGTGATGCGCGGATCGCGCCCGCGCGCCATTAGTTCGACACGCTCGAGCAGCTTGACCTTCGCCGTGGCGTCGAGCGAGGCGAGCGGGTCGGCGGGCAGATAGAGATCGCGGCCCGCGATGCCCTTCAGGACACTCGCCGCCTGGATCTTTTGCTTGCCGCCGCCTGCCTTGGCGATCGAGCGTGTGGCCTCGGCGGCCTGACGCAACGCTTCGGGCGAGAGGTCGTCGGAGTAGGCGAATGCCGTACGGTCGCCCGCGACGGCGCGCACGCCGACGCCCTGGTCGATGCTGAAACTCCCCGACTTCACGATGCCTTCCTCGAGGCTCCATGCTTCGCTGCGCGTGGCCTGGAAGTAGAGGTCCGCATAGTCGACGCGGTGCGTGAAGATATCGGCGAGCGTACGCGTGAGCAGCGCCTCGTCGAGACCGTAGGGGGCCAACAAGACTTCCTTCGCGGTCGCGAGATTGCGAATGCCGGGTTCGATGATATTCATGCGGATAGTTCGAGAAAGGAGGCTGTGAATGTCGGAATGGCTGGCCGGGTTCGAACGATGGGTCGGTCGGGCATGACGGCTAGGAGAGGACGCGGTGGCGCCACGCGGGGAGGCTGCGCCGCACTTCGTCGATGCGCGCGCCGTCGATTTCGCCCGCAACGATGCCGGCGCCTTCGTCGGTGCGCACGTCGACGATCTCGCCCCATGGATCGACCAGCATGCTGTGGCCCCAGGTGCGGCGGCCGTTTTCATGCGTGCCGCCTTGCGCCGCGGCGAGCACGTAGCACTGATTTTCGACGGCGCGTGCGCGCAGCAGCGTCTCCCAATGCGCGCGCCCCGTCGTATAGGTGAACGCCGACGGCACGACGATGAGCGCCATATCGCCCATGCGCCGGTAAAGCTCGGGAAAGCGCAAATCGTAGCAGACCGAGAGCCCCACGCGTCCGAACGGCGCTTCGAACGTGCGTACGTCGCGGCCCGGGCGGATCGTGCGTGCTTCGTCGAACGATTCGGTGCCCTTTTCGAAGTTGAAAAGGTGGATCTTGTCGTAGCGCGCGACCTCGTTGCCCTCGGGATCGAACACGAGCGTCGTATTCAGCACGCGCTCGGCGTCGGGCGCCGGATCCGTGACGGCGAGCGGAAGCGTGCCGCCGATGATCCAGATACCGTGCCGGCGTGCCGCATCGGCCAGAAACCGCTGGATCGGCCCATCGCCGTAGGGCTCGCGCACGGCCAGCTTGTCGGCGTCGCGAAAGCCCATGAAGCAGAAGTACTCGGGCAGCAGGACGAGCCGCGCACCGTTGTCGGCCGCCTCGGCGATGAGACGGCCGGCGTCGTGCAGATTGCGCTCGCGCTCGGGCGTGCTGACCATCTGGACGGCTGCGACGCGAAAAGGCGCCGGGAATGCGTGTGGATCGCTCATGGGGGTCCGGTGGGCCTGGCGCACGGCGTGCGTCATTTGCCTGTCGATTCCGTTGCTTCGGCTGGAGCAGCCATCTTACCCCGATCGCCCGTGAGCCGCTCGACGTGCGGTTGCGACCATGACCCCGTTATTGCGTAGTGCGTGGCAAACGCGTGAGCGATCGACTGCGAGAGGGCGAGATTGGCGAAGAAGGCGCCGAGCCCCAGCAACGGATTGACGATCGTCGCCGCGATCACGGCCGAGCCCGCATTGACCGTCGGGGTCACCTGCACACGCAGGTCCTGCGTTTCCTTCGCGAGATCGACCGTGCCCGAGAGGTCCGCCCGCGCCGGCGCCGTGACGAGATGGAAGTCGTCCGTTCGACCGATGCCGTCGGCGATGCGGCCTGTGCCCGTCACGCGCTCGAACGGCAGCCCTTCGCCGATGACGTCCCTGAAGTTGAGCGTGACGACGCGCGCGAGGCTTTGCAGGCTCAGCACGCCAAGCAGTTTCGCGACGCCGGGGTCGACCTTGAGGATCTGCCCATGATGGAGATCGAGCGCCATCTGACCGCGCAGCGTCGGATAGTCGATGGCCGTCGGACCGCCGCGCCAGCCCACCTTGCCCGACAACGTGCCGGCGCCGCCCTTCACCGTGCGCGGCAGGCCGAACTGATCGAGTAGCGCACCGGCGTTGGCGATGTCGAGCTTGAAATCGATCGCCGTGCGGCGCGGCGAGTTCCGATCGATGTCGTCGCCGAGCCGGCGCAGTGTGCGCCAATTCGCGGTCGCCGACAGGTGCGCGGCCGGATTCGCGAGATCGAGCTTGTCGAGTTGCCAGACGGGCACGCCGTCTTCATCGGTATTGTGCGCCTGGATGGCGAGCCGGCCGAAGCCACGCCCGCGCACGCTGAGTTCGTCGACGACGAGATCGATCGCCGGCATACGTTCGGTTGTCGACGAAGATATCTGCCTGACGAGGTCGTTGCCCACCGTGGCGGGAACGGCCGCCTTCGAGAGGCGCGCCGTCAGCAGCCCGTTGGGGTTGGCCGGCGTGCCGGGTTGCCACGACAGCGTGCCCGTCACCTGATCCGATGCGAGTTGCGCCCGCCAGTCCTCGTCGGAGCCCGTGCCATCGAAGGCGACGTGGGTCCACTCACGCTCGAGCAGCTTGAGGGTGTCCACATGCGCCGTCAGGCGAGTGGGCATGAACTGGCTCGCGAGGCCGCCGGCCGTCTTCGGCGATGCGGTTCGTGCCGAAGGCGGCGCTTGGATCGGCCTGGCGGCGGCGCGCAGCTCGGCAGCGATTGCGCGCCAGCCATCGCCGTCGAGCGACGCAAGCTCGGCCGTCGTACTGACGCCTTGGGCCGGCATGCGCGCGGCCGTACCGATGCCGATCCCGCCGCGCACCACCTCCAACGCCTGCGGATCGCCCGGTTCGCGGGCACCGCGCCGCAGCAGGTAAGTCGCGCTCGCGGGTCCCAGCTGCAGCTCGGCGCGGGCCAACGCCCCGGTCTGCACGTCGGCGTCGGTTTTCGCCGCGTCGACCGAGAGCGAAAACGGCATCGGCGTGCCGAGCGGCTTGTCGAACGGCGCCGGGAAGTCGAGCCCGAGTCCGCTCAGGTCGGAACGGGCTTCGATCTGCGGTAGACCACTCCTCGTGCCGCGCACGGAGATCGTATAAGGCGCTGTGCCATGTAGGTGGCCGAGCAGTGTTCCGGCGGGACCCTCTATGCCGAGTTCGCGGGCGCTGTCGGCGGCGATGCGTCCCGCGATATCGAATGTATAGGCGCCCTTGGCGTCGAGCGCGCCGTTTGCACGTATCTCTCCGCCGAGCCAGCGTCCCGCCACGCGTTCGACGGCGAGCGTGTGCCCGGTGAAACGCACCCGCCCGGTCAGCGCGTCGAGCGGTGGCCATTGTTCGCGTGCGAGGCTGTTCCCCTCGAGCCCGACCGTGCCGTCCACGCTCACGTGAGGCTCGGGTCCGCGCGGTACGGTGAGCGTGAGCGCGAGCGTCGCCGGGCCCGTCCCACGCAGCTTTTGCGTCGCATGATCAGTCAGGCTGGCGGCCGCGCTTTCGTTCAGATAGTCGAGGAAATCGGCGAGCGGCCCGTGCGCTTTGCCCTCGATGACGAGGTCCGAGCCGTGGTTGCCGAGATCGTCGATGCGTCCGGTCACCCGGTCCAGCGTGACGCGCTTGTAACGCGCCCGACCGATATCGAAACGCAGCACGTTTTCGGCGAGCGAAAAGACGCCATCGATGCCGTCGAGCGCCGGCCAGACATCGGGCGCGCCGTTGGCGAGCGTCTTGGCGGGGAACGGCGAGGGATCGAACCGCGCGCCCGTGAACGGCGCAACGATGCGGAAGATGCCGGCTTTCGGATCGCGCGAGTAGGGGAACTGATCGAGCCCGCCATGGACCTCGATGGTCGCGTTGCGGGCGATGCCGTCTTGCAATCCATGTCCGAGGTAATGGCGCAGATGTTCGCCGATGCTCGTCGGCAAATAACGCGGGATGGAAGGGACTTTGGCGCGTTCGATTTTCGCGGAGAGTTCGAGGGTGCCGCGCCCATGGCCCGGATTGGTGTAACTCGCGACGACGCTGCCGGCCGCATCGGCGTTTTCGACGCTGAGTTCGGGAACGGTGATCGCGAAGGCCTTGTGCGGCTGGCCGGGCGCAGCGGTGACGGTCCATTGGCCGCGGCCGCGCACCCGATCGAACGCGAGGCGCGGATCGTCGAATTCGCCGGGCAGCGTGAGCGTCGTCTCGGCGGTGTCGACGGTGACGCTGCCATGGGCTTCGTCGGCATCGATCGAGCCCCAGAGGTTTTCGACGCCGGGCAGGCCCGCACGCGGATGCCCGGCCGGCGAAAGCCCCGGTGGCGGCTCCTGCGCCGCGAAGCTGATCCCTTCCAGGTCGCCCTTGAACCGGTAGCGCACGATCGGGGCGGTGCCGGAGACACGCTGCTCGCTGGCAGCCAGCGCATTGTCGGGGCGCGCGCGCTCCACTTCGATCACGTAGTTGGCGACGAGTCCGCGCGGGTCGAACCGCACGAGTTCGTCGCGAAAACGCTCCGGCACAGGCAGGGCGCGAGTGAATTCGGCCAGCACGCCCAGATCGACGCGGTCGCCCGCTACGCTCATCAACTGACCGTGCTTCACATCGGGCACGCGATAGCGGCCCGTGAGCGTGGCGAACGAGAGCGTGCGCGAGACCGGCGTGCCATCGGCGAGCGGCGGCTGTCCGAGTTCCGCGTGCAGATTCGACAAGCGCAGGCGGTAGTCGCGCTGCGGCTCGATGTCGGCGGCCCACTCGAATTGGGCGACGGGCAGGTCGAGCCGTGGCTGCGCGAGCCGAACCTGCAAGACGACATCGGCGCCTTGCAGCCGTCCGCGCGCCGAGCGTAGTGCACCGCCCGAAAAGTCCGCCCAGATTTCGTTGTCGATGCGCCCGGCATGGAGCTTCATCGGAATCTTCAGGTAACGCGCGAGCGCGGGCAGCTCGACGGGTCCCGTCGACAAATAGGCCTGTCCATTCCAGTTCGCGGGCTTGCCGAGTTCCGCCAGCGGCAGATGACGAAAACGCGCGCGAAAATCGAGCGCTCCCTTGAGCACGGTGCCTTCGGGCGGAGCCTGCAACGCTACGCGGTGTTCGAAGGCTCCGTTGAAGATGGCCGCCCGAATGTGGCGCAGGGCAAGCTCCGGGGCCTTACGCTGGTTGTCGCGCCAGCGCAGTGTGCCGTCGCGCAGCACGATGGCGCGCTGCGTGAGCACCCAATTCGAAAACGTGGTGTCGCTGCCGGTGTGAGTGGTCGGGACCTGCACGCCCGCGACGGCGATCGAGCCGTCCCCCGCGCGCGTCACGAGCACATCGGGGTGCTCGACGACGAGGCTCGCCAGCGCGGGCCTGCCCCGCATCAGCGAACTCCACGAGAGGGAGGCGCGGGCATCGGGCACCGAAAGCGCGATGTTGCCGTCGCGGTCGCGGATCGTGAGCCCGGTCACATCGAGGCCCGGCTCCAGTCCATTCCAGTGAGCGGCAAGTTTTTCGATGCGCAGCTCGACGTGCAGCCGCGCGGAAATGAACGCCTCGATCCGCGGCCGAAAATCGTCGATGCGCGGCAAGACGACATAACGCAGTCCGATGAACGCCGCGCCGAGTGCGAAGTAGACGACGAGGGCGAATGCCAGGGTGGCTTTGAAAACCCGGCGCAGAAGCGGGGGGTCGTGGCGCGTGCGTCCGGCAACGGCTTTTTCGACGGATTCCTTGCTGTCGGACATGCTGCGGCAGATCGGGGGTATGGTAGTTTGGCGTTTCGGACGTCGAATGTAACACAGCGCAGGCGCGGGGCGAGGCGCGCAAAGCCCGTGCCGCGTGGGCTGCCGGCGCGATAAACGCCGGCGCGCTCCTCACCCATCCATGTCGTGCACAACACGCGAGCCACATCGTTCATGACTGCAACCGCACTGCTGAGTTCCGCCTATTCGTCTTTTACCGCACGCGCGATCGCCGCGCGGCCCGAGTTGGATGGGCTCATTGTCGAGTGGGCGCGCGCGCCGATCACGCGCGAGCGCATCGACGCCCGATTGAATGCGCTCGCCGCGCTGGAGCGGCAGGCCCGCGGTAGCGCCGAGACCGGGCCGCTGGACGAGGATGCCCTGCGCCGCGTGCTGCGACGGTTGCGCATGGAGGTGTTCTGCGCGGTCATGGAGCGCGATCTGGCCGGTCTTGCGGATGTCGACGAGGTGACCGGCACGATGACCGATCTTGCCGAGGCCGCCGTCCAGCATGCGCTCGCCACGCTCGAAGCCGAACTCGAAGCGCTCTACGGCGAGCCGCGCGGCCCGAGCGGCGAGCGGCTCGTGCTGGGCGTGGTCGGCATGGGCAAGCTGGGCGGCCGGGAGCTGAACGTATCGTCGGATATCGATCTCATCTTCGTCTACGAGGACGATGGCGAGACCGCGGGCGCGGCGCGGCCGCCCATCTCGACGCAGGAGTTTTTCACGCGCCTCGGCAGGCGGCTCATCGGTGCGGTGGCCGAGCCGACGGCGGACGGATACGTCTTTCGGGTCGACATGCGATTGCGGCCCAACGGCGACGCCGGACCGCTCGCGTGCAGCCTCGGTATGCTGGAAGAGTATTTCTACGTGCAGGGCCGCGAATGGGAGCGTTATGCGTGGATCAAAGGGCGACTCGTCTCGGAAGGCGCGAGCGCTGCCGCGAAGCGTCTGGCCGCGCAGCTCGACGCGCTCGTCAAGCCATTCGTTTACCGACGCTACCTCGATTACGGGGTGATCAGCGCGATTCGCGCTTTGCATCGCCAGATCGGCGAGGAAGCGAGGCGCCGTGCCTCGATGCGTCCCGACAAGGCGGACGACATCAAGCTCGGTCGCGGCGGTATCCGCGAAATCGAGTTCAGCGCACAGGTGTTCCAACTGATCCGCGGCGGCCAGGATGCCTGCTTCCGCGTCAGGCCGACGCTCGCCGTGCTGCGCTGCGCGGCGGACCGCGGTCTGATCCCGGCCGCCGTGTGCGAGGAGCTCACGCAGGCCTACCGCTTTTTGCGTGTGCTCGAACACCGCCTTCAATACCGGCACGACGCTCAAACGCATGCCGTGCCCGTCGATGCCGACGAGCGGGCGCGCCTAGCGGCCTCGATGGGTTTCGCGGATTACGCGAGCCTCGCGGCCAAGGTGGACGAGTACCGCGAGCTCGTCGAAACGCAGTTCGATCAGATCTTCGCGGACAAGGTGCGCGACACCGGCGGCGAAGCGGCCGAAGCGCGGGCGGCAAGTATCTGGAGCAGTGCGCTCGACGACGATGCGGCCGCGCCGTCGTTGGCCGCGCGCCTCGCGGCGCTGGGCTTTGCCGACGCCGAAGACCTCCTCGCCCGGCTCATTGGCATCCGTCGTTCGATGCGCTACCAGGGGCTGCCGGAGCGCAGCCGCGAACGGTTCGATACGATTGCGCGGCGGGCTCTCGAGGCGACGGCGGCGTGGGAGCCCGCCGACAAACGCAGCACGACGCTCGCGCGGCTCTTCGACTTGCTCGAGGCCGTGGGCCGGCGCGGCGCTTATCTCGCGCTGCTCAACGAGTATCCGGCCGCGCTTGATCGCGTACTCGCCGTGCTGGCGGCATCGCGTTGGGCGGCCGGCTACCTGACGCGCCATCCGCAGTTGCTCGACGAACTGCTCGACGACGAAGCGATCGCGAGCCCGTTCGATTGGACCGGGTTCAAGGCTTCGCTGCGCACCCGGCTGGCCGCGGCGGATGGCGTCGAGCATCAGATGGACCTTTTGCGGCACGCCCACCAAGCGGAGGTGTTCCGCATCTTGCTGATCGATCTGGCCGGCAAGCTCAGCGTCGAGCAGGTCAGCGACCGGCTGTCGGAGCTCGCCGATTCGGTGCTCGACGTGACGATCGAAGCGGTGTGGCGCCAACTGCCCAAGTGTCACCGCGAATCGCCGCGGTTTGCCGTCATCGCTTACGGCAAGCTCGGCGGCAAGGAACTCGGCTATGCCTCGGACCTCGATCTGATCTTTCTGTATGACGACCCGGACGAAGCGGCCGCCGAAATCTATGCCACTTTTACGCGGCGTCTCATCACATGGCTTACGACGGCGACGGGAGCCGGCACGTTGTTCGACGTCGATTTGCGTTTGCGGCCGAACGGCGAATCGGGCTTGCTGATCACCGATCTCGATGCGTTCCGGCGTTACCAATTGCGCGAGGGCGATGCAGCCAATACGGCGTGGGTTTGGGAGCACCAGGCCTTGACGCGCGCGCGGTTTTGCGCGGGCGATGCGCAGATCGGGGCCGAGTTCGAGTCGATCCGCAAACAGGTGCTCACGATGCCGCGCGAGGCGGGGCCGCTTGCGACGGAAATCGTCGCGATGCGCGAGCGCGTCGCAGCCGGCCATCCGAACCGCAGCGACCTCTTCGATCTCAAACACGATCGAGGCGGCATGGTCGATATCGAATTCATCGTCCAATACTGGGTCTTGCTGCACGCCGCGCGCGACCCCGAGCTCATTCTCAATACCGGCAATATCGCGCTGCTGCGCGAAGTAGCCCGCTATGGGCTCATGCAGCCGGAAGAGGCGGAGACCGTAGGCGGCGCTTACCGCGCTTATCGCAAACTGCAGCACCGCTTGCGGCTCGATGGCATGGAGAAGGCGCGCGTACCGGCCGCGCAAATCGCCGCCGAACGCGATGCCGTGCTGCGGTTGTGGCAGCGGGTGTTTGGGTGAGGGCTTGCACCGGCGCCAGCGGGCGGAGCCGCGGGCCGCGAGCCGGCGGTCCCTAAGCCGCGAGCATCTCCTTGGCGTGGCGGCGCGTGGTGGCCGTGATTTCGAGGCCACCCAGCATTCGCGCCACTTCCTCTATCCGGCTCGTACGGTCGAGCTGCGTCACGGTGGACAGCGTGCCGCCGTCCGCCGTACCGGCTTTGGCGACCTGGAAGTGGTGATCCCCGCGCGCCGCGACCTGCGGCAAATGCGTCACGCAGAGCACCTGCCGATCGCGGCCCAGTTGATGCAGCAGCCGGCCGACGACTTCCGCCACGCCGCCGCCGATGCCCGTATCGACTTCGTCGAAAATCAGTGTCGGCGTCGGGCTCGCGGCGCTGGCGACCACCGCCAATGCCAGGCTGATACGCGCGAGTTCGCCGCCCGAGGCGACTTTGGCGAGCGGCCTGGGCGGGACCCCTGCGTGGCCTGCCACGCGAAATTCGATCTGTTCGAGACCGTGCGCACCGCCTTCGGCGAGCGGGACGAGGGCGACTTCGAAGCTGCCGCCGGCCATGGACAGTTCCTGCATGCCCGCCGTGACCGCGGCGCTCAACGCTTTCGCCGCCTTCGCACGTGCTTTCGAGAGCTGCTTCGCCTCGCGCAGGTAGGCTTCATGCGCCGTTGCGACGGCCGCTGTCAGCGTATCGAGATCCGCCGCGGCGTCGAGCGCGGCCAATTGCGCGCGGCGTGCCTCGTGCTCCGCCGGCAGCGTTTCCGGTTGCAACCGGAACTTGCGGGCGAGCGAGTGCAGCGCATCGAGCCGGGCTTCGACCTGCGCGAGCCGATCCGGATCGAGCTCGAGCTTTTGCGCATAGTGCGTCAGCGAATAAACGGCCTCGCGCAATTGAATTTCGGCGGGCTCGAGCGAGGCGAGCGTGTCGCCGAGCGCCGGATCGATATCGGCCAGATCGCGCAGTTTCGAGACGATCGAGCCGAGCCGGCCGAGCATGGCATTGTCGGCCTCCGACAGCGCATCGACGGCGCCGCGCACGCCTTCGATCAGATTTGCGGAGTGCGCGAGCCGACGGTGCTCGGCGGAGATTTCTTCCCATTCCCCGGCTTGCGGTGAGAGCTTGTCGAGCTCGGCAAGCTGCCATGCGAGGCGCTCGCGCTCGAGCTGCAGCTCGCGATCGCGCGTTCGAGCGAGCTCGAGCGCATGTTGCGCATCGCGCCAGCTTCGGTGCGCGCTTGCCACCGTGGCGGCAGACGCCGTGAGGCCCGCATGGGTATCGAAAAGCGTGCGTTGCGCATCGGGGCGCATCAATAACTGATGGGCATGCTGCCCGTGGATATCGACGAGCCGTTCGCCGAGCTCGCGTAATTGCGCGAGCGTGGCGGGCGTGCCGTTGATGAACGCGCGCGAACGCCCGTTGGCATCGACGACGCGTCGCAGCATGACCGCGCCGCCCGCTGCGTCGGGCTCGGGCCGCGCGAGCGCTTGGTCGTCGAGCCAGCGTTCGACCTCCGCCGTGGCGCTGAACTCCGCCGTGATATCGGCGCGGCTCGTGCCGGTGCGCACGACGTCGGCGTCCGCGCGCGCGCCCAGCGTCAATGCGAGTGCGTCGATGAGGATCGATTTGCCGGCGCCGGTTTCACCCGAAAAAACAGTAAAGCCGCGGTCGAATTCCAGGTCGAGCGCGGCGACGATGACGAAGTCGCGTATCGAGAGGTGGCGGAGCATGGGAATGGTGATGTTGACGTCGTGTTCTCGTATGGGTTGCCGACGGCCGAGGCTGCTCGGGCGCCGTGGTCCGTCGGCGCGCCTCGGCTAGAGCGGCCCTGTCGCGTTGTCCGGTTCCTCGCCGCCGGACGGATGCTCGTTCCAATGGAGCTTTTGCCGCAGCGTCGCGTAATAGCTATAGCCGACGGGATGCAGAAACGGCACGGTGTGACGCGAGCGCCGCACTTCGATCGTGTCGTTGAGCTCGAGCGCGGTAAACGATTGCATGTCGAAATTCACGTTGACGTCGCGTCCGCCGATGATCTGGATGCCGAGCTTGCATTCGTCCGGCACGACGATCGGGCGATTCGACAGCGCGTGCGGAGCGATCGGCACGAGCACGAGACCGCGCAGTTGCGGATGAAGAATGGGGCCCTGCGAGGACAGCGCATACGCGGTCGAACCCGTCGGCGTGGCGACGATGAGGCCATCCGAGCGCTGGTTGTACATGAAGCGCCCGTCGACGAGCACGCGCAGCTCCGCCATGCCGGAAAAACCGCTGCGGTTGACCACCACATCGTTGAACGCGAGCGCGTGATAGATCGGCTCTCCCGCGCGCATGATGCGCGCTTCGAGCAGCGTGCGCTCCTCGCGCTCGAAGCTGCCCGCGAGCATCTGCGGCACGCGCTGCTGCATCTCGGAGACGGGGATATCGGTGATGAACCCGAGCCGCCCCTGATTGACGCCGATGAGGGGCGTACGATAGGGCGCGAGCTGGCGGCCGATGCCGAGCATCGTGCCGTCGCCGCCCAGCACCACCGCGACATCGGCCCGCGCGCCGATTTCGGCCGGCGTGAGGGACGGATAGCCGCCAATGCCGATATCGCGCGCGGTCTCGGCTTCGAATACCACTTCGAAGCCCCGCTGCGCGATGCACGCGGCGAGCGCCGCCAGCGGCTCGCCGATGCCGGGCGTGTTGCTGCGCCCGACGAGCGCAACGGTCTTGAACTGGGTGCCAATATTCATGCCGGCATTACACCATAGCTGGGGTCCTAAAAGAACCGTTGTTCCACCCGGTCCCGCAATATTGATTTGTCGCTAGAATGATGACGTGCCGATGAAGGGCGGGCCGCGCGCCGGGACCCGCCGTGCGGCAACCCGAACGCCCCCAGGCGGCCCGGGGACCATCGGCGATTGGCTAAAATTTTGCGTCATGCTAGAACCACGCGCACAAACCTTGTTGAAAACCCTGATCGAACGCTATATCGCGGAAGGTCAGCCGGTCGGCTCGCGCACGTTGTCGCGCTATTCCGGGCTCGAATTGAGTCCGGCGACGATCCGCAACGTGATGTCGGACCTCGAGGAGATGGGGCTCGTGGCCAGTCCGCATACGTCGGCGGGCCGGATCCCGACGCCGCGCGGCTACCGTTTGTTCGTCGATACGATGCTGACGGTCGAATCCGTCGCGGACGAGGAAGCCGTCACGCGGGCCGTCAAACGGACGCTGCAGCCCGGCGAGCCGCAAAAAGTCGTCGCGGCGGCGGCCAGCGTGCTGTCGAACCTGTCGCAATTTGCCGGCGTCGTGCTGACGCCGCGCCGCAGCCACGTGTTCAAGCAGGTCGAATTCATGCGGCTGTCCGACAAGCGCATTTTGCTGATCATCGTGACGCCCGAGGGCGATGTGCAAAACCGCATCATGGCGACGCGGCGCGAATATTCGCCCTCGCAGCTCACTGAAGCGTCGAATTACATCAATGCGCACTTTGCGGGGCTCTCGTTCGACGAGGTCCGCCGGCGGCTGCGCGAGGAAATCGACGAACTGCGCGGCGACATGACGGCGCTCATGCACGCGGCGGTGACCGCGAGCACGGACGAATCCGACACCGGCGAAACGGTGCTGATCTCGGGCGAGCGCAATCTGCTCGAAGTGGCGGACCTTTCGTCCGACATGGCGCGGCTGCGCAAGCTTTTCGACGTATTCGACCAAAAGACGAGCCTTTTGCAATTGCTGGATGTATCGAGTCATGCGCAGGGCGTACAGATATTCATCGGTGGCGAATCGAATCTCGTCCCGATCGAGCAGATGAGCGTCGTGACGGCGCCTTACGAGGTCAATGGGACGATCGTAGGCACGCTCGGTGTCATCGGGCCGACGCGCATGGCCTACAGCCGTGTGATCCCGATCGTCGACATCACCGCGCGATTGCTGTCGACCGCGCTCAGTCAGCACTAGACTTTGGCGCGGCGTCGGCACCGGTAGGTCGCCGGCGGGCCCTGGGCGAATGATGCCCGGTGCGGGCAAAGCCCCGCCATTGGCCGGATGGCCGAATGTCGGGCAGCACGGGCGGCTCGCTATAATGCCCTTCACGTGAACCGAGCTTGTGCCGCGCCGCTCAAGCCTTTCGACGATTGCCCATGCGCTTCGATCTCGAGCTGCCGTCGCAGCCTGCCACGTCTCATCGCGTCGCCGTGCTGCTGATCAATCTCGGCACGCCCGATGCCCCGACGCCGCGCGCGGTGCGCCGGTATCTCGCGCAATTCCTGTCGGATCCGCGCGTCGTGGAAATCCCGGCGCTCGTCTGGCAGCCGGTGTTACGCGCATTGATCCTGCCGTTCCGGGGCCGCTCCTCGGCCCGAAAGTACGCGTCCGTCTGGATGCAGGAAGGCTCGCCGCTGCGCGTCTACACCGAAAAGCAGGTCGAAGCGCTGCGTACGCTGCTGCATGCGAACGACTATCCAGTGATTGTCGAGTATGCGATGCGCTACGGCACGCCGGGCATCGGTGGGATGCTCAACCAGTTGAAGCTGGCGGGCGCCGAGCGCGTGTTGTTGATGCCGATGTATCCGCAATATTCGTCGTCGACCACGGCGACCGCGTTCGACGCCGCATTCGCGGCGCTCGGGCGCATGCGCAATCAGCTCGAAATCCGCACCGTGCGGCACTATGCCGATCATCAGGCCTATATCGGCGCGCTGGCCGAGCAGGTACGGGCGTACTGGGCTGTCCATGGCACCCCGAATTTCGCCTCGGGCGACAAACTGATTCTCAGTTTCCACGGCGTGCCCAAGCGGACGCTCGATCTGGGCGATCCCTACCACGGCCAATGTCAGCAGACGGCGGCAATGCTGACGGCGGCGCTCGGATTGACGGCCACCGAATGCCTCGTCACGTTCCAGTCGCGGTTCGGCCGCGCGCAGTGGCTGCAGCCCTACACCGCGCCGCCCCTGCGCGAGCTCGGGGCGGCCGGCGTGCGCCGGGCCGATGTCTTCTGTCCGGGCTTTACGGCCGATTGCCTGGAAACGATCGAGGAAATCGGGATCGAGGTCCGCGACGAATTTCTGCATGCCGGCGGCAAGGAATTTCATCGCATTCCATGTCTGAACGCCGCACCGGCCTGGATTGCCGCGCTGGGCGAAATCGTCGCGCAGCAGCTTCAAGGCTGGCCGGCGCAGGCGCCAGCCGCGGCTGGCGCGCTCGCATGAAGACGCGGCGCTTCCAAAGCGCACCGGCGTACGCGCACTTGCGGGCGGCGGGCAGGATCGTTGCGCGCCAGCGTGTGGACGCGGTGCGCGCCCCGAGCCTATTTCAGCGATTGCCATGAACTTCAAGATTTCGACGGAACCGGGTGCGCGCCTGCGCATCGACAAATGGCTCTGGGCCGCGCGCTTTTTCAAGACGCGGTCGCTGGCGGCTGACGCAGTGGACAACGGCCGCGTGCAAATCGGCGGCGCGGCCGTGAAGCCTGCCAAGGAAGTCCGGGTGGGCGATCTGGTCGTGATAGAAATCGACCGGCTCAGCTGGGAAGTCCGCGTGGTGGGTGTGTGCGAGGTGCGCGGGCCGGCCGCTGTGGCACAGACCCTTTACGAGGAAACGCCGGAAAGCCGCGCGAAGCGCGCGGCCGAGGAGCAACGGCGCCGTACCTACCGCGAGCCGGCGGCCGCGCTGCACGGGCGGCCGACGAAGCGCGACAGGCGCGTCATCGACAAACTTTCAGGTGGGGATTGAAAAGCTGCTCGAAAGTGGCATGGACGGCACCATATTCCGTCGTTCTGTCGGTGACGGCGCCGGAGATGCAGATGGTCGTGGTCCCCGCGACGAGTACCAGCGCGACCACCGCAATTGCAAAGGTCAGTTTCACGGTACTCCCCCAATGGAGATGAGCGGGCACGGACACGAAAAGCGGTTCGAAACGATGCTGCCGGGCGCCATGCAGTGCTCGCGGGTCGCGGGCCTTGCACGGAAAAACACTTAGATGAAAACCAGTGTAGGGCAAACCAGAATGGTGCTCAATGCGGTTTCGGTACTGGCGCCGTAACCAGTGTTACCGTTCGTTTCCCATGCACGGGCCAGGTGCGAAAAAGCCGCTTTTGCCTCTTGAAACGCCATATGGCGCCCCCATTTGCGCCGGGATGCGTGAGCGTGGAGTTGCTTTTCCGCAACAAACAGCGCTCCGGCGGCGCGGTGACACACATCCGAGCGAGCCGGCGCGCGAAATGCACGCTCTGAACGACTTCACCTTTAGGACGATTTCGCGACATGGAACACCCGCAAGACAACCCCGCTGATCAGAACCCCGCTTCGGCAGGCGATACGGCGCAACCCATGGCTGAGAGCGTCGCCACGCAAGCGGCACCCGCTGCCGCGGAATCGCAGGCGCAGGCCGCCAACCAGCAGGCTGCCAATCAGGCCGAGACGGCACTCGCCGAGGCTCAGGCCAAGCTCGCCGAGCTCGAGGAGAGCTTCCTGCGCGCCAAGGCCGAGACCGAGAACGTACGCCGCCGCGCGGCCGAAGACATCTCGAAGGCGCGCAAATTCGCGATCGAGGCTTTTGCCGAGCACCTGCTTCCCGTGGTCGACAGTCTCGAGGCCGCGCTGTCGGACTCGTCGGGCGACATCGCGAAGCTGCGTGAAGGCGTCGAATTGACGCTGCGCCAGTTGACGGCCGCCATGGAAAAGGGACGTGTCGTGGCACTGAACCCTGTCGGCGAGAAATTCGATCCGCACCAGCACCAGGCCATCTCGATGGTGCCGGCCGATCAGGAGCCCAATACCGTCGTATCGGTGTTGCAAAAGGGTTATGTCATCGCCGACCGCGTACTGCGGCCGGCCCTCGTGACGGTGGCCCAGCCCAAGTAACCGCGCCGGGCGCCCGGGCGCAACGCAAAAAACCAATGACCGCATTGGCCCCGGGGCCTTGAAAACGATGCGCGAGCACTCATGTTGAGTGCAGTTATGAATCGAGCAGGAGCGGCGCCCCGGTAGGCGCCGCTGCTACGGACTGAAAGTCAGGAGATTAGGAAAAATGGGCAAAATCATCGGCATCGACCTCGGCACCACGAATTCGTGCGTGGCGCTGATGGAAGGCAATCAGGTCAAGGTGATCGAGAATTCGGAAGGCGCCCGGACGACGCCGTCGATCATCGCGTACATGGAGGATGGGGAAATCCTCGTCGGCGCGCCGGCCAAGCGTCAGTCGGTGACGAACCCGAGGAAAACGCTCTTTGCGGTCAAGCGCCTCATCGGCCGCCGCTTCGAGGAAAAGGAAGTGCAAAAGGACATCGGCCTGATGCCCTACGAGATCGTCAAGGCCGACAACGGCGACGCCTGGGTGAAAGTGGGCGACAACAAGCTCGCGCCGCCGCAAATCTCCGCCGAAGTCCTGCGCAAGATGAAGAAGACCGCCGAAGACTACCTCGGCGAGCCGGTCACCGAAGCCGTGATCACCGTGCCGGCGTACTTCAACGACAGCCAGCGTCAGGCCACGAAGGACGCGGGCCGGATCGCCGGTCTCGAAGTCAAGCGGATCATCAACGAGCCGACGGCGGCCGCGCTCGCGTTCGGTCTCGACAAGGCCGAGAAGGGCGATCGCAAGATCGCGGTCTATGACCTCGGTGGCGGTACGTTCGACATTTCGATCATCGAAATCGCGGACGTCGACGGCGAGATGCAGTTCGAAGTGCTGTCGACGAACGGCGATACGTTCCTTGGCGGTGAGGATTTCGACCAGCGCATCATCGATTACATCATCGGCGAGTTCAAGAAAGAGCAGGGTGTCGATCTCTCGAAGGACGTCCTCGCGCTGCAGCGTTTGAAGGAAGCGGCCGAGAAGGCGAAGATCGAGCTGTCGTCGAGCCAGCAGACCGAAATCAATCTGCCGTACGTCACCGCGGATGCCTCGGGGCCGAAGCACTTGAACCTCAAGATCACGCGTGCGAAGCTCGAAGCGCTCGTCGAGGATCTGATCCAGCGTACGATCGAGCCGTGCCGCATCGCCATCAAGGATGCGGGCGTGAAGGTGAGCGATATCGACGACGTGATTCTCGTCGGCGGTATGACGCGCATGCCGAAGGTTCAGGAAACGGTCAAGGAGTTCTTCGGCAAGGAGCCGCGCCGCGACGTGAACCCGGACGAGGCGGTGGCCGTGGGCGCCGCGATCCAGGGGCAGGTGCTGTCCGGCGACCGCAAGGACGTGCTGCTGCTCGACGTGACGCCGCTGTCGCTCGGCATTGAAACGCTGGGCGGCGTCATGACGAAGATGATCAGCAAGAACACCACGATCCCGACGAAGCACCAGCAGGTGTATTCGACGGCGGACGACAACCAGTCGGCCGTCACGATCAAGGTGTTCCAGGGCGAGCGCGAAATGGCGGCCGGCAACAAGCTGCTCGGCGAGTTCAACCTGGAGGGCATTCCGCCCGCACCGCGTGGCGTGCCGCAGATCGAGGTGACGTTCGACATCGACGCGAACGGTATCTTGCACGTCGGCGCGCGCGACAAGGGTACGGGCAAGGAAAACAAGATCACGATCAAGGCGAACTCGGGCCTCTCCGAAGCCGAGATCGAAAAGATGGTGAAGGATGCCGAAGCCAATGCCGAGGAAGATCACCGTCTGCGTGAGCTGGCCGATGCCCGCAACCAGGGTGACGCGCTCGTGCACAGCACCCGCAAGGCGCTGACCGAGTACGGCGAGAAGCTCGATGCTGGCGAGAAGGAGAGCATCGAATCGGCGCTGAAGGAGCTCGAGGAAACGTTGAAGAGCGGCTCGAGCGACAAGGCGGCGATCGAAGCGAAGATCGAAGCCGTGGCCAAGGTCTCGCAAAAGCTCGGCGAGAAGATGTATGCCGACATGCAGGCGCAAGGCGCCGCGGGTGCGGCCACCGGTGCCGGCAACGGTGCGAGCGCAGGCCAGGCGTCGAGCAAACCCGCGGAAGACGACGTGGTCGACGCGGACTTCAAGGAAGTGAAGAAGGACTAAGCGAAGGCTTAGCCGAAACGGCGGCCGGTACCCTTCAGGGGGCCGGCCGGTGACGCGCCTGGCGAACCTTCGGGTTCTCCGGGCACATTTGCTTTATGGGCGGCGTGCTTGTGACGGCTGCGAAGCGGTAGCCGGCGAGGGGCATGTCCGAACGAGTCGGAAGACTCCACAGCATGTGAAAGGAGCGGTCGTGCGCGCTGCGCGGCCGGTGGTGAGCCGATGGCGAAACGGGATTACTACGAGGTTCTGGGCGTTGCGAAAAACGCGAGCGACGACGAGATCAAGAAGGCGTATCGCAAGCTCGCGATGAAGTATCACCCGGACCGCAATCCAGACAACAAGAATGCGGAAGAGCACTTCAAGGAGGCGAAAGAGGCCTACGAAATGCTCTCCGATTCGCAAAAGCGTGCGGCGTACGACCAGTACGGTCACGCAGGCGTCGATCCGAACATGGCGGGCGCCGGTGCGCACGGCTTTGGCGGCTTCGCCGATGCGTTCGGCGACATCTTTGGCGACATCTTCGGTCAGGCGGCCGGTGGTGGCGGCCGTCGCGCGGGCCCGCAGGTCTATCGCGGCGCCGATCTGCGCTACAGCATGGAAGTCACGCTGGAGCAGGCGGCGCACGGTTGCGAGACACAGATCCGCGTACCGACGTGGGTGGGCTGCGAGGTCTGCCACGGTTCCGGGGCGAAACCCGGCACGAAGCCCGAAACCTGCCCGACCTGTCATGGAGCGGGCGCGGTGCGCATGTCGCAGGGCTTTTTCAGCATCCAGCAGACTTGCCCGAAGTGCCACGGCAGCGGGACCTACGTCCCCGATCCCTGCACGAACTGCCACGGCGCCGGCAAGGTGAAGGAAACGAAGACGCTCGAAGTGAAGATTCCGGCGGGGATCGACGACGGCATGCGTATCCGCTCGTCGGGCAACGGCGAGCCGGGTGTCAACGGCGGTCCGCCGGGCGACTTGTACGTCGAGATCCATATCAAGCCGCATTCGGTCTTCGAGCGCGAAGGCGACGATCTGCACTGCCAGATGCCGATCCCGTTCACGACGGCGGCGCTGGGCGGCGAGATCGAAGTGCCTACGCTTGCAGGCCGCGCGAGCTTCACGGTGCCCGAGGGGACGCAATCGGGCCGGACGTTCCGGTTGCGCGGCAAGGGCATCAAAGGCCTGCGTTCGAGCGTGGCTGGGGATCTATACGTCCACGTGCAGGTGGAAACGCCCGTGAAGCTGACCGACACGCAGCGCGAACTGCTCAAGCAGTTCGAGAAATCGCTCGTGGAGGGCGGGCCGCGCCATAGTCCCCAGAGCAAAAGCTGGTTCGATAAGGTAAAAAGCTTTTTCGATTGAGCTCTAGTGCACTAGCGAGAGGCGCCGGGCAGTCCGTTGCTGCGGGTATGAACGATGAATGTTGACGAACGCGGCACGGTATTCGCGCTGCTCGACGATTGCGACGCGAGCGCGGCGCGCCGTTCGAGCCGTTTGTACACGCGCTTCGTGCGCGAGCACGTAGCGCGTGAGGCTTCGAAGCTCGACGAAGTGTGCGCTGCCGCCGCGGCCGATGTGCGCGGCGGGCTTCATGCGCTCGTTCTCGGCGATTACGAATTCGGGCGCGACCTGCATCTCGCGCGAACCCATTCGACGCAGCGCGGCTCAGGCTCGCTGCGTTTTTTATTGTTCGAGCGATGCGAGAAGCTCACGCGCGACGAAGTCGACGCATGGCTTGTCGAGCGCGATCGCCTGGATCGCGCCGCGTTCTCGCAAGGTACTGGCAGCGACCCATCGGTAGCAGGTACGGCCCATGTTGCGGAAAGCGTGACGCCCGACGAATTCGATGCGGCGATTGCCGCCGTTCACGAGGCATTGCGCGCGGGCGAGTCCTACCAGATCAACTACACCTATCGACTGAAGTTCGATGTGTTCGGCTCGCCGCTCGGGCTCTTCCGGCGGCTACGCGCCAGACAGCCCGTACACTTCGGCGCACTCATCGCGCTGCCGGCGGATCGGTGGATCGTTTCGTGCTCGCCGGAACTCTTCATCGAAAAGACCGGCGCGCGGTTGCGCACGCGCCCGATGAAAGGAACGACGGCGCGGGGCCGCACGCCCGAGCAGGATGCACGCGCCGAAGCGTTCCTGCGCAGCGATCCAAAAAACCGCGCCGAGAACCTGATGATTGTCGACTTGCTGCGCAACGACGTCTCGCGCGTGGCGAAGATCGGCTCGGTGCAGGTGCCGGCGTTGTTCTCGATCGAACCGTATCCGTCGATCTGGGCGATGACGTCGACGATCGAGGCCGATCTGATCGACGGCGCCTCTTTTGCCGACATCATGCGGGCGCTTTTCCCCTGCGGCTCGATCACGGGTGCGCCCAAACACCGGACGATGGAGCTCATCGACGAGATAGAGACCACGCCGCGGGGGCTTTACACCGGCACGATCGGTTGGTACGACGCCCCTTCCGATAGCACTCCGGACGCGCCGCATGCCGGCGGCGACTTCTGCCTGTCCGTGACGATCCGCACGTTGACACTCGACGTGCCGAACGAAGCAACGGGCTTGCGCGCCGGAACGATGGGCGTGGGCGGCGGGATCGTGCTCGACAGCGTCGCGGCCGACGAACTGGCGGAGTGCCGGCTGAAGGCGAAATTCCTGACCGGCGCCGATCCGGGCTTCGAGCTGTTCGAGACGATGCGGGCTTCGCGCGAGGCGGGCGTGGCGCATCTCGACCGCCATCTCGCGCGTCTTGCAGCCAGCGCGGGCGAGCTCGGTTTTGTTTTCGAGGAGTCCGCACTGCGCGAGCAGATCGACGAGCGTTGCGCGCATTTGAGCGCCGGCGGCGAACATCGTTTCCGGCTTGCGTTATCGAAGGAGGGGCGGGTCGTCATCGTGACTGCGCCGCTCGTTCCGGTCGTGACGCTCGGCGGACGGGCACAAGGCGATGAGGCCGAAGGGTCGTTCGTTGGCGTGCTGCTGGCTCCCGAGCACGGATTTGCGCCGATGCGCTCGAACGACTGGCTGTTACGGCACAAGACGACGCGTCGCGCCGAATATGATCGCGGCTGGCGCGAGGCCGAAGCGAATGGTGCGTTCGACACGCTCTTTTTCAACGAGCGCGGCGAGTTGACCGAGGGCGGCCGCTCGAACGTCTTCGTCAAGCTCGAGGGCCGCTGGTGGACGCCGCCCCTTTCCGCGGGTGTGCTGCCCGGGGTGATGCGCGCGGTACTGCTCGACGATCGCGCGTTTGGCGCCGCGGAGCGGGAACTGACCTTGCGCGAGCTTCATGCCGCCGAAGCGTTGCTGATATGCAATGCCTTGCGTGGCGCGCTGCCCGCGCGGATCGTACCGGTACAGCAGAACGAAGCCGGGCCTCGGTGAGGCTCAAAACTCGTGTTCGGGGCTCGGGAACGTCCCATCCTTGACGGCCTTCACATAGGCCTCGATCCCAGCCGCGATGCTCGGCGCGCCGGCCATGAAGTCCTTGACGAAGCGCGGCCGCTTGCCCGGATAGATACCGAGCATGTCGTGAAGGACGAGCACCTGCCCCGAGCAGTCGAGCCCCGCGCCGATGCCGATCGTCGGAATTCGCAATTCGTTCGTCACGCCCGAGGCCACCGCGGAGGGAATGGCTTCCAGCACGATCAACTGCGCGCCGGCATCCTGAACCGCTCGCGCATCGCTCACGAGCTGCGCGGCAGCGGCGTCGGTCTTTCCCTGTACCTTGAAACCGCCGAACGCATGCACCGATTGCGGCGTGAGCCCCACATGCGCGCAGACGGGCACGGATCGTTCGACAAGATAGCGCACCGTATCGGCGAGCCATTCGCCGCCTTCGAGCTTCACCATCTGCGCGCCGGCGCGCATGATTTTGACCGAGCTGGCAAAGGCCTCGGCCGGCGTACCGTAGCTGCCGAAAGGCAGATCGGCCACCACGAGCGCGCGCGGATCGACGCGTGCGACGCAGCTCGTGTGGTAGGCGATGTCCTCGAGCGTGACGGGCAGCGTCGTCGTATGTCCTTGCAGTACATTGCCGAGCGAATCGCCGATCAAGAGCACATCGACGCCCGAGCGATCGAGCAGGGACGCGAAGCTCGCGTCATAGCAGGTCAGCATCGCGATTTTTTCGCCCGCGTCGCGCATGGCCTGGAGCTTCGGCACGGTCACCTTGGGCCGGCTGGTTTCCTGCAGGTAGGTCATCGGATGTCCCGTTCCCGGAAAGAGAGTGGAAGGCGCCCGACCAGATCGCGGCCGGGCTGCTCACTGTGCTTTGACGAAGCTCGCCTTGCGGCCGCGCATCGTTTCGATGCGCTCGACGACGAGTTCGAGATCCGCTGCCGACTCGAGCGGATTCAAATGCTCGGTATTGACGGTCAACACCGGGCAGGCATCGAAGTGATAGAAGAATTGGTCGTAAGCTTCGGCAAGTTTGCGTAAATATGCCTCGGACATCGGCGCTTCCTCGGGCCGGGCGCGCTTTTGAACGCGCTGCAGGAGCGTCGCGGGGCTCGCTTGAAGATAGACGACGAGATCGGGTACGGGCGCTACGGCGTCGAGATGGCCTGCCAGCTTTCGATAAAGACGCCACTCCTCGTCATCGAGCGTGATGCGGGCGAAGATATCGTTCTTTTGTGCGATGTAGTCCGCGACGAGCGAAGCGCCGTTGGCGAGCGCTTCGGCTGCTTCGCGCGCTTCGTCGATGCGCTGCAGTGCGAAGTGCAGCTGCGTAGGCAGCGCATAGCGCGCCATATCGCCATAAAACCGCGCGAGAAAAGGATTCTCGTTGGCGCGTTCGAAAAGAGGCCGCATCGACCAGCGCTCGACGAGTCGTTGCGCGAGCGAGGTCTTGCCTGCTCCGATGGGCCCCTCGATCGCGAGGTAGCGGCACGGCGCGCGGCGATCCGGCGCCTCGACGGTGATGGCGGGATGAGTCATCGGCAATCGCTGTCGGTGGAAGGAGGCGCCTCGCGCTTGATACCAAGCTTGTCGAGTAACGCACAGCGGCAGGTTTGAACCTTCTCGATGCGCTGATCGGCGACCGCGGCAACGAGCGCCTTCGCGGGACCGACACCGGGAATCGCAAGCTCGGGGTCGATTTCGAGGAGCGGTACCAGCACGAACGCGCGTTTGGCGGCGCGCGGGTGGGGAATCGTCAAATCGGTATCGTCGATGCGCTCTTCGCCGTATAGCACGATATCGAGATCGAGCGTGCGCGGAGCGTTGTGAAACGGGCGCTCCCGCCCGAACTGGTGCTCGATGCGGTGGCACAGCGCGAGTAGGGCATGGGGACTGAGCGTCGTCTCGACTTTGACGACGAGATTGTAGTAGTCGTCGCCTTCGGCATCGATCGGTCCAGTCCGATACAGGCTCGACTTGGCGAGCACGGTGATGGTGTGCTGTTGGGCAAGGCAGACGACCGCATCCTTCAAGGACTGCCGGGCATCGCCGAGATTTGCACCGAGGCCGAGATAAGCAACCGTCATCACATGGCTTCCTACGACTCCACGACTTGACCACTCCGGACGCGCACAGCCGCGACCGTCACTCCTCGCGCACGTCGTGCGTGGCGGGACTGACCGCATCGCTCGACGATTCCGCTTCGCCCGTCTTCGCGCGGCTGCGGCCGCCGCGGCGCCGGCGCTTGCGCGGTGCCCGCTCCCGGCCGCCTTCCGAAAGCAGCGCTTCGCGCGCCGCCGAATCGCCTTCGATGAAGGCCGTCCACCATTGGCCGATCGACGGATCGAGTTCGCCCGACTCGCAGCGCAGCAGGAGGAAATCATACCCCGCTCTAAATCTTTGGTGTTCGATGAGCTTGAGCGCGCTGCGCCCCGAGCGTTTTTCCAGGCGCGCCTGCAATCCCCAGATCTCGCGCATGTCGGCCGAGTAGCGCTTGTGAATGGCGAGCTTCTCGGTTTGCTTGTCGAGCACATCGTCCATGGCGCGATGCAGCGCGGGAACGGGATATTCGCCGTCGCGCTCGAATTGCTGTGCGCGCTGTTGCATGTCGTGCCAGAGCAGCGTGGCGAATAAAAAGCCGGGTGAAACCGGTTTGCCGGCGCGCACGCGCGCATCGGTATTGTTCAGCGCGAGCGTGACGAACGATTCGCCGTGCGGCTGCTCGAGCACGACATCGAGTAAAGGCAACAGCCCGTGGTGAAGTCCTTCCTTGCGCAACTGCTGGAGGCACGCGAGCGCGTGGCCCGACAGCAGCAGTTTCAGCATTTCGTCGAACAGCCGGGCGGCCGGCACGTTGTGGATCAGATCCGCGAGCGCCGTGATCGGTGCGCGGGTGGCATCGTCGATCTCGAAGCCGAGCTTCGCGGCAAAGCGCACGACGCGCAGCATCCGGACAGGATCCTCGCGATAGCGCGTCGCCGGATCGCCGATCATCCGCAGCATGCGCGCCCGGACATCGGCCATCCCGTTGTGATAGTCGAGCACCGTTTGCGTCGCCGGATCGTAGTACATCGCGTTGATCGTGAAATCGCGCCGCGTCGCATCCTCGTGCTGCTCGCCCCAGACGTTGTCGCGCAGTACGCGTCCGCTGGCATCGACGGCGTGCGTACGACGATCGAGTTCGTCGCGTCGCGACCGTCTGCCCGGCGCGCCGCCCGCGGGCGCCGCTTGCGGCGCGTCCTGCGGCGTGTCGACGAGCGCCCGGAAGGTCGAGACTTCGATGATTTCCTGTCCGAACTGGACATGAACGATCTGAAAGCGCCGCCCGATCAGCCGCGCGCGGCGAAAAAGCTTCTGGACTTCTTCGGGCGTCGCGTCCGTCGCGACATCGAAATCTTTCGGCGCAATGCCAAGCAGCAGATCGCGGACGGCTCCGCCGACGATGAATGCGCGGTAGCCGGCCTGCTGCAGCGTATCGGTGACGCGAACCGCGTTGCGCGAGATCAGCGTCGGATCGATGCCGTGAATGTCCGAGGACAGAATGACGGGAACGTCGGGCTCGGGCGGCGCACTCTTGCCGCCTGCGCGCGCAGGCTTGCGGCGCGGTTTCGCGGGACGTGATTCGTTCTCGTCGAGCGGCGGCGAATCCTGGTGCGACCGAGCGGCCTCGGGTGCGTCGACGGGCGCGGGCGAGTCGTGGCCCAGCAGTTTGCGGATGAGTTTCTTGATCACGACGGTTCAAAAAGATCGAGGATGCGCCAGCCTTTCGCTTCGGCGTGCGCGCGCAGCGTTGCGTCGGGATTGGTCGCGATCGGATCGGTGACTTTCTCCAGCAGCGGAATATCGTTATGCGAATCGCTGTAAAAGTAGCTGCGCTCGAACCCGGCAAGCGTTTTGCCGAGCGACGCCAGCCATGACTCCACGCGCACGATCTTCCCTTCGCGGTAGCTCGGCGTGCCGGCGCCTCGGCCTGTGAACGCCGACCCGGGCTGGCCGTCCACGGTTTCGACTTCGCAGGCGATCAGCATTTCGACGCCGAACGCGTCGGCGATCGGCCGCGTGATGAATTCGTTCGTCGCCGTGACGATGCAGCAGAGGTCGCCCTTGTCCTGATGGCTGCGCACGAGTTCGAGCGCAACCGGAACCAGTGCGGGCCGGATGACTTCGTGCATGAACTGCTCGTGCCAGGCCGCCAGTTGCTCGCGCGAATACTTGGCAAGCGGCGTGAGCATCGCTTCGAGGTACGCATGGATGTCGAGCTGGCCAGCCTTGTAGTCGGCGTAGAAGCGATCGACGTCACGCATGAAGCGCTCGGAGTCGACAATGCCGAGCTTGACCATGAAGCGGCCCCATTCGTGGTCGCTGTCGGTCGGGATGAGCGTGTGGTCGAGGTCGAAAAGTGCGAGATGGGTCATGAGGGCGCATTTTACTTGAACCGGCGCGGGCCAGTGGCCTGAGCGCCGGGCGGCGCATCCGCCGATCGTTCGGACGCGCTCGCGTCCACGTCCTGCGCGCCCTGCCACGCGGCCGGCTGAGCGAGCATGGTGCGCAACAGCGGCAGCGTGACGGCGCGCTTTTGCTCGAGCGAGAAGCGGTCGAGCGCATCGAGCAATGCCATCAGACTCGGCATGTCGCGGCGAAAGTGCGTGAGCAGATAGCTCGGGACGTCTTCGGCTAGCGCAATGCCTCGCTCCCTGGCCGCTTGCCTGAGCACGGCGGCTTTGCGGTCGTCCGGCAGCGGAGCGAGGTGAAAGACCAGCCCCCAGCCGAGCCGGGTACGCAGATCCTCGCGCACGGCCAGCGCGATCGGCGCGGCATTGCCGGTGGCGACGAGCGCCGCCGACGGCTGCGCGCGCACCTCGTTGAAGAGGTTGAACAGGGCGACTTGTTGCGCGCTCGATAGCTTGTCGCAGTCGTCGATCGCATAGATCGGCACGCGCGCGTCGAACGAGAATGCCGCGAGCGCGCTTTGCGGGCCGACGAAGCGGGCGCGCTGGGGCCCCGTGCTATGCACGAGCGCTGCCAGCAGATGGCTGCGCCCGCTGCCCGGCTCGCCCCAGATGTAGAACGTGCGGTCGGCCACCGGGCCGGCCGCGAGCGCGCCGTCGAGCTCGGCGAGCCGCGTGACGAGCTCCGCGTTGGTCCCGGCGAAAAAATTGTCGAATGTCGAGGGCGGCGGCGTGCCCAGATCGAGCGTCAGTTGGCGCAGCACGGTCACGGTCAGTTCTTGTAAAGCCCGCTTGCCAGGTAGCCGCGGCGCACTTCGCGCAGCGCGCTCGAGAGGATGGCACTGACGGGCAGGGCGAGCAGCACCCCAAAAAAGCCGAACAACTGGCCGAATGCGAGCAGCGCGAAGATCACGGCGAGCGGATGCAGGCCGATGCGCTCGCCGACGAGCCGCGGCGTCAGAATGAAGCTTTCGAGAATCTGGCCGATGCCGTAGACGACGGCCACCGCCGCGAAGCCGTACCAGTCGCCGAACTGCAGCAGCGCGGCGAGCAGCGCGAGGATGAGCCCCGTCGCGAAGCCCACGTAGGGAATGAAAACGGCAAGCCCGGTGAATACGCCGACCGGCAGCGCGATTTCGAAGCGGGCGACGCTGAGCGCGGCGGCGTAATAGATGGCGAGGATGCCCATCACGAGCAACTGGCCGCGCAGATATTGCGAAAGCGTGCCGTCCATCTCGATGACGAGCTCGGTGGTTTTCGCGAGCCAGCGCCGCGGCACGAACGAGGCGACGCGCGCAAGCATCATGTTCCAGTCGTACAGCAGGTAAAAGAGCACGAGCGGCACCATGACGAGGTCGCCCACCACCGTGATCATCACGTTGCCGCTCGTGCGCACCGATTTCCAGACCGCCAGCGCGACGGCCTGCGCGCTGCCTTCGATCTGACCTGTCAGCATGTCGCGCAGGCTCGAGAAATCGAAGACGTCGCCAAAGCCGAGGAACGCGAGTTTCGGCTGAGCCCAATCGTGCAGCCGCGCGATGAGCCCCGGGATCTGCTGTTGCAGTTGCGGGCCTTCGCGCCGCACGACGGCGAACACGAGCAGCACCAGCAGCGTCACGAGCAGCGCGAAAAACAGCATCATCACGAGCGCGGCGAGCCCGCGCGGCACGCGCTTGCGTACGAGCCATCCCACTCCGGGTTGCAGGATGTAGGCGAGGATCGCGCCGAGCAAGAACGGGGTGAGCACGGGGCGCAGCAGCCACAGGAGCATGCCGAGGCCGAGCGCGACGGCACCCCAGAAAAGGGCCTGGCGCTGATAAGGCGTGAGAAGCGGAGAGTTCTGCGACAAAAGCGTTTCCTGGTGGGTCGGCGAGCGGTTCGGGACGGCCTGCCGACGAGTAGCACGGAATCGAAGCCGACATCAGTTAAAATCGCATTTTACCGACCTTCTCGCACTCCCCCATGAATCAACCGAAATCGGCTCCGGATGGGCAGCATCCGGCTCAGGGTCTGTCGTACCGCGATGCGGGCGTCGATATCGACGCGGGCGACGCGCTCGTCGACGCAATCAAGCCGTTTGCGAAGAGGACGCTGCGCGACGGCGTGCTGGGCGGCATCGGCGGTTTCGGCGCGCTTTTCGAGGTGCCGAAGAAATACCGCGAGCCCGTGCTCGTATCCGGCACGGACGGCGTCGGAACCAAGCTCAAGCTCGCGTTTCATCTGAACAAGCACGACACGGTCGGTCAGGATCTCGTCGCGATGAGCGTCAACGACATCCTCGTGCAAGGCGCCGAGCCGCTTTTCTTCCTCGATTACTTCGCCTGCGGCAAGCTCGATGTGGGCACCGCGGCCACGGTCGTGAAGGGTATCGCCCAGGGCTGCGAGCTTGCCGGCTGTGCGCTGATCGGGGGCGAGACCGCTGAAATGCCGGGCATGTACCCCGATGGCGAATACGATCTGGCCGGTTTTGCGGTCGGCGCGGTCGAAAAGAGCAAGATCATCGACGGCAGCGCGATCGCCGCGGGCGACGTGGTGCTCGGGCTCGCGTCGAGCGGCATTCATTCCAACGGGTTTTCGCTCGTGCGCAAGATCATCGAGCGCGCCAACCCTGATCTTTCGGCGGATTTTCATGGCCGCTCGCTGGCCGACACGTTGATGGCGCCCACGCGCATCTACGTGAAGCCGCTGCTCGCGTTGATGCAGAACATCGCGGTCAAAGGCATGGCGCACATCACGGGCGGCGGTCTCGTCGAGAACATTCCGCGCGTGCTCGGCGAGCACCTGACGGCTGAACTTCGCAACGGCGCGTGGCCGATGCCGCCGCTCTTTTCGTGGTTGCAGCAGCATGGCGGCGTGGCCGATGCGGAAATGCATCGCGTCTTCAATTGCGGGATCGGCATGGCCGTCATCGTGGCGGCGGCGGACGCCGACGAGGCGATCCGACAGCTCGGCGCAGCCGGCGAAGCTGTCTGGAAAATCGGCGTCGTGCGTGCGCGGGCCGAAGGCGAAGCGCAGACGACCGTCGTGTAAAGGGCTCGCGAGTGCCCGAAAACGCCCGTCGTTCGCCTTCGCGCGACGGGCGGGCCCCAATGCAGAGCAACGCTCAGCGCGTATCGAGCGCGCGTTCTATCGCTTCGACGGCGTCGTGCGTGGCCGAGTCCGCGCAGCAATCGATGACGATGCGCTCCGTCATCGCGCGCAGCCAGGTCAGTTGCCGTTTGCACAACTGCCGTGTCGCAAAGATCGCTTTGTCGCGCATCGTGGCCGAATCGATCGTTCCATCGAGGTATTCCCAGGCCTGCCTGTAGCCGACGCAGCGCATCGAAGGCATCGACGGATCGAGATCTCCGCGCGCGCGCAACGCGGCGACTTCATCGATGAATCCGGCCGCCAGCATCGCGTCGAAGCGCCGCGCGATGCGCGCATGGAGCGCGCCGCGGTCCGACGGCTCCAGCGCGATCGGCACGAACCGGTACGGCGACGCTTCGCGGCGGCTTCCCGCCGCCGAGGCGAGCAGTGTCGACATCGGCTGTCCCGCAACGAGATAGATCTCCAGTGCGCGCTGAATCCGCTGCGCATCGTTCGGCGCGAGCCTTGCGGCCGTAACGGGGTCGACGGCGGCAAGGCGGGCATGCAAAGCCGGCCAGCCCGCGCGGGCAGCCTGCGCTTCGAGCTCTGCCCGGATGTCCGCGTCGGCGGCGGGCAGGTCGTCGAGGCCGTGCGCCAGCGCCCGGTAATAGAGCATCGTGCCGCCGACGAAGAGCGGAATGTGGCCGCGCGCGCGAATTTCGTCGATCAGCCGCAATGCGTCGGCGCGAAATTCGGCGGCCGAATAACTGGCGGTAGGCTCGACGATGTCGATCAGATGATGGGGTACCGCCGCGCGTTCGGCCGGTGTCGGTTTGGCGGTGCCGATATCGAGCGTGCGATAGACCAGCGCGGAATCCACGCTGACGATCTCGATGGGCAGCCGCTCGGCGCAAGCGAGCGCGGCGGCGGTCTTGCCCGATGCCGTCGGGCCGAGCAGGCAGGCAATGGCAGGCCGATTCATGCCGTCTCGCTCACTGCCCGCGCATGAAGAGGCGATCGAGATCGGCGAGCGAAAGCTGGTACCAGGTGGGGCGCCCATGATTGCATTGGTCGGCGCGTTCGGTCGCCTCCATCTGGCGCAACAGCGCGTTCATCTCGTCGAGCGTCAGGCGCCGGTTCGCACGCACCGCGTGATGGCAGGCGAGCGTGCCGAGCAGCTCGTGCTGCCGCTCAGTCAGTACGCGCGAGCCGCCGTAGGCCTGTAAGTCGGCGAGCACGGCACGCGCAAGGGCCGGCAAATCCGCGTCTTTCAGCAGCGCCGGTACCGCGCGAATGGCGAGTGTGGTGGGGGAGAGCGCCGCGAGGTCGAAGCCGAGCGCATCGAGCGTCTCGCGTTCTTCCTCGACCGTGCCGATTTCGACGGCGTCCGCGGGCATCGAGATCGGCAACAGGAGCGGCTGCACCGCGATCGCACGCTCGGTGAGCGCGCGCTTGAATTGCTCGTAGAGGATGCGCTCGTGGGCTGCATGCATGTCGACGATCACGAGGCCACGCGCATTCTGCGCGAGCACGTAGATGCCGTGGATCTGGCCCAGCGCATAGCCGAGCGGATGGTCGTCGTCCGTTCCGGGTGCGCCGGCATGCGTGGTATAGAGCGGCTCGGCACTGTCGCGGGCTTCGAGCATGCCGCCGCCGACGTGTGTGGCCCCATCGGCGCCGCCGGCTTCGATGTCCTTGCGCCCGAACAACGCATCGTAGAGGGCCAACGGCTGTGCGACCGGCAGCCTGCCTTGCGTCATGCGCGCATCGCGCATCCAGGTCGTGCCCGAGCGGACCGTGGCCGATGGCGTCGCGCCAACCGGTGCGGATGGCGCGAGTCCGCCGGAGCCCGGCCAATTCGACCCCTGCTGCGGCTCGGCCGCGAGGTGAGTGGCGTGTCCGCCGGCCGTGGTTTCCGGCGAGGCGCCCGCTTCCCGCGCCAGCGCTCGCTGCAGCGCGTGAAAGACGAACTGGTGCACGGCGCGGGAATCGCGAAAGCGCACCTCGATCTTCGAGGGATGCACGTTCACATCGACCGCTTCGGGCGGCAGATCGAGAAAGAGCACATAAGACGGATAGCGATCGCCGTGCAGCACGTCCTCATAGGCCGCGCGCACGGCGTGCGTGAGCAGCTTGTCGCGCACGAAGCGGCCGTTGACGAAAAAGTACTGCTGATCGGCGCGGCCGCGGCTTGCGGTCGGCAGTCCGGCGCAGCCGTAGAGCGCGAGCGGTCCGGCCTGCTCGTCGAGCGGCAGGTGCGCGAGCGCGAAGCCCTCGCCGAGAATCTTGGCGACACGCTGGGCCGGCTCGCTCGCGTTCCAGTGTTCGAGCGCGCGCCCGTTGTGAAGCACCGAAATCGCCACGTCGGGGCGCGCGAGCGCCGCGCGACGGATCATTTCGATGCAGTGGCCGAGTTCGGTCTGCTCGCTTTTCAGGAACTTCCGGCGCGCCGGCGTGTTGAAGTAAAGCTCGCGGATTTCGATGGTGGTGCCAACGGCGCCGGCCGCGGGCGACAATGCGCCCGTTTGGGCGTCGATACGCGTGGCGTGCGGTGCGTCCGCGGTGCGGCTCGTAATGAACGTTTCGGCGACCGAGGCGATCGAAGCGAGCGCCTCGCCGCGAAAACCGAGCGTCGCCACGGCTTCGAGTTCGGCGAGCGATCGAATTTTGCTCGTCGCATGACGCATCAACGCGAGCGGCAATTCGGCCGCCGGAATGCCGCAGCCGTCGTCGGCGATCGAAATCCGCTTTACGCCGCCCGCGTCCAGCACGATGCGCAGCGTTTTTGCACCGGCATCGAGCGCATTCTCCAGCAGCTCTTTGACGACGGAGGCCGGCCGCTCGACCACTTCACCGGCCGCAATCTGGCTGATCAACTGGTCGGGCAGCGGGGCGATCGCGCGCAGGGAGCGAGCGGGCGTGCTGTCGGCGTGCGTGGGCGGTTCGGGGAATTCGGACATGCCGCGATTATAGCGATTGGCGCCATGCCGGTCCGGGCGGCGCATCCCGGCGATGAGCTGTTTCGAGGATGGGCGCGGCACTTTCGGTATCATGGCGCGAGCGCTTTGCCGCCTCTCCTGTCGCGCGCGGAATTTTTCTCAAAGGGATGCATTTGGATACGCTGCTTCATTTCGTCGGCCTGGTGCTGCACATCGACGCGTTTCTTGGCGACTTCGTCAATCAATACGGCGCGTGGGTGTACGCGGTGCTGTTTTTCATCGTCTTCTGCGAGACCGGGCTCGTGATCCTGCCGTTCCTGCCGGGCGACTCGCTGCTTTTCATCGGCGGGGCGTTTTGCGCGACGGGCGAGATGAACCTCACCTGGCTCATCCTGCTGCTACTGACGGCGGCCGTCGGAGGCAATAGTCTGAACTACGCGATCGGCCGTGCGATCGGGCCGGCCGTGTTCAATACGCGTATTCGCTATCTCGAGCGCTTTCTCGATCGCGCGGCGCTGCAAAAGACGCACGATTTCTACGAGCGGCATGGCGGCAAGACGATCGTGCTGGCGCGCTTCGTGCCCGTCGTACGTACGTTTGCGCCGTTCGTCGCCGGCGTGTCCGGTATGAGCGTTTCGCGCTTTCAGTTCTTCAACGTGGCGGGCGCCTTGAGCTGGGTACTGCTGCTCGTGCTCGCCGGATACTTCTTTGGCAATATCCCGTTTATCCGCCAGTACCTGAATATCATCGTGCTCGTGGGGATCGGCGCCGCGATCGTGCCGCTTGCACTCGCGGCGCTTTGGAAGGTGTGGCGCAAGAAGACCGCAGGCCCGGTCGTGCACAAGCAAAGCGGACGTCCTTGAGCGGCGTCGATGCCGTGTGCCCGGGGGCCCGGGCACACGGGCGGGCAAGGCCGCGTGACGGTTCGTCAACGAGAGCCAAGAGCTAAAGCAAAAAGGCGTCGCACGCCTTGCCGACCATGACCATCGATACCGGCCACGCCGCCGCGGCGCATCTTCAGGACCCGAGCCATTACGCGAGCCCCGAAGCCGCGCCGCCGCGTTCCCTGCGGCTCGCCAAAGACGCGCTCGCGGGCGTGTCGATCGCCGGTCTGCTACTACCCGAAGCCGTTGCTTATGCGGGCCTCGCCAATCTGCCTCCGCAGGCGGGCGTGGTCGCGCTGCTCGTTGGGCTGCTCGTCTATGCCGCGCTCGGCAGCAGCCGGTTCGCGATCGTCTCGGCGACGTCGTCGTCGGCCGCCGTACTCGCAGCGACGGTGAGTGCCGTGCCGGGCGCCCGTCTCGCAGCTGCCGCCGCGCTCGTCGCGGCCGCGGGCGGCCTTTTCCTGCTGGCTGGCGTCGCGCGCTTGGGCGGCGTGTCGGATTTCATCGCCAAGCCGGTGCTGCGCGGATTCGCCTTCGGCCTCGCGTTGACCATCACCCTGAAGCAGATTTCCAGCATCGTCGGCGTGAAGTCGCGATTCCCGGATGCGCCTCGCATCGCCTACGACCTCCTGGTTCAGGCGCCGCAATGGAATCTGCATAGCGTCGGCGTCGGGGCCGTTGCGCTCGCCATTCTCTTCGCGCTCGGTCGCCGCGCGCGGATCCCGGCCACACTCGTCGTCATCGTGCTCGGCATCGGGGCCGGCTATTGGATCGACTGGCATCGCTGGGGTATTCCGATCGTCGGCGATATCGATTTGCGCAACGTGCATTTCGGGCTGCCCGCCTTTCAGCGCACCGAATGGCTCGAAACGGTGGAGCTCGCCTTTGCGCTGATGCTGATTCTTTACGCGGAGTCCTATGGCTCGATCCGCACGTTTGCACTCAAGCATGGCGATAGCGTTTCGGCGAACCGCGACCTGCTTGCGCTCGGGGCGGCGAATGTCGCGTCGGGTCTGCTGCAGGGTATGCCGGTCGGTGCAGGCTACTCCGCCACCTCGGCAAACGAGGCGGCGGGGGCGCAAACGCGTCTGGCCGGCGTCGCCGCGGTATGCGTGATCGCGCTGATCGTGTCGTTCCTGTTGCCGCAGCTCGCGCGCACGCCCGAGCCGGTGCTCGCCGCCATCGTGATCTACGCGGTGAGCCATTCGATCGATCCTGGCGTGTTCCGGCCTTATTGGGTCTGGCAGCGGGATCGTTTGCTCGCGATGGCCGCGCTGGCGGCCGTGCTCGTCTTCGGCGTGTTGCACGGGCTGCTCGCGGCGATCGCGGTGAGCCTGTTCCTGACGTTGCGCAGCTTGTCGGTGCCGGTGGTGAGCGTGCTGGGCCGCCTGCGCGGGAGTCATGACTTCGTCGATATTGCCGCGCACGCCGACGCGCGACCGATCGATGGCATCGTGATCGTGCGCCCGGAAGTGCCGCTTTTCTTCGCCAACGTCGAACGTGTGCTCAGCGAGACGCGCGCTCGTGTCGGGGCCTACGTGCCGACGCCGCATACCGTGATGTTGAGCCTGGAGGAGTCGCCCGACGTCGACAGTACCTCGATCGAGGCCTTGCGCATCTTTGCCGCCGAGTTGCGTTCGCGCGCTCAGACGCTCGTGTTGGCTCGTTTGAAACCCAGGGCATTGGCGGCGCTCGGGCGCGCCGTCGATGAAACGTTGCCCGCGCAAGCATTGCGCGAGCTCAGCGTCGATGAATGCGTGCAATCGGTACTCGACGGGCTCGGCGCACCCGGGAACGGCAACCCGTCCGCGAGCGGCGCCTGAGCGCCGATCAAGGCAGCGAGATCGTCAGGTTGGCCGATTCGGCTTCAGGCTTGACGAGCTGCGAGTAAGGCGCAAGCGTATGGAGCGTGGAATCGCGCAAATACGTATGGAGTCCGAAATACGCACCGAGCGCGACCAGCGCGAATACGGCGCCGATGGTCCACAGCGGCACCTCATGCTTGAGCCGGTGCGCGATCTGATCGGGCAGCGGCCAGTGCGGCGCGAACGACGCGCGCTTGCCCTTCATGTGGGCAATTTCGTCGCCGAGCCGGGCGCTCAGGTAGGCGAGCTTTTCCGGCCCTTCGAGCAAATACTTGCCTTGAAAGCCGAGCAGCAGACACATGTGGAACACTTCGAGCGACTGCAGGCGGGCGGCGCCCTGCGCGCGGCACGCTTCGAGGTGATCGAAGAACTTTTCGCCCGCGAGCTGCTCGCCGAAGAGCACGAGCTGCAAAGGACGACGCTCCCAATCCGCACGAATCTTGAATGACGATGCGAGCACCGCTTCGTCTATCGCCGCGCAAAACGCGAATTTGGCCGCGTAGACATCGTCGGCGGGTGCATTGAGCTTTTTCGCGCCGCGCTCGAAATCCGCGAGAAACGACTGCACGCGCGAGCTGAACTCTGTCGCGTCGCCTGGCTCGCGCCCTTGCTTGAGCAGAAACAGCATGAAAAAGCCGTCATAGAGCAAATCGCGCAGCGAGCGCGCCTGGGCGCCGGTCTCAGTGCTCGACGCGGAGGTCGCCGGCGGTGCGCTGCCGCCGAAAAGGGATGGGACTTCGGTCACGATGTCACCGCAATGAGTTCGAGTTTGAGATCGTTGATGCCCGACGGCGTATAGATCATCGCCGACTGTGCCTGCAGCATGCGCTCGTATAGCGTGCCCCGCGCGTCCAGCGAGAAGTAGCATGCACCGGGGCGCACCGGCACGGCGGGCGGCACTTGCGGCGTGTAGACGAGCTTCACGCCGGGCATCGCGGAGAGCACGAGCTTATCGACGTCGTCAGGCGCGCCGACCTTGAAGCGCGCGGGGACGGCCTCGACGAGTTCGACAGGTGCCATGTCCGCCGAGACGGCGATGAAGAAGGTGGTCTTCTCGTCGATCTTGCCCGAATCGAGGCGGCCGATATGAAACGAAGGGCGGACCTCTTCGAGCGCGATCGCGAAATGGCGCGTCGAAATCACGGTCTCGAGCAAGTCGCGCACGATGGTGTCGAGCGTCTCGAACGCGGGCCCCGGATCGTCATGTCGATACGCGGGTAGATCGGTGAGCGAATAGCGTTTGGAAAACGTCATCAATTGACCGGCAAGTCGCAGCAGCTCCTGAAAGAGCCGCTCCGGGTGCAGCGATGCGTGCTGCAGCAAATGCACGAGCGATGCGACCGCCGCATTCGCGGTATGCAGCAGCCAGAACGAGGCGATGTCGCCCGAGCGGAACTCGATGATGTTCTTCGTCGGCTCGCGATGAAACCCGTAAAGCGCGCTCACCTTCGCTTGCAGTGCATCGATGAGCTGACGCAAGCACTGGTGCAGCACGGGCGATGCTTCGATGGCAAGCGTCGGCGGCACGAAGGTCTCGTCGAGCTCGAAGCCCGAAGCCGCCGTGCGCTTCACGCGCGCGATCGGCACCGCGATCAGTTGAGCGCGCGGTTCGTTGTGGCCGATCAGTTTGACGCGCGTCTTGAGGAACGTGAGATTGGCCGTTGCCGCATCGGTGAACTGGTCGGCTACCGGCAACTGCTTGCTCGCGTAGCGCGACCCGAAGCCGCCGTTCGTTTCGCCGGAATCGTGGTTGCCCGTGTCGCGCAACGGATGCAGCGCGAGATAGAAGACGAACTCGCTGACGCCGTCGGGCAGCGTATCGAGCGAGATCGATTCGGGCAACTCGTCTGCCTGCGGAGCCGTATAAAGGGTGCCGTCCGGGAAGATGAGCGAGAGCTCCGCGATTCGCAACGACTTGTTGTTGAGCGAATCGGGATCGAAGCGCACCGAGCGTACGCCCCAGTTGTACGGTTGAATGGCGCGTATCGATTCGAAAACGCGCGCCTCGTGATAAGCGTCCTGTTGCTGGAAATGCTGAGGCCTGAGAAAAAGGCCTTCTCCCCAAAGCAATTTCGCCGAATAACTCATCTCGAATCCGCAAGGAAAGTCAAAACGCCGCGCATGCGGTCATAAAAGGTGCATTCAACATGCATTGTCTGCTCATTGGTGCGTGCCTTCATCCGCAAGACACCGATGACAGCATATTCAACGCAGGCATAGGCAGACCCGGATCGGGCGGAATGACCGTGCCGTTCGCGACGGTCATCGCACAACTGTGAAGGCCGATCATTATGCCGGATTTCTCCGATTTCACCGGATCGAAGGCGAATTTCCATCGCCGCATGGCGGGATCGCGAAAGAGCGCGACGATACCGAACGCCTGCGCTTCACGCGAAACCTTCTCCACCATTTGATAGCGCTGGCCCGGAATCAGCGTCACCTCGCGCACGCCGAGCAAATCCGCGCCCAGAGCGCTTTTTTCTTTCGCCGGGTCGGTAAAGGCGTCGAAGCCGGCCTGCTGGAATGAAGTCGGATCCTTGAGTACGTATAGCCGCACGACCACGGCAAGCGGATGCCTGTCGTTGGCCGCATTCAGGTTGGGCGCGGCGGCGAGCGTCAGCGAAATGTCGCGCGGCGGTTTCTGTGAGTCGGGCACGGCGGGCTTGCCGAGGCCGGCCACCTGGAGCGCGGCCGACGCTGCGGCGCCGAGCATGGGCACACCGGCGGCGCACCCCGAGAGTGACAAGGCGACCGCAAGCGGTGCCATGGCGTGTCTGAAATATGGCCTCATCGAACTAATCCGGCCGATGCCGGTGCTCCATCCAAAGTGTGGGAAAAGCAGCCGGAACGGCGCCTGCAATCCGTTTAAAACCAGAGAACGGACAAGTTTGTATAGTGGCTAATACGCCGCCCCGTCCGGCAAATTTTGCTTAATGCGGAATCACCTCAAAATAAACTCGGAAAATGTTTCCTCCTCGCCCGTGTCCGTTCCTTATTCAAAGAATTCCTACTCGACCTATATCACACGATAGAAGTTGAATTATGGAAATTTGGCCGGTACTATACGCGCGCACTCGCCGCAAAGCAAAGCTGTGGTTTCCGGGCGAATTAAATAAACCGCTAGGCGGTACCAACAAATCATGAAACAGCGACTTTCTATAAAACTTTCCGCGGCGGTGCTCGTATGCGCCGCTATCGCTGGCTGCGCGACGCAGCAATCGGCTCAGCAAACCACACCCGAGGCATTCAACAAGGCGCTGGCCGATGCCGACACTGTCGCAAAAGGCGGTGACAAGGACAAAGCGATCGCGCTGTATCAACAGTTGACCAAGGCGGACCCGACACGCGAAGAGCCGTGGTCGCGCATCGCTCAAATCCAGTTCGATCAAAACCACTACGGTCAGGCGATCGTCGCCGCGCAAGAAGCCTTGCAGCGCGATTCGACCGATCGCGCGGCCAAGAGCGTACTGGCCGTGAGCGGCCTGCGCATTGCCACGCAGTCGCTCGGCGAATTGAGGCAGGACGCCGCGCTTGCGGGCGACGCGAAGAGCGACGCTCAGACGCTCGCTCACGAACTGCGCGACACGCTCGGGCAGGCAACGCTCTTCCCGGAAGAAGTCGTGCAGAAAAAGCCCGTGGCGAAGCGCCGCCGCATCGCGCGTCATCCGGCGCCGGCCGCGAAAGAAGCCGGGGCGGATGGGGCGAACGCGGCAACGACGGCGTCCAAGCCCGACGAACCCGCCGCCGCAAAGCCGGCCGGCAGCGGCGCAGATCCTTTCAGCGCGCTCCGCTGAACGGTCCGTTTGAATCAACGTTTCGGGGAGCCGTCGATGGCGAAGAAAGAAAGTATTCAAAAGCGCTTGCAAAAAGTGCGTCCGCCGCGCGTGCAACTGACCTATGAGGTCGAGCGCGGCGATGCGATCGAGGTGAAGGAGTTGCCGTTCGTCGTCGGCGTCGTTGCCGATCTGGCCGGGCAATCGGAAGTCGAGCAGCCGAAGCTGCGCGAGCGCAAGTTCGTCAATATCGATCGCGACAATTTTGACGATGTCATGAAAGGCCTGGAGCCGCGCGCGGCTTTTCAGGTCAAGAATCGATTGACCGACGCCGGTGGTTCGTTTGCGGTCGACCTGCGTTTTCGCTCGATGGCCGACTTCAGCCCGGACGAGGTCGTCAACCAGATCGAGCCGCTGCAACGCCTGCTCGACGCACGCTCGAAGCTTGCCGATCTGCGCAACAAGCTTGCCGGCAACGACAAGCTGGAAAGCTTGTTGAGCGAAGTGCTCGCCAACACGCAGCAGTTGCAGACGTTGACGGGCACGGCGCGCGAGAGTGACAACGACGCGGACCAGGACAAGCAGGGCGAGTGAGCCCGAGCGGGGGTGATATGAATCAGCAAACGGCCATGGCGAGCACGGCGCTCGCGGAAACGAGCACGGCAACGTCGTTGCTCGACGAGATCGTCGAAAAAAGCAAAGTCGCGAAATCCGATTCGGAGCATGCGCGGGCAAAAGACCTCATCAGCGAACTCGCGCACCAGGTGCTCGAAGGCACCGTCGTCGTATCGGACAATCTGTCCGCTACGCTCGATGCGCGCATTGCGGAGCTCGATCGTCTGCTCTCCGTCCAGTTGAGCGAAGTGATGCATGCGCCGGAGTTTCAGCGCATGGAAAGCACCTGGCGCGGGCTCGAATACCTGTGCAAGGAGAGCAACACCGGTTCGACGATCAAGATCAAGGCGCTCCATGCGGCCAAGCGCGAGATCGTGCGCGACTTCAAGAACGCGTCGGAATTCGATCAGAGCGCGCTGTTCAAGAAGGTTTACGAGGAAGAGTTCGGCACGTTCGGCGGCGCACCGTTCGGCGCGCTGGTCGGCGACTTCGAGATCACGCGTCAGCCGGAGGACATGTACTTCATCGAGCAGATGTCGCATGTCGCCGCTGCCGCCCACGCGCCTTTCATCACCTCGGCGTCGCCCGAGATCATCGGCCTCGAATCGTTTGCCGATCTCGGCAAGCCGCGCGATCTCGGCAAAGTCTTCGATACCGTCGAATACGCGAAGTGGAAGTCGTTCCGCGAGTCCGAAGACTCGCGCTACGTCGGCCTGACGCTGCCGCGGTACCTGGGGCGCCTGCCGTTCAATCCGAAGGACGGCCTCGTTGCGGACTCGTTCAACTTCGTCGAGGACGTCGACGGCACCGATCACAACAAGTACCTCTGGTGCAACGCGGCGTGGGCGTTCGCCGCACGGCTCACGGCCGCGTTCGACGATTTCGGCTGGTGCGCCGCGATTCGTGGCGTGGAAGGCGGCGGACTCGTCGAAGATCTGCCCACGCACACGTTCAAGACGGACGACGGCGAGATCGCCCTGAAGTGTCCGACCGAAATCGCGATCACCGATCGGCGCGAAAAGGAGTTGAGCGATCTCGGGTTCATTCCGCTCGTGCATTGCAAGAATTCGGATTACGCGGCGTTCTTCGCGGCGCAGTCGGTACAACGGCCGAAAAAGTACAACACCGACAGCGCAAACGCGAATGCCGTGCTGTCCGCTCAACTGCAATACATTTTCTCGGTCTCGCGCATCGCTCACTACCTGAAGGCGATGATGCGCGACAAGATCGGCAGCTTTGCCTCGGCGCAAAACGTCGAGACGTTCCTGAACCGCTGGATCTCGCAATACGTCCTGCTCGACGACAACGCAACGCAAGAGCAAAAGGCGCAGTTTCCGTTACGTGAAGCGTCGATCCAGGTGGCCGAGATTCCCGGCAAGCCGGGCTCGTATCGCTCGGTCGCGTTCCTGCGTCCGCATTTTCAGCTCGACGAGTTGTCGATTTCGCTGCGGCTCGTCGCGGACCTGCCCAAGCCGGCAGGCGCCTGACACCTAAATCCAATTTAACGGGCCGGGGCACGCTCCCGGCTCGCTTTTAAACCGCCACTTCGGGAGTCGAGAAGCCATGAAAGATATGTTTTTGAAGTTCGGCAACCCTGCCATCCAAGGCGAATCCGCCGACAAGGACCACACCGGCTGGATCGAGTTGAATTCGTGGGCGCATTCGATCGTCCAGCCGCGCTCGGCAACGGCGTCGACGGCAGGCGGCCATACGGCCGAGCGCTGCGAGCATGCCGACATGACGTTCACGAAAGACATCGATGTCGTCAGCCCGCTGCTTTATCAGCACGCTTCGGGCGGCACGACGTTCGATGAAGTCACGATCGACTTCATGCGTGCGGACGGCGAGGGCAAGCGCGTCAAATACCTCGAAATCAAGCTCAAGTACGTGATCATTTCGAGCATTGCGCCGAGCGTGGTGGGCGAAGGCCTGCCGAGCGAGACGTTCTCGCTCAAGTATGCCGCCGTCCAGTGGAAGTACACGCAGCAGAAGGTGGGCGGCAACCAGGGCGGCAATGCTCAGGGCGCCTGGAGCCTCACGAAGAACGACAAGACCTACGCGGTCTGATGTAGCGAAGCGGGCGGCGTGCCGGTGTTCGCACCGGTATCCGCCCGTGCCGTTCCGAGGGTAGAGCGAGGCGCGCACGTACCGATGAAGCGATTCGAACCGAGCTTGCTCGACAAGCTTTTCGACGACGATCCGCATTCGCCGGCACCGGCCGCGATGCGGCAGATGTCGCTCGACGAGCTCAAGAGCCGCGTGGCGCGCGATGTCGAGGCACTGCTCAACACGCGTATCGTGTTCACCGAAGGACAGCTCGAGAAACTCATCGAATGCCAACGCTCGGTCTTGACCTACGGGTTGAACGACTTCGCGGGACTGAGTCTCGCAAGCCACACCGATCGCGGGTTCATTTGCACGTCGATTCGTAACGCCATCGCGCGGCACGAGCAGCGATTGCGCGAAGTGACGGTTTCGTTGGAGTTGAACGCGCAATCGACCAATGCGCTTTACTTCGCGATCCGGGCGAAGCTCGTCGTCCACCCGGCCGAAGAGCCGGTCAGCTTCGATGCCATGCTGCAGGCGTCCACGCTGCAATACTCCGTCACCCGCTCGCGGCGCAGTACCGATGCGTCGCGCAGCCGCGTGTACGAGTGATCAGAGGCAGGCAAAGAAACGGAGCGAAGCGCCCGCGCTCGGGGAATATAGATGGAAGCGTTGCTGCCTTATTACGAGCGGGAGCTGGCATTTTTGCGGCAGTATTCGCGCGAGTTCGCGGATCGCTACCCGAAGATCGCGGCCAGGCTTGCCTTCAGCGGCGAGCAAAGCGATGACCCGCATGTCGAGCGGATGATCGATTCGTTTGCGCTGCTCGGCGCGCGAATCAACAAGAAGCTAGACGACGAATATCCGGAGTTTGCCGAGGCACTTTTCGAAGTGCTCTATCCGCACTACCTGCGTCCGTTTCCGTCCTGCTCCATTGCTCAGTTCGGCGCGAGCACCGCGACCGCGCTGCGCTCGACGCGCGCGCCGGTCGTGATTCCGCGCGGGACTCTGCTCGAGAGCCGCGAGGTTCGGGGCGTGCGCTGCCAGTTCCGTACCGCATTCGACGTCGCGCTGGCGCCGATCGCCGTCACGCGGGCACGCTATCGACCGCTCGCCGCGTTGCCCGCCAATGCCCCGGTGTTGCCGGGCAATGTCTCGGGGGTGCTGTCCTTCACGTTCGAGAGTACGTCGCCCGATATGGGCTTGCTTGCGTCGGGACTCGCGACGTTGCGCGCCTATCTTCACGGCGAGCAGTCGTTTACCGCGGCACTGGCCGATTGCATTTTCATTCGGGCTACGGCGGCCTACGTCGAGGTGGGCGATTCGAGCGAGCCGGAAGGGGCGGCCGAGCCGGGGGCCTGGAGGCGGCTCGAGGGCGTGCCGATCGAGCAGACCGGCTTCGCCGACGATCAGGCGCTGATCGATTACCCGGCGAGATCGCACCCCGCCTACCGGTTGCTGACCGAGTATTTCGCGTTTCCCGAGAAATTCGATTTCATCGATTTTGGCCTGGCCGAGATGCTTCGGGCCAGTGGGCCATGCCGCCGGCTGACGCTGCATGTGACGATCAGGCAGACGCGCGCGGAAACGCAGGCGCCGCGCCTCGTCGAAACGCTGTCGGCGCACCATCTGCGTCTGTTTGCGACGCCTGTCGTCAATCTCTTCACGCGACGCGGCGAGCCGATTCGCATCAGCCACGAGGCTGTCTCGTATCCGGTCATCGCCGATGCCCGCCACGCACACGCTTATGAGGTCTATTCGATCGATGCCGTTCATGTGGTGAAGGAGTGCGTCGGCGAACAGGCTGTCGAGGAGTTCCGGCCGTTTTACGCGCTGCATCACGACGAGCCGTCTCAACTCGGCCGATATTGGTTTGCGCGTCGCAATGCGCGGGTCGCGCAGATGAGCCCGGGCTACGAAACCGAGCTGTCCGTCGTCGATGCGCATTTTTCGCCCGCGCGCGCCATGACGAGCACGGTGAGTCTCGCGCTCACCTGCACGAATCGCGATTTGCCCGCGCGGCTCGCGATCGGCCTCGAAGGCGGCGATTTGTTCGCGGACCGAACGATTTTCGATGGGCCCGTCTCGATGCTGTGCCGCCCCACGCCGAGCGTGCGAATCGAGCGTGGCGCGTCGATGCATTGGCGGTTGATTTCGCATCTCGCCTTGTCGGAGGTCTCCCTTTTACGCGAGGATCTATCGACGCTGAAGGAACTGCTCGTCCTCTACGATCTTCGGCGCACCCCAGCTTCGATCCGTCACATCGAAGGCATCGTCGCGCTCGAAGCGCGGCCTGCTGTCGTATGGCTGCCCGGCAAGCCGTTCGCGACGTTCGTGCGCGGTAGCGAAGTGCGCCTCACCGTCGACGAAACGCATTTCGTCGGCACGAGCCTCGCGTCGTTCATTCGCGCGCTCGATATGTTTTTCGGACTCTACGTCAGTCTGAACAGCTTCGTACAACTGGTTGCCGTGTCCAAGCGCACGGGCGAGGAGATCATGCGATGCAAGCCGCGCAGCGCCGATTCGATGCTGGCGTAGTCGAGCGGCTCCTCGACGAGCCGTACCGCTTTCAATTTTTCCAGGCCGTGCGCGTGCTCGAGGTGTGGTTCGCGCAGCAGGTGTCGCGCCGCGCCGGCGAACGCGTCGCCGGGCATATCGGATTTTGCAGCACGTTGTCGTTGACGTTCGCGCCGAGCGAGCTCGAGCGCGCAGTCTCCTACGATCGCGCGGGCGCTGCGCTCGCGAACCCCGAGGAGCGCCGTGCGGCGATGGCGGACCAATCGCTCGCGCGGATCGAATTGACGCCGTCGTTCTTCGGCATGTTGGGTGGCCAGGGCGCGCTGCCGCTGCATTACACCGAGCAGCTCGCCGCTCGCGAACAGTTGCAGCGCGACCGGGCCGCGCGCGAATTTTTTGATGTGTTTTCCGATCGGGCGACGGCGCTTTTTTACGAGGCTTGGAAAAAGTATCGCCTGCCGTTTCATTACGAGCTCGACCGGAACGAACGCTATCTCCCGCTGCTGCTGGCGCTTGCGGGACTGACCCATGTGCCGACGCGCGCCGCGCTGCAGCGCGGTCCCGGCGCGCTCGTCGACGAAGCGTTGGCCGGCTTCGCGCTGCCGATCCGGCATCGGCCGATGTCCGCCGCCTATTTGGCGCGTGCATTGTCGGAATACTTTCGCGTGCCCGTGCAGGTCGAGCAGTTCATCGGCAAGTGGTACGAGGTGCCGGCCGAACGTCTTTCGCGGCTCGGCCTGGCCAACGCAAAGCTCGGCGCCACCGCGCTCGCGGGAGAGCGCGTCTGGCAACGCGATATGCGCGCGCGGCTCGTCGTCGGCCCGCTCAATAAAAAGGACTACGAAGCATTCCTGCCGGGCGCTGCGTCGGCCATCGCGCTCGAGCGCATGCTGTCGATCGCGGCCGGCGACATGCTCGAGTACGAGGTATGGCTCGTCCTGGCGCGCGAAGAGGTCGGCACGAGCCAGCTCGGCGCAGGCGCGCGGCTGGGCTGGGATGCCTTTCTTTGCACGCGCGAAGCGGTGTGCGATCGCGACGATGCCCGCTACGAACTCAACCTCATCCATTCATTCCCAGACACAGGAACTGTCGACTCATGAGCACGCCTCTGAAGACCCTCATTGCCAAGCTCGACGCACTGTGCCTCGATGCGGCCACGCGTGCCGCGAGCCTGTGCCTCGCCCGCGGTCACTATGAGGTCGACCTCGAACATTTGTTTCTCGCTCTGCTCGACGATACCGCGAGCGATCTCGGGATCGTGCTGCGCACGAACAGGCTGAGCGCCGACACATTGCGCCGCGATCTCGAGCGCGAGCTTGGGCGCCTGAAAACCGGCAACACGCGCACGCCGGTGTTTTCGCCGCATCTGATCGCGCTTTTCGAGCAGGCGTGGTTGATTGCGTCGCTCGATTCGCATGCGGCGCGCATCCGCTCGGGGCACCTGCTGCTCGCGCTGCTCGGCGCACCCGATCTGGCGCAGTTTGCGCAGCGAATGTCGGCCGTTTTCGCCGAGGTGCCCATCGAAGCGCTGAAGCACAAATTCGACGAGATCACGGCCGGATCGCACGAGGCAGAGGCCGTGCCGGTGCGCGCGATCCCAGGCACGGATGGCTCGGGCGAGGCGGACGGTGCCATACCCGGTCTAGCCGCGCCCGGGGCATCGAAGACGCCCGCGCTCGATACCTATACGACGAATCTCACGCAACGTGCGCGGGAAGGCAAGATCGATCCCGTCATCGGGCGCGAAGCCGAGATCCGGCAGACCATCGACATCCTGATGCGGCGCCGTCAGAACAACCCCATCCTGACCGGGGAGGCCGGCGTGGGCAAGACAGCGGTCGTCGAGGGGCTCGCACTGCGCATCGCGGCCGACGACGTGCCCGAGCCGCTGAAAGGCGTGGCGCTGCATGTGCTGGACATGGGGCTGCTGCAGGCCGGCGCCAGTGTCAAAGGCGAGTTCGAAAATCGTTTGAAAAACGTCATCGACGAAGTGAAAAAGAGCGTCGTACCGATCGTTCTTTTCATTGACGAAGCCCACACGATCATCGGCGCGGGCGGACAAGCGGGGCAAAACGATGCGGCGAATTTGCTGAAGCCCGCGCTCGCGCGCGGAGAGCTTCGCACGGTCGCCGCCACGACCTGGAGCGAGTATCGCAAGTATTTCGAGAAGGACGTCGCGCTTGCGCGGCGTTTTCAGGTGGTGAAGATCGACGAGCCCGGCGAGGCTTTGGCGGCCGCCATGGTGCGCGGGTTGGCGCCGCGCATGGAAGCGCACTTCAATGTGCGCATTCTCGATGAGGCCATCACCGAGGCCGTGCGTCTTTCGCACCGGTATATCACGGCGCGTCAATTGCCCGACAAGGCCATCGGCGTGCTCGATACCGCCTGCGCAAAGGTCGCGCTCGCGCACGGTTCGACACCCGCCGCGATCGACGATGCGCGCAAGCGGATCGAGCGCATCGATGCCGAGATCGCTTCGCTCGAACGCGAGGTCGGAGGCGGTTCGGCTGGAGCCGGGCATGAAGAGCGGCTTGCCGAGCTGCGCACGGCGCGTGCGACCGACGTCGAAACGCTTGCGGCCGACGAAGCGCGTTATGAGCAGGAGCGCGCACTCGTGACGCGTATCGGCGAGTTGCGTGCGGCGCTCGAGACGGCGAGCGCCGACGAGGCCGATGCCGCCCGCGCGGCGCTGGCCGAGCAGATGTCGTCGTTGCAGGCGATCCAGCAATCGAGGCCCATGGTGCCGTTGCAGGTCGACGGCCATGTCGTCGCGGAGATCGTCGCTTCGTGGACGGGCATTCCGCTCGGACGCATGGTGAAGGACGAGCTTCGCACCGTGCTCGGTCTGAAGGATCTGCTCGCCGCGCGCGTCATCGGACAGGACCATGCCCTCGAAGCGATTGCGCAGCGCGTGCGCACAGCCAGCGCGAATCTGGAAGACCCGAATAAGCCGCGCGGCGTATTTCTGTTCGTCGGACCTTCGGGCGTGGGCAAGACCGAGACGGCGCTGGCACTCGCCGATATTCTTTACGGTGGCGAGCGCAAGCTCATCACCATCAATATGAGCGAGTATCAGGAGGCGCATAGCGTATCGGGGCTCAAAGGGTCGCCGCCCGGATACGTCGGCTATGGCGAGGGCGGCGTACTGACGGAAGCGGTGCGGCGCAATCCCTATTCCGTGGTACTGCTCGACGAGATCGAAAAGGCGCATCCCGATGTGCTCGAGATGTTCTTTCAGGTGTTCGACAAGGGAACACTCGACGATGCCGAAGGGCGCGAAATCGACTTCCGGCATGCGTTGATCATCTTGACGTCGAACGTCGGATCGTCGGCCGTGATGCAGGCGTGCCTGAACCAGCAGGCCGAAGAAATGCCCGATGCCGACGCGCTCTCGGAGATGTTGCGCCCGCAACTTTACAAAACGTTCAAGCCGGCCTTTCTCGGCCGCGTCAAGGTGATTCCGTATTACCCCATTTCCGATGACGTTCTCGCCGAAATCATCGAACTGAAGCTCGGGCGTATTCGCGATCGGATTGCCGCCAATCACCGCGCACAGTTTTCGTGGGACGAGTCGCTCGTCGATGCGGTGCTGGCGCGTTGCACCGAAGTCGACTCGGGCGCGCGCAACGTCGACCATATTCTGAACGGTACGCTGCTGCCCGAATTGGCGCAGCAGGTACTGGGACGGGTGGCGCAAGGGGACCGGATGGAGAGGATCGCGGTGCGTGCCGGCGAGGACGGCGAATTCGAATACAAGGTGGCATGAGATGGCAATCGATCTTGCACCGCTTCTGGCGCCGTTGGACGGCGCATCGACATGCGGCGAGGATATGCTGTTTTCGAACGATTTCGACGAAATTCAGCATGCGCGCCGTTTCGACGATCCATCGCTCGATCAGGGCGAGTGGGTGACCGAGATCAAGGAGGCCAACTGGAGCCTCGTGATCGAACGGTGCACCGAGCTGCTGAGCAAGCGGACGAAAGATCTGCGCGTGGCCGCATGGCTGACCGAGGCGCTTGCGATCAAGCAAGGGATATCGGGTTTGACGCAGGGCTACACGTTGCTGAGCGGGCTTTGCGCTCAGTACTGGGACAAGGTGCATCCGCTGGCCGAAGGGGAGGACACCGAGTACCGGCTCGGCAACGTGACCTGGCTCGTGGCTCGCACTGCGCAACTGCTGCGCGAAATGCCGTTGACGCAGACATCGAGCGCCGGCTTTACCGCCATCGATTGGGAGGTCGCGTCGAACGTCGCGCAAGCGATCAAGCGCGACCCCGATCATGCCGACGACATTGCACGCGGCAAACCCTCGTTCGAGCAGATCGATGCGGCGAAGCGCGCGACGCCGGTGCCGTTTTATCGCGCATTGTTGGCCGACCTGAAGGCGTTCGAGGCGGCGATGCTCGTGCTCGAACAAGAACTCGAGACCCGTGCGCAAGAGGCCGCGCCGAGTTTTCGGCAAGTCAAGGATTCCTACGTTTTCGTCCACGGGCTGGCGGAGCGATTCGCGCGCGACGTTGGCGTGAGCGTCGAGGTGCCCTCGGGCAGCCCCGCTCAGTCGCCATCGGCACCGAGCGTCGAGCGCGCCGAGCCGACATTCAAGACGCCGCTTTCGCAAGGAACGCCAATGGTTTCGACGCCGCAAGCCCGGCATTCGGGCGTGATTCAAAACCGTGCCGATGCGGTGGCGCAATTGCGTGCCGTTGCCCAGTTCTTACGGGCAACCGAGCCGCATAGCCCGGCGGCCTATTTGGCGGACAAGGCCGCGGAATGGGCCGATATGCCGCTGCATCAATGGTTGGCTGCCGTGGTGAAAGACGACGGATCGCTCGCGCATTTGCGCGAGCTGCTGGGGGTGAAGCCGGACGCGCAATGAGCCTTCGCGGCGGATGCGGTATGCATCGACACGTGGCCCGATTTACTTCCCGACACGAAACTCGATTCGCCGATTACGCGCGCGTCCATCGCTGGTATCGTTCGACGCAATCGGTTGATCGGGCCCGACGCCCATCGTCGTCATCGATTGCGGCGCGATACCCTTCGTCACGAGATAGCCTTTGACCGCGTCCGCCCGGGCCTGACTCAATGTGATATTCGAGGCGCGATTGCCCGAGTTGTCCGTGTGCCCGATGATTTCCACCGTTTTGCCGGACAGCCTGGCGAGCGCCGCGGCCATCTGATCGAGGATCGAACGCCCCTGCGGCGTCAGCATCGCGCTACCGGTCTCGAACTCGATCGTGCGGTTCGCCAGCGTGCTATCGAGCACACCTTGCTCCGAAGCGCTGACGCGCAAGCCGTTCTTGATCGTGTACGTGGGATTGAGCGCATTGGCCATATCGCTGGCGATCTGCTGGCGCTGCGCCTCGTTGCCGACCTCGCCCTTGACGTCGATCTGCGTCCCGTCGATCTTCAACTGCCCTTTGCTGATTTGCTTCAACTGCGGACCGATGAGCTTTTGGACATTGGCAGCCCAGTTCGGCGGCGTATCGACATTGCCCACCTCGATCTGATCGACGACGTTTGCGGCGCCGTACGTGTCGCGCAGGCGCTGCAGCACGGCCGCGCGCGTCGATTCGTCGGGTACCTTGCCGCTGGCGACGACTTGTCCCGGCGTCGCGTTGACCGGCGGCGGAACGCGTGTCGCGGTGTTGGGCGCGCCGGGCTGCTGCCCAGCCTGCGCGGCCTGGCCGGACGGCTGCGTCGGCGCTATCGGAGTCGAACGGATGCCGATCCCGCTGTTGTCTACCGGAGAAACATTGGCGGGCCCCGCTGTATCGGCGAATGCGGCGCCGGCTGTCAAACCGGTCGCCCAGGCGAATGCGGTAACGGCCGCTATGCGCGTCAGCACGCGAGGAAGCATTGCAACCATCGTCTTACGCCCCGATGAATGCTTCTCGGAACGTATCGATGGCGATACGCAGCGAGAGCTGGGGTTGCTCCAGATAGCTGACGAGCTTGCTGATGCCCGGTTCGTTTTGTGCGTGTTCGTCGACCCATTCGGGATCGTCAATATCGATGTTATGTGTCGCATAAGCCTGCGGATCGATGACGCTATGAAGCGTTTTTGCGGATGCGCCGTTGAAGCCGATGACGAGACGCTCGCGTTCGGCAATGTTACCGATGAACACCGCGACCTCGAAATCGGCTTGCGAGAGAAACGGTGCGACGAGTTCGAGCCAGAACGCCGCAACCAGGCTTCGGTAGAACGTGTCGTTCGGCAACGGCAGGGTGAGTCCGCGCTCGAGATGCCGGGATTTGCTTTGCATCACGGGCTTGAGGAGCGAGCCGAGTGCGAGCATCGCGCCGCGCAGTCGTACCGGATGGCCGCTGGCGAGCAACATCTGCTCGAGCCCGGCCAAGGTCTGATGCTCGACGAAATCCGAAAACGTGCCGTCGTGCGAATTCGATTGTCCGGCGTCGATCGAGACCTGCGTGTCGCCCAATGCCTGCAGCGCGGCGCTCGGCTCGGTGCACTCGTAAAGCTCTCGCATCTGAGCCGCGGCGCGCGACCAGAGCCGCGCGAATGCGAGCGGACTGCGCGCGAGGAAGGCGAGCGGGCGCTCGACCTCGAGTGCGGTTGCCGCGACCAGCGGAAAGCGCCGCGACGAGACATCGTGGCTCGCCATCATGTGACCGGCGATGGCAAGCTTGCTTTGCGAGCCGAGGAACGCGAAGTTCATCGGCCGGGCGTTCTCATAGACGATCTTCCAACGCGGATCTTCGGCAAGCAGCTCCATCGCTTGCGCAATCCAGCGGTCCAGCGTTTGCAGGAGCTGCGCATTGTTCGTGCTTTTGACGAAATCGCCGCGCGAGGGAATTTTGCCGAAATAGGCCAATTGCGCCTGGACCGATTGCGTCATTGCGCGGCTCCCGGGTTCGTGGCCGCGGTAGGGGTGGCGGCCGGATTGGTCGATACGGTGCGTGGCGAGTCGATGCTCGGCGTCGCACCGGAAGTGGCAGCGCCCGAAGCGGCGGCCGTCGTCACGCCCGAAGCGAGTGCCGTTGCCGGCGTCGAGCCGCTTGCGGCCGCGGCATTCGCACGGGCTGCCGCCACGTCGACGACGCTCGCAGGCAGCCGTGTACCGCGCAAGCTCTGTTGCTGGGGCGCATCGCCGCTGCCGGCTTGCGGTTGCGACGTACTGACGATGCGCATGCTGAAGGCGACGGTCACATCGCCTTGCGTCCACGACAGGTCGAACGTGCCATCGGCATTGCGCTTGCGTTGTGCCGAATTGATCAGCTTCTCGAGCCCGTAGCGCCCGGGTTCGTTGACGAGCTGAATCGTGCGGCCATCGAACGTCGTCGCTGTGAGCGCGGCGCCGGCAGCGCCCTGCGGGTTGGGCCATACGAAGTTGGCCCACTGTGCGGGCGTATTGCGGTAACGCAGTTGCTGGCCGTCGATCGTCAGCGTGTATTCGGTCGTCTTTGCACCGGGCTGAGGCAGGATCTGGAAGACGGTTTGCGGCTCCGCCGTCGCTTGCGCGCCGCCTGCCGCCGCGCCCGAAAGCGGAGCGACCCAGCGCGCGAACCCGCTCGAGAAGTCGGGCGTGAATGCGACGCCCATGCCGCCCCACGTGCGCGGGCTCAGCGTATCGCCGCGCCTGACCGCGAGCGGCCCCAGCGTGGTCCCGACAAACTTCGAAACGGCGCCGTCCGGGCCGAACACCTGCGCGATTTCGCCGGCACCGGCCTCGACCTTCGCGTTGGCCATGAACGGATACTTGTTCGCAAGCGATGTCTGGAACGGCTGGAGCACCTGTGCGTTCCACACCTTGTTCACTTCGTCGCCGGCGGGCCCGATCACGACGGCGAACGCTTGCATCAGTGGCCGCACGAGTAGCGGACGCAGCGCCTTGCGTTGATCGTCGGTCAGGCCGGTGAGCATCTGCTCGTCGACGAACTTCAGCGAATCGGCGAGCTCCGAGCCATTGCCTTCGAGCGTTTGCTGCATCAGCTCGCGTGCGCCGGGGCCGGGGTCGCCCTGATTCTTGAGCAGATTGAAGCGTGTGCGCACCTTCGAGAGCGTCTCCATGTAGCCTCGAAGCAAGGAGTTGTCTCCCTGCTTGGCGACGATGCGCGCAAGGCCGGTGAATGCCGTGCCCACCGGACCCATCGTCGCCGGCGCGAGCGCGCCCGGATCGATGTCGATGCCGGCGTTTTGCGCCGCCTGCTCGCGTGCCGAGAACATCCGCTTGAACCAGCCGCTCACGCCCTTTTGCGCACGCTGCAGCGTAGTGGAAGCGAGTGCCGGATTGTCCCAGGCGGTCTGGTCGTACGCCGTCTCGAAGATTTTGCGGATCGGCGAATCTTGGGGGTCGCCGAGACGGTTCATGGATGCGACGGCCTGATCGAAGCTGCCGAAGTCCTGAATGGCGATACCCTGCATGAAGCGCTGCCAGTGCTGCGCATAGTCGGTCTTGTACATGCCGACCAGCGCTTTCTGGATTTGTTCGGGGCTGCCCTCGAGCGTGAGGTCGTCCTGCGACGCGGTGTTGAGCACCCAGTCCTTGGCCTGCAGCTCTTTCGTGGCGGCATCGCGAATGGCGGGCTGCACGTACTGGAACCAGGCATCGCGCGTGAACGTGCCCGGAATCGCATAACTGCCGGCGACGAGATTGGCGTTGTTGTCGCCGACGATGCGCGCCACCGTCATCGGCGCGAACCGTGTCGAAGCGCGCGCCTTGATTTCCTCGTACACGCGCTGACGCGCCGGCATGCCGCGCACGACGTGGCGCAGATTCTCGCGGGTCTGATCGACGAGCGAAAGATTGGCGTCGATCATCGGCCAGTCGTCGTCGGATACACGCGAGAGATAGAACGTGATCATGCGTTCGGCACTCCTGATCATGTCGCCGCGTGGCATGTTGCCGCGATTCGTCTCGAGCCAACCCCGCCAGAAACGCGCGAGCTGATCGGTCAGATGAGCCGCCTCGACATGGCGCTTGTCCGACAGCATCAGGTAGGTCTTGAGTGCGTTATAGGCATCTTCGACGTTGGTCGGGGAGGCATCGCTGTAAAGCCCGCCTTGCGCACTCTGCTGACTGAGCGCCGACGTGCCGCTGCGCGCGGAAACGGTGACGGCGCCCGATTCGGGGGGGCGCGTGAGCGGTGTCAGCTGATCGGGATGCGCATTGACGTCGCGCAGGAAGGATGCAAGGTTCTGCGAGACCGGATCGAGCATCAATTGCTTTGCGCCGCGGTAGTACTCGGCGAGCAAGCGCTGCTCGATGCGATCGCCCTGATACAGGCCGAGCGAGACGGAGAGCGGCCGATCGCGGCGGAACTGTTCGAGCTGATCGATGCGGTCTTCGAGAATGTCCATCGCCTGCAGGCGCGATTGCAGATCGTTGTGGCCTTGCTGAATGCGAACCACGTTGTCGAGATCGGCTTGCACGTTTGCGACGAGCTGCTGATTGCCGATCGTGGACCACGTCCAGCCGCCGAGCGCCAGTGCCAGTACAGCGACGAACGTGAAGAACGTGCCGTAACGCAGCCGTGTCTTGGCTGGGCTAGCGAACTGTCGCACGGTCTGGCGATCGGCGAAGATCACCTTCGAGAACAGATCGCGCAGGAAAAAGCCGTTTTGCGAGGAGGGCGCTTGCGGCGCGGGAAGATTGTCGGTCGCGAGGCCAAAGCGCGTGCCGATGCGAAGCGCCGCGGCGCTGTTCGTCTGCCCCTCTTGCAGTGCGCTCGTGAAATAAAAGCCGCGCAGAATCGGCTTGTATTGGAATGGATTGTTCTCGAACAGCGTCGCGAGGAACATGCGCAGCGCCGGCTTGATGGCGAGGAATTCGAGCGGGAAGCTCAGTTGCCCGGGCGACAGCTTGTTGCCTCGATTGATCGACATCTGAGCGATGCTGATTTCCTTCAAGCCCTCGTAGAGTTCCTCGAAATGCTCGTCGAACAGCGCGACGACGTCCCGTCTTTCGTCGGGTTCATAGGGCAGCGTGGCGCCCCAGACGCGTTCGTATTCATGGCGCTCGCCCCCGCCGAAGAATTCGGCAAAGCCCGTGATCAGGTCGGCCTTCGTGAACATGACGTAGACCGGGGCGAAGACCTCGAGCTTCTCCGTCAATTCCTGCACGCGCTGGCGCAAGCTGCGGGCGAGGTTGATCGTGGCATCGGGACGGCTCGACGTCAGTTCCGCGATGCTCGCCGTGACGATGATCCCGTTGATGGGCGCCTTGGGCCGATAGCGTTTGAGCAAACCGAGAAAACCGAGCCATTCCGTGCGATCTTCCTCGTGCACCGAATAGCGGCCGGCTGTGTCGAGCAGGATCCCTTCGGTCGTGAAGAACCAATCGCAATTGCGCGTGCCGCCGATCCCGTGAATCACCGCGTCGTTCTTGTCGGCGAACGGAAACTGGAGCCCTGAGTTCAGCACGGCGCTGCTCTTGCCCGCGGCGGGATTGCCGATCACGATGTACCACGGCAGCTCGTAAAGCGCGGAGCCGCCCGATATCTGTCCGATCTTCGATGTCTTGATCGTGCGTACCGCATCGACGAGCCGCGTGCGCAGAACGTCGAGCTCCGCTTGCTTGGCAGGCTGCTGGACCGCGGCGGCCTTGTCGGCTTGGGCCTGTTGTTCGAGCATCTCGCCAAGCTTGCTGTTGGCACGCCGGGCGGCGCGGCGCCGCCAAAGCCAGACGACGAGCACGATGAGCACGAGCGCAGCGAACGCCGCGCCGGGCCACGCGAGCGGAATGTCGAACCAGAGCGCGCCTCCGAAGAGGATGACCGCGACGACGAGCAGGCCGAAAACGGTCATCGTGCGTTTATGGGTGAGCGCATTGAGCAGGCGTTGCATAAGACGTTCTTCTATATGAATGGCGCGACGACAGCGCGGCAAAAGCAGCTTTTGATTCGATTACCGTGTGGAAACGGAAAGGGCGGCGGCGCGACGCAGAACAAATCCGGGCTTGTGGTATTCGACGTGCCCCAGATCCATCAATTTCCATCGTCCGCCCCAGGTCAAGCCGACCTGTTCGGCCGTTTGCCCGTACAGCTGATAACCACGCATGGCCCACGGATCTTTTTCCGAAATGACGAGCTTGCCGTCTCGCAAAAAGGCGTTATCGGCGGCAAGGCCGTATTGGTGATAGCTCTGATATGCGGCAGCATTTGTGACACCCCCCAGCTGCGCCAGCCGGTTTTGTCGATCCGGACTTCGGTAACCTTCGAGCAAAGCCATTTCATAGCCGTATTGCTCGCGCATGATTTTGTACACGAGCAACAGCCGCGTTCTAAAGTCCGCATCCAGCAAACTCCAATCGCGACTCGCGTCGCGTAATGCTGGACGGACCTGTTCGACTTCTTGCGTCGCGAAAACCTCCGGCGGCAACAGCGGCGGTGGAACGAGCTGTTCGCCATGCAGCAAAGCGGCGATTTTCTCGTCGGGCGCCCGCGTTTCGCCGTCATACTGAAATAACAGCTTGCCGCGCAGTGCAATTGCAAGCAGTGGAGGCGCGGCAAGGATACCTGTCGTAATGAAAATCATCAAGCGACGTCGAATCAGTATTTTTTTCGTATTTCCGATCGTCGATTGCGAAATTTTTACTGATTTCCTTATGCCATGACGTGCCTGTGCCATACGCAGCGAGGCGCGACGTCCTACACGCCGCTGTATATGAAGCGCGGCATTGATAAGCGCGGTACGCGCCTGTGGCAATAGCAGTACGGCTGCCAGCGTGACGGCGAGAGCAAAATAGGCGGTAAGCGCAACGGCAATCAAGTTCGGCCCCGTAGCTGGGAAATAAATTGTCTTTTGTAATGCTTGATCTTAGAATCTGGCCTGCTGCAAGGCAGGCCGGATTGCATTATCGCGGCGAATTAAACCCAAATTCAATGAGACAGTGAATGAGTGCGCCGGACAGTCCCAGTTCCAAAGCGCGGCCGAGCCTGCTTTCCGAGACGGCCAAGAGCGCCGCTGATAACGATTCGCGGATTCTCGCGAATCTGGAAGGCCGTGTCGCTGCGCAGCCGCATTCGACGCGCCGCTCCAACAAGCTCTGGATTGTCGTCGTCGCCGCCGCGCTGGGCCTGAGTGCATTCGGCGCCTGGCAGTGGCAACGCGCGTCACGGGATGATGGTCAGACGAGCCCGCGCGTGGCGTCGGCGCTCGACGGTGTCCAAAAGACGGCGGCGGCACCGGCGGCGAGCGCGGCGGCTGCGAGGGTCATAGCCGACGCATCCGGCACCGCGGCCGACACGCTCCAGACGGCGGCATCGGCTCCGCAGCCGGCCGTCATCTTGGCCGATACTGCGGCTAACGATCGCCCGGCGTCCGCACCTGCCGGTGCGCTTGCCTCGGCGGCGAGCGCTGCACCCGCCGCGACGGGGGCAATCGGTGCGAGTGCGTCCGATAGCGCGCGTCTTTCCCGCGCCTTGAGCGACGGTGCGTCGGCATCGGGCAGTGCGGCCGCGCCGGCGGCGCACGCGAAGAGCGCCGTCGCGGCGCGTGAGGCGACGAATACGACGAAGACCGCGAAGACGACCACGGCGTCGCACACCGTTCGCGAGGCCGATAAGAAGCATCAGGCACAACGCGTCGCCTCGGCGCATCCGCGCAAGGATGCGAATGCCGGCGCGAAAAAGACTGATCAGGACGTCGATCTGCTGGCCGCGATCGTGGCGCGTACGAAGCCCTACGATGCCAATCACGGCAAGACGTCGGCGAAGACGGCTGCTGCGCAGAAGACGCAAACCGCGACGAGCGGGGTGCCCGGATTGGCCGGGCGCGTTGCCGAATGTTCGACACGTGGTTTGATCGAAGGCCAGTTTTGCCGGTGGCACGTCTGCGCCGATCACTGGGGCAAGGATCCGGCGTGCCCATCGAGCACCTTTCAATCCGCCGGCTCGCGCGACTAGGGCCTGTTCACGCTAATTACAGGCTTGCGAACGTGCCTTGCCGGCCGCAGGACAAGGAGAGAGGAGGCGCAATAGCCGTAGCTATTGCAACGACGAACGACGCCGTCCCCAAGGGGATT